>SMTZ1_10000230_pt1 | contig 48502 bp, 47 predicted proteins | sample DeeMarSWOR136_30_FD_25667 | JGI IMG/M metagenome (IMG submission 25667) | reverse complement strand
CCATCAAGAAGCCCTTTTTCCACTGCTTGAGTTTGAATTCCTCGAGGAGTAATGCCTGCCTGTTTTAGTATACGGGTGACGTTTGCAGGGACATCTGTAATAGAGGTCATCCTTCGGAACTCACCACCTCTGCATTTCTTAGTGCCATACTCCCCTTCATAGTAATCCGGTAGTTTTTGTAGGACACTCCAGTGTGAATCTCGTGACCTCTTAGGATCATACTGGCATTCTCGAGTCTTGAAAGAATGGCTTCAACATCAACATCTGCACCCCCTTTGGCAATTAGGAAACGCTTCACCGACTCTTCTGTAAGGGGTTCATATCGTGTTAGAAGTCTAAGTACTTCCTTCACAGCTTCACTGTCTCGTCCACCTATTTGTTCTATGAGTGTAGTAGGTCTATCTGACGATTCTAAATATGCATCTCCAAGCGATTCAGACCTAGTTAGCAGGTCTACCCCCTCATTGGATACTGTCCTTAATTCAGGAGGGGGTGCTATCTTGATGGGCATGCAAGTCTTTGCCTGCTCATGGGTCATGAGAGCATATCCTCGATCCATCACTCTCAGGAATGAACTCTCCCGGGAAGACTGCCTTGCCTTACTGTGTATTCCACCACTGACAACATTCAATGACAGAATATCAGAGATATTCGCTATATCTGCAGACTCCCTCATTCTTAAAGCGATACATGACCCTAGTACGTCTGAGGTGTCCCACTCCAAAGCTGAGGGATTCTTGGTGCTTAGCACGAGAGGACCTCTCTTAACAAACGCTCTTGCTATACGCTCTGACAGGATGCCTCTTTTGGTGTATCTGAAAGCAGTTTTTGCAACATTCAGATGTTCAGGAGTATCGATAATGATTACGAGATTTGGGTCTGGCGGCAGCCCAGACAACTTCAAACTCATGAGATCCATGGCAAACATGTCAAGGTCAAATGCACCAATTGTCAACAATACAACTGCAAGGCTTTGCGATGTGAGTCTATTCATAGATACTGTTTGAGTACCGTAGAATGCTTTTGCTCCAGAGCCCTGATGTAATCGCTTTATGGCATCAAGAGCAAGAGCAGAGGCTTTTGATATTCGAATAGACTGTTGTGTTGTAGAACCATCTTGTAGCGCCTCATGTTCCGAGTCTATCACAATATCAGCAAGTGTACCATTCCCCAACGATACAACTCTGCTTAGTGCTATCTCAAAGTCCGCCGCGGGGCTTAGGTTCGTTCCTGCAATGGTTTCTAAAGAAAGGAGTAGCTCAGAAACAAACTTAGCTCTTGGTATCCCATCAGAATCTACAGGATTCAGAACGAGGTCTTTACCTAGGGTTAAAACCATACCTTCTGGTCTGAGACCAGCTAGTCCTAGCATGTCCTCATTCACAGTAACAAGTAAGATCCGTTTCCCTTTAGCTAGAATATGGTCTATCAAGACGCTGAGAACATGTTTTCTATCCCTCCAATCACCCCCACAGAGAAGCAGTCCCCGTTCAAGGTCTGAGTGCATGAGTCCTACAGAAGGACCAGTCTTGAGTGTTTCCGGGTTCACAACTACACCCAGTGGGTAATCGTCTGATCGACTGCGGATTGGAGCAATAAATTCACCTGGAACATTACTGCCTACCTCGGGACCAAGCTCACTTGGTAACTGAACAAGCCAATTTGAGAGTTCATCTCCAGTGGCAAAGAAGGAGGGAAACCCACCACACAGGTCCCACTGCTTTAGTCTGTGACTGAGGTCTTCTTCTTTTATCCTCTTGAGCCCTCCATCTGGAACACTTCCCTTAAACTGTCCCTCGATGAGTCTGGCTTCAAGATCTGTACGAGAGTGTCCTACAAAGTATAGCTGTGACTGCCAAACACCGCCTCTTTTGTGGAAGTAAGCCTTCCTTTGAGATGATGAGAGATAATCAAGATAGCGCTCGATAGGACCTGTTACCACACCATCCTTTACAATGTGACTTGATTCTATTGGAAATAGATCCACTAGCAACAAGAAACCGTGTGATGTGTCAAGACCTCTCAGTAGCTTTCCCAAGTCACCCTGAAGGTTGGATTGTGCTTTCTTCATGTTCAATGCAATGATGTGCTTCTCATCACCTGCACCCTGACTTAGAAGCGACTTCTCCTTCTTTTCAAAATCCACATCCGGTTGAGGGACCTCATACCAATCAATATCACTCAAGGTGCGAAGTTCGAGATACCTCTGGATTGATGGTAGAAAGAGCATGATTGCTAGTACTATGCTAGTTGTGATGATTGTCAAATAAGGAAACCACAAAACACAGGCCATTACAAGAAGCGAGAGCCAAAAGATATAGTCCCATGATGGCTTCACAGATCGGTCATCCCATCGGATTTGAGTGTCTGTGGTTATGCTCATGCGTGCACTCTCTAGTTGATCCATTGGGTCTTGTGCAGGTTTGGAGCCCATGATGTTCCCTCTTTTCCTTGCCACTAGACTCCACCTCTCGTTCCACTCTTGACTTGACGTGCCAGCACATCAAGCATTGTTTCCATTCTCATCAGCATATTCTCACTGGAGGTGTGGACTACGAGTGAGTCTTTCAGTATGACAACCTCAGGGTGATCGCTCTTAGAGGGATGACCAAGAACCATATACACAGGTTCTCTTGATACAGTCCACCAGGTATATCCATGACCCCTCCCTAGGAATTCCATCACTGAGCTGGCTTTAACTCCCTTTGGAATGTCTAATGAGACCTCGTTATCCACCGACTATTCCTCCACTATTCACAAGTTGCATCTCATAGAGTCCTGCGCGGTCAACTGGTGTGTGTGGATAGGAGGAATGCAAAGCACTTTCCAATATGGTGACATCATCATGCACCTTTTCTGAGAGTTTCTGAACAACTCCTACTCCATTCATTAGTCTGAGAGACCTCCTGACAACCTGCATCCCCACAAGCGTGGAGCTATTCGCAAGAGGCCGACAGACAAAGAATCTAAGTTCACATAGATTCTCCTTCGAGAACCTCTCACTCATCGCTTTTAGGACTCTATTAGCAGAAAGTGACACATCGATACCCAGTGGGACACTTGACAGAAGACACCCCGCTTGTACCTCTATAGTCCATGTGCGTAGGATTGCCATGATTCCCGTAGCTTCATCCCATATCATTACAATCGGTCTTCGCCAAAGAACGTAAGTTAGGATTACTAAAGCCATCAATCCAATCCCTAAAGCAGACTCAAGTATTATGTCTTCTATAGGTTCTATTAGGATTCGAGTGACCCATGTAACAATTACAGCTGCAGGTATTACCCATTTTATCCACTCAATATCACGATAGTTTTTCACCAAATGCTCCTCCTTTCACAAACATCTCAATTGCCTCCTTTAGCTCATCAACATCTCTGTATGGCCACAGGTCTGCAGCTGTATCTTCACCAAACACATCGATATGTTTCATGAATCGCTTGTCCAACAACACAATGACTCCCCGGTCCTCGGGAGACCTCCTGAGTCTTCCAGCCATTTGTGCCACTTTACGTATTGATGGGACCACCACTGCGTAATAGAAACCAGAACCAGGTCCATAACGTCTATCATAGAAGTCCTGCAGAGCCTTCTGATGGCTTGTTGGTGGACTGAAAGGAAGTCCCACACCTATGATGATGTCAACCATGCTTGATCCTGTATCGACAAGGTCCACTCCTTCACTTACCTTACCTCCATACACACAGAACAATGCATGAGGTCTTGCAGCAAGTGCACTCTTAGCTTCCTCAATCTTTATGGTTCTGTCCTCCACCAATTGCTCCCTGAAGCCTGAGTCTATACCGAAGCTCAGCACATCCTGCATAATTGCATAGCTGGGGAAAGCAATCATAGCACTCTTGTTAGCAGGAACTGTTTTCAGGACTAACTCTATTCGTTCTCCAATCGCCCTCCACAGGTTTGGGTTTCGGGTCTTGTAGCTCGTTGATATTTCTTTGTCCACTAGGATCAAGCGTGTTCCTCGTGGATAAGGACTTGACAGCTCCTCCCCCTTAGCGCTTCCAATTCCCAGTATCCGTTTATAGTGTGATAATGGTCGTAATGTACCAGACATAAGAAACGCAGATCGTGCAGACCGGAGTATCTGTGCAACAAGTCCAGCAGCATTCAGAGGTCTAATCTTAAGAGCAACTCGAGAGAGGTCTTTGCTAAAATGCTCCTCCCATCCTGAGGAAAGCTCGATTGTGACTAACCAGTCATCACTCTCAGTAGCTCTCTTTCCTGCATATAGGAAAGAAACTAGCTTGTCTACTGGTGTGTCCATCGGGACTGAATCATCAACACCCTCCATAGGGGTACTATACTCAATGAGTCTGTCAAGATCCCCATGTGCTGCGAAACGTGGGTAAGCATCCCATTTGTCAAGACGATGCTCACCTCTAAGTGTGTCGAGATTTACCATGGTGGTTTCCCAGAGGAAGTCTACAGTTTCTTCAAGCCACTGGACTTTGGTTTCATTCACAATATCCCGCTTATGGTCCCTAAGCCATGTCAGGTCCGAGCCACGAAGTTCTGCAGCCTCAGCCTCAAGAACATGCGAGGAGAGATTGTGTGCTTCATCAACGAGTATGTCTATCTCATGAAGTTCTGCGCCTAGCGATGCTAGTAAAGCCATTCTCACTCTGCTTCTGAAGATGTAGTCATATGGACCAACAACAACCCTACTCTTCTTGGCGCACCACCTGAGAACCTCATAGGGACATTGTCCTAGTTCGTCACTGGTTTCTTCAGCGATGATTCGACTGACTACATGGTCATTGAGCATCTCATCAATATTCTCAAGGAACTTCTGTCGGGGTACTGTTCGTCCATCCCCATTTCTCTTGTAGCAGTTCCAGTAGCGTGTGCATTCTCCCATTCGGACTAGAGCTGCACAACCTCGCATGAATCCGAGTGTGGAGAGGTTTTGCATCAATGACTTCATCGGGCAGACATGTTTTCGTGAAACCATACTCGTAGCAGTGAGCAAGTGGTCTGCTGAGTGGATTCGCAGCTGTGTTAGCTCCTCTTCAAACACTTTCGATTGGGAATGTGTCCTAGTGAGAACAAGCAATCGTGAAGTGGGATCATTATAGCGTGAGGAAAGGTATCCAGAAAGAGTTGCAATTGTCTTCCCAATTCCACAGTCTGCAGATAGAAGACCAACAGTCCCCTCTGAAAATATCTGCTCTGAAAAATAGACGACACGCTCTTGATGTCGTCTGGGCTGATATGGAAACCATGTCATTGGATCTGAAGCTGTGGTAGTCATTGTCAACCCTCCACATGCAGACAGTTCTCGGCTCTGTGAATCCTGAACCTAAGTGAGAAGTAAGAACGTAGAATCATGTGAAAACTCTCAATTGCCGCAGGGGATCTGAAACCTTCTGTCTTTGTGGTTAAGCGCTCTACTATCTCAGGACTGAAGCCCCTTGTACGAGCAATCCTCCAGAATGTCTTCTCAACATCCTCAACAGTCGTTTTGTAGAAATACAGAGTCTGTGCAATAAGATCTTTCAGGAACTTTACTGCTTCTTTTGCATAATTGGGAATCTCAGAAACCCTTGTTTCTGAGGATAGATATACGACCATTCCCTCTCCACTATCAAGATATACCTCAGAGGGAACTCCCCGTGTGCCTCTTAATGCCTCAAGGTATGATAGAAGTCGGGGCAACTGTGATAGAATTGGCTTAGTTGCATCTCTCCATGCAATTGTTGTTATCACATACAGTTCCGGGTCAGGTTCAGGATACGCTAGGGGAACAGTGGTTAATCTGTGTGATGTGTCGCGCATTAGCAGGTTTGTCATATTAATTACAGAAGCGTGTGAGCTGTGGGTTGGTGGAAGAACGACTGTCACCAGTCATCACTCTCCGCAACCAAGAGTTCACCATCATTGTTTATTATCAAACCCTCCTCCTCAAGTTGGTTAAGAAACCTCTTAGCACGCTCGATATCAATACTGGCTTCTTCACACTCCTGAAGTACTCGCCATAGACTCACACCGCTCCTTCTGTTGAGCTCGCTGAGATCAGAAACAATGTTCAATACGCGTTTCTTCACTCCTAGTCCATACCTTGTCTTTGGTCTAGACTTTAGGTGAGATTTCGCTACCATCCTCTGCATAGCATTGAGTGCTTCATCAACTGAACTTGCATACTTCATATCGGGTGAGTGTCGGATTGTCGTAGAACAGAGGTTGCATGTTGATTCATCATCTTGGTTATGCACTAATTTGTATCCAGTGTAGTTGCATCTGGGACATGTGAACACTCTGTATGTCTTCCCCTCCGAGCTCACTCCTCCTGTTCCTCCGTCTGTTCATCTTCGCCCTTCTTTGCCTTCTTAGTGGTCTTCTTCTTGGAGGATTCCTCATCCTCTTCTGGAGCTCCAAGCTGCGCCCCAAGCTTTTCTTTGATTATCTTTTCCATACTTGTCTTCTCGCTCTTTTCTTTGTAGAATCCACCCCATCCGATATGCACCTCAACTGTGAATTCTGGTACTCCTGCATTGTCTCTTAGAACTAGTTTCCGCTTACCCTCTGACCCTTTTCCTGCATAGAATCGATAGTCGGATGCATGGCTCACAACATGCCCACCAGCTGGAGCATAGGCATTTCCTCCGTAATTTGATATCTGAGTGGTGACTTGATTTGTATATGCAAAAACAGCTTCAGTAGCAATCCCCATGCGTCTCATACTGTTCAATATACCATTGATTGTCTGTTGCCTTGTTGCTAGAGTTCCAATACCCCTATACTCTGCACGGAATAGACCAGTAAGAGAGTCTATCACGAGCATTTTGAACTCTCCCTCCGCGAGAAGAAGTTGAATCTGCTCAAAGGTGTCCTCGATCTGACTACTCAATGCCATTGGCGCGACGTTAATGTTGCCAAGAGCCACATCAGGGTCAAGACCCCATCTAATTGCATTCGCACGGATGATATTGGTCTTGAATGATGATTCTGAGTCAAGCCACAGCACTCTTCCCTCAAGTCCGCCCTTCTCTATTGAGAGTTGCGCACGCACTGCAAGATGATGGCACCACTGCGTTTTGCCACTTGAAAAACCACCATAGAATTCTATGATGGAACCAGCCTCCAATCCACCCATTAGTTTCTCATCAATTGAGGAAATACCAAAAGACAGTCGAGGGATCTTTGCTTGTTCTTTCTCTAGCTCAATACCTGATCGGAATCCAAACTTGCCAGTTGTATCACGAGCTGCTCGTATTATCTTTCGTACCGTGGCTTCCCCTAGCTTTGTTCGTTCTTGAAGTTCGATTGGGTTCTGAACACTGAGAATCTCTGCAGTAGTGATGAAAGCATCACGTAGACGTTTTGCTGCTGCAGGACCAACACCTGGGACTGCCTCGACATCAGTCATCTGTTGAACACCTCCAGCTCAATGGGACCTCTTAATGGAACAAGTCTGCTGAATATATCAAGCTCCGAATGTGGGACAAGTAATTCCTTCCCATTGCGATAGAGTTGCATTCCTGCGAAGAGTGATGCTACCACTTGTTGACGAATTGGAGGAACAGAGAACGTGAGACCCTCAGAGGTCATTGTTCCCACAACACTAACATACCCGCCAAGGGTTTCGTACAATGAACCATTCTGTGTTGATGTGCCTGGCTCTGCTGGTGGCACTTCAATCATATGTCTGAAGAGGGTTTCAAGAGAATCGAAGAACTCTCTCCATCCACTGGACCTTGCACGATAGAGTGCTTCGGTCATTCCAGATTTTGCTCCAGCAATCCAAGCTGGATCCGGGTGTTCCTCAAATCCAATCATATCACCTGTCAAATGCTCTTGAACGTACATCACATCGCCTCCATCACATAGTCAAATTCAATCGAAGCTAGTAACATGTGCAATATGTCAATCAACACGTCATCATACTGAACCACCTGTGCGAACTTCAATGACAATCGTATTCACCTAACAAAAAAAGAAGGGAAGAATAATCTTCAAATTTCCGAGAACTGGGGATACAGAACGATATCGTTTTAGTAAACTATGTAATGTCTGATAGGGTTCCCGATGTTCTATTAAGTGGTGATAGTTCTTCTTTTTATCATTTGAGTTTTATGATGGTTTTTTATTTTATCCATAGGTCCAAAACTGCAATATCATGTACTGTTTTGTTGTCAACAGAGTCACTCGATTTTTATCAAGCGCATCTCATTGTAATCAGTAACCACTCTGATATAGCCACGAAGCATATTGTCTACCTGATTATCACCTGTGTCAACTCGAAGAATTTCATCTGCAATGCCCTTCAGTTTTGAAGGTGTGCTTATCACAATGATATGATCCCGACCAACAAGGTCAATGATTTTAGGACTAATCTGTTGATTTCCTCTTCCAAACAACATGCCTTGATGACCAATAGGGGACACGATGATCCATGTTTTGCTGAAATCGTCAACAAGTGCTAGTATTTTATCCTCATTGACATCAAGGTGCATTTTTCCCTTCTTATATACATCAACACCAAGGGTAGTCTTTTTGACATTGAGCAAATCGGTCAATGTCTTCAAGGTGGTACCAGGTCCAAGGATGTATGTCCCATCTTGGTCAATCTGTTCGATAACATACTTGGCAATAGCCTCTTGTGCCTCGTGTTCATCAGAGGTTTCTGGACTTGCCTGCTTAGCTCCCTGAAACCTAGCAGGAACTGATGGTCCTTTTAGATATCCATAGAGATTGATAATGAACTGGTCCCTTCTGATAGATTTTTCATCAGCATCCATAATCTCAAACTCTGTGGTCTGTGCTGTTCCATCAAAGACCAGCCGCACAACTTCGGCAGCATCAGCAGGGCTCACCACGAAAATCCCACTGTACATCTTGACTCCTGATGGAACTCCTAAAACAAGAAGGTCATCAAGATCATAGGCATTCACAGCATCAAGAATGTCTCTGGCAGTACCATCTCCACCAACGAAAACTAGTAACCGGACCTCATCCTCATAGAGGGCTAAGACACAGTCCTTTGTGTCTTCTGCGTTTGTGGAGTTCTCAATATCAACCTCCACCACCTCATGTTTTAGACCTGCCTCTTGAACAACATCCTCACCCATCTTTCCAGGACATGTGATGATACGTATCTGATCCCTGAGCTTCAATGCAATGATGATTGATTCCAAAGCTGTAAGGAACTCAAGAGCCCTACCTGGAGCAACCGGAGTTGCTCCTCTCTTGATGGCCTCCTCTACAACCCCATCTGTGCCCTTTAGACCGACACGACCACCCATTCCAGCTATGGGATTTACAAGTAGGCCAATGTTCATTTAATTGATACAACCTCAATCCTTGAGAGACATGCGTGCTCTAAAGCAGTTTTGATAGGTCAAAGTCGCTTCATTTCAGTGCACCAACTTGATGAGCTGACTGTATCCAGAATGCGACTCGAACAAGTACTTCTTCGATGAACCGCTCGCGATTGTCTGGAGTTGCATCCTCAGGCCAACGGTTCCTGCGATACTCATCAAACTTCTGAAATGTTCGACCATACTTTGTGGTTAATGGAATCTCCACACGTTTGTCGCACACAGTATTGAGTGCCCTGATGAATGTAACAAAATCAAGATCAAGACGAACTATCCATTTTCGAAGAGCTTTGAAAAAGGTGTCAGCTCGGGCTTCGCCCCACTCTAAGCTCTTCACAGCCTCTCTGTCAGCTCCATCTATCCTCTCAGAGTTGAAACTGCAAGCTTTATCAAAGTTGCATCTTGAACGGAGATTGATTTTACCCTTTGAGAACCACATGTAGATGTCATGCGCTCCTTTCTTCCTCATCATTTCCCTATGGTCTCCGACTGGAAAAATGAGCTCAATCATTTTGCCCTCTCTGAACTTGCCACCTGCTTTCAGATAGAGTTCCAGAGCCCAAGCTAATGGGGGAATTGCATTTACTGGATGTGATTCGTCAGGCTTGCTCATTGTGCTAATTCACATCAAAAACTTACACTGATATTAGTTGAGATGTCTACAAAAATTGCTGATAGTAGATTAGTAGTTGCCGCCCTTTTCACGAGTTACCACTAGAATTTCTGCAAGCTCACTGAAGATATCAATAATACCCTCTCCAGTCTTAGCAGAAGACTCGATATAGGGCATTCCGTGCCTATCAGCAAAGTCGCGCCCCTCTAAAGGTTCAACCACCCTGTCAGGAAGGTCTGTCTTGTTCGCCACTAGTACGAGAGGAATTTCTTTGTTTAATGCCTTATGAAGCTCCTCAAGCCATTCTTCAAGTACTATGAAGGTCCTTCGTCGAGTAACATCATACACGAGAAGACCACCACTTGACCCACGGTAGTACATGGGCCGAAGAATTTGGAATCGGCTTTGCCCAGCGACATCCCAGATCTGCAGCTTCACAGTGACATCACCAGCATCACGGGGGATGTTGACATTTTTGACAGCGAACTGACTTCCAATAGTGGTTTTATAGTCAGTCCGGAAGAAACCATGCGAGAATCGAGTGACTATTGCTGTTTTTCCTACTGCGCCCTCTCCTAACACGACGATTTTAAACAGGTAATCGTAAGAGCTGCTCATGTGTATAGTCACCCATATGTGGTAGGCGGTACGACGACAAAGCGATAGAGGGTCTATGCGACTAATAAGGTTTCGTAAGATTATGCCGACTGGTAAGATATGGTCTATTTATAATATGAATCAAGTATTTTGAGCGACCCACTCGATAAATTTCCTAAATAGCTGATTGAACTCCTCAGGTTGTTCCACCATGGGGATATGATCAGCGTCCTTTACGACCGCGATGTCGGCTCGAGGTAATTTCTTCTCAAAGTCAGCAGCAATTGCAGGAGTGATGATATCATCATTCGATCCAACCAAGACAAAGACAGGGATGTCAATCTCTCCAAGCCTCTCGGTTATGTTAAACTTATTACAAGCAGAGAGGTCTCTCGCTAAGACTTGAGGATTAGCCAGCCTCATATCATCATCGAGTTTCTTCAACTGGTAGGTCGCAGTATAGTTTTCAAAGACACAGCTCTTGAAGAAGAACACTCGGTCCTCAATGGTCTCCTTGACAAGACCAGACCTTAATTTTGAGAGATCCAGGTCTGATGATGTGTCCACAAGGACCAAGGCTTTGGGTTTTCGCACATTCTCTCTCAAAGTATAACACATCACCACACCGCCCCCCATCGAGTGAGCAACTAGAATGAAATTCTCGAGATTGAGGTGGTTTACCAGAGCTGCCACTTCCTCTACATAGCTCAGCTCTATTGATGGTTCAACCGCAGGGTCTTCTGACTTTCCATGGCCAGATAGATCTAAAGCGATGGTGCGATACTGAGTTGAAAATTCCCTCAGTTGTAAAGACCAGATAAGATGTGAAGAGCCTGCACCATGCACAAAGACAAGAGTGAAACTAGATGTCTTGTCGGTTCTATTATCCACATCTACAAAGTGAATCTTGGTACCTTTGTGCTCGAAGAAGGGCATGACAACCAGTCAACAGCAGATAATCAATATAGAGATTTGTGGCTCAAAGTCGTATTTTGACAGTAGGTACCTTTTTTTCTGAATTCGTAACGAACAGACGTGTGACCCCCATGACTGGTAAGCTCTTTGGTACAACAGGCGTGAGAAAGGTATACAGTGAAGAGTTTGATCTTGAGATGGCACTGAATCTCGGCAAAGCTCTTGGGACCTATGTTGGTAGTGGGTCTGTTGTTATTGCTCGTGATGCTCGTACCACAGGCCTCATGATTGCAGATACTGTTACTGCTGGTATATTATCGACAGGCGTCAATGTGATACGTGCTGGAATCATCCCAACTCCAACACTTGCGTTCATCACAATGAAGCATGGTTTTGATGCAGGGGTCATGATAACTGCATCGCACAATCCACCCCAATACACTGGACTCAAGTTCTGGTCGCGAAACAGCATGGGATTCACAGCGAAGGAAGAAACCAAACTGGAAGAGATTTACAACAAGAAGAACTTCAAAGTTGCTAACTGGGATGAACTTGGGAAGGAGTCAAGATTTGAAGATAGTGTCGAAGAGCACATTGAAGCACTGCTGAAGAGATGTGATGCGGATGCTATTAGGTCGAAGACCTTCAGGGTTATTGTGGACCCAGGTAATGGGGCAGCATGTGTGTTAACACCATATTTGATGCAACGTCTCAATTGTCATGTTGTGACAATAAATGGTCAATTGGATGGTCATTTTCCAGGAAGACGATCTGAGCCCGATGAAGAATCTCTTGGAGACCTCATTCAGATGATCAAGCAGACAGGTGCAGATCTAGGAATAGCACATGATGGTGATTCAGACAGAGTCATCTTTGTGACTGAGCAGGGAGAAGTGATCAAGGGAGACAGAACTATAGCTCTTCTGGCACAGCAGGCCATGTTAGCATCGAAACGTGGCACAGTAGTTACAACTGTCGACAGTTCACTTGTTTTAGATGAAACCGTAAGAAGAGCGGGTGGAAACATAATTCGAACACCTGTTGGAGACATCCAAGTGGCAATCAAAGTGGCGGAGTCAAATGGAGTAATTGGTGGAGAGGCGTGTGGAGTATATATATTTCCAGAGGCACATCTCGCCCCTGAACCGTTTTTAGCAGTATGTAGAGTTCTTGAACTGATGGCTAGAACTGAAAAGACATTTGGAGAGTTGATTGCTACAATTCCTCAATATCCGATCATACGGAGTAAGCTGGAGTGCCCCAATGACAAGAAGGAGAGTGTGATGAAGTCTATTTCAGAAACACTTCCAAGCAAGATGAGGAATGTAAAAGAGGTTCTTACTGTAGATGGACTTGGAATCACTATGGAGCAAGGATGGATTCTGGTCCGACCATCAGGGACAGAACCCATTATCAGGATTACCTGCGAGGGGCAGACCAGAGAAGCTGTAGAAGAAATATTAAGGACCTCAGAGGAAGTTGTTAGAGCTACAATAGCTTCAGCTTAGCTCCAAACAAGGTTTATAGCGGAACTGCAGCTTTTCAATCTGAAATATTGGGGTCAATATAATGCCGGATGAAAAGAAAGAACTTGAAGAAGAAATTCTTGGAGAATTCGAATGGGCACTGAAGGATCCAAACGAGGAAAAAATCCGGCAGCTTGGAGAAGTAGTCAGTATAATCACGACTAAGTTGACTGAAGCTATAACTAACCTGCAGATTTCCGTCATGGATTTAGAGAGTAAAGTTGATGCACTGGAAAACAGGATGTCATCCATGGCAGCTCGCGCTCCTGCGGCGGCAGCATCAACCGGAGGACCTGCAGCAGCCCCTGCAGCTGGCGCGGAACCAATTCCAACCATGGCTAGAGCACCCACTCCCAAACCAGCAGGTGCGCCTGGTGGTGGTATGAGTATGATGGGAGAATTAAAAGCCCTCTTGGCAGCTCGTAGAAGAAAGACTGAAGGTCCGGAGTAATGGATTGAGCTAAAATAGACTTTCTACACTATTTTTCTCATAGAAAGGACCAGCATGTTCTGGAAGGGTTATTGAAAAAGCTTCAGCTCTCTCACAGTTCGCTTGGACTCCACGTAGTCGTGTTCTTGCATCATATAGTTGTTCATAGTAGGAGTCAGCCTTCTTTACCTGGGACTTGTGCTTCTTGAGAGCAGCCAAAGCTGTAGGATAAGACGCGGTAATATCAACATGCACATTGGGTCTAGAGATCATTGTGTTGATCTCCATATTGTAGATACGCTCTACTCTATGTGCATCATCAAAGATCGTAACATGTGACGCCCACTCAGCCGCCTGGCTGACAATCGTTGCACACTGCTGATGGTTGCGGTTGTAATCAGAGGAATGATGAGTGATGATGAAATTGGGACGTGATTTTAGAATTGCTCCGACTACCTCGTTTGTGAGTTCCAGACCAATTGCAAAATCATCCCGCTCACTCAGGTACAGATTTCGCACACCAAGAATTTCACAGGCTCTTTGAAGCTCTGCATTACGCTCATCATTTCCTGTCATACAATGAACATCAACATTCACACCCTGGTCCACATGTCGCTTTATGGTTCCACCAGCTCCAATGCACTCATCATCAGGATGTGCGACGACTACGAGAATTGTTCCCTCATCCGAACCGCTCATAAAACAACTTCCCGAACACCTTCTAATCAAGGTTTGGCAACCATGAGTTGTCCAAACCATTTGCCTTAAAGGGACAGCCAGCTCAGGGAGAAGGTAGGTGTACTACTTGAGGATTGGAGTTAATCTATATCCCACAGTTGGCGGCAGTGGTTACCTTGCAACGCGACTGGGTCAAGAATTAGCCCATAGAGGCCACATTATCCACTTCATCACTTACCAGAGGCCGTTCTCTCTTATGTGGGAACAGACGAGAGGAGTACACGTAGACCTAGTGGATAGCTTTGAATATCCTCTCTTTGAGGGAACTGGACCACCTTATGCTATGGCTCTAACATCAAAAATAATCAAAGTTGCGACAGACTCGAAGCTTGATCTAATCCATGCACATTACGCAATTCCACATGCAATGGCCGCCTACATGGCACGAGAGATTGCTGGAATTCCGTATGTAGTGACACTACATGGTTCAGATGTTCACTCTTTGGGTCAAGACCCTGCATACAAACCAGTTGTTCAACACACTATCGAAAAAGCAGATGCTGTAACAGCGGTTTCGGAATTTTTGAAGAAAAAAGCACATGAGGAACTCGGGATTGAGCGAGAGATACATGTGATTCCAAACTTTATTGACATCACAAAATTCTCACACCTGAATGGTGTACGACTCTATGTTGAAAGTGGTTGTGTGGGACTTCGAAAGGAGGAGGAAGCTATTGAGCTCAATCCAGAAGAGAAGATACTGTTACATGCATCCAACTTCCGAAAAGTAAAGCGAGTCGTCGAACTCGTTGAAATAATGAGAATAGTGGTGGACCACTTTCAAAAAGCCAGATTGATTATTGCAGGTGATGGACCAACACGTATTGAGGTTGAAAGGAAAATAGAGGCGTTAGATCTATGTAATAATATTCACCTACTTGGTGTTAAGAGCAATATGCAGGAGATTATGTGCTCTGCAGACCTATTCCTGCTAAACTCAACATTGGAGGGAATGCCGCTTGTGCTGCTTGAGGCGATGGCATGCGGCCTTCCTGTAATCACGACTCCAGCGGGAGGAATTCCTGAATTAGTTCGTCCAGGGACAGATGGAATGGTCACGAAAGGATTTGACCAAGAAGAGTATGCGCAAGCGATTATTGAGTTACTGGAGAATGATGAAAAACGGAAAAACTTAGGAAAAGCCGGTAGAAAACGCGTTGAGGACTCATTCGCTGCGGAACGTGTTGTGAGTATGTACGAGAGAGTCTTCGAGGATATACTATCTAAGTAGGAGAGAACTACTTTGAGCCCTAGTGTATACAAAGTCTATGAGGAATTCATCTGGAATGGACAAAGGGCAGAACTTGCTAAAAATCTCTATAATACACCTCCACTTACCCTTGACGGTATTATTGATAGAGTCCCTGCGCTTCTGGATTCATACGAAGACATGCTCTGGCATATTCCAGAGAAAATGAGTTCTCTCAAGAAGGCACTTGTTGAAAGCAATAAAAAACTAGGTTCTTTGACACCTAAAGTCAGAGAGAACATAGAGAAACTGGATATAGGCGCAGTAGAATCTGCACACCAACCAGTCGTGATGGGGGGACCAGCTTATATTTTGAACAAGGCAACAACAGCAGCTCAAGTCGCAACTCTCGCAGCCAACCAAGGTGTTCCTCTAGTACCATTCTTTTGCTTTGCAGATTATGATACTGTGCAATCAGAGTTAACAAACATTCGAACTCCTTTAATGGGTAAAGATGGGAATTTAATCAGTATACCTGTCCCTCAGGATTTTGAGAACTCGCCTGTTAGTGTTCTGCCACTACCAGAGAATGATTGGCTAAGCCATGTTGAAGATGACATCAGAAGTAATTACAGACCTATGTTCAAGAATCTAGAACAACATGCGCGAATATTATTCGAGGAGCGTCTTGAACAATCGTTGACAATTATTAGGAGCGCGTTCTATAACTCTAAGACACTTGGAGAGTGGGCAGAAAGGATTATTGCATACTTATTCAATATAGTAGGGGATCTTGGCATACCTTTACTCATTGCTTCTGAAAAAGAGGTACGCGAGCTTCTTGTTGAGGGAATGGAGTTTCTACTTGTAAGAAATAACAGAGAACGGTTTCTGAACACTTTCGACGAAATGACAGATCTCATTGAGTTTCACGGATATGAACCAGGAATTGGACGTAGAGGCACGGATTATGTTCCCTTCTTTTATGAGTGTCCTAATCCAGGATGTAACAATAGTCGAACAGAGCTCCATTATGAGGACCTAGGAGCTACAGCTGTTCTGACAGGCAAGTGTCCATCTTGCTCCGAGTCAATCGAAATTGAAACTTCAACAGATAGCCCATATCTTGGAGAGATTGCGGCTCAACTGTCACCACGAGTAGATACTAGACAGATTTTGATTGACACACTCATTCCAACAGTAGTACATGTTGGGGGTCCTGGAGAAACAGCATATTATGCGCAAGTTATTCCATCTACAAGAGCAATGGAGATTCCTTTCCCACTGTTCATCAAATATCCGAGAGTTTACTTTAACACACCATGGAATGAGGAACTAGCTAAGAGTCTTGAGTTTGAAGGTGTTGAGGTCTTTCATAGTAAGGATATGTTCAAACTGACGGGACAGATTTCCAAGTGTAGAAGAAAGAACCAATTTGATGAGATGAACAAACAGCTTGTCAATTTGAAGAAACTAATTCTTGATACTCATGCGAGTCTAAACGAAAGTCTAGAGAATATCGATAGCAAGATTGCACAAGCATCAGGAGATGCTTATGAAAAGCTCCAGTTTCAAAAACTAGATTTGGAACGGTATTTGTCCTGGCAATTTGGGCAATATTCTGAGAATAAATTGGGACAAGAATCGTCATGGGCATGGATAGAGTGGGCAATAAACTCTGGATTCTCAGACCTCTTCGGACCATTTGAACGAGCCTATATTGGTCCAATGAAAAATGGAGCTACAATATTCGTGAACTTCTTTTTCTAAGATTATCCAAGTTCCTTTGATAGAAGGTCACCTAAGTGCTCAATTCCCTCTGAGATTGTTTCAGGTGGCAAATATGAAAATCCAAGTCTCATAGTATTTGGCTGGGGAAGACTCTTCCGAAGGTCTGTGTTATCCTTTGTTAACCTATGTCCGGATTGAGGATAGAATGGAGCTCCTGGAACATAGAGTATATCGTTTGGAATTGCCACACGCTTCATGAACTCCCCTGCATCAAACTTCTTATCATTACTCTGCCACCAGATGAAGAATCCCCCAGTAGGATCTGTCCTCACACCAGCTGGGAATGAGGCATCAATTGCCTTTGCCATTGCTTCATAGCGTTTCTTGTATTTTGGAATTCCAGCACGCATTGCTTCATCAATATAGTTCTTGTAGTATTCATCAAGAATACGCTGTACCAATGTTGTAGTACAGAGATCAAGGTAACCCTTATCCTTGAGTACTTGTTCCTTAACATCTGATGGAAGTACCGAGTATCCAACTCTTAGGACAGCAGCCTCCTTGCTACTAGTCCCTAGGTAGGCTACACGGTTATTTTCTTTATCTAGAGTTTTGATAGCTTTTGGATTCTCCTTGAATTGAATCTCTGCATATGCTGCGTCTTCAATGAGGAGTATCTCATATGTTTCTGCAATATCAAAGAGTGCTTGGCGTCGTTTCATTGGGAGTGTTGTGCCTTTTGGATTATCAGAGTCAGGAACTACATAGATTATATCCGGACACTTACCAAATTTCTTTTTTGAAACTTCGATTGCTTTTTCAACATCCCCCGGGATGATTCCATCAAGATCAGTTGGAATCGTGATGACACGCCCTCCGAGTTTCTCAGCGGGTGCCAAGAACCCAAGATAGGCTGGAGATGGTGTGATTATCACATCTCCTGGATCAATCAAAGTGTCAAGTAGCGCGTAGATTGCCTGCTGAGAGCCATTTGTGATTGCGACTCTATCCCATTCGGTTTCGCAGTCAATAGGAATGCCTCTAACATCACAGAGTCTTTTAGCGAGCGTCTTTAGGAACCAGGTTTCACCACCGGTTGGACCATAGTTAAAGTCGTCAAGCGCTAACTTCGGGTTCTCTTTGTATTTGACACTCAAGTCTGCCATGATGTCTGCGAAGATACCAGTGGGTATTATACCAGGTTTTCCGCCAGCAAAATAGTACTTGACATTATACTTGAGAAGAGCTCTTATCTGAGATTCTTCGATAAAATTAGTCCAGGTAGCAAAGCCATAGCCATTGCCTGTTGTGTTTGCCATTATCTACTCGCTCCGGAGGATTTGCAGCTAATCCCCAAATCACGAAGCATGAACACTTCTGTACATGAACTTCGTAAATTATCCTTTATTCTTTTCCACATCGGAAATCATTTTATTGTGCCCTTCCGAGCTGTAATGTACAAAAGTGAACGTTCATAATGTGCATCTGCACAAACAGTTGTTTATCGAGTTTCTGCGGCAAATTGAGCAGCTGCGGCTGCAGGATCAGCAGCTTCAATAATCGATCGCACAACAATAACGAAGTCAGCACCTGCATCAATGGCAGCCCGAGCATCTCCACCCTGCGCACCAACCCCAGGACTCAAGATTGGAATCTCTGAACCTAAGACCTCTCGGACCTCAGTGATTATTTCTGGATACGTGGCTCCAACTATCACACCATCAGTGTCCCACTTCCTAGCTATTCGAGCAAAATGGTGGTAGAAGGGCTCTGGTTTCTTCTTACCATCCGGAGAAACATAGAGTCCATATCCCTCCCTCGCTCCTGGATGAGACATGTAACATAACGTGATGATTCCGCGCTTCCTGTTTAGAGCCATCTCAAACACACTATCGAGACCACCCTCCATTCCAACAAGGGGATTCACAATAAGCGCATCAAAGCCTGCATCGAAATAGTACTTTGCAATAGTCTTGTTGGTGTTTCCTATATCATTGAGCTTAACATCTGCAATCGCAGTAATCCCAGCATCATGAATAGCTTTTATGATACGTGGAATTCCGTCGAAGAGACCAACTGGTAGAATCAGATGACGATTGATCTTGAAAGCAACTGCATGCTCAGCTGTTAGAGATATTATTCGAAGAGCCTCCTTCTCTAGTCGTTCCTTCTCGACCTTAATTGCAGCTTCATTCTTTCCCGCCATCTCAGCAGTCAAATCAAGACCAATAATCAGTTTGCTTTTTCTCACAAAACTCGATGCGGTAAGTTTTCTTTTATACACGCGAATCTCACCTATTCCATGCTCTAATGGTTTGGGTACACGCTCACTGTCCTACTAAATAAATCTCGTGTACACTTATATCTAAATCAAGAAAACGAATGCATGGAGAAGTCAAAGTGAGTCCGGATTGGATAGCCACACGGGTTGCAGTCGTCCTGCTCGCAATAATTGGGCCAGTTTATTTCTTTTTACTAATGCTATTCATACCACAAATGATGCCATTTGGAGATACACTGCTTGATTGGCTTTTCCACTACATTGCAGTCCCAATTGTATTCTCTGCACCATGGCTTGGACTGATCTACTATCAACGGTATAGGTTGGCAAATACAGTACACATAATGGATGAGACCATTTCTAGTGTTCCACTCAGATGGCGGGTGTTCTATGGAATCAACGCGGCTTTCGTGCTTATGCTGTTTGTATTGCCAATGACTACTCCACCCTTGGCGATTATACTTGGCCTCTTTGTCGCAGGAACTGTGTTTTACAGGATTGGTATAGGAAAGTTCGGTGGTGGCAAGCCTGGAGCAGCACTTGCTGTACTCGGAGCGCTTGCCCTTTGCATACTTCCCACCTTCGTTATGCTTGAGTTCCTTCCAAGCTACTTAGATGTTTGGGAATACATACTAGCGACATGGGAGTCGTTTTGGTTACAGGTTGTATATGGTTTCGCTCAATGCTTGGTCAACGCACTTAGTTTTGGAGCACCCATCTATTTCATCTACTTTGGAGCACAAGAATATGACAGGGGGCTTTATGGTGAGGTTTACACTAAAACACCCGCAGGATGGATACGCCTTCTGGAGTTCATCCTCTTCATGGTGTTTCTGATTCTATATCTTCCACCGATCCCTACTCCACTAGGCACAATTCCATTCTTGAATCAATCCATTCTGTTCACCAGCATCATAAACTGGATTTCGTTGTCAATAGTTGGGATCATGTATATCGTGAAATTTGTCCTCAAGGTCCAGAATGACACGACAATAGGTGGAGTTTCAAACCTGTTTGTGATAGGTCTCTTCTTAGTTGTTGAGTTGTTCTTTAAGACAGACCTGCTGCTAATTACAGCAATTATCTGGCTTGCATTCTTGGTCTATGCGGCGCTAACTAGTGTCAGCTATCTCAGAGCATCTTCGCGAGAGATTCATTGATAGCTGGGATTGGGTTTGTGTAAGAACCTAAATGCAAATCCAGCTATATTAGAACAAGGCGAGTTTCAATTATGAAAGTACTAGGAACTCGATTTTCCATTACAGACATAATCATAATCACAGTTGGTATAATTTGTCTTGTAACACTGGGATTGGTCATAGGATTTGGACTGATTTTTATTGCGGGTGTAATTATCTTGGTCATCATTGATTCAATCTATTTGATCTATTATGTTAGAAGTAGAAAAGAAAGAGAATAAGGTTTTCAAAAGTGAGCTAGATCCATGGAAAATAATCATAGTCTTAACATTTTAAACTGCTATTTCCATTTCTTTATCCTTTACTACGAAGGCCACATGACATCGAGGACAGACCACAACCATCTCACCAGCCGCAAGGTCCTGCTTGCTTGCTTTGCGAAGAGTCTGCCAACTAGCACCGCTTTTCAGCTTGATCTTGTCACACAACTTGTACACCAAGATTGTGTACTGATAGACCTTGAAAAGGACCTACAAACTCACACAATTTGTCAAACATCCACAACGACTCGATGATGATTTGACTACAGAATAATCAGATTACTATCTAAACAAGAATAGTCACAACTGGACAATCCACATTTCGAATCACAGATTCAGTAACGCTCTTTGAAAAGAGTCCAAGAATACCCTTTTTCCTACGTCGCTTCATCATGAATATCATGGAATACTTTGAGGTGCCGGCCTCTTCAGCTATTGCAGATGACACATCGCGAGCAGTAACGAGCTTTATCTCAGCAATATATCCTTGCTTGTTTAACCAGTCTTGTAATGGTTGAACTTTCGTTTCTGCTTCTCTGAATATCTCATCCATGCCCTCAGATTCGAGGGGAGTGGATACAGGAGCTTCAATGACATGAAGTAATGTGATATGACTTGTTTGGAACTTTAAGAGTGGTAGCATCGCTGCGACCATGTCGGAATACTCAATCTGACCTGAAACTGGCATCAGAACCGCATCATCGATAGTGCCCATATATCGCCCTCCTAAACTAGTCTACACTTTCACCATCTTTCTTGTGAATATACATGATGACGCTTGAAACAGTGGTTTTCACACCATCAATCTTCAGAATTTTATTCTTCAACATGTTTCTGAAGTCTACCACATCATCAGCCTCTACGATTGCCACTATGTCGGACTCTCCAGTCACTTCATAGACATCAGCAACCTCAGGTAATTCCGCGAGAGCTTTTGAAACATCATCGAGGTCTCTCGACTCTATTGTTATGTTGAGTATGACACGTATCTTCGACATTATCTGCGCACCACCATAAGTTTGCCAGGAGCCACAGTAGAAACAAAGGATATCATATCCTCGAAGCCATTTCGCTTTCCTTTCTTAAACACCTTTCCACGTAGCAACACAATGAAATCGTATTTTTCCGAAACAGCCGCCTCCGCTACGATTCTTTTTAATGAGCCCAATTGCACATTTGACTCTGTTTCGAATCCTGATGACTCAAGGTTTGAAGCAATCTCCTTGAGATCTGATTCAAGGAGTCGTCTATACTCATCAGCCTTGGAAAGAGACAATTCCCACTTGTCTGTTGAGATTATGCTCATCAGAGTTAGGCGAAATCTTGCATCCAGACTACTGGAGATCGATTCAGCCACTTCCTCCTTCTCTTCAGGACGAAGAAGCACTAGAGCATTCATCTTGTATGTCATTGGTTTGATCATTGAGCCAATATCCCTACTCAAGAACGGTTTACCAATATGACGTCGGTGTAAGGTGTAAATTAGGATTCCAATCCCCATCCAGCTGAAACCCAAGAGCCTACCCATTGGATGGAATAGTACCACCAAAATCCAGATAGAAGAACATGCGATAATCCCAAGAAAACTTGGAAGAGGAATCTCATATCTTGTGCCTCTTATATTCAGTTGGAAAGAAAATGGCACTTTCCAAGAACGATAGGTTTCACGGTCGGTATGGCGTAAGACGATGAGAGAGATGTTGACCATCAGATAGGAGAGAAGAGCACCAAAGTTGTAGAGATCTGCAACCCAGTCCAAGTGCCCGATGAGAGCCATCAAAGCACCAATAGCACCAAATACAATAATCGTTCTGATTGGAGTTCTTGTCTTTGGATTGACCTGCGAAAACCATTGAGGAAACAATCCAAAGTTGCTCATCGAAAAAACCACGCGTGAAACACCAATGATTCCCGTGTTTGAAGAAACTAGGCAAATCGCAAACCCGGTGAATGCAATGATTGCGAGAAAATACACTGACTGACCAAAAAAGGGAATGGTCTGGACTAGAGCAGAGATGGGATTTGATAGGTTTGCAGCCAGTGTATCCCATGGAATCATTCCAAGACTTATGAGAGAAAGACCCACAGCAAAGACAAGAACTGAGATAATTGACATCTTAGTAGCACGAGGGATGATTCTGTCAGGACGCTTTGTTTCCTCAGCAGCCTGTGCTATCGATTCTATGCCTATGAATGAGCTCATTGCCAAGGTTACCGCATAGAGGAAGTTTTGATTGCTATAGTCAGCACTCCAGATATAGGAGATGTGTCCAACTTGATCAGGCAATCCACGAATCACAACTTGAGTGCTGAATAGACCAGCATTGAAGGATAGCAGTATTCCCAGAATGATAATTATGGAAAGCACGCCAATATTGAGTCCAACCATAGTGATATTGAGATTGGATGCCTCTTTTATCCCCATAATGTTGATACTAATGAGAAGTATCACCATCACAAATGCAAAGAGGCCAATGGCGCTGACAGTGAATTCAAGACCCAGAATTGAAATAATGAAACTTGTCTGTGCTAGGATTGGAAAGAAGAAGGTAAGGTATCCAGTTGTAGCGATAGCGAAGAGTGCTGTGCAGACAGTATAATCTAGCATAACAAGCCATCCTGCGAGGAATCCTGCAAAGTCATTGAATGCCTTCATTGAATAAACTTGAGCACCACCAGCATAGGGATATGCAGTAGCCAGCTCAGCATATGCCAGACCTGTTGCGATATATGTGATTGAGGCGATGATGAAAGCCACGGGTGCCCACCCAGCTGCATAAGCAGCGACTAAGCCTAAGGCTACATAGATGTCTGCACCTACATCAGCGTAACCCATGGAGAAGGATCCAAACCAGCCGATATCCCTCTTCAGTGCCACCCTCGCTGCCTGGGGAGTAGCTTCATCACTGGAAACCAAATAGAGCACCTCTAAAACCAAAAATCAACAATGTTTCACGAAACAGATTTGCCTATGAACTCAATGATGTGTACATATAAGACAAAACTATTTCCTGAGAGATCGCTTATAGTGCAATTTCGGAGTTGATTCTAGAAATCAAGAATATCAAGCTTCCCAGCCAACTTAATGATGGGAAGGTGAACGGTCATTGGTTCTGATCCTTCGAGATTGTCAACCCAGTCCAAGGCTTCTTTTGGTCGAGCTTTGTAAGCTAAGAAACTACCCTTAGGCGGACTATCACCTTCTGCATGAACCCATAAAGGCATTCCATAGTACTGATAATAACCATGATTGGAAATGAGTGTCCCGTAGATGTGCTTTCCATTATGCTCAAAATATAGCATACTTGCAGGTCGGTCTCTCTGTGACCACGAAACGAGCATTCGAGCCAAGTCTATCATTGAGGCAATCTTCAGATTGACTGGAGGTTGAATATCTTCCCGAGTCATTTCTTGCACCGTTGTGCGGACTGCTTTCAGAGCCTTATAAGGGCAAGCATTGGGGGCAATTTGACCTCTAAGAGGGCAGGATGCCTCTGATTTGACCTGCAAGCTTCCCAACTTTGCTCCTATTACTGCCAATAATAACAACAGGAATAGACACTTTCTCTTCGCTGGTTCCCACCGTGAACGCAACCCTCAGGTCATCCATTCTGAAGCACACGAAGGTGAAATTATGCTCATGAATTAGTTCATCCAATGTCAAGCCAGCAGATATCAGCGCAGAGGTCACATCTTCTATAAGTTCAAGCGGGTCCCCGCTATCTCTTTCCACAAGACAGGTTTCTCGTACATCCTTCTCGGATGTGAAAAGGAATTCGTGAGAAGCTCGACTGTAAAGGACCTGTCTGGTCATGGCCTTCCCAAGGAGAAGTGCGGACAGGGGACCGAATTTATGTATTCGAATCTGGTCAGTATCAAGCTCGGTAATTGGTACTCTCTCTAGCTCCCATTCCATAGAAGTTGACATTGGCTCTAGAGGAGGTTCTTCTATACGAGGTGCAGATTCATCAATAATATCATATTCTTGCTTTTCTTGATCGAATAGTGTCTTGATGTAGTCCTTCATCCAGCCATCAAGAACCTTCCAGTCCTCCTTACTGAGCTTTAGTGGTGGTCTCGGGACCTCTGGAAGGTCTTCAATAGGCTCCTCTTCAACCACCTCAAGTTCTTCTTCTTCTACTTCGGGTTCAGTTTCGTCTTCAATATCTTCAGGAATAAGAAGACGTACTGCTTCAAAAAGTCCAGAGAGTCTATCAGTTCCCCCGTGTCGTGAAAGGCGAGGTTTCACCTGCATGATAAACCCTCGTTTGTTTTCCGTACATTGATCAAAAACAAGAGCAACACCACGAGGCAGACTACTGATGAATACCTTATCCCGGAACTGGTCAGGCATCACAGCTGGAGCCCTCTGTTGGAGCGCTCTGATGTCATTATCATGTGAGAGAGAGTGTGAAATGATGATGTCAGCCTGTGATATGGCATCGTCAGAAACCGCAGAGGGTTGCTGCGTGCAGAGGACAAGACTGCAACCAAATCTACGACCAAGTTTAGCATATCCGATGATGGCATCCTTCGCAGGAGTGTTCCCACCTCTTGGAACAAGTGTGTGTGCTTCATCGATAATCAACCATGTGGGAGGTAGTTCTTCACGAGCGCTGGTCCCCTCATCAGTCCAAGCCATTCTATATGTCAAAACTTGTCGACAGAGCATATTAGTCAAAATGGCTAGTACAGCTTCTGCATCAGACCCAAGAGGGGCAACATCAATCACTGTAATCTGTCCAGCGACCGCAAGGTCTTGCGCACTAGTTCCTCCAGGATGGAAGACTCCTAATCTATCAGCGCGTTTCAATGGCTGTATAAGCGCTGTTTTTGTTGCGGGCTTATAGAGCTCTTCTATTGCAGGGTTGGACTCGATACACTGAATCATATCTTTGATGCTGAAGTCACGCTTGAGGGGTACTTTTTCACCAGAGGCGAGTGTATATCCCTTTCGAACGCTTTCCAAGGTCTCTCCAATGAGGTTCTCCATGGTAGTACTCAAAGATCCTCCCTTCTCAAGCACATAACTCCAGTCTGAAACAGTCAATTCTCTTGGTCCAATGGATAGGGGGAACAATCGAGCCTTCTTCTTGACCTCATCTGGAAGTCCTACATAGGTCCTTCGTGGAATGTATACTGCGACAGAGAAACCCTTGGCTTCAAGGTTCCATTTCTTCAGGAGGTCAACCTGTTCGTCATTCGCGTCAACCATCTGTCTGAAGACATCCACAGTGTCCACGACGACTACGGCAACCTCAATCTCCCTTCGTTCCATCGCAAGAGCCAGTTCTTCAGCGATTATTCCTAGAGTGTAGCTCTTCCCTGAGCCTCTCTTTCCAGCAACAAACATAACATGAGGGCTCATTAGATCAAGAGTGACAGGCATTCCCATCAATGAAGTGAGGATATCATCGGAAGTTTCAGCGACACCTCCTATAGTTCCTAGACCACCAGTATGGTATTTTCTGTGGAATGATTCTGAGCGACCTAGTACGACACCAACGCTAAGATCAACAAGCAGATCAAGTGGGTCGCTTACACGAGGATGGTACGGAAGCGCGGACTTAGGTAGAAGATCCACTGGTTTGTCTGTTTGGCTGGCGGCGTCAATCTCGTCTTCATCTGGCGTGGATGGTTTTCTCAAATGAACACCTCTGGACAACTCAAATCTGACTTCGAATAAAGCTTTGTAGTTGCGCGCGGCACCAATTATAGGAAGAATGGGTTGTCAGCAAAACTCAAAACATCAGTTCATTAGTGGCACATCATGCAAGACCAGATTCAAGAAGGCAGTCATGTCTTCATATTCCTTGATGCAAAACGAAACTGGATACGGAAAGTTGTAGCAGGTGAGGAATTTCATTCCAATAGGGGAATAATTAAGTTCGATGACCTGATTGGTAGACCCTATGGAATAAAAATTGAGAGTCACTCAGGGATCATATTCCAGATCCACAGACCTAGTCCCACAGACATTCAGATTGCAATGGGCAGAAACACACAGATTGTCTATCCCAAGGATACAGGAACTATACTTATTGAAGCTGCTATTGGTGCAGGAGCTCGAGTTGTTGAATCTGGTACAGGTTCTGGAGCATTAACTGGCATCCTCGCTCGAGCTGTAGGACCATCTGGTCATGTCTACACTTATGAAATCAGGGAAGACATGTATAATGGGGCAAAGAAGAATCTAGAAAAGTATGGACTCATCGAGAACATCACAATGCACAATCAGGATATTCTGGAGGGCATAAAAGAAGACAATCTTGATGCAGTGGTTCTCGATCTTGCCACGCCATGGGAGATCACAGATGAGGCACATCGTGTGTTGCGACCAAGTCGATATATCGCGAGTTATAGTCCAACCATAGAGCAAACCATGAAGACGTGTAAGGCACTCGGAGAAGGTGGGAAATGGGGCATGATAAAGACTCTTGAGATTCTGGAGCGAGAGATAATGGTGCGTGAGAACAAGACGCGACCCACGACATGGATGGTCGCTCATACAGGATACATAACCTTTGCCAGGACTATGTACGTAGACGGATAGCAGACAAGACGTATTTTACCAAAGGCTTATATACTCAAGAGACCATTATGTGTTTATTGTTGATTGTTGTTGACGGTTGTCGGACACGATGACATACCAGCATAAACGAGACCGTTGTATGAAGGAAACAAGGGAAATTCTCGACAATATCCTTCGGATGAAGAAGTCTGAATATGAATTACTCGATATGTCTGTTTCATCCACCACATCTAAACCTAGTGATAGGAAAGATGGTAAGAAAGTCAATATTCTACCTGGTGAAACGGAAGTAATATTGAGTAGAAAGGGCAGATTGGAGGAAATGGAAAACTACAAGCCCACTCAGGAATTGGACTTCGAAGTTGATGAGATTAAAGATTGTCTGGAGAAGAAGAAGAAAAGAAGGAACTATATCGAGTTCCGTCCAGACTATGAAAAGAGCTAAGAAGGAGATGTATCATGACTGAAAATAAGGAGTTGAAAGAGCTTCGAAAGGAAGTTCACGAGTTGAAACAGACTGTTTACACTCTAAAAGACACCATAGTAGAGCTCACCAGCAGGTTGAAACATACCTCAGATGCGGGTTCTCCTTATGACTCAGGGCAGTACAATGTCTTCAGCGATCCTGGTAACTGTTTAGAAGGAGACATTAGCTGGTCCAGACTTGTGAACCTCCTTCAGAAGGAGGATCTAGGACTCACAGCCACGGAGTTGGCTGAGAAATGGGGAAGATCCCGATCAAGAACCAGTGAAGTTCTGAACAAGCTTGTAGATGATGGTCATCTCATAAAGTTTCGAGATGGGCGACAGATAAGATTCAGAACTGCTGACGACGAGTAGTTATACAAGTGGCATTGTATCATTGGTAGCGACGAGTATATTGTCGGTTTTTGAGAAGGCGCTCAGCGTAAGTACTCTTAAGTAAGAGTAAGCTGTTTCTTCTTTGGGCGCGACATAATAGGAGGATGCTCTATTGAGTGATGTTCTACCTGGCTCGAAGAAGAAAGCAAGTCAACAGGATGACGCTGATATAGACGATACTACAATTTTTACTAGTCTACTTTTCGAGCAGAATATTAAAGCACAAGATGCTGTGAGAGAGTTTGCGCTCCATGATATAGATGACCGTGAGGGACTTGAGAAAAAGCGTATAGAGATGCATGACTCATTCACAGAGCTTTACGATAATATTGCAGCCTTCAGTGAACAGATCATGATTGATGACTTTGATCTTGCATACTTGAGAAATAGGATTGCACAGAGTGAGGGAGAGGCTAAGAAACAACTCGAGGGAGCGCTTGAAGAGCTAACAGCGCAGGCTCAGGGAAACTTGGCTGATGTTTGGATGGCTCGAGTTATGGCATGGCTTCATCAAGCCGCCGCGGCAAGTGGACCTTTAGTTGAGGAGGAACATGTGGACAAGATGAAAAGTGCTTCTAAGTATCTTGCAGCAGTCTATACGATGCTCGAGAAACCATTCTCTGCGGTTCCTATGAAAGTTGATGGGACACAAAAACTCCGGCGAGTTGCGCTAGGTATGCAAGCCTACGCCCTCTTGAAAGAGAGCCATGAAGCAAAAGATGCTGAGCTTTCATCCATACTTGGAAGAAACAAGAGTGCGGAGGCTGAGTTCTATGACGAGTTCTTGAACGAACTCATCAGTCAAGAGAGCACATTCAGACAAGCATTCAATCCATTCGATGAGCTTGTCTGGCGGGACATCATTAGCTCTTTCATATTTGAACAAGCAACAGACCTCTACAATGAGGCGATTCCACACTTCGGAAAAAAACGTGAGGAAAAAGATAGACTATCAATGATAAAATCCTGGAAACAGAACACCGCAGGACTTAGCGAGGTATACCTCGCCATGACCTACACTGACATTGCCGATGCTCAGATGCGTGCAGGTAACTTAGAGGACGCTTCAAAACTCTACCAAGTGGCTTCTGATGCCTTTGGTCGGGCAGAGAAATGTTTCAGAGAAGTGCTTGCGCTTCAGACCAATGCTGAGCAATCACGTATTGACAAAGAGCAGAAGAAAGCCCAGTCTCTGTATTGTAGCGTGGAGGCAAGTGTACAAACTCTTTCAGAATTAATTACGCTCAACAATAAGAGCGAAGCAAATCTTGTCTTGAAGGACATTTTCAAAAATCTGGAAAGGGCAGAAAAACTGGCGAAGACACGAGAACTCACTAGCGCCATCAAGGAGGACCTAAAGACATACACATTCGTTAAGGACCTTCTTGACAAACGTAAGAAAAAGACTGACGATATCAGCAATATAATTGACCAGATTGAGTTTGCCAAAGACCTTCGAAAGACTGGGCTCATTCAAGACGTGGGCAAAGACCTAGATGAAGCCGAGGAACTAATGGTAAGCAATCCAGCCGAAGCACTGGATGCGATTCGCGAGGGTCTAAACAGTCTGGGCATTCTTTTGAGCATTGAGGCGGAAGATCAAGAAGTGGGAAACCTTCGAAACAGAACACTTGCACTCCTCAATAATGTCAAGTACATGATTCAGTTTCAATTGAGTTCTCAGCTGACACATGGAGTGAAGTTCATCATGTCCCGTATTCTTGAGAATCTTCACGCCGCTGAAGCAGCCTCATATTACAAAGTCCTTGGTGAAAAAGCCAAGGCTGCAGAGCTTACAGATTTAGGAAAGCTTGCATTGGCTACAGCTTTCGCTTCAGAGGCACAAGTATATTCAAGACAGTCTGAGCAATGGTCATTCAGAGCACAGATCGAGAGGATGAATGCTTTCAGGAAACTAGAGGATGAGTTAGCACAGCTCGAGGAGGAGGATCCAATTGAGGATGCGTTGGAAATACATGATGGGGCAATATCTAGAATAAAGCAGACTGTAGCATCATTCGAGTCGGCTGCTAATGAGCTTGACAGCGTGAAGGGTGAAATGATACGTATCAGGAATAATGTTGAGATTCAAGTGAAGCAGCTTCAAGGTGTAGTAATGAAGTTCAAAGGAGACCTCTCTAGAATCCTGGGAGCCCGAAGTGACTTCATGGCAGAATACATGTTCAAGACAGGAAAGAAATCCAAGGCAAAGATGCATTACACAGATGCAAACGACCAGCTTCGAGAAGCTGTTGGCAACTATACAGTGGCAGCACAGGTCTTTCAGTCAGTAGGTGATGCACAAGCAGCTCAGAATGTCGATAATCGTGCGAAGACTACGGACCTACTGGCAAGGAGTATCTGGGACAACAGACAACGGCTAGAGAGAGACCAAGACCCAAGCGAGAAGGGCGAAACTGAGCTTATTGCACTCTACCTTGGGTCAGCGGAACAATGATTCTTAATCTGTCATGAAACCGGAATGTTTGAGGCAATAGCCTGTGGTGTGATTTTCGCTGTGTGTAGACGTTTCACACGGAATGGTTGGAACTCAACACCGCCAGCATGATAGAACTTGCTGAACCACTCAACAAAGTGTAACCTGAGTGTGTGCATAAATCCAAGGAGACCCTCAAGAATTCCAACTATTAATGTACCAATTGCAGCACCAAGGAAAGGCATTCTTGGTACTCCACTGTAGTGCAGAGTATGTACTTCATGAGGAATAATCTCAACCCCAAACAATGAGAGGGGAGGGAAGTAGATAAAGAACAGCTCAGGAAGTATAATGAATACACTGCTGAGGATAATGTGGACTGTATTCAGCGCAAAGATACGTGCATAGCTGACAGTGTGACTAATCATTCCAATGACATATTCTAAGAAATATACAATGCCATCCATTTTTCCTAAAAACGAGGCAATCATCATGATTACAAGTGGAATAACAAACATCAATAGTGTGAACATCATCGGGGCTATTGGAAGGACGGGATAAAACGGATTGTGAGAGCCGGTACCATACCCAATACCAATTATTGGAAGCCATAGGGAAACGGTACCAGTTGCAGAGAACCAGCTTCCAATACTATTGTAGCTAACACCAAAAAGAAGGTTAATGAAGCCAAGATATAACCACAGATATGATACTGCAATCAGGGCTTTTCGTCTGTGCTTGTGTTTCAATTCGTTATAGAGGCTCAGAATTATTCCCAATGAGATATGAATGACTCCAACTTCGATCGAGAGTTTGAGCATATGTGTTGCACGGTTTGGATCAGTATGTGCAAATATTGGCCACAAGGGTTCAATGACGGTTTCTGCGCCAAAAAAGCTCCCAAACAGGAACCCACCTATCATCGCAAAAATGCCCATCAGCATCAAACCTTGAGCTCCATTCTGGACATATCCTAGAATAGAACCCCAGTCCTGACCCTTCTTGTTTGCTCTTAGGGCAGCATATCCAATGAGGAGGATCAGGAAACCTTGTCCAACATCCGAAAAAACCAACCCGAAGATTATTGGGAAAGAGAGTGCCATGAACTTTGTAGGGTCTAAATCATGTCGAGAGGGAATCCCAAAAGCCTTGACAACATCCTCTGTTGGCTTCATGAATGAAGGGTTTGAGATGTAGGTAGGTGCCTCAACCTCTGCGAAATCAGGCTTATCGAAGGTCACTTCGAGAGCAGGGCCCACATTTGCATGTAGAATAGACTCTAGCTCAGCTTCCTTACCCTCTGGAATCCACCCCCACATCTTTATAGACTGCTCAGTGTAAACAATGAAACTCTTTTTGTCAATTCTCCGTCGCTCGATATCAAGGGTTTCCCAAGCAGCTAGAATTCGTGACCCCCATTCCAGTGCTATGTGCTCTTTACTGATCTCGAGTTGCTCGACCTCTTGTTTCAATTCAGCAATCTGATTCTCAGCATCAGTCACAATCTTCTCTGGTTGACCTGCAGAGTCTTCAGGAATAGCAAATGCTTCAAACTGCATTGCAGAGAGAATTCGTTCAACAGCGTCTTTCAGTTCAACAGGCACAGTGATGACACATGCAGAGCCCCCTCGTTTCAGTGGTAGTCGACCTATTGTAAAAGCACCCTCAGTGACCTCATTGATACTCCATTCCAATTCAGACTCTCTTCCTGAGGGAATAATTCCAGCAGTGGTGAATGTGAAGTCAGTAGTGCCAATAAAACTAGGATCTATACCAAGCGGTTTAAGGGACATAGCAACATCAGCAATTCCCCTTTGACGCTCCATCTCTAGGCGAGCTATCGTTGCCTTGGAGTCAATATCTAGGACCTCTGCTTCGACAGCAGAGATAACCTCTGCTGCTAGTGTAAGTGAGTTCTGAAGTGTTGTATCCTCAACCTCAGTGTAGACTCCAGTCCGTTTTGTGTTGTCAATCTCAAGCGATTCGAGAATCTTTGTCAATCGTTCGAGAGCAGAGTAAACGGTTTCCTCTTCGCGTGTCCTCTTAACATCAACAATTCCAGCTTGTCGTCGAACATCAATGAATTCAAAGAGAGCGAATTCCTCTATTGACTTCAAGACCTGTCTCTCAAAATCCTTATGTGAAACAACCTTGGCCACAATCATTTCCTGAGGACTCATTCGAAGATTCATTGTATAATCACCAGTATCACAGATTCAGAATTGACGTTCCAAGTGGCACTTTATACTGAGCTGTGTAAGCACGGGATGCATCCTATGCTCTAAATAACCTTTACGTGCTGACATTAATCTTTAAAGGGGGATGGTATCGGTGATGAACTACTATCGTGCACTATGAGGAATGGTCATGAGTACCCCACACGATGAAATCGACCAGATTCATGAAACTGAGAAAGCAGCTAAAAAGAGAATCGAAGATGCTAAGAAGAAAGCACGTAAGATCCATGAGGATGCGGACGAAGAAGCAAGGATGATTATCGAGGTTGCAGAGAGAGAGGCAAAAGACTCTGCTACTAGAATGCTCAGTGATATTGAGAGTAGAAAGGTGGAGATTGAATCAAAGGTTTTCAAGGAAACAGAGAAGACCATAAAGAAAATGAAAGAAACCGCCCAAAAGAAGAAGGATGTAGCATATCAAGCAGTCGTGAAGATCCTACTAGGGGAGGTATGATGTCATGAGTGGATTGACAAACATAATTGAGATCATAAATTTGAAGACTGCTGAAAAAGAGAAAGATATCCTTTCCGAGGCAGAGGAACATAAACAGGAGAAGCTGAAAGAAGCACGAGCCAAGGCAAAGAGTATCACTGCATCAATCACTAGCAAGGCTGAGATTGAGGCAAATGCAGAGGTTTCAAGATATGAAGCAAGTGCTAAGCTCAAGTCAAAATACAAACTTCTTGAGGCGAAAGAAGCCTTAATCGAAGAGGTCATGTCAAAGACAAGGAAACATCTTGAAGAGTTGGTGAAAAAGGAAGCCTATGGTGCAACTCTAGAGAGTTTGATTGTTGATGCGGCAGCACCCCTGGAAGAGTCAGAGTTGGAGATTGTAGTGCCAAAGGGACACGCCTCTAACATCGATCTGAAGGCAGTTGAAGCGGCTGTGAATAAAAAGTCCGGCCAAAAGACAAAACTCAGTATTGCGAAAGAAAACCTGCGCGCAACAGGCGGAGCGGTTGTGCGGAACAAGGACTTAACCAGATGGGTTGACAATACATTCGAAGCGAGACTCGAACGTTATGGAGATAAGATACGCGACACTATCTCATCAATCCTATTTGGTACTGAAGAAAAGAAAGAGTAGAGGGAGGAAGATCACCTCTACTAGTTTCTCTGTGTCTTACTAGTGACCGAGAATAGTGGGGATGTATCCTACAAGAAGGAATGCAATGACAAAGCCATAGATTGCTACAGCTTCGATGAATACTACATATAGAATACTCTTTCCGAAGGTTTCAGGTTTCTCGGTGATGGCTCCGAGTGCTGCTGCAGAAGCTGTACCCATTCCAAGACCAGCACCAATTCCAGCTAGACCTAGGGCAAGACCAGCACCAATTCCAAGACCAAGAATGGCCCAACCGTCTCCATCGGCAAGTTGCGCGGGCACATACCCATTATCAACTGGTACGCCTAGTGCTCTTAGAACTGTCGAAGTATCCGCCATAGAAATTGCAAATACTGCCAGTGTAAGTAGTACTATGCCCATAAACATCATGGCTATGAACTTGATTCGATTGTCGATTTTCATGTGATCGTTTCCTCCAAATCTCACCAGATTATAATCATTTTCCTAATATTTTCGGCTGACTGTCCTCGTTCGACACCAACAGCAATCGAACGGATATTTCTAACCTCGTAATATTTGAGACTGAAAAATCCAATGATTGTTCCTAGGTGAAAGGGATATGCGGTCAGCTGTTGTTTTACTCTCTGAGCTATATAATCCTCAATTGCCAGCTCCACATCTGAGAGGTCCTCGGTTTCCTCATAGAGTCGGGCGATTCTTCCAGCAAACTGACCAAAACGAGTTGTGTCCAACCTATTAATGACATCTCTCCAGGTATTCACAGTTTTGAGAGAGTCTGTAAACTCCCTAGCTTTGGCAAATCTAATCAATGACTGCTCCAAAGCACGGGATTCGAGTTGAAGTATGACAGCCCTAAGTGCTGTCAGTGCATTTCTTAGAATCACTCTTGACTCCAAGATATCTAGAACTCGTTTTGCTTCATCAGCTGAGAATTCCTTCAATGCCTCCAAGACATTTTTGAGGTACCATTCTTCAATAGCTACTTCTAGGGGAGCAGTTGAGTTGAACTCTTCATAGCTAGGAAATTTGGTTAATAAAGCGACTCTGAGATCCCACTGTGGGATAAGGTCAATAAGCTTACTTACTGAACCAGCATCCACGAGAGTTTCAAACAACATTGCTTGTTCGGGTGTTTGAGGAACTGCAAAGCGTAAAATCTCATCCTTATCAAGACCAACATGGACACCTCGTATTATCGATTTCACACTCTCTGCCATGAACATCTCCAAGTAGGTATTCGTGAAGTCACGAACCTTACCAGTTAGTGTGCGTGAGAGATTCGTGCTCACATTGGCAAAGTCATGGGATAGGATAAGAGCTAGCTCCTCAGGACCAGGTCTGCTAGTACTTGAGTCTCTACTAATAACCTGACCATAATAAGTTCCGGAGAGTATCTTGATAAAATCCTCATAGCTGCCACTTGAAAGGAGGCTTTCATAATTGCCAACTGTAAGGAAGCGAGACTTCATACCTCTGATCCTTGCATTGACAAAGCCATATTCATTTGCAGACTTGGAGGCCATCATAGATTTTTTTTCTCCTCATAATCTGATGAGGACTAGCGACAGACAATTTATGCACGATATAAGCTTGACGAAGGCGCTGTATGATTTGTATTGAGAGTAGAAGAATTCAAATAACATGCAATCTACAACGGTTTTGATGGTCAATATGACGGCACCTCGTGAAGATTATATCAATCTTGGAAGCCTCTTCAGAAGCTCAGCAACCATCACTTTCGTCATACAGATTGTAGCGGTCATTATGATGATAGGGTCGCTGTCAGCCTATGCCGTAGGCGATTTGTTCTTTGCCATGAATAATGAATTGAAAATCCTTGTCCTTCTGCTCACCAGTATTGTTGCTCTGCTAGTTTTTCTAGCTGCAATGAGCGTGTTCATCAGGTTCTCAAGACGGATTGGAGATGCTGTCGTCGGACCTGGTATTGAAGAAGTTAAGATGAACACGCCTAGAGTGAAGACTGTTGTAGTTGCTTTCGGTCTTCTTGTCGCACTGATGGGAATCACTGGTGTCTATGCATGGTATCTCATTGATCTGTATTTTCTTACCCCTTGGGCTGTCACCTTGGACTCAATCTCAATCAGAATCTTTGGAATTGCGCTCGGAGCATTCTTCATTGCATTACTTATCCAAATCATCGTTGCAGGAGTTGGAAGAACTGCAACACGGTTAATCATTGAGGTTCTGGATGCGGACGATTCTGAGTTTTTGGAGTAAGTGAAAATATTACGAGTCATCCGTTTCATCGGAGCTAGTGTCATCTAGGTCAAAACGAACATCTTCAAGAATTTCTTCCATGGGTGGCATATAGGTCGTTTTACGCTTTGACTGGATATCAAGTCTGTCAAAATAGCGTATGGTAACAAAGACACTGTAAACACCAAATAAAAAACCAAAAACAGCTCCAAGAAGTGCCCCCCATGTGGCTCCAGATGGCCCTGCAATCGAACTCCCTACAATTTGACCGACAAGGAGCAAAGCAACAACAGCGCAAGGCAACTCAGATGAAACAGCTAGCCAGCGACCCATGCCCGTCATACCAGTTCCTGACTGTTCTTTGTTGTTATTTGACTCATTCATGAGCCTTGAGTTGTGTAATGTGCAATATCTGTTTTGGTGATTCAAATCAAAGTGTGCACCATGGTGAATGTTTTTGTGAGTGTTCCTCTCATCCATTATTGAGGTAAAACATTGGATGTAAACGTGACATATGGTGATGGCACTATCAAGCTTGTAATTCCTGAAAAGAACCTTGCAGGAATTATAGAACCAAAGACCACTAAGACCTCGGCAGATGTGCAATCTGGGATTGAAAGAGTTCTTGACAATCCTCATGGTCCTCTCCTCTCTGACATTTCGAAGAGTAAGAGTGTATGCGTATTGGTTGAGGATCACACTCGTGATGCACCACACTGGGCGATGATTTCAGCTGTTGTCCCACGCCTCACGGATGCTAATCGTGTCCAATTCATCATTACTACCGGATCACATGAGGTCAACCATCCTGGAAACCTAGAGATTGTTGACATGATTAAGCGTGCTGCAGATGATGTAAAACTCACAAACTATGATGTCACAATTCACGACTGCCAGTCGAAAGACATGATTGACCTGGGAGAAACCAGAAGAGGGACTCCAGTAATAGTAAATGCTTCAGCAATTGGGCATGATGTGTATGTGAGTCTGTCCGATATGAAGGCACATTACTTCGCGGGTTATTCGAACGTGGTGAAGAACTTCCTTCCGGGTTTATGTGCCTTCAAGACCATTGAAGCTAACCATTCTCTAGCACTCAATCCACGCTCGACATTTGGAATCCATCCATTTCATCCTGATGAGTCCAGAAGAAACAATCCTTTGGCTGATGATATGAGAGAAGCCATGGGAATTATCACTCGCAAGGCAAAGATTTTCCTTGTTGCTATCATAACAAGTAACAGGAAACTTGTGTGGGCAGATGCAGGGCATCCGGAGCCAGTTACAGCACGTGGAATGGAGCTATTGGATGAAACCTCGAGCTTCACAGTCACTCCACGAACCAGAGTAGTTGTTTCGCCTGGGGGGTATCCTCAAGACAAGAGCCTCTATCATGCTCAGCGAGCAATTGAACTTACAAAGAATGCCATTGTTGATGGTGGTCAGATTCTGTTTCTTGCTGAATGCCGAGATGGTATCGCCCCAGATTCAGCAATCGAGAATTTCTACAACAAACTTACTGCGCCTCTTGATGATGTTATTGAATCGATTAGTGGTAGGTATCACCTCTATGAGCATAAAGCATACAAGTTTGCGGAGCTCTTGAAGCGAGTGTCACGGGTCCTGTTATATTCAAAGCTTGACAAAGAAACAGTGCAGGCAGCTCATCTTGAGAGTGTAGAAAATCCACAAACTGTCATAGATGAGTGGATAAATGAGGATCCAGATGTGAAAATACTAGTACTTGACAAAGGAAACAAGATTGCAGTTTATGCAAACTAGTCTTCATCAAGCCGTAGGTCAGAGATTGCAGAATACAGTTCCTTGAACTTCTTGTATCCCTTTTGATACACCTCAAGAGTGTCTTTTGTTGGGGACAAAGGAGGAAGTGTTTTCACCATCTCCTCAGCTGCCTGAGTCACTGATTTGAAGACCCCTATTCCTTTAAACGCCAAAATAGCTGCACCCACAGCGGTAGCTTCTTCTAACTGAGTGCGAATTACTGGTGTTCGAAGTATGTTAGCCTGAATCTGCATCCATACCTTACTTCTTGCTGCACCACCTGTGACACGAACCTCTTTGGATGGCAGTCCAAGTTCTCGCATCACTTCAACATTGGTTCGAATCTCATAGGATACACCTTCGAGAATGGATCGAATGATGTGAGCACGGGTGTGACCCAATGCAAGACCAGCAAAGATACCACGTGCGTGAGGATTCCAATTTGGGGCTCCAGCTCCGACAAAATGGGGGATGTGAAGTACACCTTCCGAGCCAGCAGGTATCTTGCTAGCTTCTTCTGTGATAATCTCATACGGGTCTATGCCTTTGTCATGTGCAACAGTTCGTTCTTCGCTCCCCAGATTATCTCTGAACCACTTAAGCGCAGACCCAGTTGTGAACATACTTGCTTCTACTACGAACGCATTGGGAACAACATGACGACTACAAAGCACTCGTCTGCCTGGATCTAACCGGATAGTCTTGGAATGAGCAAGCATGAAGGTACCTGTGCCTGTTGTTGATTTGAGCATGCCCTCCTTGACCACTCCAACACCGAGAGCTGCACATTGTTGGTCCCCACCACCTGCAATAACAGGCGTGCCCTCCCCAAGACCAGTATCGTTGGCAGCACTTGCAGTGATCTCACCTATTCGTGCCCCGGGTTCAACGGGAGTGGGTAGTTTTTCGTTTGGAATTCCGAGAACATCTAGCATTCTCTCAGACCAAGTGGCTCTTCGAACATCAAAGAGCATAGTCCTACTGGCATTCGAGAAGTCAGTGATAAGTTCGTCAGATAGACAATGAATGAGGTAGTCATGTACAAGCAGGAACTTGTGTGCTTTCTTGAAGCTGGACTGTTCCTTTTCCTTAATCCAGAGTATTTTTGGTGCTGAAAAATAAGGGTCGACTGTGAGTCCAGTTATCGAGTAGACTTCATCCTCAGACATCTGATTACATATCCACTCACATTGAGGAATGGTCCGTCTGTCCTGCCAGACTATAGCATTTCGTAATGGGGTTCCATTTTCAGCAATCGGAACAATCGTTTCTCGTTGATTTGTTACGCTAACACCTACGACGTTCTCAGGTCCTTGACCAGTATCAGCCAGAGCGGTTTTAATGGTCTCACAAGATTTTGACCACCAACTCTCAGCATCCTGTTCTACCCACGATGGACTGGGATATTCACTCTTATATTCAGAGTAAGCCATGCCCATTACCCGTCCTTTCTTGTCGAAGAACATGGACCGCACACCAGTCGTTCCTGCATCAATTGCCAAGACTATCTCAGTCATCAGCATCACTTGTTATTTGACTGGCAAGTCCTCGATAAGAACACTTCGAGAAGAGCGCTATCGATAACTAAGTTCAGTGTCAATAACTTCTCTAATATCACGTCGTGGACCGATACGTTCCATTTTGAGATTGTAATCTTTCTTGAGCTGCTGTTCAAGACACATAGCATCTGCTCGTGTGCTGCACTCCGTCATATAGACAACATATTCTGGTTTATGCATTTTGAGATAAGCAGCTGATTTAGAATTCCCTGAGAGGTGTTCTTGGAACCGTCTAGCAAGATCATTGGTCATTCCTGTATAGTAAGTTCCATCTTCTGTTTCAATGATATAGACGAAGTACATGAGGGTTCCAATGAATTGTCATTCTTTGCACAATATAGGCCTTTGGAATACCTTGGAAAATATTAACAGGACTCTTTTTACATGTAACACTAGCAATGACGAAAAGAGCTGTTGTTACAGGAGCGGCTGGTTTTATCGGAAGCCACCTTGTTGATATGCTACTAGAGAGAGGATACTTTGTTATTGGGATAGATAACCTGAGGACTGGAAGTATGCAGAACTTGGCACATGCTCTGAAACATGAAACCTTCCAATTCCTGGAGAGAGATGTTTGTGAGAAAAAGTTCCCTGCTGCAGTCAAGGAAGATGTTGATGTCATCTTCCATCTCGCGGCAATATCATCAGTGAAGCTCTCTGTTGAAGACCCAATTCTTGTAAATGACACCAATGTTCATGGCACCATAAATGCCTTAGAGATGGCTAGAAAACACAATGCAAAGAGATTCGTATATAGTTCTAGCGCAGCAGTATATGGAAATCCAAACACTCTTCCTGTTACAGAGGAAGCGCCTTTAATTCCTCTGAGCCCCTATGCAGCCTCAAAGATCTCTGCTGAGAAGTATAGTATTGCATATGGGGACCTATATGGTATTCCTTCAACGATATTTAGATACTTCAATGTGTTTGGACCGCGCCAAGAGAATTCAGAGTATAGTGGAGTGATTTCTATATTTATCAATCGGGGACTCCGAAATAAAGACATCACTATTGATGGGGACGGAAGGCAGACTAGAAGTTTCATCTATGTCGATGATGTAGTGAGAGCTACTCTTCTTGGTAGTCAGCTTGAGAGTGCGTCAAATCAGGTTCTAAATATATCTGGAGAAGATGCTACTAGCATTCTAGACCTAGCTCGAATGGTTAAAGAGAGAATCCCAGAATCAACTTCAAGCATTATTCATCGTGACGCACGTGAGGGGGACGTGAAGGATAGTATTGGAAGTATGAGGAGGACTTCAAATGTCCTGAGGTTCTCTCCAGCTGTTCCTTTCACAACCGGACTGGATTGGACCATCTCATGGTACAGAGAGTACTCGCTCTAGGTAACTGTCAAGAGCAGATTGATTTGGTCGACGATTCCGGCATCAGTGCGTAGGATTATCTGCACCAGATATTGTGCTAGAACATAACCCTCAGGCAAGTATGCAGTCACACGCGGTGCCGTTCCATACAAGTCACCCGCACCAACATTACCAATGTCTAGTGTGAAAGTCTGATTATCACCTACATGGATGGTTGGGATTACTTCAGATCCATGCCAGTATATTGAGAAGTTACTTTCTGATGCTACTACGATGTCTAAATAGAGATGTTGTGTGATGTTGTCATTGTTTCGCATCAGAGCTATTAGATTTGCGAACTCTCCAGAGTCAATTGTGACTGGATTGAAGCTAACACTCTCGAAACCAACTTCACCCTCCTCAACAATTGTCTGATTCAGAAGGCCAAACATCTTGTAATAGGCTTCTACTACGCTCGCGCCTAGCGTCACACGGTCACCTGTCTGCACATCAACGAGACCTACGCCACCAAGTTTCTGGATGACACGGTTCTGAGAGGTTTCCACCTCGAGAAACACGGGGATTACGAAGAATAGGTCTCCACCAAGATGGTAAAGGAGTCGGTTTCCATACCTATGCTCTCCCCACAGCTGAAGTTGTGTTCGCACTACATCATTCGTTTCAAATGCCTGAACAGCGGCAATGGGACCAAGCCAGTTCGCGTACCCATCTTCACCTGCCTTATAAAATGTGAATCTTCCAAAGTCAGTATCACCACACCCCATGATATAGATGCCTGCAAGATTGTGAGCTAGAGTCTGGCGAAACTCGCTGTTGTGGTATGCTACGAAACGTTCAATGCCCTCAATATTCATGATCACATATCGAGTGTCTGATTCCTCTGGTTTCTGATGAAAATCAACGCCAGTACTCCACTGCTCGCCTTCAGTCACATGATAGATATACGCAACCTCTAGCTGACGCTCATAGAGGTCTTCAGGCCATTTCAGCTGCGACTGCAGCCAGTCGGGAGTATCTTGCCAATCGTAGTAGGTTCTGTATGTAATATCTAGGAACAGCCCCTCATCAGAATGGGGTGCAGAATAGAATTCCATCTCACCTGTTTCAATGTTCACAAGACAGACGCCCATGAATCGCATATAGTTCTCATGCGCGTAGCCTGTCGAGAGATGATAGTCTATAAAGATAGAAACTGCATAGAAGAGAGTTCCATCAGGATCAACTACTATGTAGGGATCATTGTCTACAGATAGTCCCTGTAACATTATTGAATCGACCCTTGAGAGGACATCCCGTTCGACCAACATGTCCATATCTCTGCCAAGATATGACCAAGCTTCGGGACCCATTGTGAGGAAGTAGAAGAAGGACTCAAAGCCTTGAAGAGTGTAGTCAGGAGTTCCTTCAAAGGAAGTATTTCCTACTTCCTGAAAGCTTGGTACATTGACAAATACAATGTCATTGAATCCCCTTCCTTCGCCATAATAGATGTTCACATCCTTCGTTCGATTGAAGAGTGAAACAAGATTGGCTCCCTCTACTAGCTCACCACTGAAGGCATCAAGAACAACGATACCTTCCGTGTGAGTGTACAGGATATAGCGATTGATGAAACTTGTCCAAGTCGCACTTGTATCGAAAGTAAGTGGGGCAATCCAATACTCATGATCCTTCAACAGGACTATATCTGAGTCTGCAAGTTGCATCCAATTCGTTCCTATCTGATTCCGCATCCGCAAATAACTTGCAGTTTGGTCCCACTGACGGACTGTTGTGAGTGATTCGACCTCACTCTCGGGAGTGGCATTAAATGTTAGATCTTCGATCGGTTTTATTTCAAAGTCACTCAATCCAGCAGCCCATGTAGTAATATTAATCTCCTTGTTAGTTTGCAGATTGAATTTCCAGTCTATGTAACGGTCTCCATCCATCTGAATTCCATAGTATAGCCCTTGGATAATGGGAAGCATAATAACAATCACAATCAGGAAACCTGCAACTATGGCAAATGACTTCTGGGAACCACCTATTGGTAGTAGTCGTTCGATCTTCAGCCTTCGAAGCTCGTTTGAGATGTTCACACGGTCTTCCATAAGCATGTTAACCCTTGTTCTGTAATCTTCAGCACCGATCGCTCCAGCTTCGTACTCCTGACGAAGTGAGAGAAGTTCGCCCTGTAGTCGGGCCAGGTCTCCCTCAAGAGAAGCGATTTTGCTCCTTAGTCGTTGTTGCACGTCGCCTGAACGAACTCGTACAACCATGAAAACAACAGAGCCAACAAGACTTGCACCAAGAGCTATTATCAGTGCTAGATAGCTCATCCAAGTACCAGCATTGACAGTCCATGTAGGTACACTGAGGATTTCTAGAATCAACACTAATGAAACCACGAGAAGCGCCTTAGACAGCACAACAAAGATGTCTCTTCGTTGCAACATAAGGTCAGTAATCACACTGAGCACTAATCGTGCTGCTGTAGCCACAATTACGGTTGAAATCAGTCCGACATAGAGCTGATATGCCTCCATCGCTGGAATTAGACTCTGGATTGAAGAGGCTGTAGTTCCCGGAGCAAATGGTAATGAGAAAAGAACTCCGACTTCGGCAGGCGTCACTGAGATTGCTCCATCCCCCATAAGCATCATTAGAAATGCAACATTCTGGCCAGTGAGAGAATAGCCCCCAATTGACACATAATAGAGGAAAAATCCACCAATCTGAAGCAACCTCCACAGGACTCCAGTACGAATGTCCAATTTCTTCAGATGCGTGCCAGTTTGTGCGAGTGCTGATATGAAGGAGAGAGATGTCGAACGGGTCCAGAGTGTAAAGACACTAGTTAAGATGGCTAGAAGCAGTGATGCTGTGAACACATTGTTTTCTAATGTCCAAGTTTCCCAGAATCCAACACCTGCTTTGATGTCGAATGTATGGATGTAAATTGTCTGGCCAAGCCACCAACCGTAAGCAGCACCTCCGACAACCAATCCAACAGCTGTAATGATAGTGAGAATGATAATTATGCGTAAGTATCTCATGACCCGTTTCCTCTCTCAATACTGAATATCCAATAGATATGGGGCATATGAGGATACTGTTTTCAACACTCTTTATGTTTGAGGTGTGTGAAGTTTTAGTTGATTCTTGTAAGTAAATGATTTCCCATCAATGGCTCGCATAACTGCAAGAATGCCATCTAAATGATCATACTCATGTTGAAGCAGTTCTGACAGGTCATCCTCCAAATCCAAAGATTTGAGATTCCACTCTTCATCACGATATTCAATAGAACAGTGCTTATGTCGCCTCACCCTTACGAGAAGGTCTGGAAAACACATACAGTCATCCCAGACTTCAAACAGCTCATCACTAAGATTCATGAGAGTTGGATTAATGAAGACAGTGGGAGAATCGATGTGCATATAGATAATACGTTTCATTATACCAATTTGTGGTGCTGCAATAGCCCTGCCTACACTGTATTTCCGTCTGAACTCCATCATGGTGTCATGGAGATCATCGACTATCTCAGATATGCTATCAAGCTCTGAGAAGGTAACATGCTCAGATCTTTCGTATAATTGAGGGTTTCCAAGCTGGAGAATTTCACGAACTGTCATCGTAAACTCTCACACATATATCCGATATGAAGATGACCATTGACATCTGGGTCTACTACGATAGGAATATCAGTGGTAATGTAGCCCTCAGTTTTATGGCACGACCAATGTGGTTTGTCAAGCTATTGAAGAAGACCTTCCCAAATAGAGGATTGATTGCGAAAGCAACAAACATTCCACTCCTAGGAAAAGTTGTTGATAAGATGCTCTTCGAGGGGGATGATATCATCTACCTACCAAAGGACAGTGTTGCGCAAAAAACAATTCTGATCAATCAACAATTAGAAAGACCTGAGGAAATACCCCTTCCGTCTGAGATTGTTCATCATTTCATTGAGCAGGCAAATCATCATTGGATCATGGATTTCTGTATATGTCGAGATTCGTCCAAATGTGAGGATTATCCCATCAATTATGGATGCCTATTTCTGGGGGAGGCTGTTGAAGGGATTAATCCGAAATTAGGTCGTCGTGTCACAAAAGAAGAGGCACATGAATATGCAAGAAAGTGTCGGGAGGCAGGACTAGTTCACCTGATTGGGCGCAACAAACTTGATGCTTCTTGGTTAGGAGTATCTCCAGGAGAGAAGCTCTTGACTGTGTGTAATTGTTGTCCTTGTTGCTGTCTATGGAAGATTCTACCAGATTTGAACCCTGAAATTGGTAGGAAAGTCACCAAGATGCAAGGAGTAAATGTCGAGGTCACGGATTCGTGTGCAGGTTGCGGTACATGCACAGAAAGCATCTGCTTTGTGAATGCAATAACTCTACTAGATGGAAAAGCGGTAATCTCTGACCAATGTAGAGGTTGTGGGAGATGCATTGAGGTCTGCCCTGATAATGCCATCAAGATGAGCATAAACAATGACCAATTCATTTCGGATTCTATTAAGAGGGTATCTTCAGTCGTAGATGTCGAGTGAATCGAGAACAATACTTTTTATATTAGCAACTTGGCATCGTGCAGGCTTGCTTATAGAACTCAATAAGAGTGTGCATCACATGACCACAAGAATCACTGTTATCGGAATGGGGTATGTGGGAATCCCGTGTGCAGCAATACTCGCTGATGTGGATGGTTTTCTGGTGACAGGACTTCAGAGGAGGTCAAAGAGGTCTGGGTGGAAAATCGAACATCTCAATGCTGGAAAATCGCCATTTGGGGGAGATGAACCAGGTCTCGCTGAGCTGATTGCGAAAGTTGTTGCAAAAGGATCATTCAAGGTCACTGATGACGTTGATATCTTGAAGAACTCTGATGTAATTCTGATTGATGTTCAAACACCCACGGACAAAGATCATGTTCCTCAGTACGAGTCTTTAATAGACGTAAGTAGGCAAATTGGCGAGCGTCTAAGGAAGGATACACTGGTCATCGTTGAGTCAACTGTTGCTCCCGGAACAACCCAGAATGTTGTTCAGAAAATCATCGAGGAACACTCAGGTTTGAAAGGTGGAGAGGACTTTGACCTTGCGTTTGCTTACGAACGCGTGATGCCAGGTAAGCTGATTGAGAACATAGTAAATCTCCCCAGAATTGTCGGAGGAATAACCCCAAAGAGTACTAAGCGTGCAGTGGATATTTATTCAAAGATTACGAAAGCAAATGTTCACCAGACAGATGTTCTAACTGCTGAAATTTCAAAGACCATTGAGAATGCATTTAGAGATGTGAATATAGCTTTTGCCAACGAAATGGCTCTCGTCTGTGAGAGTCTTGGTGTAAATGTCTATGAAGTCATAAAGCTTGTAAACGAGCTTCCAAGCAGGATGATGCATATCCCAGGCGCAGGAGTTGGTGGTCACTGTCTACCGAAAGACACTTGGTTATTACGACACGGACTGAATGAATATGGAACTCAAAAGGTAGAGGCACGGTTTATCTCTCTTGCTCGGGAAATCAACAACCACATGCCTATTCACATGGCACACTTAATTGAGGATGCTCTTGACAAACGAGGAGTCAAGATTCAAGATGCAACTGTGACAATACTTGGAATTGCGTATTTGGAGAACTCTGACGACACCAGGAACACTCCAGCTTTAGGCTTGATAAACGCTCTTGAAGCCAAGGGTGCAAGGGTGGTTCTTCATGACCCGTATGTAAAGGTCTGGGATCTTGGTACACTAAAGATAGAGAGGAATCTCTATACTGCTGCGACAGGTTCGGACTGTCTTGCGCTTGTGACAAGACATAGGGATTACTATAATCCGGACTTTTCTAAACTGGGAGAGGTAATGAGAACCTGCACTCTCGTGGATGGTCGAAATGTCTACGAGGAAGAAGAGCTACTTTCTCATGATTTTGAATATAGGGCAATTGGGAAGTCTGGTCTAAGAGTGTAGACACTGTTCATACTGCCTTTTTCCACTAAGCTCCGAATTTCTCAATATATCCTGAGTATCCGAGGAGAAGAGGCATGACATCAATTCCTCTGATTGTGTGAAGTGCACCAGCTGCAGCATCAATCTCAGAGAATCTCTTGACGGAATCGGGACGAATGAAATTCGACCAAAACACAATTGGAACGGGATCACATTGATGTTCTCCAACTGAAATAGGGGTTGTGTGGTCACCAGTGATTGCAATGACTATTTTGTCGCTGACCTTCTCAATGATCTTGCTGACCATAGAATCAGTCCTCTCGATTGCAAGAATCTTCTCCTTTGCGTTTCCATCATGGCTGGCATTATCTGTTGCTTTTATGTGCACGAAGACATAGTTATAGCCAGCTTCGATTGTTTCAATTGTCTTCTTGGCGATGTTATCGAAGTTTGTATCGATTCTTCCCGTCTGACCCTCAACGGGGATGTGTTCCATGCCGACATATTTTGCTGTTCCAATATACAAAGCTCCGCCAGCAATCACAGCTGCTTTAATTCCATAACGGACTGGTAATGGAGGGACATCGCTGTGCCTCCCTGGACCTCTGAGAAGAAGTGCATTGGCAAGAGGAATTCCTTTCTTCGCTCGTTCTTTATTTGTTTCTAAATCCTTCATTCGCTCATGTGCAACTCGCATAAGCTTGTTTACAACTTGAGCAGTCTTTTCAGCTTCAGGTTTGAGAGCACGAACTGTCAGAATCTTCTTCCCAGCTTCGTGTGGATCTGCATCACTGATTTCTGCATAGAGACCTTCCCCCTTGAGAATGAGAGCACCTCTATGCTCAACGGTTGCAATGAATCGAACCTTGACATCATCAATCTCGATGCCATCGAGAGCTGTCTGTAGCTCAGCCTGTTCCTTAGGTTCAAAATCCCTTCCAGCCCTCCTGTCCAATACAACCATGTTAGAGTCTACTGTTGCAAAGTTAGCTCTAAAGGCAACATCACCTGGTTTCGTTTCTAGACCAGCTCCAAAAGCCTCTAACGGACCTCTACCAGGATAATCTGTAATTGGGTCATATCCGAAAAGTGCAAGATGAGCAGTATCTGACCCTGGTGTGATGCCTGGACCAATCACATCCATTAAGGCATTCTGACCTTCATCAGCTAACCTATCAAAAGTAGGTGTCTTTGCAGCTTGGAGAGGTGTCTTACCTCCCAGCTCCTTTAATGGTCTATCACCAACACCATCCATAACAACAAAGACAGCAGTTTTTTGGTCACTCATTCAGTAGCTCCTCCAAGCGGTTCTGAACTCAGAACCTGGATATCCACAGTTACCATCAAGAATGTCATAAATCTCAATGAGTCGATTGTATTTCTCAACTCGATCGCTTCGAGCGGGACCTCCAGTCTTGAGCTGTCCTGTTCCGAGTGCGACGCACAGGTCTGAAATGAAAGTATCCCCAGTTTCACCACTCCTATGACTGACAACAACACCCCAGTCAGCCTTGTTGGCAATCGTAGCTGCTTCAATGGCTTCTGAAACAGAGCCAATTTGGTTCACTTTGAGTAGGAGTGCGTTTCCAGCCTTATCCTTAATCGCCCTCTTTACAATCTCAGGATTTGACACAGTAAGGTCATCAGTGACTACCTGAATCTTAGTTTCTTTCATATACTGTGCAAAGTCATCAAAGG
>SMTZ1_10002449_pt1 | contig 48547 bp, 37 predicted proteins | sample DeeMarSWOR136_30_FD_25667 | JGI IMG/M metagenome (IMG submission 25667) | reverse complement strand
CGGGTGATAGTTTTACGTATAAGGCGAATGATGGTATTGCGGATTCTAATGTGGCTACTGTGTTTATTTCGATTAGTGGTGTGAATGATCCTCCAAATGACCCAACTAATCCTCAACCTATAAATAGCGCAACTAGTGTGAGTATTTTTACTGATTTAAGCTGGAAATGTATAGATGTTGATAGTGATAATATAACTTATGATATCTATTTTGAGGCATTTGATCCAACACCTGACAAAATGGTTTCTAATAATCAGTCAAATACCTGGTACGATCCCGGGCGATTGACATATAATACACCATATTATTGGTTAATTGTTGCCTGGGATAACCAGAGTCATTCCAATTTAAGCAATTATTGGCATTTTAATACTGAACGTAGTGGAAGTATAAAAAATCAGAATCCTGTTGCAGATGCATCTGCCGGTGAACCATACTATGGATTTGTTGGAGAGGTAATAACATTTAATGGCTCAAATAGTTATGATCCAGATGGCTACATTACTTCATGGCATTGGGATTTTGATGATGGAACAGATAAAATTGGAAAAACAGCAACCCACATCTATTCCAAAAATGGAACATATCAAGTAACATTAACAGTTACAGATGACGATTTGGCTGTTGATAAAGATGTTTTTGATGTCGTAATATTAAAAGCAAATAATCCTCCTTCAAAACCTACGGTAGAGGGCCCAAAAACCGGTCATAGGAATTCTAACTATTCGTTTTCAGCTGTATCGTTTGATGCAGATAATGATGCTATACAATATATATTTGATTGGGGAGATGGTGAAACAACAATAACAAACTTTCTACCAAATGGAACAATAACTTCTCAAACGCATAAATGGACTAATTATGGAGAATATATTATTTCAGTCACCGCATATGATAATATGACTGAATCAGAAACTAGCAGTTACACAATTCTAATTGATGTGTATCCTATAGATGATGAAATTAAAGGGTACCTTATAAATGAAGATAGTGAGGATGTATATGATACATTTAATAATACAATTACCCGAAAAAAGACCAATGTTATAATTGAAAATGGCACATATTTAATAGATAGTAATGGAGATGGAAGATGGGATTATGCATTTAATCTAAAATCAGGATTATTAAGGTATCACGATTATCTTTATAATAAATATTATACTATGTATAAGGAAACTCCGGGATTTGAATTAATTTCACTATTAGCAATCATGGTATTATTAGCAATTATACTAAAACGAAGAAGAAATAAATAAGCAATTATTTAGTTTTCATCTCCCATACTCCATCCCAGTCCTTTGGAGGCGGATTATTTAGAAATTCTTTACAACGAGTTATAAATAGCTGGGATGCATGGTCATTAGTGATCTTGAGAGCTTTATCAAAGTATTTAATGGCTAGTTTCCATTTCTTTTCAAAATAAAGCTCGAGCCCCTCTTCATAGACATTAAGAAATTCACTTTGCTTCTTAGTTAATCCATCTTTTTTTGAGAGCAGCTCATAAATAAGAATTGGTTTCTTTTTGCCTTTGACCTTGACAACATCAAGTTTTCTAGTTTCAAATTTGTTTTTAGTCATCTTATGAGTATTTTCACTTATGATGATATTAGTACCATAGGACTTGTTCAAGCCTTCCAAACGGGATGCAAGATTTACATTATCGCCTATTGCAGTATAATCAAATCTTTTAGAGGAACCCATATTTCCTACAATTGCATCACCACTGTTTAGACCTATTCCAATATCAAATGATGGAATGTCTTGTTTTTTCCATTTCTCTTTAAGTTCTCTAAGTTTGTCCAGCATTTCAAGACTACTTGAACATGCCATCTCTGCATGGTTTGGTTGGTCTAGAGGCGCTCCCCAGAAGGCCATGATAGCATCGCCCATAAATTTGTCAACTAATCCTTCGTCTTTTCTAATAATCGAGGTCATCTCTGTTAAGTATTCATTTAGGAGATGGACAAGATCTTCAGGAGTAAGTCTCTCTGAAATAGAAGTAAATCCTCTAATGTCAGAGAAGAAAATGGTTATGTTTCTCTTCTCACCCCCCAGTTTTATCAAATCAGGGTTTTTGATAAGGTTGTCTATTACTACTGGTGAAACATATCTTCCAAAGATAGAAGTTATCCATTTTCGACTTTTTTCTTCTGTTAAATAATACATTACAACAAGAGGGATATATACTAAGGTTATGGAAAGAAGAGGATAAAGTAAGTTAATAATTAAACCTGTATTATATGTATAGATGGAGAAGAAAATATATGCAATAGATATTATTGCTAAGAAAAAAGTAGCTATATGTATCCTAAATTTATAAAGCAATAAGCCTGAGATTATCGCAAACAGTAAGATAACCCCTATTGCAGAGATATCATCCTGATAATACAAATAGTCCCTAGTTAGTATAGATTGCACAAGATTGGCATTCACCTCAACACCAGGCATAGCTTGGTTAGATATCGGTACAATGACATCGTCATGTAAATCTGATGCAGTAGCACCAATAAGGACTATTTTGTCCTTAAAATAAGAGGGATTTGTTTTATTATAATATACATCAGAGAATGATATATATTCATAACCCCCTGGTTCTGAAAAGAACTTTATTAACATTCTGGAATTTCCTATACTTGTGGAAGTTCCGAGGTATTCATTAACCACGACAACTGAGAAATGACTGTTATCTTCGATGCCCGATATATTTGGGATGAAAGTTCTTGTTACTCCATCTGAATCAGTGTAGAGATTGACATAACCTATTTTGAAATCTTCATCTGGAATACCAAGACTAGTTGTTGGTTTAAGTAAAGTTTCTCCATATAATTTATCGTTTCTGTATAAAAAGGAGGTATACTCCATAGCTAATATGACAGTACTATTTTTGATAGATTCTGCTAACTCAGAATCTCCCTCTGCAGGTTCAAAAAAAGAAATATCTATTCCGATTACCGCACTCTGATTTAAATTATTAATAACCGTAGCAAATCGATCTCGGGGCCAAGGCCACCTACCTAATTCCTGCAGACTCTGATCATCTATGGCTAATATTACAATATCATTTAGGGTGGTACTTGGCGCATAAAAAGCATCTGAGACTTTAGATTCCCATGTGTTTAAGAAACCTGTAAAAACTAAAAGAGTAAGTATGGCTGGAACGGTGATTGATATGAATAGTGTTTTCGTTAGCTTGTTTTTAAGTTTACCGGGCATTATATTCACCGGTTTATGAGTATTCAATTAGGTCTCTTATCCAATCTGGTGTTTCGGGTGGGAGATCATAGTATCCGTTGATATAGCCATCAATTAGAACATCTAATTCTTCATCAGTTATTCCAAATTCCTCCTTTAGTTGAGGAATATATTGTTCAATTCTGTTATATAACTCCTCCTTAATTTCTTCTCTAAATTTGTTGTCTTCGTTTAAATTTTTTAGAATCCATTCATCTTTTTCAAATGATTTAGTTTCAAGCGTTTCATTTATTTTTTCAGGTTCAATTGTTACAGATTCATTTCCATTTACATCAATTGTATTTATAACAGAACCATTTTTTGTGCTTGAGACAATAACAGTTCCGTTAATTACAATTACCTCTGTTTTACCAGCTGTTGTGACATTTACATCAAAGGTTGTCCCACGAACACTTGCTACTGTTGTTGGGGTCTGTACATCGTAGTTGTCTATGCCACTTATTTTTTGAATTGTATTCCATGTTCTTCCTGTTTCTTGTTGTAATGTTATACTTGATTTTCCTGCTTCATCTATGACTTTTTGAAGAATTACCGCTGTATTACTGTCAAGTCTAATTATACTACTTTCAAAAAGTACTATTGATGCATAGGTGTTATTTCCAGTTTTTACAAAATCAGATTGATAAAGTAGGGTACCACTTTGAGCAGGAATCCATGACCCACCTTCATGTTTTATTTCAACTGTTCCATAGTCAATTATTAGTTGCGCTTTAATCACACCTGATGCTTGTGTGAACCATACTACTCCAATTATACATATTATAATTATTATAGGAATTATCAAAAAGAATTTTTTTCTGCTATATCCGTATTTTTCCTTGCCCTTATCTATCTCTTTTACCAAAATATCCCTGTTTTGCAAATATATGTTTATATAAAAAGATTTGGGAGTAACTTAATCTTTTTTTATTTGTTGAATTAAGTATAATACATAATATAAACATGTAGTATTAAGATATTTTTAGGTGCAGCTAATTAAGAAATATTTTTAAATACTAAAAATATGCACAGATGATAAAAATGTACGCGATAGTTTATTTCAATTTTAGTGGCAGCAAACAAGAGTTTGGGGAGGCAAAAGACACCATGATGAGAGTATCGAAAAAATTTGATGACGTGGAGTTAATAGATATATTAAAACCATCAAGTGAGTGGAACTATGCTGCTCTCATTAAGTTTAAGGAGTTCAAACAATTTCTTAAATTTACTAAAAAGATAAGAGAAGAACCAATAACTTTTTTTGCAAAAAGAGGACTTGAGGCTCCACCAAGGAAACTTGAGTTACTGGTTGATTTAGAATCTTTAGAATAAAACTTTTTCTCCATATTTATTTTCTAACAGAAATCAGATCGATTTTTATAGAATTAAAAAAATGTCGTTCAAACTTTTTTTTAGTAAATATTGATGTCATTGATATAAACTAAAGAAAACAAAATATTAACAACATTTGTTTCCATTAAAATAGAGAAAATTTTAAAAGAATTAAATATTATTAGAGCATATAAGTTTCTGGTTATTAAAAAGGGAGGCCTTAATATGGAAATTACCCAAGCTGTTGAAACTGATATACCACAAATTATGAAACTTTTTATTAAAACATATGGCCGTGATTATCCTTTCAAGAAATTTTACGACACTATGTGGCTTACCAAAAGTATCTATTCTGATGATAACATATTTATGGTTGCTAAGGAAAAAAACCAGATTATTGGTACAGGTTCAGTTTTTCTCACAGCTGGTGGATTCTCTGATTTAATTGGTGAATTTGGACGTTTAGTAGTAGATCCAGAATACGGCCGAAAGGGCGCAGGCACTGAAATTATGACAGGTTTAATAGACCTAGTCTCAAAAATGATACAATTTGGTTTTGCTGAATGCAGGGTTGTTCACTATGGAGCACAAAAAATTTCTGAACGGTGTGAATTTTTCCCAACTGGTTTTGAACCCAATAAGTATCAATTAGCAACAGCTAGAGAAAGTGTGGTTTTTGTAACTAGGCTCTTTGAACCTGCGCTCTCCTTGAGAAGGAATAATCCACGAGTTATTGCTAGCATATACCCTATGGCAGCTAAAAGCATGCAAAACCTCGACTTACCTGTGGATCTCATAGTTGAAGACGATGTGGAAGGATATCCCACGGAAAAATCTTTTGAAACAAAAGAACTACAATCCGCTGGAGTTTCACCACTTCTACGTATTGAAAGAGGTCGAATAAAAAATCCTGAAGTTTTTGGAAATTTAAGTTTAAGTTATGGATTCTTCAAAATTGCCACTAACCAAGCACAATATTTAGTAGCCCAAGATAAAGGAGTAACATTAGGTGCAATCGGTTTCACCGTAGATGTTATTGACAAGAAAGTAAAGGTACTGGAACTTATAGAGTTTGACGATGTAGTAAAAGGTTTCCTGTTAAAAACACTTGATAAGTTAGCATCACAAAAATATGGTGCTCAATATATTGAAATTGATATAAGCGCATATTCTCCAAGAATGCAAAAGACCTTAGATAGACTAGGATTCGTTCCGGTGGCTTACTGTCCTTCAATGGTATTTCGGGGAGTGGAACGACTCGATGTTGTCCGAATGGCCAAATTGTTAATTCCTCCTGACGTAAGAGACATAAAACTTACTGATATGTCAAAAGATATGTTCAAGATAGCAATGAAAGACTTGGAATGTAAAAAAATAGGAATGCAAATTACAGAAATAACAAGAAAATCGGATATATTCCAGGGTCTCTCTGATGGTGAATTATCCCAATTAGCTCAAATCTGTAGAATGACTTCTTACCCTGCTGGACAAACTATTTGTAAGGAGGGTGAGTGTGGGAGTGAAATTTTTGTTCTTGCTGAAGGTAAAGCCTCAGTTTTTGCTAAAAAAACAGGAAAAAAAAGATCTAAGATTGGTACAATTAGACAGGGGGAGATTTTTGGTGAAATGTCAATAATTGAAGATCTACCTCGAGTAGCTGATTTGGTAACAGATGTAGATTCTAAGCTCGTTGTTATAGATCGGTTTGAGCTTGAAAATCTGATGAATAAAAATAATCATCTTGGCAAATTAGTGATGCAAAATATAGCAAAAGGCCTTTCAAGAAAACTCCGAAGAGGTTAATAATCAGATAATAATTTTTAAACAGATAATCTAAATTTTAAAAAACCTTGTAACATAATCGCAAAGATTTTTAATTAACCTGTGTTGCATTACAATATATTTGAGTTGATCAAGTGATAATAAAGTTTTTAGGTACATACAATGCGGAATCAAAATATACAAGGTTGGTATCTTTTGTAATTGATGATATTATTGCTGTAGATGCAGGAAGCCTAACCTCAGAACTTTCGTTTTCAGAGCAAGAGAAAATTAAAGCGATTTTATTATCTCATGGGCATTATGATCATATTAGAGGAGTTCCAGCTTTTGCATTTAATAATGCATGTCAAACAACTAATATTTATGCGTTACAGGAGACTCTTGAAATCCTTTCGTCTCATCTTGTTGATGGTGTAATATATCCTAAATTTACTAAAAAAACTCCTATTTGTGAAGAGCAATCACTTCAATTTGTAGCTATTGAACCTTTTATTCCTTTAAATATTGAAGGCTATAATGTTTTAGCAATCCCGGTGAATCATAATAATATAAGTGCTGTAGGATTTGAAATTACTTCTAAAGATGGGAAGAAGTTTTTCTACTCTGGTGATACTGGCCCTGGTCTTTCATCTGTTTGGGAAAAGGTTTCATCCAAGCTCATCATCATGGATTTGACTTTTCCTAATAAATTAGAAAAAACAGCAGTGGATTCAGCACATTTATGTCCTAAAATGTTAAAAAAGGAGTTGATAGAGTTTAATAAAATCAAAGGATTTTATCCAAAGGTTGTCTTAATTCATTTAACTCCTAAATTTAAGGTGGAAATCAAAAAAGAAATAAGTGAAGTGGCTAAGGAATTGAAACTTTCTATTAATATCGCCCGTGAGGGTGAAGAGCTTATTGTTTAGGAAGTTGTACATGAATAATATAAAACAGATTCAAGAGTTTGATCTTATTGTTCTGGGTTCAGGACCTGCTGGTGAGAAAGGTGCTGCGCAGGCTGCTTATTTTGGTAAGAAGGTTGCATTGGTTGAACGGGATTATTATTTGGGAGGTGCTGCTGCTAGCAATACGCTTCCTAGTAAAACCCTACGAGAAACGTCACTGGCACTATCAGGGATTCGTGCACGTCGGCTCTATGGTGTTAATCTTGCTCTAAAACGTAAGGCCACTGTTCATGACTTTCTTTATCACGAGCGCGCAGTAAAAGATGCAGAGCGCAATCGTGTTATGAACAACATGCTATATCATAAAGTGGAAATATTCAAGGGCAGCGGTTCTTTCGTGGATAAACAAACAATAAAAGTAAAAACTCGTGGTAAAGAACCCGAGTTTCTAAAAGGAGATGTTATTCTTATTGCAACAGGTTCATCTCCACGCCGTCCTGACAACTTTCCTAAAGATTCCCGTATCTACGATTCCGATACTATATTGCAAATAAAATGTATGCCAAAGAACATGGTGGTTGTTGGTGGTGGTGTCGTCGGTTGTGAATATGCATGCACCTTCGCTGCATTGGGTGTAGACGTATCTTTAGTTCATAATAAGGATATTCTTTTACCCTTTTTGGATCACGATATATCCTTAGCACTTGAGAACAGTATATCAAAAATAGGAGTTAATCTGCTTATGCCAGAAAACGTTGAATCATGTTCTGTTAAAACCAATTGGCTCGAGATTAAATTAGGTTCAGGGAAAGTTATTAAAACACAGGCGATAATGCTTGCTACCGGACGAAGTAGCAACACTGAAGAATTGAATCTCAAAGCTGCAGGAATAACACCTGGCAATTATGGCTTACTGGAAGTTAATCAAAACTATCAAGTTGTAGATCCAAAGACACGAAAACCTGTTTCTGGTATCTATGCTGCTGGTGATGTTCTTGGCAGACCGGCTTTAGCCTCGACATCCATGGAACAAGCTCGTTATGCAATGATTAAAGCTTTTAATTTAGAACCTTACAAAGAACATGTAGCACCTATTTTACCAGTTGGTATTTATACAATACCTGAATGTGCTCTTGCAGGTAAGACTGAGGAAGAATGTCGTAAGGAAAAGATTGATTATGTAGTGGGTAAGGCATATTATAAACAGAATGCTCGAGGTATGATTATTGGTGACTCAGAAGGTTTTTTGAAATTGATATTTGAAGTAAATAAAAACTCAAAAGATCCAATGAAACTTCTTGGCGTACATGTAATTGGCGAAATTGCATCTGAATTGATTCATATAGGCGTTAGTGCGTTGATAATGAATGCAGATAGTAATTTGTTTATTGATACATGTTTTAATTATCCTACTCTAGGTGAACTTTATAAATATGCTACATATGATGCCATGGGCAAACGTGCAAAACGTTTAAAGTCTAAATAACTTATAAAGTGTATCTTTAAACATTCAGCTCAAATCCTTTAAATGACTTTTAATAAAAATTAGAAATTTCTCTGTACATTAAATCTGTTAAAAATTCTAATTTGTAAAATATACGCCGAGGGGGAGATATTGTTTCGTATTTGCTAGTAAAAATTAAATAATTTCTCTTGTTGCCTCGAAATTAAGATTATATAATTTTCGCGAGATGTTTCAATCTTTTTAATTATTTTAGAGATTTTGACTCGTTTTAATTAATAAAAAATTTGAATTTACATCTGTTGAACAGTTTTTTTGATTTGCCGCGATTTATAAAAATGAAAAAAGCAATAAAAAATATTTGATTTATTGCTATCCTCATTCATATCTCAAAGCTTCTGCCGGAGTAATTCTTGATGCTTTTCTTGAAGCAGGTAAAATACAAATGAGTGTAAATATGAAAGCTACAAAACCGATTAAAATAATTGGCTGCCAGTTTATAACAAAGTCAAATCCTAAATCTCTGAAACTATCTCTCCAGATCATATATCCTGTAAATATCCCTAATAATGTTCCCATCAATATTCCAATTAATGCTATGGTTGATGTTTCAATTATAAAAGACGAAAGTACCATCCTTCTTTTAAAACCTATAGCTCTCATCATTCCAATCTCCTGTCTTCTCTCATGAACTGATCTTATTATTATGATACCCAATCCTGCTATCCCAATTATAAGACCTAATGCCATGAAAGCATCAAAGAGATAAAAAAATTGATTCATTACTTTCATTGCATCCAATACAACCGTTCTAACAACAATCGTTTGCATTCCATTTTTTAAAAAAGAACTTTCGATTTCCTTAGAGATTTTATCAACATCTTCCCCTGTTTTTATGCTGAAAAGAAAACCAGTTGAAGTATTAATATTAAATCCTTTCTCAACGTATCTATTGTAAGTAAATATACCTTGAATTAATGTTGTATCAAGAACCCCAATAACTTTCTTTTCAACAACGACATTGTCTTTGTCTATAATTTTTATTATGTCCCCAAGGCTTAAAGAAATACCAATAGATGGCGGGCCGGTAACTACTATGTTATTTTGCACACCAAATGTACCATCAACAACAACAAGGCTTTCATTGTCTCTAATTGCATACCACAGGTCCTTTTCGTCACCATATTCAATTAAATACTCTGAAAAATAAAACTCATTTTCTTCAATAAAATTATCATCAACCCCGATAATAGAATAATATACCGTCTCTCCAGAATCCAAGGTAGGACTTATATTGACGGATCCAGAAACCAAAGCTGTATATTTTTCAATTTTACTATTAAGCCTTTTATCCTGTAATTCTTTTGTGATGTTATAAATCGGAAAGTTTGGACTGCTGAAACCGAGTACTTCATATCCACCTGATGCCTCCTCAACTTGTCTTTCAATATTCGTACCCATCATACCAATTATCATAGACATTGTGGTAATTGTAAAAATTACTAGAGCAAAAATAGCAATAGTCATACCTGTTCTAAATTTTGATTTCAATGCATAAGAAACCGCAATTTTTGTAACAGCCTGACCTGATTTTCCACGTCCTATTAAGAATGTTAGACCCCTGATAATTAGATTAGAATTAGCCATGACGATTAACAAAGAGGCAAAGATAAGAAAAATACCTGAGACAATAAACATCTCTATCCCACTACTGTATTGTGGTTTAAATTCACGGGGAATAATACTTAAAATAAAAATTACAATCCCCACTAGGCTTAGGGCAATTCTATCTCCAATCCATCTTCGCGAAATTAATCCAACTCCAAATATCATTAAAATAATCCCTGAGATAAACGGGGCGTACTGTTCATTGGCAACACCTAAAAGTAATAAAAATAAGCCACCTACGAAAATAAGGAGTCCTGTTCTCAATATTTTTTTATCACTTCTTGGAATTACTGGCTCAGGGATGTTTCGTATTGCACGGACAATGTTTAGCTTTGAGATCCGATGAGATGTAAAATATATTGTAAAAATAGTTATTAAAAATCCTGAGACATAACCTATGATAATACTACTTGCGGTGAAAGTGAAATATTTAAGGATATTGACTGCACCAAATGATTTTAAGATTTCTTCAAGAAGAAAAATAAGTATATAACCAATACCTATTCCAAAGATTACGCCAACAAAAGAAGCAACCAAGGCATAAACCGTTCCTTCGTCTAGATACATTCTTTTCAAATGTTTCCGCTGCATGCCAACTGCTCGTGACATCCCCATTTCAGATTTACGCTCTTCAGCAAGCATCACAAAAATATTTATTATAAGAATAACACCAGCGATAATGGAGAAAGTCCCAAAAACAGTAAACAAGCTGGACAGCTGCTGTATGTTTTCCTTACCGTTTTCAAGTACATCCTTTTTTATCTCAACAATTTTAAAATCTAAACCGTTAGAAATCAAGACTTTATCAAACGCATTTTTGACATTTTCAGTATAGTCCATCCCCTCGTATACACCACCCTTATTAGATACGAGAATCTGATTTATCATTCCTTTTTTATCAAGAACCTCCTGAGCGATATCGAGTGACACATACACACTATTTCCAGCACCTGCTCTTTCCTCTTCTTTTAATATGTGAGCAATTGTAAAGGTTTTCATGGTTTTACCATAAATAATTACTTTATTACCCACCTTTGCTTCTAAATCTTCAGCTATTATTTCACCAATCATTAACAGATTGGAATCCAATGCGGTTACTTCTTCTACTTTTTGATTAATGAATGAACCAAAATTTTGAGCATGATCAAAATCAATCCCAATAAAACCTACACTTGGCCCTGAGAGATTAGTTGCGAGATTAAGAACTGCAATATGATCGCTAATCTGTGGTGACAAACCATCAATATATTTTTTACCTATAAGGTTGTTTAAATCATAGAAAATTGATATGTTGAAGTAATCACTTTCCCCCGTAGTTTTTAAACCCTGGATTACTTCATCAGTTGTATAATATGATTTTAAAATCTCAGTTTCTATCATATTGTTCATCGTATCTCCGATTACAAGCGACGAGGATATAACACCTGTACCAACCATTAAACCCAAAATAACAATAACAGCGTAACCTTTCCTGTTGACAATATTTCTGATACCAAGTTTAAAAATTATTTTATCCCTTAAAATTAAAAAACTGATAATACTAATTATTATGAAGAATATTCCAAGAAAAAAAAATTCAATCATTTTCTTCACCAGTGGGCTGGAGTATACTCTTTATTTATCACCCCATCTCCCATTAAAAGAACGCGATTTGTTCTTTCTGCAATTTTTGAATCATGAGTCACTAAAATAAAAGTAAGTTTTTGCTCTTTGTTTAATTTGATTATTAGATTCATAATTTCATCAGCAGTTTCCCTATCTAAATCTCCAGTTAACTCATCACCAAAAACAATCAATGGGTTGCAAACAAGTGACCTGGCAATGGTTACTCTCTGACGTTGACCACCAGATAACTCCGAAGGTTTATGAAATTCCCATCCTTTCAGTCCCACATTCTCTAGAGAATTTAAAGCTCTTTCACGAGCAATTTTTGGTTTTTCTCTTGAAATAAGTAATGGAAGTTCAACATTTTCAACTGCAGATAAGACCGGCAGTAAGTTATAAAACTGAAAGATAAATCCCATGCTTTTTGCACGATATTCTGTTTTTTGTTCATCTGACATCTGATTTAATTCTTTGCCTTCGATTTTTATAACACCGCTTGTTACTTCATCCAACCCAGAAAGACAATTAAGAAGTGTTGTCTTTCCACAACCCGATACACCCATTAATGTAACTATTTCTCCTTTTTCAATCTTCAAATTCACTCCACGTAATGCATGAACCTGAATCTTTCCAGTTGTATACACCTTATGAACATTCTCTGCTTCAATTATATATTCTGTTGCCCTAAATATGACCTTCCCTAAAGTACCGCATGCAGGACATGTTACTTTTTTAACATCACCCGCATGGCCTGTAAATGTAATTATTTTCATGCATTTTGGGCAACGAACATCTTTTTTTATCTTATTTATATCATTCAATTAAGTCACAACTTTTACCTATTGTATACAAAATTATGAATATAAAATATTGGTTTGATATAATGATAAAATAGCACGTGAAATATTGTTTCGTATTTACTGGTGAAAATTACATTTTATTTAAGTAATAAAAAATATATTAATTTGTTACAAAATTTATAATAAATATTATTATCAAAAATAATTGTTACATAAAAATTACGCCGAGGGGGAGATTTGAACTCCCGAGGTGCAAAGCACCACGAGCTCTCCAGGCTCGCGCCGTACCGGGCTGGGCCACCTCGGCAAAAACAATAGCGAAATACAATTTTCTTTTTATGTTTTTTTCCAGATAGCTGGATATGTACCCTTATTCATTAAAACTCGTTCTAATGTAGCGCATATTCCAGTATCTTTTTGAATTATCTGCTCAGTTGTCATTTGAGCTTTTACTAAAGCAACTCCTTCATCCTTTAATGTTAATACAGCAGCTAGATCTCCCTTTTTTATATCTGTATCTATTTCAACAATTCCTGGTATTGCTAAATTTGCTCCATGACATAGTGCATCAACAGCTGAGTCTCTTATTATTATCTTTGGTATATGGTCTAATAATCTTCTCATTGGTAGAATTTTTGCACGTATTTCAGTTTCTTCATTTTCTTCTGTCCAAAATGTATATGCGTCCTTTAAATCATGAAGAGTTACAGAATCTTCCTCTGTTAAATTTCCCACTCGGGTTCTTCTTAATTCAGCAAGATGAGCGCCGTATCCTAATTTTTTTCCAATATCTACACATAACGTTCTGATATAAGTTCCGGCTTCACAGCCAACCCGAAATAAAACATCTGTTTCTCTAATCTGAAGTATATCAAAATAATAAATTTCTCTTTTTCGTCTTACTCTTTTTACTGCAGATCGCAATGGTGGTATTTGAAAAATATCTCCGACAAATTCACTGCATAATTGTATTATCTTATTTTTTTCTACGTTTTTATGTAATTTCATTATTCCAACGTATTCTTTTCCAGCAACTAGAAGGACTTGTAATGCACGGGTTGCATCGCCTATTGCAATTGGTAGGACTCCTGAGACATTTGGGTCAAGGGTACCTCCATGACCTGCTTTTTCGATTTCTAATATTTTTTTTAACCATGCAACTACTTGATGGGACGTTGGTCCACTTGGTTTATCTAAATTGATAAAACCATTATTTTTCAATTCTTTTACGCTTATTTCATCTAAGTATTTTCCATAATTGGGGTTTGTTTTTGCAGAGACTTTGATTAGTCTTTTTCGTTTTTTATCAGAATTTAGCATTTACTTTTTCCTACCAATAGTATGTAGAATATTTGTAGAATATAAAAAATAGCTTATTTCTTCATTTTTTGTAAAATAATATTGACTATTTCATCTGGGGTTTTATCTGAAGTATTTATTACAAGATCATATATTGATGTATCATTTAGATTTATGTCGTAATAATTTTTATAACGAATTGTTTCACTTTTTTCTCTATTTAATATTTCTTTTTTTCTTTTTTTAAATTCTCCCATTTCTCGATTTACTATTCTACTTATTCTTGTATCCAAATCTGCTTCTAAAAATATTTTTATTGAAGGTATTTGATTGCGATGTGCAAGCCATCCAGATATTCGTCCTTCTACGATTACATTTCCTTTATTCAATTCTTTTAATTGGTTTCTATCTAATTGTTCGTCAATATCTTTATTTTTTTCACAATATTTACCGAATTCTTCAAGTGACATATTGTGTTTTTCTGCCATCTTTCGAAAAATATCCCCTGAATAAACGTATTTTAATCCAAGTTTTTTTTCAAGAAATTTTGCAACTGTTGTTTTACCGCTTCCAGGTAGCCCACTGATTGTAATAGTCATCATATTACTCTATTTTATTTTTATAGTGGGTTTAATGTTTTTCTTTATGTTTTTCCATCTATCTGACCAACTAATCCATTTTAATCCTTGTCTGATTAATTGTCCCACTACCATAGAAAATAATAGATAAAGTAAAAACCAGCTTGAAATAGTTAAAATATTACCGATTAATGGAACTCTTGCAAATAATGATACGCTATTTGCCCAAGGCACAGTAAAGAAATAGTAATTTAGTTGACCTAAAAAATACATTAACCATATAAATATTGGAGCGATGAATATAAATAAAAAAAACATCGGTTTCATCATACCACTTGATGACTCGGTTGTCATTTTCATTATCTGCGGTTGCATTTTCATGAGTTTATTTACTCTATTGGTATTTCCTTCTCTTCTTGCTTTACCTATCTCTTTTTGAAAAGCTCTGCTTGCTTCTTGTGCTTTTCCCATTGCTTTCCAATCTGTGAATAAATTGGTAAAAAAAGAAGAGAGAAATACGACTAATACTCCAGCAAGAGTAACAGTTAAAATTGGATAGTTTCCTCCAAAGCCTATAATGGGATAAAATATAGAATTTAGTGATAAAGCAATCCAGTTTCGTATGTTAGGATCTCCAAATATGAAGATCATTAAAAATAATAGTAGCATCAGCACTAAAAGCTGGCTTCCTTGGGCTTTGTTATCCATATTTATCATCCTAATACTGGTGCAGCTTCTTTTACAGCTTCATCAATGGCGTTATCGTGGTTAAATACAATTTTTACAGTCGCACCTGAAAGTGCTGCATATGCCATAGCTGCGGCTCTATTTATTTGTTGATGTTCAGCTATTTTCTCCTTCGAATCAGGATCTCTATCTCTAGTTTCATCATTGGCTCTTCTGTTATAGATTTCTTCAGGATCTGCTTCAACTACAACAATAGCTGTTGGATTTAGTTTTTTCACAACCCATTCGGGTAATCCAGGCATGTAACCTTTGGGTGTTTTTACTGTGCAATGTGTATCAACAATAACGTTTTTCATTTTTGCGATTTTCTCTGCAGTTTTTATTTGAAGTTTTTTTTGTTGTTCTAGGCTGAGTTTTCGCATTTCATCTCTATCTTTTGCTATACCTTTTTCTTTTGCAATATCAATCATAACTGTTCCAAATGTTACAAATTCTAAATCCATTCCCTCTGCAGCTTTTTGCATAACTGTTGTTTTCCCCACTCCGGGTATTCCTGTGACTACAATTACTACCATTTTATTCTACTCAGCTCCAAAGAATCCTCTTAATACAGGGTGCATTTCCATTGCTTGTTCTTTGGCAATTTGTTCATATAATTGAATTATAATACCTACTGTAAGTAGAACTCCTGTGCCGCTTGCGTTTCCTACGGTGCCAATAGCATCTGCAAATCCTGCTAATGCACCGACCATTGCACCTCCTATAACTGTTACAACAGGTATATATCTTTCAAGAACTCGTCCTAGAACCCTTGGATCCCTCCTGAAGCCTGGTATCTGCATTCCGGAGCTTTGAATCTGCCTTGCAACTGCTCTTGGCCCCATGTCTGTAGTTTCAATCCAAAATTTAGCAAATAAAGTAGATCCGAAGATCATTACTGAAAGGTAGACAATGACTTTTAAAGCATATTGCCATGCAGCATGTCCACCGGGTATACCCCCGCTAAGTATAGGCATGAACCAACTGTTGATTCCATTGAGATTGGAAAGATACCATGCACCTCCTGCGATAGGAGCTGTAGATCCAGCTGCAGTATCATATGCTCCTATCCACCATTGCTGTCCAATTAATGGAAGCTTACTCAATGTTGGATGCGTATAAAATAAAAGAGCAAACATATTGATATTTGCAAGTAATGCAGCCATTAAAATAACTGGAATATTTGAAGCATAAATCAAGTTTATTGGATATCTTCCTCTTGCTCCTCTTACCTTCCCATGGGCTAAAGGTAATTCAATTCTCGACGATTGCGTATAAACAACAATAAGAAATATAGCAATTGTACCTATAACTGGTACTAATGCATTCTGAAATCCTTGGTGACCGATAAAAATCCATTGGAAACCGTGATCCACCATCTCCCCAAGGCTTAATTCAGTCGCCATGAAATATGTTCCAGGAATTGCACCTGCAGGAGGATTAGAGACACTCATTTCAATTGAAGTTTGACCAGGTAACCAGTTAAATAGGCCAGTAAATATTGCTTGCGAAACACCTGCAGCGATAAACAAAGAAACACCAGAACCGATTCCCCATTTTGAAATCAATTCATCCATGAGAAATACAAGAAATGCCCCCATGAATAATTGTGAAATGATTATTCCACTAGCCCAACCTCCTCCGACCATTCCTATCAAACTTTCACTTGGGCTCAAATATCCATAAACCTGTGGTACTGCTTCTACAATGATCATGACTATAACTAATACTTTTTGAGTTCCCTGATATATTGCTTTGTCCTCTTTTTTAGTTAAATCGAGTTTTATTATTTTTGCACCAACAAATAGTTGTAGAATAATGGATGCAGTAACAATGGGACCAATACCAAGGTGCATGATAGAGCCAGATGCTCCAGCCATAATGGCACGGAAACCAGCAAACATATCAAGTACGGTTCCACTCACACCATATATCATAATGTTTGTTAAAATAAAATAGATAATTAGACAAAGAATCGTCCAGCTAATCTTGGTTCGAAAGTGAACATGTCCTTCTGGTTTTGAAACAGCAGGCCATCTCTCAATTAATGGTTTTAAAGAATATAGTCGACTCTTTTTTTCTTCTGCCATAGAAAAAACCTTATTCTATTTTTACCTCGCCTTTTTTTTCAGCAATTTTATCTATTGCTTTCTGTGACGCTGCTTTTACTTTAATTATTAAACTACTGTTTATATTTCCTCCGCCTAATAGTTTATCAAAACCTTCTTTTGTAAGGTTTATATCTTTTTTTCCAGGAAATTTTTCTTCTAATTGACCAACATTAATTATCTTATCTTCTGTAGTAATGCTCTGATGTCTTTTAAAACCATGTCGTCCGAAATGATCTGGCATATTCTTTAACATATACATATACTTATGTTTACATAGACCTGCGTTTCCTCGACCCCCTCTAAGTCCAGCTCCTCTTCCAGCTTTTTTGCCTCTTCCATGGGTCATGGATCCCCTGAATTTCTTTGTTTTTGTTCGAGCCAATTTAATCACTTTCCTTGAGGTTTTCTTCTATTGTTTAAATTGAAGGCACATATAATAATGTATTATTATACTTTCGGATATCCTTTAGTTTAATGATTATTCTCTTGTTCATGCCTGATGAATAACCTGTATATTATTTTTTTGTAAGAATTCTTAGCAGTGTAACTTCGCAATCTTGACTTTTTTTTGTATGGAAAAAATAAATATGTTTTATTGGAAAAATATAATTTTTCATATAGGTTATTTCACCACCTAATGATAAAACCATTTTTTCAATAAATTCAACTGTTTTTGATAGATGAAGTGAATAAATCACTTTTGATATTTCAAATGCTTTTTCTATAAAATCCCTATCTGCCCATCTGTTACTTTTTTGTGCACCAAAAGGGGGATTCATCATAATTGTATTGCATTTATTGTTGACGTCTTTAATATTTTGTGCGATATAATTTATTTCTACATTTTTTTTCTTCACAAAATTTTTAGCAATTTCAACGACTTTTTCATCAATATCTATTCCAATTACTTCTTTTGCATTTGCAAGTTTGGCACCATATGAAAAAATTCCTGTTCCACACCCTAAGTCAATAACTTTTTTATCTTGAATGTCACCAAATCCAAATGCTATGAAAATAATATCCGCTGCAATATTTGCAGGAGTTATATATTGCTCAATATATGGATTGGGATATTCATAATTTGGAACCTCCTGCAATAATATTTCAAGTTCTTTCTTCTTCATTTCAATTTTGAAATACAACAACTGATTAGTGCCGCTTGTTGGGCTTGTAGATCAGCTCGGAAGATCGCCTCCTTGGCATGGAGGAGGCCTCGGGTTCAAATCCCGACAAGTCCATTACATAAGTTTTAGATGTTTTAATTAACTTACTAATAGCATCAATGAATGAGATATACTCTGTGGCTTGTTCTTTAGAAATCTACTAATAATCAGATCATGCTCTCTAGCCTTCTTAATTAAGTCTTTTTAATCAGCTAGACAATAAGAATAATTATCAAAAAACTCCGTTGAAATCTTATTTTGTTTTAGATGTTGCAGTTAAATTTTTTATTTATGTACGTAGATTATTATAAGATATATAGTTATATATAATCAATTTTATATAGTAATAATTATTACAGGTTTTTACAAAAATACGGGAGGTAATCAAATGGAATATAAATTAAAAAAACAAAATAATAATAGTTATAAAAAAATAGAAAATGCTTTAAAATTTTATACAATAGTTATCGGAATATCATTTATTTTTGTACTAATAATATCCCTTAACGTAAAAGGCGATATTTTTTTTAGCGAGGATTTTGAAACATGGGATTTAGATAGCGATGACGATGAGGCACCAGTTGGATGGGAGATGTCTTGGAAATATAAGATATTAAATACATATGGTGGAAAAACATATTGGCATAATAGCACACAAACTCCACTTAGCTCTAATTGTGCTAAAGTAAATTTTAATAATAAATATGATTGGTCTCAAGATGAAAGACTGATTAGTCCAACAATTGATCTAACGAATTGTAACAATACTAATTTGATTTTTTGGACTGAATCATATGGAAATAATTATCCTATGGGTGACCATGATTATGTCCAAGTGAGAATTGAAGGCGATAGTTGGACTACAATTATAGATCTTGCTCAACAAGTTCCAACCAATCTTTGGGATTCACCTATCACACTAAATATAAGCAGTTATGATAATGAAATCATCCAACTCAGATTTAGAAAATATAATCAGGGGTATCAATGGAATAAATATGTAGGTGTTTGGGCAATTGATAATCTCACTGTAGAAGCTGATTATGAAGCCTTAGAAGACTCTGAACCCCCAGTTACAACATTGGATCTTGTTGGACCACATACTGGAGATTACATTTCCTCAAAAACAAGGATATGGTTAAATGCGACAGATTACCCTATGCCTGGCGCAAGTGGTGTAAATTATACTGAATATCAGATATGGTATAAAGATACATGGGGTCCAATAAAAAAATATATAGAAAATTTTAATTTAACAGAAGATTGTATTCACAGAATTAGATTTCATTCTGTTGACCTTGCTGGAAATGTTGAGGATTGGACTTTTCATACTCTTTATGTTGACAATGCAGCTCCAACATCTTGGTTGGAGGTTGGAGAACCAAAATGGGGTGAATATATTACTAGTGATACGTTAATTAAAATTCATGCAGAAGATACTGGAAAATGCAGTGTTTCTGACATCTTTCCACCCAAGATTAATTACAGTATTGATAATGGAAATTCTTGGATAATGATTGATTTTTCAGGTAATGCAAGCATTGGCTGGTACATCAATTTCTACTTTAATTCTGATGTCGATCTTATTTGGTATGTAATTGATGGATTGGCAAATGGTGCAAAAAATAAAGATGGAAGTGGAGGTTTTAGTTTTTATGATATAGATTTCTCAATAGTATCTGATATTGATATTGTAAGTCAAACCTCTGGTAAGTATTATGTTGATGGCTATGGTGGCATTCATGTTACAAAAGGCAGTACGTTTGAAATTGGTGAGCATTGGGATCCTTTTATTGGTTTTGCAGGTTTTAGAATAATCTATCGGATATGGTGGGAAGGTGATAAAACATGGACACCATGGATATATGGACCATGGAATGTAACCTCCATAGAAATTAAATTAAATGAAGAGTGTAAACATTATATAGAATTTTATGCAATTGACACCTCTGGGAACAACGAAAGTGAGCCGAATTGGGAGAATCTACACAATGTGACATTGTATGTAGATAACTCTCCACCATTTACAACTGATGAAGTAGCTGATGCGAGGTGGTATGATCCTTATGAAAATCTGTGGGTTGTCACATTTCCTACAACAGTGTGGCTTAACTCTTCAGATTTTCCTGCGGGTGAATGTGCAGTAGGTTGTAATTTTACCTGGTATGAAATCTGGTATGATAGCGATGGAGACACCATGGTTGATTCATATCTTACGTCGGGAGTGGTCGATTCGGTTTATGGTTTTGGACCTAGGCCTGAGGTTTATATAAACATTTCATTGACAGATAAAACTTTTTATCGAATACAGTGGTACTCAGTTGACTATCTCGATTATTATGAGATCCAACAGGAGAGGTTCCTAGGGTTTTATGAAGAACCTGAATATTATGAAGGGTTGACACCTGGTTTCTGGAAGAATCATCATGATGACTGGGAGGATTACACATCAAGCATGAAAATTGGTGACGTCTTTATTCTACCTTCATCTCTAGAAGAATTGAATGTTACACTGGGTAGTGCGTTATGTTTTAAGGGTGGTGAAGGTGTTGAAGGCGCTGCTCGGATTCTGCTTAGACAAGCTGTAGCTGGTTTATTAAATTCTGCTCATCATTTGATTGATTACCCGATGTTTCAATTTGAACTTATTCCTGATGTAAATACTGCTTTAGCTAGTGGTGATCGTGTTCAAATGCTAATTTTAAAGGACATGCTGGATGAATATAATAATTTAGGTTGTGAGGATTTGTAGGTTTTTAATATATCAGATGATTATTACTATTTAGTCTCTTTACATATTTAGCTAAATAGATATCGTTAAATCTAAAAAAACCTAACAATCTTTGATTTTATTATGGTTATGACAGAAGAGATAAATAAAAGAGAACTCATGATAATCAGTTAACGATGGGATTAATTACTTTTGTATTTTGTTTATTTTTTTCAACTGAATAAATCAGTTATAGACCCCAACAGGATTGTTCCTTGAATTTATTTTTAAATAAAAAGGAGAAGAAAAATGTTGGTTAGCAGATTTTTTTTTATTAACCTTGTAATATTGAATCAATAGGTGTTGGGGATGTCCAATCTGGACTGTAGATTATAATGCTGGGATCACCATATATACATTGGACAGTGTTTATACCATCATCTCCATGTATTGAGGATACTCCATACATTGATGTTGGGTCGCATGTAGTAAAATCTCTATATATTTTCCATATGTTTTTAGAATAAGCCGGTCCTATGGGTTCTCCATGGATTAATATGTCTTCAAAAAACCAATCGTCTTCCAGATCTGCCGGTGGACATGATCCAGTTTCTGCGTTTCCATACCATAAAAGTGCCCCATGATCAAGGTATATTAAGGGACCAAATTGTTGTCCAGTTGAACAAGATTGATAGAAGATGGCATTACTTTTGAGATTCTCATACAATTGATCTTGCCATTTAAAATGAATGAAATCATAAAGTGTTGGTGGTTCTGGATTAAACCATCTGGTTCCATCATCTCTTGTGGTTTCCCAATTATCAAATAGGTAGCTTCGCCAGGCATCAGGCCAGATCTGATCAGGATAATTACAGTAATCTGTTTGATAGTACTGTGCAGAAATACCACTCCCTCCTGTTCCATGCCCTGAATAATACATAACACTGGCACCGTTATTGATTAGTTCGAGGTGAGCATCCCATTGGCAATGTCCCTCGAATATTCTGTTATGAGAACTGAAGGATTTTTTATTTTGATAAGTGGATGTTATTGGACTATGTGTGACTCCATCGTTTGTAGTCCACTTATTGTATAACCCAACTCTATCAGGGAAATTTATGAAATGAGTAATAGTTACGTCTCTATTTGGATTTGCGAATATTAGGGCAGGATAGAGGATGTTTCTTATAATTATATCATTTGTATATGCTGGAGTTGTTCCTGGTATATGACCTGCGTAAGAATTGTTACCCATCATGACAGCATGAGCCACTATTCGAATATCTTTTCTTGGAGCAACAAATACATATGCTTCTTGGCCACTTCCATCAAGATCATAACTCCTGATCCAATCACGAATCGCGTTATGCATCTCTTCATTCCAATTTCGTTTTGCATCTAATCCATATGGTGGAAGTTTACTTTCATTACCAGTGATTAAATAAATAAAACATTTGATAAGTAATTCTAACCTACTTAGTTGTTTTACTGGTTTATCATGAATTGGAAGATGCCCAGGAGCTCGATTTCCATGATAATAATCGCCCTCCCACATTCTCCATGTGTCAATCTTATTTGCCATTCCTGCTGGGTTGCCTGATGCTTCACCAATACGAAGAACTGGTGAACAATGATATGCTGCTAACATTGCTGAAGGTGCAAAATATCCATCTCCTGTTTTCAAAGATGTTATAGTTATATAATTCTCAGTGTGTTCATAACTCTTTATATAATTAACTATCTCACTCATCGACTTCAAATTTTCTTCTTTTGTTGGAAGTTTAGATTCTACGGCATTACCTATTTCATTGTTTTGAACGAAAATTACTTTATTAACACCTAATTCATCAAATGATGCTTGTGTTTCCGCAGGTATGCTATCCTCTGTTACATATAGAAGAGGCACATGTTCTTGTGAAGCAATTACTGCAGCATTTGCAGCAGACATTGCGGCATCGATTCTTTTTGGATTAAGTTCTCTTAATGTACCTGTTATTGTATATTGAATACTTAATGAACCCGTTGCATATCTTGGTACAACAATAGCTCGCCAAGTACCAGGTTCTGGATGAAGTACTTCTGCTGTAAATTCAGTATGTGGCTCTGGTTCCCAAGATTGCCAATCATCACAGTCAGGAGGATAGTCTGGACTATCAATTCCATTCCATCCATGAATCGGATTAATTTCTCCCCCATTCCAATCTGGGGGATCAGGTGCTCTAATATTACCTTTTGGATCGATAAGAAATACTAGAAGATCTTCGGGTGTTGATGTGGTAATTTTTACTGATAACACTGAATCTTGATTTTTGACTTTTATTGGATATCTATCGCATTCAAATTTCGTGATTTTCATATCCCAACGGTCATTAATACTTAAGACTCCTGCTGCATAAACACCCATTTTTGGTATTGGATAATACAAATCAGTTTTTTCATCAATGTTTTCAGGCCACCAGTCACCTGCAAGTTTCATATGGTGAGGGAAAATTCCTAGAAATGATGGTTCTTCACCAGCTCCTTCTATTTCAATCTTTATTGCACCCCATTTTGGTCCTAATATTAAAGTTTTAGCATAATAATCAACAAATTTTTGTAAATCGGGGCTATCATTTGGTATTGTCATAACATCTGTTTTTCTTTGTAATTTTTTATTTTTCTCTAAAACCGTTTTAATATTATCTTCATAAGTGCTTCCATCTATTGCTACAACTGCAAGATCCGATGTCTTCCATAAATTAGTGGCAATATCAGCTGAAGCTTTTATAGGATCAGAATCTACTATGTATTCAACTGGGCTTTTACCCTCACTTGATAGATATTCTTGCCAATCTTCTAATAAATAATCAGTGGTATCATCAACTGTTCCAAACCAATTTGTATGTGTATTATCTCCTGTGTAAATTATTGGTGCTAAATATCTGTTTCCACCGTCTAAGTAATTGCACGCGGGTATAGACGCTAGGTATCCATATTCATCAAGGTTGCCACCTGGTGCATTTGTTATTTTAAAGGTATGGGCAACTGGTATTATATTTGGTTGAGGAACTGGTCCTGGTGGCATTGGAGCAGATTCTTCTAAGATAAACTCAAAATTATAAGGACCTGAACCATAAGTGTAATACTCCCATTCTGTCGGATTTGGAATGTCGGTATATCCTGGAAAAATGTCTATTTTTACTCTCCATTGACCAGTTTCATCTGCTGGATAAAGAAGTTCATCATCATAATAGGACGTTTCGTAATAGACAAGTTCACCGCTAGGATTGTATAAGAAAATGTCAAAGTCAGATAAGTAAGCAATTGTTCTCATTTTAAGAACAAAGTGTATCCCTTGGCCTTCATTTGCTTGAAATCTATACCAATCTTCTTCATCCATCATATCCAGGTAACCTTCATAAGGTCCAGGTGTTATTGAAGTTGCTGAAGCAAAATCATCACCTGCATCATCACCAGTATAAGCATCGTTTTGCCCAGATAAAGCCACATCAAAAGAATATTGACCTTCACCTGTGCCGCTAACGTAATAGATTCCTAGATACCAGCGTTCTGTGAAAGTGGCAGTGTAAGTTATTGATTCGGTGACACTACCAGGATTATCAGAGGTAGCTACTTCATTTTCATTGTCATCCCAAAGACCAATATCAAAGTCAAAACCTGAAGGGGGAGTCATTGTAATTATGATGTCCTGCCCAATACAGACAGGGAAGAAGTACCAATCTTCCTCATCCATTGAACTTAGTTTACCAGTTCTCCCTCTACCGGGCCAATCATCTACCATTTCTCCTGGATAAATTGCATCTGCTCGGGATATTTTATCTCCAGAATCGGTTTTATATCCTGCATCATCATTATCGCCATTCAAATTTATTGGAAAAATTGGATTAACGATATATTTGGTATCAAAATCTAACTTTCGTATATTATTTTCTTTGCTGAATTTTACTTGATTAATATCGTCAAAATTATTTATATCAATATCATTGTTGCTTTTTATTTGTTCAATTTTTAGCGAACTTGCTGGAACAAAAAAAGCTGTTCCTATAAGAAAAACAGTTAAGAGTAGCGTTAACATTTTTCTAATTTTATTTTCCATATACTTTCGACCCCTCTTTTGATATAATTATTTTAGTAATATATTATTTTTACTATTATTGCCTAATTTAGTTGGAATTAATATTTATTCCACCTTGATTAACCTCATATTTTAACTATAATCATTAAGGTTAAGATCAGTTATTTGAACATATATCTAAGAATCTTTTTATAAGTACTATTATGTTCAAAAAATTAATATGTTGCTTCAAATTTTCAACAGAAATAGGGTAACTAGACTTGATACATACATTCACATAATTTTTTGATAAGAACTTTTAAATAAAAATTAAAAATATAAAATATCATTTTCATAAAGTATAAATATAAGAAACTCACATTTACTGTTGCTATTATAAATATTTGTTGGTCTTATGATTCGAACAAAAGTGATTAATGATTCCACAGAATTAGTGTCCATAATGAGAGCGTTTGATTCTCCTGTTAAGAAAGAAGTTTTTAACGAAATTTCAAAAGATTGGACAACAACAAGCCTAATAATGGATAAATTTGGTGAAAAAGGTTTAGAAGCTTTAGATTTTTTTGACCACATGAAACTCGCAGAAACTAAGTGGACAACACCAAACGAAGGAATCAATGGAAAACCTCAAAAGATGTACCGTTCCTTCTACTCTTTATTCAACATAAACATCTCGTGTCCGGTTAATGAAATAAGTGAAATTTTTACCGTATCCTCTTTGGATGACGAAAATTTTAAAAAATTAGAAAATGAAATTTACCAATTTATAGGAGAAAACGGTACATACAGCAATAAGGTCTCAGAGAATTTCCAAATATCTAATACAGCATTAAAAGCTTTAGTAAAACGCTCAAATAGGTTTCAATATACAGGTTTAAAGATTACTAGAAAATAAATTTTTAACAATTGTTTTTTAAGGTAATTTTATATTCTAACTGTGATGGATTATACAATAATACTTCAAGCTTTTTGGTTTATTCTTCCTGCATATGTAGCAAATGCAAGTGCAAAATTAATTGGTGGAGGTACCCCTGTTGATTTTGGTAAAAATTGGAAAGATGGCAAAAGAATACTTGGAGATGGTAAGACCTGGCGAGGGCTGTTATTTGGTGCGTTTATCGGGATGATCGCTGGTTTTGGTCTTGCTGTTGCTGCTAAGTATATTGCATTAAGTGAATTTGCTTTTTTAAAACTAAGTGATTTTGAAGGTTTTCCTCTTATGATTCCAATAGTTTTCTCTATTTGTTTTGGTGCATTAGTTGGAGATGCTGTTGAAAGTTTTTTTAAAAGAAGAATTGGAAAAAATCGTGGTGAGGATTGGTTTTTCTTCGACCAAATTGACTTTATTGCTGGTGCATTGTTATTTAGCTTTTTATTAAGCGTAATATTGCATATATCGGGTATACTTGATAGTAACTGGTTTTCTGAAAGTTTAACTGTATGGCATATTTTATTTCTTGTGGTAGTTACTCCTTTTATTCATCTAACTGCCAATTTTTTACATGGAAAAATTGGTTCTGCAAAACCAAAAAGCTAAAGTATTTAGACTGACAAATATTTTTGTCTTGTAAAAATGGAGAGACTATGGATAAAAAATTAGCTAATTCTAATATAAGCAATGATAGAAAATCTAAAATCTTTTCTACAAATGAAGATCTAGAAAAATGGCTGACTGAAGAGGATAAAAAAAAGATAAGTAAGAAAATTAAAACTCATAAGAACATAAAAAAACCTCACGGGTTGTGTAAAATTTGCGGTAAAAACAAAGCTAATGAAGTTTGTATTAAGTGCAATAGATCGGTGTGTAATTCTTGCTATTTTAACCTTATTGGTCTATGTGAAAAATGTTTAACAAAAGAAACTGTTGAAAAGTGGAAGAATAAACGACCAGATTGGGAAAAGGTTCTTGGTGTAGATTGGGTAGGTTAGTTCTTTTTTTCTCTTTTTATTCTTTCTCCTTCTAGGTATAAAGAGAGCATTGCTCTTGCTGTTCTCCATGATGTTGGGTATATTGGTACTCCGGCTGCTTTTAGATCTAAAACCAGGTCTTCGAATTCTTTTCCTCCAACCCAGAAGCCTAGTATTGGTTTTTTGTATTCTTCATGTAGTTTTCTTTCTCGTATCATTTTGAGTATTGCGCCGGCGTATTCTCTTGGACGAGCATATCCACCGTGTACTGATGCGACGATAATACCGTCAATGTTTGGATCTTCTAATAATGCTCGTGTGCATACTTCATATCTATAGAATCCTGCTTCAGCTGATAGGTCTACTGGATTATTTGGTTTTATAAGATCTGGTAATATTTTATCGATTTTTTTATACGTTTTTTCTGAAAGTCTAGGTATACTAAGGCCATTTGCTTCACATGCGTCTGTTAGAAGTATTCCAAGTCCACCTCCGTTTGTAATTATTCCAACACGGTTTCCTTGTGCTGGTGGTTGTCCTGCTAATGCTCGTGCCATGTCAAAAAGCTCTACAACGTCTTGACAGCGTATTCCACCTGCTTGTTTAATAGCTGCTTCATATATTTCATCGCTTCCTGCCATGCTTCCTGTGTGTGATGCGGTTGCTCTGGCTCCAGCTTTACTTCTGCCTGCTTTTACTACTAAAACTGGTTTATTGCATGCTTTTATACTGTTCATAAAAGCTTTACCGTTTTTTACTCCTTCTATGTATAATCCAATTACCTTGGTTTCAGGGTCTTTACTAAAATAGTCTATTAGATCATCATCGTCTATGTCTAGTTTATTTCCAACTCCTACAATTTTTGATAATCCTACAAATTCATTGTTTGCAAGATATATCATACCCATTCCTAGAGCACCGCTTTGACTGATGAGTGCGAGATTTCCTTTTCTTGGCATTCCAAATGCAAAGGATGCATCAAGATTTTGAGAGGCGTTTTTATATCCCATTGTATTCGGACCAAGTATTCGTACTTTTGAACCTTTAATTTGTTTTTTGACTTCATTTTCTAATTCATAGTTTCCTACTTCACTAAATCCTGATGATATGATAATTATTCCATTTACATTCTTTTTTACACATTCAGCAACAATTTCTGGTACGATTTTTGCTGGTACTGATATGAGTACAAGATCGATTTCATCTGGGACATCTGTTATTTTTTTGTAGCATTTATGACCCATTATATATTTTTCATGGGGGTTTATTGGATAGACTTTACATTGATAATCTGATACGAGGATATTTTTTAATGCAGCGTTTCCTATTTTTGAAATATTGTTTGAGGCTCCAACAACTGCGATACTTTTGGGTTTGAAAAATGTTTTAAGATCTTTGTTCATATTTCATCCTCATCTATAACTTTTGGACTAATGTTTAAGATAATGTATTTAGTTACTTAAACGTAGTGTGATTTAGAATACCACTTTGAATGTATATTTTTATATATATTTTTTCATCATCTTAATTACTTCTTTACTGTCTTTAGCCGTTCTATAATCCTCTAATGGCTGTATATTTATTTTAAGAAAATGTGGTGCCCACTTGTATATGTTTAGAATATCTTTGGCATGATCTTTTTCATCTAAAATATATAAAGCTGCGGCAAAAGCTTCTAAAGTCGTGAGCTTAAACGGTTTTCCAAAATTAACTGGGTTAGAAGCAATTAAAAATGGTAATGCTCTAGAAACATTTATCTTATTTAAATATTGAAATGATTTTTCTGCGTTTTTCCATGAGCAGTCAACAGCTACTATACCATTTTTTGTTGCACATTCTTGATCTTCTTTTGAAAGACTTTTTTCTGCAAATGGATTTAATAAAACAGCATTTTTTGGTATGTTTCTAATGTTTTTTTCAAGTATCACAAGTCCAAATTTATTCATTTTTTTTGCACTACATTTCTTTGGATCATCTTCATCGGTGTGATACACGAAAAGTTTGATTTTTCTTTTCATTTATCACCAATTTCAATGTCAAAAACAACATGGCTGATACCTGGGGCATAAGATTTTATAAATCTATGTTTTACTTGATTTATCTCAATGTTGTATTTTTTTGTTGTTTCTTTAATGATTTTCAAAGGTTTTTGCGGTATTATCTCGTTAGGAAAAACATCGTGATAATGAATTATTCCTTTGTGATTTTTTAAACAATTAATGGCAGTTGATAAAAACTTATGTGTGTCATTGATGTATCCCATAATTACTCTTTCTGCGACGTTTTTTGGTGCATTTATTCTATTGTCACCCAATATTGGTTTAACTATTTTTGTTACATGGTTTAACACGATATTTTCACATAAAAATTTATAGGCATCGGGATTGATTTCGCATGAGTATATTTTTTTTGGTTTACTGTAAAACGCTATTGGTAATGTAAAATAGCCAATTCCTGCAAAAAGATCAACTACGGTTTCGTTTTTATTTGATATATTTGCCATGCGTATCCTTTCATCCATGTTTCCAGATGAAAACATGATTTTACATGGGTCTAACTTGTATTTAATCCCGTTTTCTTTATGAATAGTTTCAGTGTTTTTAGAGCCGTAAAGCACTTCAACTTTTGGTTTTCTGTATTCTCCAGATATGCCTCCTATATCATTTAGGATTGTTTTGCATTGAAGAATTTCAGCGTATTTTTGACAAATTTTTTCTTTGTATTTTTTTAGATTTTCATTGAATTTAATGATTAATACATTTCCGATTTTCTCCCATTTCTCTGGTAGGTAATTGATTAAATCTGGGGGAATTTCTTTTGAAAGAGATTTTTTTATTTCAATTATAGGTGTTTCAATCATGATTGTATAACTTAAATAGATTTTAACTATAAAATTTCCTCTGAGTATTGATTCATCCAACAAATCTATTTACTCGAATCCTATTATCTATCTAAATGGATTTTTTCCCATATAAGTTACGTAAAAATCAAATAGAAATTATTCAAGATATTGATAATGCACTTGAGACAAGAAATCATATTGTTTTTGAATCAGGTACTGGTTCTGGAAAAACTATTTGTGTTCTTTCTTCTACTTTACAATTTGCTTTAGAAAATAATAAGAAAATTGTTTATACTACTCGTACAAATGCTCAGCAACAGCAGGTTATTATTGAGTTGCGAGCAATTCGGAAAAAAACTCAAGATAAACGAGTTTTTGGTGTTGGTATGCAAGGTCGAGCTAACATGTGTGTGTTAGCTAAATATGATCCTGAAATGAGTAATGGTTCTGCTGATGAGCTTTCAAAATTTTGTTCTCATCAAAAGAAAATGGTTTTGTCTGATAAAAAGAACCAAGGATGTGAATATTATAAGAACTTTATTGGAGAAAAGAAAAGAATTGAAAAAATTTTGGATTGGACGAAGGATAAGTTGCCAACTGCTGAGGAATTTATAATTTATTGTGAAAAAAATAAGGTTTGTCCTTATGAATTAAATAAGAAACTGATTGAAGATGCCCAGGTAGTGGTTGTGCCTTATGTTTATGTTTTTGATAAATCTATTAGAGTTAGGCTTTTTGATTGGCTTTCAGTTTCTGATGATGATATTATTTTGGTTGTTGATGAAGCACATAATCTCCCAGATTATCTTAGGGATTTATTTTCTGCTCAACTGAGTATTTGGATGTTGAATAGTTGTATTTTGGAAGCTGAAAAGGTTGGGGATCCATCTGTTGCTAATGGTTTAATTTCTGTTTCTAAATTTTGTAAAATTTTATTAGAGATTGTAAATGATCTTAGAGATACTTATGTTTATAATATTTTGGAAAGTGGAATAAGAAGGATTTCACAGTTTAAGAATGATGCTTTTATCCCCTCTCATGAATTAGAATCAGAAATTTTATCTCGTTTGAAAACTACTAGTAGAGTACTTGATGAAATTATTAATGATTTAATTGCTTATGGTGAAAAGGTCCAGGAGTATAGGCAAAAAGAAGGGAAACTTCCCCGATCTTATATACATAGTCTTGGTGCTTTTTTAGGATTCTGGACAACAATTGAGATGAATAAATATATCAAATTAGTTGTTGATGCCTCTGGTGGAAAAAACCCCCATATAGAATCGTATTGTTTGGATCCTTCTATTGGAACAGCTATTTTAAATAGGTTTCATACTACAATACATATGTCAGGTACTTTAAGACCTCTTGAAGAGTATCGTGATTCACTTGGTCTTTCAGAAGATACAAAACTAATTTTTTATCCTTCTCCTTTTTCGATTGAAAATAGAAGGATTTATTTTACTCGCGATGTGACTACGAAATACAATGAGATTGCAAAAGATAATAATATCATTTCGAGACTTTGGCGGTATATTACTGATATTTGTAATACGTTTCCAAAAAATACTATGGTGTTTTTCCCGAGTTTTAATATTCTTTCTACATTTAGAAATAAAGGTTATTTCAAGCAGATACAACGTTGTTTATATGTAGAAGAACAATCTATGTCTCAAACAGAGTTAATGGATTTAGTAACTGATTTTAAAAGATGCGGTGGTGAAAATATTGATAGTGCAGCGCTTTTTTCTGTTGTTGGTGGGAGAATCAGTGAGGGAATGGATTTTCCTGCAGAACAACTTGAAATTGCTGTGGTAGTGGGAATTCCTTATCCAAAACCAACAGCGAGACAAAGAGGTCTGCAAAGATATTATGATTTAAAATTTGGTAAAGGTTGGGAATATACTGTTAATGCACCAGCTGCTAGAAAATTAATGCAATCAATAGGTAGACTTATTCGTGATGAGAATGATCGTGGTGTTGCAGTTATTCTTGATAAAAGAGCACCTCGTTTTAAACAATATATTAAAGATTTGAAGGAATCAAGAAACCTTATTTCAGACATCAATGGATTTTTAAATACATCAACACAAAATATCCATGAAATGTAGTTAATAAAAATATTATTTAGTTTTTAATCTAGTCTTATTTGATTGTTATTGCCTGGTCTTCCTTGGTTGCTAAAACCATTATTTGGCTCATATGGATTAAATGCTGGATCACCGTATAAAACTCGGACATAATAGTTAGGAGGTTCTTTGTCTATTCTTTTTTCACCTCTTAATGCTTCACCAATGCTAAAATCATCTATTATTAAATGATTTTCAAAAGTACTAAGACCTGCTTCTGATCCTGTATTTCGGGTTGCTCCTACAAAGCAATTGCATCCTGCATGAATCATTGTAAGTCCTATATTCATAAAAGGAGGAATCCCATCAATTCGTCCCATCAAACAAGCAGCTGTAAGAAAAACACTGGGTTTTTCATACGTCCAACTTTTTGCATGTGCAACATCAATTGCTCTGCTGTAAATATCTAACCCGTACATTGAAGGTGCATACCAAAACCAATCACCGTGACCTAGGTATTCTATATAATTGGATTTAGTGTATGTGTTAAATAATTGGGCCATTTGTCGACTGTTTCTTAAATCTCCAAAGACTCTAGTATAAAAACCGTATTTTTTTATTTCAATTGAGTAAGGAATTTGATGAAATATCCCACCTGTTTCACCAAATCCTTCTCCAAATACAAAACTAAATCTATTGTGCCAATCAATTTTATTTAATGGTTGACCACAAATTTCTTGATAGAATAATGTTCTTGCAATTAATAGTGATACATCTTGTATGTCCCATCCGATTATTCTTCCTACTGATAGTGACCAGTTTAGAGAATATGGATTATCTGAGGCAAGTCCTTTTTCATAAATTCCTTGTTGAGAAGGGGAGTAGTAATACATAGGGACCATATTAGTCCCTGCTAGGATTGCTAGCCATGCAGGACCATTGAGGTATTCATCAAGCATTTCATAACTATTTATTTTATCTAGAGTTTCGTTAATTTGTTTTATTACATAATTTACTTTTTCATTGGTAAAGTTATGGAGTTTTTCTTCATACCATGGCCCTGTTCCAGTTCCTGAGGCAGCATCTGAATAACTATCATTTGTTAGTTCAAAATTTGAATCAGCGATTATAATACCACCATGGGCAGATGTAATATAAGGAGCAATTATTGAGAGCTTTGGAATCATAGATAGATGTGGTTTTTCAAGAGTTGATTTTTTAATTGATATTTCAAAATCATTTTCAACAATTGAAATTCCACGTTGGCTAAAATAACCACCTTTTATACCTCTGTACATAGTTACAACAAGTGTGTATTTTCCAGATGCATTACATGTTAGTGTTTCTAAATAAGCAGATCCAATATTTAATGCAAGACTTGACGTGTAAGCAACAATGTTACCAACGGGATCGTATAGGTATAAGAAAATGATCGGATTAAAAAGGCCTTTATTTTTTGTAATGTTTGTATAAATCTGTATTCTATTTATTCTATCTGAAACATTGAAATTATATTGTTTTGTATCATATCCTTTTATATCAAATGCTTTTGCTAGAAATATAAGTTTAATATTTGAAATATGGTCTTCTATTATATTTTGGTTTACATCAATTACATATGGGGGTATGATATCTGAAGTATTTCATAAATTGAATCAAGTTTTGTAATGTTTAACTCTGGTATATTTATTTGAATATTTCCTATTACTATAGCATTACTGACATTAAGATAGTTACAAAGATCGCTTAGCTCATTTGAATTATTGTCAAATATAAGTATTGGGATATCTAGATAGCTAGTTAACGGAGAGACAGTAAGACTTAGTTGATATTCGTTTATATCGTTTGAAATAATGATTACTGTGGATGTTGAAGAAAACGCGTATTTAGCTGCTTCAATAGCTACTTCTGAGGGTGAACCTAATAATTCTGTAGTATTATATTTTGTATCAAGGTGTTTTCCCAGTATAATTAAAGACCCGTTTTTGTTTATAAAATAGTTGTCAATAAACATTTTTTGATTATTTGTTAGAGTCCCTTTATTGTGAACAAGTAATGGTTTTAATCCATTTGATTTATTGTTGTACCAACAGGATAAATAAGAGCCTATTATTCCAAATAATGCATTACTGTCTGGAATAATAATTACGTCTTCTATAATGTGTCTATTAGATGTTGTATTTGATAACAACTCTTTGAATTGAGGATTTTGTTTGTCTGCAGAAATTGTGTTATTAATAAAAGAAGGAAAAATTAGAAAAATTACTAATGTGAAAATTAATACTTTTTTCATCATATATTTATAATGTTATAAGTATTAAAAACATTTGGTAAAAAATCTTTCTCTGTAAATACTATCTTTTAAATCATCAGATTTTTTGGAGAAAAGGTAAAAAACAATTGGATTTGTTTTGTTATAATAATTTTATATATTAACCCATACTATTGGGATATCTTGTGGTATATTTTTTTTGTTTTTTTTATTGTTTTTATTTTCACTCATTTTTATGCCTCTTTAACCATCAAGGCTAGAGCTCTTGCTCGATTTCCAACAACAAACGATTTAGTAATTGATTCTATCTCCTCAGCCTCCTCAGTTGATGATACTTGGCCTACAATTTTCATTTTTTTCATTCCTCACTCCTTATTTTGTTTGTTTGCTTATTAAGGATTTGTTGTACAACTAGTACCAGATATCTTTACAATTATTGCCTAATGATTGTTGCAGATGCAAACAGATGTAAAAAATCAAATTCTTTGAATCAAAACAAAATGGAATTTATTAATAAAGAATTCTATGTTACTTTCCTTTTATGAATAATAAATCATTTGTTTATTTTCTTCTTATTATTATTTCATTTATATGGGCGAGTTCGTTTATTGTTGTAAAAAATGCTACTGAGGAAATCGATCCAATTGATTTAGGTTTCCTAAGGTTTCTTGTTGCTACACCAATTATGTTTTTGATTATTTTATTTAGAAGAAAAGATATCTATTTGCCTAAAAAAGAATTGCCGTCTTTGGTAGTTCTTGGACTTACTGGGGTGACTTTATTGTATTTTTTTCAATACATCGGAATTACCTATACCAATGCATCAACATCAGCTGTTCTAATCAATACGAATGTAATTTTTATAGCAATATTATCAGTATTTTTTTTAAATGAGACTTTATCTTTAAAAAAAATCTTTGGAATTGTTTTATCTTTTATTGGTGTTATTGTAGTAACTATTTCTAATCTATCTATAGAGAATTTTACCTTTGACAATATTTTTTTTATTGGAAGTATTCTAATACTTTTGTCTGCTTTGTGTTGGGCGATTTATTCCATAATTGGTAAAAGGTTATTGAAGGAATATGATGCTTTTGTTATTACATCCTATTCTTTTTTACTAGGGACTCTTTTTTATATTCCACTTGTAATTTCAGATTTTTTTGTTGAAATTCAAAATATTTCTTTTACTGGCTACCTTTCTATTTTGTATCTGGCAATATTGTGCTCTATATTTGGTTACATTGGATGGTATTATGCTTTGAAAGAAACTGAGGCTAGCAAAGCTGCGGTTTTTCTTAATCTAATACCATTTTTTACGATTATTATGTCTTTATTTTTTGGTGAAAAAATTACTAGTATTTTTGTTTTAGGCGCTATACTTATAATATATGGTGTTTATGTAACTCAAAAAAGCTAACTAATCGGTGCAATAAATGTTTTGTGTTGAATGTGGAAAGGAAGGAAAAATATTCAAAAACGGAGAATGTATTGAATGTTATGTAAAGAACAAAAGTTTCACAAAAGGACCAGAAGTCATAGATATATATAAATGCTCAAAATGTTGGTCATATAAATATAAAAATAGTTGGCTAAATGAATCATTTAAAGAAATATTGAATCGTTATATTAAAGACAATTTTAAAATAAGCAACGAACTAAAAAAAATCAATATAACCACAGAATGTGATAAAGAAGATAACATCATCTCTTGTAAAGTTATAATATCTGGTTTTATAGATGATCATAAAATCTTGGAAGAACATTTTTTGAAAGTCCGTGTAAAAAAAATTGTATGCAATATTTGTTCAAAACAATTTGGGGGATACTACGAGGCAATACTCCAAATAAGAATCGATAAAAGAAAATCATTTAAAAACGAACTTAATAAAATTAAATTGTTCGTTGAAAATCTAGTAGAAAACCTCGTAGAAAAAGGCAACAGAGGATTATTTATTACAGATATTGCTGAAGAACATAGCGGTATTGATTTTTATCTTAGTGAAAAAGGACCAGCTTATACAATTGCTAAAAAAATCCAAGAAAGGTACGGTGGTGAAATAAAACAGTCGTCAAAAAATATTGGAATGAAAGATAGTAAACAAATTTATCGAATGACATATCTTGTGAGATTACCAGCTTTTAGAACCGGTGATTTTTTTGCCTATAATAATTCGTATTATTATATCTATTCTATTACAGGGGATATGGTTCATGTTTTTGAACTTATTAATTGGACAAAAAGAGTTTTTAAATTAAAGGAACTACAAAATATAAGTATTTTTGGTGGAAAAGAATTAATTAAAGAAATGATTTTAATTAGTCAAACAAAAGAAGAAATTCAAGTAATGGATCCAAAAACATATAAAACATTTGATGTAAAAAAACCAAAAAATATAAACTTTGATACTAAAGTAGTAAATATTGTAAACTTAGAAGATCGACCATTTATAATTCTGAAAAAAACACAATTGATAAATACCAATCAATAATTATAATGGTGAGGAGGTTCATTTATGGTAAAAACATCAATAGGTTTGGATGAAAAATTAACAGGAGCATTATGTTATCTTGTATTGTGGATTACTGGAATTGTTTTTTATCTCTTAGAAAAGGATAATAAGTTTGTTAAATTCCATGCAATGCAATCAATACTTGTGTTTCTTCCTTTAACCATCATTGGTGGATTATTAAGTTTTATTTGGTTTTTATGGTGGCTAGGCTGGCTGATCTGGCTTTTATCGATTATCCTCTGGCTTGTACTAATGATTAAAGCTTACCAAGGAGAAAAATACAAACTACCAATTGTTGGAGATATTGCTGAAAAACAAGTATAAAGTTTCATTTCTCCTTAATTTTTTTTATTTTTCAAAAATTTAGATTTAATAATGTTTATTTAAAAATAGTAATATCTTTATCAAATAACTAATTACAGAATGTAAATGTATATTGCTTTAAAATTTTCTTACGATGGAAGAAAATTCAACGGATATGCACGACAACCACAGCTAAAAACTGTAGAAGGAGAAATCATAAAAGCCCTTATTAAAAATGGTTTCATTGAAGATACTGCTGTATCAAATTTTAGATCGGCAAGTAGAACCGATAAAGGGGTATCTGCATTAGGTAATGTCGTTGCATTTAATACAGACGCTTCTAGAAAAAACATTTTTCAAATGCTAAAAAACGATTTAGATGATATATTAGTCTATGGAATTAAAAAAGTTGAACCAAATTTTTATCCTAGATATGCAAAACAACGTAGATACCGATATTATCTTAAAAATAAAAATATTTATTATGATAAATTAATAGCCGCTGCATCATCATTTGCGGGAGAATATAATTTTAGCAATTTTGCCAAATTAGAAGATTTCAAGGAACCGGTTCGAACAATTGATAACATCATAATTAATAATCAAAATGATTTTGTAATCATGGATTTTTATGCCCAGACTTTTCTTTGGAATCAAATCAGAAGAATGATTTCAGCAATTGAAAAAACAGGAATTGGCAAAATAGAAAAAGAAGAAATTATTGAAGCACTTCATAATCCAAACAAAAAAGTTGATTTTGGTCTAGCTCCTGCAGAGCCACTTATTCTAATGGATATAATATATGATTTTGAATTTGAATATGATAAAAAATTACGAAATTCCTTAGATAAATTTGAGGAATCAATTGTTTCATCACTATAGAAAATTTTGAAAAAAACAATTAATTTCTTTGATAATATTATACGAAAAATTTCGCATACCAAAATATTTATATTTAACAATAATTAATATTATATCAAAAAATTTTTAAGAGGGATAAAAAAATGAAGAAAAATAATTTATTAATGAAAGGATGTGCAACACTAGTAATAATCCTTTTTTTAGGAGCTAGTATCGTAACTGGTATAGGTGGAAACAATGATAATACTAAAACAACACTATGTCAAAATATAATTTATAACTCTATAAAAGATACCAGTTTTAATAATCCTAATCCTCTAATGTCGGATGCTGATGATGACTGGGATTATCAAACAAATCCACCACATATGTTTTCCAATGTAACTGGAAACGTAGGCATTGGAACTGAAACACCTTCCGAAAAACTTCACATAAATGGATCATTAAAGGTAGATGATGCAACTGGAACATCTATTTTCTTTATCAATTCAACAAGCGGATATATTGGAGTAGGAGGCATTATACCAAATTACTTATTCGATATAAGAGGATATGCATCTATACCAATACTAAATGTATATCAGAACGGATCAGGTAGAGGGATTCGGGTTTATACAGAAAATGCATGTGCTCTTTGGGTGGAAAATGCGGGTAACCATGGATTAAGAGTAACTCATGCTGATGGGGATGGAATTCATGTAGAAGAAGCAGATGGTTGGGCAGGTTATTTTGATGGCGACGGCTACTTTGGTGGCAATGTCGGTATTGGAGTATCTAATCCTCTTGATAGATTAGAAGTCGACGGAGTTATTTATTCGAAAAACGGTGGTTTCAGATTCCCTGATGGAACAGTACAAACAACTGCTGCTACAGGTGGCAGCGCCGGAAATACCCTTGACCAAGCATACGATCAAGGAGGTCCAGGTGCAGGTAAGAAAATAACAGCAGACTCAGGTGCGGTAAATATTGCAGGACCAGACGGATTAACAGTATCTGGAAACGTTGGAATAAATACGACAAATCCAAACTATGAACTAGATGTATATGGATATGCAAAAGCAGATAGGTTTTACACTGAAGATATTATCTTTCAAAAAGGGAGTAGCAAACTTTGGAGAATGTTTGGAGATGAAAACGGTGTATATCTAGAAAACATGATAACAGGTAAAGTATATAGATTAGTTATTCTTAAAGATTCAATTTCGTACCTATCTAACGAAGATTTAGAACAAAAAATAAAAGACCTCCAAGCAGAAAATAAAGCATTGAACGAGAGAATTACTGCTTTAGAATTAGCATTAGCTAAAATTAAATAATTATTACAAAATTAGTCAATATACAAATTTACAATTAGTTCACAAAGCTTTCATTCTTTTTTTCTCAATACAATTGACTAGGTATTTCATTTTTGACATTTTTTCACAATAGCTTTATATACAATTATTCTAAAAAGTAATTTCGTATGGAAGATATATGGACATGCCCAAATTGCGGAGCTACTATGAAACGAGTAATAATTGAATCAGAGTTACTTCACATCTGTCAAAAATGTGGATGCACTATAGAAGGAAGACAGCAAAATTTTGAATCCCAAAACATTTGTCCAAACTGTCATTGTTTGATGGAAAGTGAAAATGAATGTTCTTACTGTGGTTATGACTTAGGAACAGATTTTAAATAAAAAATATTTAAAAAACTCAGTTATTAATCACATTTAAATTTAGTACGTTTCGTAATCTCTAGAAAATAATCTATCCAAGCATCTCTTACTGAGGGTATAGTTTCATCTTCTATTAATCTTAAAACGTCTTCCTGCTCTTTTGTCTTTACCATATTTCTAAGCGAGGATAGACTTATTTGAGTTTTTTTATCTTCACAAAATTGACGTTTTTTATGAAATAAATCCAGAAATCCAAATTTCTTTGTATTTTCTTTCATAGAAAATCTTAATTTCATTATAGCAATTGCTTTATAAAAATTTTTCTTCTTTGGATTAAAACATAAACTATACAGTAACCTAGAAACCTTTAGTTTAAAATAATAACTATTAATGCTTTCTTCCTTTAAACATTCTATATAAAAAATAGGCAAGACCACCATACAGTACAAAAGAACCAAAAACAAGCATAACAATCGCAGAAATCGACAACTCCATCACACCACCTCATCATATCGTTTAAATTTCATAAAAACAAAGGAAAGTAAAAAAACAGATAAACAAGGCAAAACACCCCCAAGGGTGATAATCCACCATGGATATCCTAAATATGGGTCTAATACATTATTCACAATTGCAACAAAAAGTAATAAAAATAAAACAAACGGTATTGCAAATTTAATTAGATAATCCCACCACCTTCCTAGGAATATATCAGAAGTTTTATTAGCATGATTTCGTAATTTATATAGTTTAAACATCCAACCCAATATCAAACATTCCACCAATCCAACCAAGACAAGACCAAAATTAGCAATAAAGTGATCAACAATATCAAGCCAATGCAATCCACTACCGGTTGCAAATATTAAACTTGTCAAAAAACCAAGTATACAAATTAAACCTGTTGCCTTTGCTTTTGACATCTTAAATTTTCTGTTAATACCAAAAGTAATTGGTTCTATCATAGAAAAAGCAGAATCAATTCCAAAAGTTAAAAGAGCAATATAAAAAATCATTCCAAAAAAAGTAGCAGCAAAAGGCAAAAGTGAAATAGCTGTTGGATAGGTTATAAATGTTAGATTAGGTCCAGCGATACGCAGACCTAGATCTGGTATACTAATACCTTGTGAAAAGGCAAGATAACCAACGACACTAAAAACAGTAAAACCTGCAAGAAATGAGGTACCTGCATCTGCTAAGGATATAATAAACGCGTTGTTAGTAATATCTGATTTTCTTTTAAGATAACTAGCATATGTAATCATGATTCCTTGTGCTAGACTTAAAGAAAAAAATACCTGTGCGTATGCAGAAAGCCAAACATTAACATCAAGTAATCTTGAGAAATTTGGAGTAAGATAGTAACTTATTCCTTCTACTGCCCCTGGAAGTGTCAATCCTCTTATGGTAAGTAGTATCAATAATACTGTTGGCAATGGTACGGTGATTGCTACTACTTTACCAATTCGTCTTACACCTTTGTATAATATTAGAAAGACACATAACCAAACAACAATTAATCCTAATATAACAGGAATACTGATGTCGCCTATTATAGCAGGGCTTCCTGTATCTCCAAGGAAATTTTTAAAAAAACTTTCAGCGCTGTTACCCCATCTTAAATCAAGAGAGTAGATCATATAAGAAAAACACCATGACATGACAACAATGTAGTACGATGCAATAATAAATGGTACAAGAACTGTCCACCAGCCTGCCCATTCCCATTTATATCCAATCTTTTTAAAAACTTCGGGAGGAGAACTTCTAGCCCAGTGCCCTACTGAAAGTTCTAAGATCATAAGTGGAATTCCAGCTGTAAATAGAGCCACAAAATAAGGAATAAGAAATGCTCCGCCCCCGCTTTCATAACAAACATATGGAAATCTCCACACATTTCCTAAACCTACGGCAGAACCAATTGCAGCCATAACGAAAGCAAATCGAGATCCCCAATGTTCATTTCTGCTTATATTATCAACCTGAAAATTATATAACTTTTATGTTTATAAATATATTCTAATTTATATATTTATTTTTAAACTAATAATAAAACCTAAACTTTAATTATAAATAAATAGTTCACACTGTACTTAAGCAGGGGTAGCCAAGCCAGGTCAACGGCGACAGACTCAAGATCTGTTCCTGCAGAGGTTCGGGAGTTCAAATCTCCTCCCCTGCATATTTTTCTCCATTTAAACAATACATATATTACAAAATGACTTGGAAGATTCGCCTCAAAAAACTAATTTTTCGGAAGTTTAACTTCCTATTTGGTCAATTTACTTAATATGGAAGCTCTGAGGAGCACCAGGTTTACACCTATTCAAAGGTTATCGTGAACTCGTACGTCGCTACCAACTCGGTTTCATCATCACATACCAAAACATTGCCCTCAGGATCTCTGAACGCAGCATAGATACGATAAGTGCCACTCCCATACGATGATAGATTAGACGTGTTCACTAACCCATTGAAAATCGTATCCAAGCCAAGCTGCTCACTAGCATTAATAGTTCTTGGAGTGGTCTCATTGACTGTATCATCAGCAACAACCCAGGTACTATTCGAGGTGTTATAATATTGTACCTGTATCAACAGATAACCTGAAATGTTTGTCGAACAAGTATTGTTAATCTTAGATTGATTGCCCGTATAGAACCTATACACACTGCTTTCAGTGTATTTTGTTCCATCGGTAACATTCACCATCCAGTACCACCATTTTCCATTCTCTGTAACATTTGAGAAAGTCTGATGATACGTACCATTACATACACTATTATTGGTCCCAAAAACCTGCCAAGATCCGCTGCTGTTACTAAACCATATAATGTTCATACTATCGCCATCAGCATCAGAAACAGTAATATTCAGCACTGGAAAAATTGAAACACTAGTACTGCCATCAGCGGGATATGGATTAGAGATTCCTGGTGGATTATTCGGTGTATAGGTAACACGCATCTTCACCTTAGAACAATAAAGCGTGAACCCGAGCATACCCGATCCTGCTTCTACATCACAATCCAAATTAAGAACATCAGTCCAACTCCAAGATTGAGGTGCAAACGGATCATTGGTTATATCAAACCAAGGTGACCATATAGGTCCAGTTTCAGAGGGTGTTTGATAACGATAATCGATTCCATCAGTAGTTCCGCCAAACACGGGTCGTAAAATAATATCACGTGGACCACCCGTATAGAAGGCAGAAACCCTGAGTTCAACCTTCGATATAGTGCCAAGATCATTCCCTGAACAGTTATTGCCATCGCACAGCTCCACATCACCATCGATAGAGGTTGAAGCATAGTTGGACGTACTTCCATCAACCATGTTACCAGGAATTGTAGCCCAAGCTTCATTATTATCATAACTGTTGAAATAATACGTTACCTGGTCTGCATCATACCAATACATCTCCGTGTATTTCTCCTGGCCAGCATTCAACGTTCCGATTCTAACAAACAATGTGACAGGGGCATTATACTGACCATCTCTACTTTTCACCTGCAACTTATATGTTAACGACTGATTCCACCTCAAATACAAAGACTTGGTACTCGTATCGGTGATGTTTTTCATGAGATAAAACTCAGGTTCCAGCAGATCAATATACGTATTGTCTAATGTCTGATTCAGGAAATATATGGTTCGATTGACATCGATATAGTCACCTGTTGATGTCATATCGATCTGGATGTCCTTCATCTCCCAACCAAAACCAAGAGTATACGATATATCGTCTTCATCCAGGTTCTTGATATATGGGATTACAGTGAGTTCGTTGTCATCAACACCAAGCTGGTATCTAATAGCTAGGCGGAAATCATATCCCTGGTAGGTGAGATCCTTCCAGAGCGTAGCGTTCACATACGTCTCATTATCCGTATCGATGTCTTTGTTGAAACCACTTAGTTCGTCAGCCCTGTAGATGAGATTCCACTCATCGTTGTCGTAGTACCCCATCATGAGTACGTTATGCGACCAGTACTCGTCGTAATGGTTGGTGAGCTGTATACCGCTGCTCGTGTTGAAATAATAGCTATCATATTTGTTCCAGATGTGTAAAACATCGCCGTCATCCAGCAGCTCGTACCCGATCAAAGGCGGGTCACCTGGCGGGTCAGTGAGATTAATCGTCTCATTGTTCCCATATTCGTCTTTCATGGTGCACACAGAGATTGTGGCTTGTGCCGATACGTTGAAGCTATGACTTGTGCTTGTGTTGCAGCTGCCAAAGCCATCACAAGCCCAGATAGAATAATTATACTGTCCAACAAGCCAAGTGTCAGAGAACACATATTCGTAAGTGTTATTTTCTGTATGATTCATAGTGAAGTTACCTGTAGATTCTTGTGGATATGTAACATTGATTTTCACAATATCAATCCCACATCCGTAATCATCTACATTTGCACTAACAGTAATGTTAAAGCCAAATCCAACAGTATCTGGATTTGCTGAAACATTTGTTATCTCAGGGTTAGTTGTATAACTACAATAAATAGAATACATTCTCGATTCATTACCACTCCAGTTTACAGGATCAGGTGCACCTCCATATAACAAGGATCCATTATATCGTCCTAACATATCAGTGCAATTGGTATAGTACAAATAGCAAGTATCATTACTCCAACAAGAAAGAACATACTCAGTGTCTTTAACCAAAGTTGGTTTCGTTCCAGAGAAATTAAAAACTACCCAATCAGGATCCAACCCAGTATCTAAAGTTAGTTCATCTGTTGTCCCAATCAGTGTTGAATCATTGTTTCTGTAGATCATGCATTCTGTTTTAGCTGGAAAGGTGAGATTAGTCTGGATATAGGCTGTGATGTTGTCAGCAGTTCCGTTCGCATTTACTGTGAAAACAGAACCCGTTATCCTGTCCTCCACACTCTGGTTCAAACCACCTGGTGTAGTGAATCCAAACAAGTGATTTACTATAAAACTATGTCCTGTTGAACTGTTTGTGTTATATGCATTGTCAACAGCCCAGATGGTATAGTTATACTGCCCGATAAGCCATGTACCGGAGAAATTATACTCATATGTGTTGTTACCAATATCATTCATAGTGTAATTCCCCTTGGAGTTATCGGGATATGTGATGTTGACTCTTACGATTTGTATCCCACTATAGTTGCCACTCTGGTCATCGGTTACATTTGCTGTTATCGTGATATTCATGCCATATCCACCAAGATCAGGCGTATGATTAACAGAATTGATTAACGGCGGCAAGGTCTCGGTTCTAAATAATATGGGTTCCGACCAGCTTTCGTTGTAGAACACATCCTTAGCTATTACGAAAATATAATATCCACCATGTTTTTCCCAGGTATGGGAAGCATTTACGGTTTCATTGGACATGTATGGTCCAAGTACCTCTGTGAAGTTATCATCGTCCCAGTAGAATTGGTAGAAAAGTTGTTCGCCATCTGATTCATTGGTCACCGAATAATAGGTATAAGAAGTTCCTGGTTCTCCAAGCGTGGGTCCGGAGAGACTCGGTGTATCCGGACCAACATTATCCTTAGTAGTACAACCTGATACTTGGATTCTGCTATTGTTGCAATTGTTAAAAGTCAAATTTGTATTGCTACAATTGTAGTAACTTAAAATTATATTAATATTAGAAGAAGAATTTACAACAATGCCATTGGAACAACCTGCAATATAGCAAGGACCAATAAAATTTGATCTATTCTCCACTGGATTTGAATTATTAATCTTAATACCTATATCACATTCTGAGATATTACATGAAATCCATAGACCGCTAACGTTTCCTATTTGAATCCCAATAGTATAATTAACAATATTACAACTGTACAAATGGGTGTTGTTACAGAGAGTCATCCCAACCTCACCATTTTTCAAGGTAAAGTTTTCCAGAGTTGGACCATAATTAAGCCAATACATATAGGAAAGTTCATCATCAGATAAAGTCCTGTTCCAAATCGCAACCTCATCAATCATACCATTGAAATAACTACTGATATTATCATAACCCACATAAGCATCTCTATCTATACCAGAACCAGTTTTCGATGAACTACCTCTAAACTCGCCATCAATAAAAATTTTTAACGTTGTTTCATTATGGGTTCCAACAATGTGATGCCATCCATTACTAATATTTACTGATGCAACAACCACGTTTGTATCCAGGCGGAAAACAGGTTTTTCTGTAGTACTATTCACATAAAGACAATAACCATGAGTTGCATTCGACTGAGAAACTATTGGATCAGCAGTTCCCGATCCTCCATTCCAATGAATCCATGCTGATATTGTAACATTTTCTCCAGTAAGAGCTAGTATATTGCTTAAATTCACTGAGTTATTTATTCCATTGAAATCCATTGACCCGTTACCTTTTAAAGCCGTAGTCGTCCAAGTAGCATTATTATTGGTACCGTTATTCCCATACTCTGAATAATCATAGACAACATTGGAAACAGAGTAATTTTCACCTAAACTTGAGTCGTTATTGAATTTTAATAATACTTCATTCCCAGTCATATTCACATTTGATATAAGATCAGTTTCACCATTATCTGGAAGCTCATAATCATGAGAAAGAATAGTAGCCACAGACCCATAAATGGTTACGTTATCTGCGTTTTCTCCTATTATGGTTATGGATTTATTCACCACAATATTCTCAGAATAAGTACCATTCTTAACATAAAGAACACCCGAGCTTGAAAGGTTGTCTACTCCTTTTTGAATAGTAGTCCAAGTGTTATTAGTCGGGTCATCCATAGCCAGATTCCCGTTCGCAATACCTTGGTTCTGTTGATTATTTCCGAGTGGAGGATCATCTGGAAAGAATTCATCAACTTCGGGATTAGCTTCACATATTAATTGATAATAGCCAACCATAGTATAGCTTGAAGAACCGTAATCAGCCGGCTCTGATTCGTAAGCTATATTGATTATCGTGTCTGTTGCTCCCATGTAGCCTGCCCAGACTAGCTCTGTACAGTAGAACCTTGGCACTGCCCAACGTTGAATTTGCCACCTTTTATGTTTTGGATTAGGAGGATCTACATTTTCTGGCACTGTATCTTCAGGATTCCAATGAGCATAAGTAAATTGTCCCCAATGTTGATACAATCTAGGTTTCATACCCTCAGAATAGTAAAAGGCATTTATTCTATCATCCTCACTAGCATTTACTGCATAAAAGTAACGAAAATCTTTCCAAATAAATTCTAAGAATTCTTCCCAAATATAATGAACACAGACTGGACCACTCTCAAGAAACCAGTGTCTACCATCAGAATCTACATCATAATACATAACCATATGTTGTTCATAAAGTGGATCGAATTGAATCCACCTCATCCACCAAGGCAACTCCTCTGGCTCTTTAGCTTTCATCGTTATAAAATCTCCTTTACGAACCTTAGGCGGATCCCCTAGTGCACCAGTAACTAATTCTGTTTTTCCTATTAAGAGGATTATCGTACCAATTATTAATATTGTCACAATCGTCTCTTTTCTTTTTTTTATTATATTAGTCATTTTCCTCTCCTCATAATTTTTATAAAAGTACGATTACTAAAACTTTAAGCGCTTATAGGCACCCCATTGCTTGAGAGTTGATTTATAAATACCTAACATATTTCTTCCGTGGTGGATGGGATGCAAAAGAATGGTATCATTCTCAAAGAGGAATATGAAGGTGAGATTCCATGCTGTCCGCATTGTAACTCGCGAGATGTCGTGAAATATGGGTTCCAGAAGAACAAGACCCCGCGGTATCGATGCAACACTTGTGAAACATTTTTCAACCGAAGATATGGGACGTTGTTCTACAAGAGGCGCCTTTCTGATAGTGAAATTCTCAGGCTGGTCTATCTCTTTCTCACGGGTTATCCCATCAGCAACATGCCTCCAGTGTTTGACTTGACTGAGAACACCATCCGTGACATCCTGAAAGATGTGCTGCTGCAGTTTCAGAATTTCAAGGATTTCACCCTGAAACCCGCGGACTATGTTCCACGGGTGATCCAGATCGATGAGATCTATATCAAAATGCAGGGCAAGAGAAAGTTCTACGGATGGATCGCCTACGATCCAGAGCATAAATACCTTCTTGATTTCGTCATCGGGAAACGAGACGATGACACTTTAGAGGACCTCTTCAAAAAGCTGAGGCGGTTCCGCGGCAAGATTCAACTGGTGTTGGTTGATGGCTACCAGGCGTACGAGAAATTCATCAGCAGCTACCTTGGAATCAAAGGAACAAAACCGATGACCGGGGTGATCAACAAGAGTAAATTCAACGGAAAAACAGGGAAATTCTACACCTTTGGGTTATTTGGTGTCAGTGGGAATACCATAGATAAGATTATACAGGAGATAGGCATTGGTAACGAGATCACCACCGCTCACATCGAAAATGTGAACTCGTTCCTTCGGGATTCTATCCAACTGCTTGTGCGGAGAACAAAACGACTCGCTCGCATCTTGGCCTGGGTGATCAATACTCTCCTAGGATACTTTTTCTTCCACAATTTCGTGAAACCTCATTGGAGTTTGAGCATGCGATCCAGTAAAAACTGGATCATGGATAGGGTAACACCAGCAATGGCTTGCGGTATCACTTTTGTTTGTTTTTCGTTGCACGAAATCTTAACATTTCATCAACACTGAATTACTGGGGTGCC
>SMTZ1_10000228_pt1 | contig 48565 bp, 47 predicted proteins | sample DeeMarSWOR136_30_FD_25667 | JGI IMG/M metagenome (IMG submission 25667) | reverse complement strand
CAATTTTTTCGCTCATAATGTCTACAATAGGCGTGTTAAGAACATCATCTTGTCGCCCTGTGGAGAACTTTGATTTAGATTCGGGCATGTTAAAAAGTTTCAACAAGCTCCTAACTGTAACGACTCCTCTGATCTTTTCCTGTTCATCCACTACCGGAATCCTCCGGTAGCCCTTTTCAATGATCTTCCGACATACATCACTAACACGGCTTGTATCTTTTATAGTGGCGACAGGCATGCTTATGAAATCCCTCAAAGTAAAATCAAAAGCTTCGTTTTGAACGGCCTGTGCAGTTAAATCATCTTCTGCCAACACACATACAGGACGCAGTTTTGCATCAACAATAGGCAAATAACCGATCTGTTTTTGTACAATTAAGTTCAAAGCGGAAGAAAAAGTTAAATATTCACTAGCAATAATGGACTCATTTTCACTCACATCGATTGCATAAGCGCTCATAGCGCTCATAATCGCACCTTTAGAAGAACTAGGAAGAACATCATACTCATCATATTGAAGATAAGTGCTTTCCAATGTTAAATGTTTTAAAACTCTCCTTTCACTCACCACACCAACAACTTCGCGCGTAAACTTGTGCACTATGGGCAGCATTCTCATACCTTCTTCCGCCATAACATTTAGTGCTTCAGTAATCGTGCCATCATCTGGAACCATCTTGATATCTTTTGAGCAAAAATTCAAAACTCCTTCTCTGATATCCGGTTTCTCTAACCCTTTCCAAAGCTCTGCGTCTGTAAGTACAAAACCTCTTCCCATACTTTGAGCAACAAGAACCCGTGGCAAAACAAAAACACTCTCCAAAACATACAAAAAATGGTAAAACAAATCTAATTTTAAACTTCTAAAATATTATATATTTAATAATTTTTTGCAAGATAAACGAAATATTTTCCGTCTTATTTATAAAAATTTTTAATAATTTCCACTTTTTAGAAATGATTTTCTCTCATATAGACTAAAGGCTTCCTTGAAAAAAGTTAATATTTTAAGTAGCAATTACTTTATTTTTTTAGTTTTTAGAGGGTTTTGTTTTTTGGAGTGGGAAAAATTAAGAGAAGAAGAGGCTAAAGAAAAAGAGTTTAATGACGATCCTTTGGTTTTTGCTGTTGATCGTTGGTTAAGAAAAAGTGCTTTCCGAAAGTTGTTAACGTTTTGTGACTATTTAAAGTATAAAGATGGTAAATCCTTTTTTAAGCTTAATTTAGATTTTATAACCCGTTTAGGCTGGGAAGAAGTAGAGAAAAGATTGAAAAGGATTATAGGGGAAATACCCGAAAAAATCTCAAACTTAAAAATAAATTTACATTTAGAAAGCGAGGAAACAATTAAGCTAGGCGTAAAAGCTCCAAAAGTCATCTTTTCACTTTCAGGTGGAGACTTGGTAATAAACCCCAATTTCAAATTTAATGAAATCTTACCGCCTAAAAACAAATTACTAGATGTCCTTTACTATGATGGTGAAAACAAAGTTTTTAGAACTAAACCAATCTATTTTAAAGATCTCCAGAACTTCTTATTAGAACAAGATATTGAAATTTCTACAACATTTAACACAGACTTCTCCCTTCCTTTTAAGCTTGAAAAAAACTATAAACTACGACGTTACCAATTTGAAGCTGTAAACGAATGGCTCTCAACGGGGGAAAAAGGCATTATAGTACTACCAACAGGAGCAGGTAAAACCCTCTGTGGCATACATGCAATGTATGAAACCACCCAGCAAACACTAATTGTTGTTCCTACGATCGATCTACTTTTCCAATGGAGTGAAAAAATCTCCACCAGTCTAAACGTAAATACTGAAAATATTGGGATTTTTGGTGGAGGCGAGAAGGAAATAAAGCCTATAACCGTGATAACCTATGATAGTGCCTATATGATCACAGATATTTTAGCTGATAAATTTGGCCTTATCATATTCGATGAAGTCCATCACCTACCCTCTACTTCCTATAGGCGAATTGCAGAATTTTTAATAGCTTCGAAAAGATTAGGTCTTAGTGCGACTCCCACGCGGGTGGATGAAAAGCATAAAGATCTCCCTTTTCTTGTGGGTCCAACTGTTCACTATGAAAAACCTGAAGAACTCTCGGAAAGAGGTTTTCTTGCAGACTTTAAAGTTGAGCGGATAGAAGTAAAATTATCTCCAGAAGATCAGGAAAGGTATGAGGCTGAAAGAGCGCGTTATACTCGATATTCCTATCGGTTCAAGGGAGGAGGAAAGGCTAAGTTTCTCGCGGTTTTAAGTAGAGCAGGAAGAGTAAAAGAGGCAAAAGAGGCACTTTTAGCACTTAATGAAGCAAGAAGAATAGCTTTCGGCGCTGAGGAGAAACTTCAAAAACTTGACGAGTTACTTGAAAAGTTCCAAAATCAAAAAGTGTTAATCTTCACAAGATTCAACGAAATTGTCGATAGGATAGCAAAAGAGTTCCTCATACCGAAAATTACCCACAAAACGAAGAAAGCTGAGCGAAGAAAAATCCTTGAAGGCTTTAAAAAAGGAAACCTAACAAAAATCGTTACAGGAGAGGTCCTTGACGAGGGCGTAGATGTACCCGATGCCAGTGTAGCCATAGTTATTAGTGGAACAGGTAGTCCTAGACAATACATCCAGCGTTTGGGCCGAATATTGCGACCGAAAAAGGAAGAAGCTGTTCTAGTCGAATTAGTTACTACAAAAAGCCTTGAAGAAAGTGTCTCAAAAAGACGTAAAAAGAATAGGATACGTAAAAGTGATTAGTAAAATATAAGAATTAAATTCCTCTCTTCCTTCATAAAAAATTTCAAACAATAATAGAAGATATTTGATAGATTTTTGGACGGGGCTGTTTTTGTTCGGGGAACTATTTAAGAAACTTAAAGTTGACGGTACCTGTTTTCGAGATCATGATTTTAACCTGTTCATCGTTTTGGGATATATCCATCCCTTGGAAGAATCTCATGCCGTTTTAAAGTATACTACAGAAGAAGAAAGGGACTCAAAGAGATTTTTACAAGCCCAAGGGATTCATGACTATGTAAACGCTTTGAAATTTTTAAAAAGTAAAAAGCCACATTTAATCAAATATAGTGATTTTTACGATGTAGACCTTTTAACGATTCCATATTCAGAGGTGGAAATCGTTTATGATGGCGTTGAAAAACTAATAAAAATAGTTGAAAATCCCTCTTCCAGAATAGAGAAACTTTGTGCTTCTTTTAGTGAAATAGTAGTTGAAAATCTTGGAATTAAACTCGAAGATATGGGGGTAAGAGGGTCCATCCTTTACGGCAGCCCACGACCTGATTCAGATATAGATATAACCATTTTTGGAAAAGATAAAATGCGTTATTTTAGAGAACATATCGATGAATGCTCTGGTGTTACTGTAATGCCCTCTTTAGAGGTTGAACGGGTTTCAGAGTTTCTGAAAAACATTTCTCCTCTATCCTTAGAAGAAATTGTTCCCCATGTTTCTAAAAGAAAAACAAAACTGGATATTGAAGGTTTACCGATCTCTATTAAATGCGTGCGTTCAGAAAAAGAGATAGAAGAAGATATTCCTGTTTTTAAAACAGTTTCATGTAAAACTCTAGGACCTGTAATTGTGAAAGGAAAAGTTACCGATGCTACTGCAAGTTTATGTTATCCAGTTGAGTACCGTATTAAAGACGAATCCCCCGAAAGAAATGTAGACGAAGTTCTTTGTCTTGAAAGTCTTTTCGCTGAGTTTGTAGAAGAAGGTGACAAAATAGAAGTTAAGGGGGTTTTACAAGAAGTGGAATTAGATGAAAGAAAAAGATATCGAAGAGTTGTTATAAGCACAGTAGAACTTGCTGGACAAGAATATATTAAAAAAATAAGTTAAAATATTTCACTGGTTTTCTTCTTCTAGACTTAAGGTTTATAAAAGATTTAAGCTATTTGTCCATAATTTCCATTTTTAAGGTCTTATCGTATAAAAAACAATTTAAATATTTTATTTGTATATATATTTAATTATTAATAAATAATAGTTATTTTTTATTAAATAAAAAGCGTTAACACGGAAAGTTAGAGATTTATAATATTCTTTTTAATGCAAAGATATTGAAAAAGCTTCCAAAAAAAGAATCAGATAAATATTTGATGAATTGGGAATGGAAATGAAAAAGATCTATAGTAGTTTGTCCTAAATCCCTAGGTGGTAGGTAAAAAAATGGAAGATAAACTAAAAATCTGTATCAACTGGGCGGGAGCATGTGGGGGGTGTGATGTTGCAATACTAGACATAGAAGAGAAAATATTCGACATTGTAGAGATAGCAGACATTGTTTACTGGCCTGTTGCCATGGACTTCAAACGAAAAGACTTGAAATCATGGGAAGAAAAAAGCATAGATATAGGCATATTCAACGGCGTCGTAAGGACATCAGAACAAGAAGAAGACGCAGAAATACTAAGAGAAAAATGTAAATTATTGATCGCTTTTGGCGCTTGTGCATGTTTTGGAGGAATTCCTGGTCTTGCAAACACTTCAGACAGAGAAGGAGTATTCGAAGTGTGTTACAAGGAAACACCATCTACAGATAATCCTAAATACATCACTCCGAAAACCGAGTTTAAAATAGATGGATATACTCTCGAACTACCTGAATTCTTCGACACTGTGAAATCCCTTCATCAAGTAGTTGATGTAGATTATTATATACCTGGATGTCCCCCTACCTTTGAACGAATAATGGATGCTGTAAATTTAATAAAAAATTTCGTAGAAACAGGAGAACTCCCTCCAAAAGGAACAGTTTTAGCCTCAGAAAAAGCGCTTTGTGATGAATGTGATCGGGCGAAAACAAAGGAAGGTAATAGAATTGAAAAAGTGTATAGGCCACACCAAATACTTATGGATCCTGAAAAATGTTTCCTCGACCAAGGGATCATATGTATGGGACCGGCAACTAGGGGAGGGTGCGGGCAAAAATGTATAAACGTTAACATGCCTTGCCGTGGCTGCTTCGGACCAACAGCAGCAATGCTCGATCCTGGAGCGGAAGCTATGTCTGCTATAGGCTCTATTATTGGGACAGGAGAAGACTATGTACCAGTTAACCAAATAATTGAGATACTTAACGGTGTAAAAGATACAGTAGGTACTTTCTACAGGTTTACGCTTCCTTCAGCGATAATAAACAGGTCTGTAAAAGATGGAAAAAAGGAGGAAAAATAAAGGGGTGAAAAAATGACTGAAAAACCAAAAAAGGTTACAATTTCTCCGATAACAAGGCTTGAAGGTCACGGTAAAATAGACATATTTCTTGATGAAAATGGTAACGTAAAAGATGCTTACTTTCAAGTAGTTGAGCTTAGAGGTTTTGAGAAGTTCTGTGAAGGACGACCTGTTGAAGAGCTTCCAAGAATTACTCCGAAAATTTGCGGTGTCTGTCCGGGTGCCCATCATATGGCATCTTCTAAAGCTACGGACGCAGTATATAACGTAGAAATACCTGAGACTGCAAGAAAACTTAGAGAGCTTTATTATAATACTCACATGGCTCATAGTCACATCTTACACTTTTACGCACTAGGTGCTCCAGATTTTGTCCCAGGACCAGGGGCAGATCCTGCAAAACGAAACGTTCTAGGCTTAATAGAAGTAGTAGGTAAAGAGACAGGCTTAGCTGTATTAAAAAACAGAGGTTATGCTCAAAAAATCCAAGGAATGTTAGCAGGCCACCCAATACACCCAGTAAGTTCGTTACCAGGCGGTATGTCAAAACCGTTAACAGAAGAGGAAAGAAAAGAGATAGAAGAGATGGGTAAATCCCTTGTAGAATTTGGCAAATTAAGCTTGGAAATCTTAAACAATTTAGTGTTAAAAAACGAGGAGTACGCTAACCTAATAACAGGTAATACATACTATCATGAAACATATTATGCCGGTCTTGTGGATGATAATCTTAGGGTAAACTTTTACGATGGCAGGATAAGGATGGTAGATCCTTCAGGTAACGAAATCTGTATCTTTGAACCAAAAGATTATCTAAACTATGTAGCAGAACATGTAGAACCATGGTCATACCTAAAATTTCCATATATTAAATCGGTAGGTTGGAAAGGTTTAACGGATGGAAAAGATAGCGGTATCTACAGAGTTAACGCCTTAGCAAGGCTTAACGTAGCAGAAGGTATGGCAACTCCCGTAGCCCAAGAAGCTTACGAAAAAATGTATGATTTCTTCGGGAAAAAACCAGTGCACAACACCCTTGCATACCACTGGGCAAGAGTAATAGAGCTTATGTATACGTGCGAAAGAATCCTTGAACTAGCCCAAGATTCTGAAATCACAAATAAAAATGTTCAAACAATACCCACCGAAAAACCATCAGAAGGCGTAGGCGTAGTTGAAGCACCTCGTGGAACCCTATATCACCACTATGTAACCGATGAAGAAGGAATCGCACAAAAAGTGAACTTAATAGTTGCAACTGTTCAAAATAATGCTGGTATGAACATGTCAGTGAAAAAAGCTGCTCAAAACCTTATACAAGAAGGTAAAGTAGATAATAAGGTTCTTAACATGGTTGAGATGGCTTTCAGAGCATATGACCCCTGCTTAGCTTGTGCCACCCACACACTACCTGGAAGAATGCCTTTAGAAGTCAAAATATATTGGGATGACAAACTCTATAAGCGACTAACGAGAAACTTAGCTGATCCAAAATGCGCACCCTAATCCTTGGTGTGGGAAATCCGGTACTTTCTGATGATGGCGTAGGAATACACGTAGTCGAAGCATTAGAAAAAGAAAAATTGCCAGAAAACGTTAAGGTTGAAGAAGCAGGTTTAGTCGGTCTCTCTATCATAGATATAATCGTTGATTATGACCGATTAATAATTGTCGATGCTATAAAGAGTAACGGAGAACCTGGAACAGTTTACAATCTTTCCATTGAAGACTTATCTACCAAACCTTTTCTACATTTTTCTTCAACTCATGAGGTAGATTTTCTAACAGCTTTAGAAGTCGGAAGAAAGCTTTTTCCTGAAAAAATTCCAAAAGATATAACAATTCTTGCGATAGAGGTCGAAGATATAACAACTTTTAGCGAAGAATGCACACCAAAAGTAAAAGAAGCTATTCCAAAAGTTGTAGAACTTATAAAACAAAAATTATAAAAAAAGAGAATCAAGTCCATGTCAATTTTTTTCCGATTTTGAACCGTATAGCTGCATCAATAACTGCTATCGACAATACTAACATATAGAGCACATACCAAGGAACCATACGGTAGCATTGTTTAAACATTTTTGAAATCATAGTAGTTTTCAATAACCAAGAAAGAAGCAAGATAATCGCTATTAAAACAAACCTAAGATCAAAGAATGCTAAAAAGAATGAAAGGAGCAATAAAAGGTCTATAAACGGCAGATAAATATGAAAATCAAGACGTTGATTATTCATCTTATATGTTTGAAGCATTCCATAAACCCATCTCCTCTTCCTTCGATACATACGTCTAAAAGTTATAGGTTCGTCTGCAAAAACAACTTTTTTTGGAGAAATCTTCAACTTTCCCGCCGTAAGTAAACGCTGATCAATATCAAGTTGAGGTGATAAACAATCACGGAATTTAAAATCCTTAAAAGTCTCTCTTTTTATTACAAATAAAGCCCCAAAATTATCAGGCTTAAAAGTAAGTATCTCCCGTTCAAAAGCAGCAATCTTAGTCCAAATACTATCCCCGGGATTTGCTACTTGTTGAACAAAGTCTATAGCATCAACTTCCTCATCAAGCTCAGAAAGCGAAATTTCAATAAAGCTAGGTACAATATAGCTGTCAGCATCAAGGAAAAAAATAACATCTCCCTTGCCCTTTTCAGCCCCAAAATTTACCGTTTTCGCCTTACCCCCATGAGGCAAATGAAACAATAAATCAATCCTATCTTTAAACTCGTCCAAAATCTGGGGTGTTTCCCCATCATCAGACCCATCATCCACAACAATTACACGCTTATTTTTAAACTCAGATCGCTCAACTGAATCTAAAGTTCTTGGAAAAGTTTCCCCCATATTATACACAGGAATAACTATATCTACAAACACTTTTTCAAAATCATATAAAGATCCCTCCTTATGCTCCTTTTTTGAAAGTTTTTCCTCCTCTTCTTGTTGTACCTTGAAGCTATGAACTTTTACCAAATCATAAAAATCATAAAACAAAACAATGAGTAAAAACATAATCAAAACCAAAAAGAGAATATCCTTCCACTCAAAAGAAAAGTCAAACAAAGAAGATTCAACTCGCTCAAAAAAAGAAAACTTGAACAACCAACAACAACTCATCTGTTCAATAATCGCTTTACCAAACATTTTAATTAAAAACTTTTTAGATCTTATTTAAAAAAATTGAGTCGTTGATCTAACATGGAACCATACATCTGCTTAGGTTCAGGCTATTTACCTGAATTAAAATTAGAACATATATGTTCTATAGCTTCTGATACAGGTTTTAAAGGCGTAGAGCTTTGGGTAGAGCTTCCTGATATATGGGAAAAACTCTGTAAAAATTTCAACCAAGGCGTAAGATATGTCAAAGAAACACTTGAAAATTTCGACCTTATTGTCACGATTCATGGAGCAGCAAACGACGTAAATCTCTCCAGTTACAACCCAAAGGTTCGGAAAATCACCATTGAAGAATTGAAAGAAAATATCAAATTCTGCGGTCAGATAAGAGCTGAAATTTTAACCATACACAGCTCTACTACCTTCAAAGATGCTCCCACAGAATGGGATATTGAATATTTCTCAGAAGGAATAAGAGCGTTGCTACCTTTTTGTGAAGATTATGACGTGAAATTAAGCATAGAAACTCCAAAAATCGAAGATATACAAGCTGTAGTAACCCCTGAAATAATCGACCAATGTATGAAGATGCATGAAAAAGTGTGGGTTACCTACGACACGAGCCATGTTATAGGTCATCAACACAACTATCGAGAGGGTTTAAAAATCGCAGAAAAACTGAAAGAAAAAATTCTCGAAATACATCTAGCTTGGAACAATTCAAAAGGTCAAAATACACACGCCCCCCTCCAAACGTGTAAAGACTCCCTTTTCTTTGATATGTTAAAAACCGTTTATTCTTACTGTAACAAATTAAAATTCATAGTTTTAGAAATAGATAATATGAACGAACAAAAAGATAAAGTATCTATCTTGGAACATGAGCTAAAAATAGCAAGAGAACTTTTCTCTCTCTAAACTAAGTGGAAGAAGGAGATCGGGTTTTTGGTTAAGATTGGCGTCAGTATAATCACTTTCCCCTTCATCTCGTTTTCCGAAGCTCTTCAAAAAATCGAGGATCTGGGATTTAAAGCAGTAGAGCTTTGGACGGAGTTCCCAGAAATATGGAAACTTGATCTTAACGAAAGAATTAAACTCTTTAAAGAAATTCTTCCTTCCTTCAACTTTGATTTATCTATCCATAGTCCCATTACTGACCTTAATATTTCAAGTTGCAACCCGAAAATTCAAGAAATCTCACTAATTGAGATAGAAGAAACACTAATACTTGCAAATAAAACCGAAATTAAAAAAGTCATTGTTCATGGAGGTTTTAAACCTAAAGAAAAACCGTTTAACAAGTTAAACAAGAACAACCTTGATCCCTATATAGATCAAACCTCAAACGGAATTAAACAAATTTTAAAACAAGGAGAAGAACTAGGAGTTGAAATACTAGTAGAAAATGCAGAATACGATGAACAACACAAAATTCTTAGAACATATGACGATTTCCAAACTATAACAAATAAAATAAACAAAGAATTTTCAATTGTCTACGATATTTCCCACGGTCTACCCGCAGGAACCAAAAAAAACAAGGAATTCATCATAAAAATGAAAAACAGGATAAAAGAAGTTCACCTAAGCTTTTTCGATAAAAAAATTAAAAAACATCACCTCCCACTTACCTTCCAAAGCAAAGAAACCTTAGAAATTCTAAACTATATGAAAAAACATCTACCTTCCTCCCCCAACCTAATTTTCGAAATATATAACCTCCCTCCAGACGTTTCAATACGAAGTAACACACTTAAACATTCATTAAACCTCATAAAACCATCAGTTGGGGTGTGAAAAATCCATGTTTCTTAGAGATGACTATCTTTTTGACGATTTAGAAAGAATATGGCTTGTAATCATGAACTCACACCCACAAGACCGAGTTTTCGCAGTCTTAAAATACATTCCATCCTCAGACACTTCAGTGACTTTATGGCGAGGAAAATACCAAAGACTAATGGAAGGTTACTTCCCAAGCCAAATAATAGACATAATAGGGAGTAAAAAAGTATCAGAGTTCCGATTCTACAGCGACGTTTATGAAACACATCTCACCGCTATTCCTAAAAAAAGGATAAATAAACACCTAAAACCTGAAAAAAAGACCCAAGACCTCATAAAAAGAAGAAATGAAACAAAAGATCCCTTGGAGTTAACAAGCATCCATTTAATCGAACTTTTCAAAGAAGAACTATCAATCCCTACAACACACATAGGAATCGGAGGATCAATACTCTGCAACATACACATGCCTTTCAGCAACATTTCAGCCATAATCTATGGTGAAGAAAACACAAAAAAATATTATGAAAACATAACAAACCTCGTAGCAAAACATGAAAACGCAAGTTTTCGCAAGATACCACACCTAGAATATATACCTATTCCCGAAGAATCTCTTAATAAACGGATTAAAAATTGGCTATACTTTAATGAAAAAAAACTCGTAGTACATTTCAACGTAGAAAGAGACAAACCCCACCCAAATTACGGCTCAGAACGCTACAAAAACATAAAACCATTAACGATCAAAGGACGAATATACGACGTATTTAAAGGTTTAACCACAAGAAACTATGAATTTGAACCTGAAAATAACGAACTATCAATCGAAAGCATAATTATCTACGGAGGCCCGTGGAAAAGCATTCTATTTAAGGAAGGAGAAACAGTTCAAGTAAAAGGACTGCTACAAGAAATAATAACCCAAGAAAAAAAAGACAAACGCTACCAAATCATCCTAGGAACACAAGAAACCTCACAAGAATACCTAGTACCCACAGAATAACCTAAAAAACCAACCAAGAACAAACCCCTCAAAAAAATAAGGAGGAGTTACCTAAGGATGAAAACACCTTAAGTTTGCTAAGAGGATCTTAAGATAACTCCTCTGAAAGAAGATTACCTAGTTTTTGAATACCCGTATATATCTCTTCATCAGTATTAAAGGAATAACCAAGCCTCATTGTGTTCGTTTTCGCCCTCGACTCAACAATACTCCCTGTTTCTTCGTCAAAAGTCCAACCCTTAACCGGATAAAAAGCAGCCCCAGGAACAAAAAGAATATCATTTGGTATAGCTATCTCTTGCAGGAAAACCTTCGAATTAAAATTCTTCTCAGATTCATACCAGACAAAGAATCCTCCCGTCGGAGTTGTGTGCTCTCCTACAGGGAAGGTTTCATCCACCCCCTTTACCATCGCTGCAGCCCGTTTCTGATACTCCAACAGACAATCAGGCAAAACCTTATCCAAATATTTCTCATAATACTCCGCCATAACCTTCTGTAGAATTGTCGGCGTACACAAATCCAAATAACCTTTATCCTTTATAACTTCCTCCTTCAATGGTTTTGGAAGAACAGAATAACCTATCCGCAAAACTGCAGCCTCTTTCGAAGTAGTCCGCAAATAAGCAACACGAGTATTATCCTTATCCAAAGCCTTTATAGACTTAATAAATTCACCAGAAAATTGAATCTCCCTATAAGCCTGATCCTCAATGATTAAAAGATCATACTGCTCAGCAATATCAAAAAGCGCTTTCCTACGATTAAAAGGTAAAGTAGTACCTTTCGGATTATCGGAATCTGGAACAACATAAAGAATTTCCGGATCTTTACCAAACTTTTCCTTACACTTTGGAATCACTTTCTCAACATATTCAGGAATAATACCTTCCAAATCTGTCGGTACAGTAACAATTTCAGCACCCATCTTACAAGCTGGAGCAAGAAAACCAAGATAAGTAGGCCTCGGAGTAAGAATCACATCCCCCGGATCAATTAATGTATCAATAATCGCATACAAAGCCTGCTGAGAACCAGTAGTAATAATAACATCCTGCCAACCATTCTCCTTATCCAGATTAATCGACTCCTTAACCCTCAACCGATCAGCAAGAATCCGAAGCAAAAACTCATGGCCGGCGGTTGGGCCGTATTGAAATGGTAAAAGAGCCTTATTACAACGCCCTTGATCATAATCTTCCATACATTCTTGAGCAATGGATATTAAAATCTCACAAAGAGCCTTGATGGGAAGCACACCTGGGAGCCCTCCGCCGAAGTTATATTTTACTTTGTACTTTAGTAGTGCTCGAATTTCAGAAGGAGGAAGGATTTTTGTCCAGGAAGCAAAATCAAAACATTCTTTATCACTATTTGACATGATCATGCATCCTTAATTATCAATTTTTTAAGCTTATTTAGTATTAATCCTAACCTCATAATAAAATAATGAGGGGAGAAAGATAAAGTTACCGTTTATAAAGCCGTTTACAATAGGTTTGACTATCAAATTCAAATAAAATAATATAGAGCAAGTAGCTCCATATTTAATACTTCTATGATCGTTCTCTTCTTTAGACGGATGCTATAAAATTCGATAAAGTTCTTTTAACCAGTTTTTTCTTTGAGTCTTTTTATTGCTTCTAAAATTCCTCCTTTAACGCCTTCGAGTCCAATTTCTCTCTTTTCTAGGATTGAAAGACCTGTATATTCCCTAAACTCTTCTATCTCGTTTTTATAGTTGTCTAAATTTCCAAGAGAGTCTAAAAGAACGATCCCTTTGAGGGGGCTGAACTTTTCCCAAACCTCCTCTTTAACATCCGTTGGCTTTCTTTTAAACTTGTTCCAAAAGTTCATCCATGCGGGATTTAAATAAAAGAATATGTGATTAGGGTCAGACTCCAAAATTATACCTTTCCCGCCAAGTAAACAATCGAAGCAGTTCAAACAATCGACCTTTTCTGATCTATAATTTGCTACTAAATTCTTCATTTCATCATTAAACCCTAAGCAAACGTCGCCGTAAAGAACAACGACTCCTGCATAACTTTCTAAATGCTCTTCTATAGCTTGCGAAAGCTCTTTCTCCAAACGATCATAATCTGCGTGAAGTCCTTCCTCAATAAAATGCGCGTCAACACTCAAAGAATCTTCCTGAATAAGTCTCAAAATCTCTTCTTTTAAAATACCACAAGAAATCAAACAAATCCTATCTTCTTTGTTCAAATCCATCACCCCCGTCTTTTTTTCCTTTCTATCTCTTTGTTATTTCCCTCGTTCCTTATAAATTGTCAATTTATATGTTTTATGCCAAAAAACAGCCCTTATTTGATGTTAAGTAAAAAAACAACGCTAAAAAAGTAGAAACAGCAAACATTTCTTAAATTCACTTAGTTTTATTATATCTTCATAATAGATAATATAGAAAGGAAGATAACGTTAACGTTTGTAAAGCCTTTTATATCTCGATTTATGTTAAAAGTTAAACCTTTTCAAAAAGTTAGAATTAATAAAGAGGAGGAAAGTTGTTAATGCAACCTATAAAGATTGTTGAAGATGTTTTTTGGACGGGAGCAATAAATTGGACTTTTGATTTTTATGGTCTTTCTATTCAAAGAGGGACAACCTATAACTCATATGTTGTAAAAAGCGGAGATAAATCTGCTGTGATTGATACATCACATCCATACCACTATGAAGAATTTATGACTAGGCTTAAATCCATAGTCAATCCTGAAAAATTAGACTATGTTATCTGCAACCATGCTGAACCTGATCACTCTTTCGCCTTACCAATATTGATGAAAGAAGCTGTAAATGCGAAAGTAGTAGCCACACCAAAATGCGTCGAAATGCTACGAAGACTATACCCTCCAGCAGAATATGATTACATTGAAGTTAAGGAAGGAGACACTCTTAAACTAGGAGAAAAAACTTTCCGCTTTATTGAAGCACCGTTCATGCATTGGCCAGAAGTTATGTTTACTTATCTTAAAGAGGACAAAATACTTTTCCCTTGTGATGGGTTTGCAGCTCACGTAGCTCCTACAAATCTCTTTGCAGATAAAGCTAAAGACATATTGGACGATGCTGCTAGGTATTATGCCTTTATTTTCCGACCTTTTGCCAGAAAAGTACTACAAGCCATTGAAAAGGTTAGAAAACTTGACTTGAAAATTATTGCTCCAAGTCATGGGCCAATAATAAGGGAAAATCCTACAGAAGTCCTTGATTTATGGGAAAAATGGAGTAGTAAAGATTGGATTGGTGAAAATAGGGTCATAGTCGCCTACAATACGATGTGGGGTGCTGACAAGCTTATGGCTGAAACAATAGCAAACAGCATAATGGAAGAAGATATTGAAGTAAATGTCTTCGACCTAAAGACAGCACCGATGGCTGACGTTCTCAAAGAATGCTTTTTATCAAAAGCAATAGTTTTAGGATCGATAACAGTCTTTGGACACCCATATCCCTATATTTACGCGGTTTTACCCTTACTTCAACTCATGCGACCTGAAGGAAAAATAGGGGCAGCTTTTGGAGCATCTGGTTGGATGAAAGGGGCGAGCGCTGGAAAAATTGAAGAAGCTTTAAAAGAACTTAAAATGGACGTTATAGAACCAGCGATAGGAGTTATATTGAGACCTGATGAAGAAGAGCTTCAAAAATGTGTAGAGTTAGGAAAAGAGATAGCAAAACGTGTTAAGGCTACTTAAAAAAGAATAAAAAAACAAAAAACGGACTTAAAAATTTTAATGGAAAGGAGAAACCGTTAAAAATCTAATTTGTTATTGTTGCTTCTTCACTCATCATTCTTTTTTTTGTCTTAAAAATTTCTAGGATCATCTCATTTCTGCATTTAACTTTTTCAATATCTGTTAAGCTCCTTGTTTCTCCTTTGATTTTTTTTATGGTTAAGACTTCATTTTTTATCGTCATGTTCTTCCCTCTAATAATATCTTATGTTTTAAAAATAAAAAGTAAAATGGCAAAAATCTCCGCGAGTCTCTGAAACATCTCCGCAAAAAATAATTAAACTTTTTAAAAAATAAGTTTGAAAAAGATCTTGAGGCGTTATTGTTTTGGGCGTTGGCTTAAAAAACTTAATATTTGAAGGAAAAGATGTAAAAATACCGGTATTTTTATCCGAAGACTATTTACCGAAAATTGAGAATATAATTGAGTGGTTTGAGGAAGCTAGAGGTAAGAAAAAAAGCGAAATCGATCCTGAAAAATTCATAGTTGAAATTTTTAATGGAGAAGAAAAGCTTGCAAAAAGTCTCTTGAGAGGAATATCATGGTTTTATAATTATAGAGAAGAAAAGCTTTCAGAAGTCCTTGAAAAAGAAGAAATTCGAGAACTAGCAGAAAAGGGTATCAAAACAGTTGAAGACCTCAGATTTTATATTTTCAACGTTATTAATGAGAAATACGGTGGTTTTTTACCCAAGAAAAACCGCGAAAATATACTTAAACAACTCGGAAAACAACTAGGGGTAGAGAGTTATCCCTTAGATGTGCTTGTCTGGCTAGACAATGAAGATGAAAAAATCTTGTTTAGAGAGGAAGAAAACAAAATAACAGCTCTAGACATTATATCCTCTACTAATTTTGAGATCTTAGAAACTTTGTTTAATAATTCAAGTTTTTGTAGATTAGAGTTTTTAGGAGAAAGATCAATCGGAACCCTTGCTAAAATCGCTATTAGAATCGCGAAAATGGTAGGAGTTCAAGCGGATCTATCCATTTCGGATCAAAACTCCCTGATATGCGCGCTTGCTGGGCCTTTCAACCTTTTTGGAAAACCTACAAAATATGGAAGAAATGTATCCTATGTTGCAACAAAATTAGTAGATAATGCACGTCAAAACGATATTGAGTGTCGCATAGAAACAGTATTCCACATTCGCAAAAGAGAATTCATCGTGATTATACCAAAAATCCCCCCCCTAATAACACCTAAAAATTTCAAATTAGAACCTATTTTTGACTCTATTGTAGAAAGAAGATTTGAAGCATCCTTTGACGGTTTAAGGGGGTGGAGAGTTATAAGAGAGCCAACACCTGTAATTTTAGAAGATTTAGTGTTTGTCCCAGACTTTAAAATTACTCGTAATAATACGGAAGTAATGGTTGAAATAGTAGGATTTTGGAGGGAAGAATATTCAAAAAAGAAGCTTGAAAAACTCAAAAAACTACAACAAAAAAAAGTAAAAAACTTAGTATTTCTCGTAAACGAAAAACTCAAAAAAATGTTTGAAAAACCCGGATTTTTCCTCTTTTATCCCCTATTTTTTTATACTTCAAAAGGGAAAAAACTAGAAATGCCATATAAACAGCTGCTAGACTATTTGGATGAAAATTTCCCTAAAAACGCCCATTAAAAAAAACAGAACAAAAATAATAAGAAAATAAAACTTAAGCCCTTAGAAGCTAAAATGCCCAAATTAAAGGCCGGAGGGGGGGGTGTTCATGTGTACATAAACTCTATTGGTTTTCTTCTTTCTTTAAATTCGATTTTTGGAGCGATATCTGTCCAAAAGTATTTTATTGCAAAGGGAACAGCGTAAAATTCTTCCTCGAAGACATCAAAAAGGCATGCGTCTATTTCTACCTGTTGACTTGTACCTATATTTCCTTCTTCGTCCAAATCGTAGCGAACTTCAGGCAAGTCGTGGTTTGCACGGAGGAGTAATCGATAAAGTACCTCTATCCGATTTCTAGGAATTTCGGTTCCTGGCAATATTTCCGCACGAATAACTATCCAGTTTGATGTCCAATCGATTATAACTGTGTATTTTCTTCCTTCTATCCTATAATTAAGAAGGAATGCCTTTAATTCAGGATTCCAGTCATATTTAAGGGTCATCAAGGTGAGGTATTTTTCTATTTTTTCTTTAATATGATTCCCTATTTCTTGGTTCATCATAATTCCTCTACCTTTTCACTTCAACTGGTTTTTTTTATTTCCTATTTTTAATTTTAGTCTTTTTAAACAAAAAGTCTTTTGGAAAAGATTTAAACAAAAAAGTAAAAATAAGTCATATTCTCTTTTTATAAACTCAATGGAAGGATTGTTTTTGACTGTAATGCCACCCTTTCTTCTTGATAAAAAAACTTTAGAGAACATGTTGGATCAACGGATCCAAATCCAACCTGCAGGGTTTGATCTCACTCTGAGTGAAGTTGAAAAGTTTGAAAATGATGAAGGAGTAATAGATTTTTCTAACGAACAAAGAAAAATCCCTAAAGGGAAGAAATTAGAGCATATAAATGGTTTTTACTCCCTTGAACCTGGAGGTTATCGGGTACGATATAATGAAATCGTAAATGTTCCAGAAGATTGTATTGCTATTCTTCTACCACGTTCTTCGCTTCTTAGAGTTGGCGCATTCATTTGTTCTGCTGTTTGGGATCCAGGATATAAAGGTAGAGGGCAAGGACTTCTAATAGTAACCAACAAGATACGCTTAAGTACCAACGCTCGAATAGCTCAAATAATCTTCCTAAAATTAGCAGAAAAAGCAGAGAAAAAGTATGAGGGAAAATATCTGGATGAAGGATTATAATCCCATAAAAAGCAGAAAATTATCGGGTTCTATATCACTTTTTTACTGGTAATAATTCTTTTAAAAAAGTCGCCATGATCCGTAGTCTGATTATATCATGGAGGGTTTGAAAAACAATGATGTGAGGATTTATATAACTTTTACCAGCTTTCCTAGCATAATGTCTTACTGGCGCTTCAACGATCTTATAACCGGAAAGAGTGGCTAAAGTTAAAAGAACCCTATGCATACCATAAAAACCTGTAGGATCTAGCGTGTAGAGACGTAGAGCAATTTCTTTTTTAAAAGCTTTCAAACCAGAATTATTGTCTGTTACACCAGTTCCGAAAAGAAGATTTTGTATTATGTTAAAAATCCTTGACATGAGTTTTCTATGTGGTTTATCCGCTCTTCCCACTCGCTTTCCATTAACTATATCTACATTTTCCTCCCTTAACTTTTTTACCATGGGGGGGATATCTTGTGCATCGTACTGCCAGTCTGTTTCAAAGAGTACTACTATGTCTCCTTTTGCTGCTTTAAACCCTGTTTGCATAGCTGAAGTTTTCCCTAGGTTTTTAGGATGGTGTAGTGCGTGTACTTCCTTGTATTTCTCTGCCATTTCATCTATCAGTTTTCTTGTTTCATCCTTACTTCCATCGTTTATAATTAGGGCTTCAAATTTCATTTTTTTAGCTCTGAGAGCGTTTACTGTTACCGGTATAAGAGTCTTTAAATTATGATACTCGTTATAAGCTGGCATGATAACCGAATATATTCCTGATTCCTCTTCAAATAGTGGTTTATCTTCAACCTCTATTTTTGTCATATTAATTTGCTCCACTAAGATATGTCTCTTTGTACCAATTTATCATCCGTTTAACTCCTTCTTTAACCCCTATTTTCGGTGAATAGCTAAGTTTCTCTTGAGCTTTGCTTATGTCCGCTTGTGTATGTTGCACATCTCCTGGAGCCTTTTCGGTGTGTTTAGGTTCTACTATCCCTGTTTTATTGCACCCTTCTATTAATAACTTCATGAGATCGTTAACTTTTATGTTACCTCCACCGCCGATATTAAATGATTCTCCTACAGATTCTTTAGAAGTCCAAGCTAAGATTGTTCCTTGAACAGCATCTTCTACATAGGTGAAGTCCCGACTCTGGTTTCCATCTCCAAAAATTATCGGAGGTTCGTTTCTTAAAACATTAGAAATTACTTTATGCATCAACATATCAGGTCTCTGTCTTGGACCATAGACAGTAAAATATCTTAACATAGTTACTGGTATATTGTAAAGCCTATAATATGTTTTACAATAAATTTCAGTAGCAACTTTACTAACCCCGTAAGGACTTATAGGGTTTAAAGGACAAGCTTCATCTGTTGGCCGGTATTTCGCATTTCCATAAACACTAGAAGAAGAGGCTACCACGAGTTTTTCAACATCAAATTTTCTCGCATTTTCAAGTACTTGCAAAGTCCCGTTGATATTAATATTAGCAGTAAGAAAGGGATTTTCAACACTTGCCCTCACACCTGGTCTAGCCGCTAAATGAAAGATAACATCAACATCCCTCATCACAGAAGTTAAGACTTCAGGATCAAGAATAGATCCTTTTAAAAAAGAAAATTTGGAAGAATTTCTAATTTTTTCTATATTTTTCTGCTTAATTTCAGGATCGTAATAATGGTCAAAATTATCCATCACAATTACATTACAGTCTTTTCTTAACAATTTTTCAGCAAGGTGAGATCCTATAAATCCCGCACCACCAGTTATGAATACGTTAGAATCTGCGATCTTTTCCAAGAAATAATCACCTACAAACATCAACAAAAGCATCTTAAGAAAAAACAAACCCCCTTAAAAAACATGATCCTTAAAAAAGAAAATGATAAAAACTATTACAAAAATTTATCATTCTCCAAAACTTGTTTATTTGCTAAACTGTAAACTTTAATAATATGCGTGAAGATTATTAAATTTAGATGCGAAAAACCAATCATAAAACGGAAGTTACTGCCTTGGAAGTGCGTGGCTTATCATCCAAAATGTCGCAAAAACGTTCGTCAACAATTCCTTTATTTGTCCTTATAGCTGGAATAATTGACATAGTTTTAGGGATCACTTTTATTGTTGACCCAGATCTCTACCCTCAAAATTTAGGCAATGAAGCTAGTGAAGATCTCATTGTTTTGTTAGGTTATTTCTCCATCGGTATTGGATCCTTTTTGATCTTTGCTTCTATATTAATATTTGCAGCTTCTTATAGAACAGGCGGTTTTTTCGCACTTATAGGAGGAATTATTTCTCTTATTTTTATTAACATTATTAGTGGACTTTTAGGATCTTTAGGAGGTTGGTGGACCTTAAAAAAGGTAAAAAAATCAATCGGAGTAACATGCCCAAACTGTGGTACATTGAACCCTATAGCAGCCACCGTTTGTTACGGTTGCGGTACCCCCCTCTTAATCCCAAAAGAGGGAAAAGTTTTTGATCAAAAAGTCGAAGAAGAGCCCCCTAAAATTATAACCCCCCCAGAAATTTCCTTAGAAGAAGGCATAAAATGCCCAATATGCGGAGAACTTTCCCCTCCAAATTCGAGATTTTGCGGATTTTGTGGAACTCCCTTTGAAAGACCAGAAACACCTCTTTTCCCTATTCCTATGGAGAAGAAAAAATGTCAAACATGTTCTACAAAAACCCCTATTTCAGCCATTTATTGCTTGAAATGTGGAAAAAAGTTTATGGAAACCTCCCAAAAAATGGAAGAGAAAGGTCCTATCCCCATGGAACAAACAGGTTGGATCATGTGCCCGTTTTGTAACAAAAAAACGCCACCAAATTCAAATTTTGACATAAATTGTGGCGCGAAGCTCTGAAAAACCTAAAAAAGGTTTAGAAATCTTTATCGCCTATTTATTATGAAAAAAAGAAAAAATGGAAAGAAAACCTAAAAATACATAGCTTTTTCCTATCAAATCCCTTAATATTTTCACTCTTTTAATCTAGAACCACAATTTGCACAATATAAGGCCCCAATAGGATTCTTTATACCACATTGAGTGCAAAACTTTCCTTCTTCAATTTTTGGAAGTTTGCGCCCACATTGAATACAAAAACTAGCCTCAACAGGAACACTTGTTCCACAAAATTGGCAAGTTTTCTCTTCCGGTCTCTTTTCTTCTTCTTTTCTTATTTTTGTACCGCAATTTGGACAGTAATCTGCTTCTATTGGTAGTTGAATGCTGCATTGTTGGCATAGGCCTGCTCTTTTGGGAAAAACTGATGGTTTTCTCACTACTTGGGGGGTTACCTTAAGTGTTAAAGTTTGTTTTATACGAAGGTCTATGAATAATAATGTTAAAGCTATTGCATATAGTGGGGAAAGAAAAGCTAAAAAAACATATGAAAAAACTAAGAAAATCGTTATCGCTATAGATTCGCTATAATCCTCCCTTATTTGATCGTATAAATAATCGCTAATAAAGTTTCCAATTATATTTATTATGAATAAAAATATCCCTATAACAATAATAACTCCAAAAGTTTTCCACCAATTTCCCTTTACAAGTTCTTTAGATCTACTCAAAGAATCTTTGGCAGACTTATCTTCCAATATGACAGCCTGGGCTGATAAACTAAACCAAACAAAAAAAAGTATACCAGGAATTATAAATAAAAACAGACCTATTAGCGTGAGAATCCCCACTAATATGGCTGCACCAATTAGGCTAAACATTTTTGAAGAAGCAACCTTAAAACTTTTCCCTAAATCTACCTCCTTTCCTTCATGAGCATCAGCAACCATTTGAATAACCATTCCTATAGCAATGAACAAAAAAATGATAAAAACAAGAATCGTAACAATGATAACCGAAATAACTAGATCCAAATCCTTCTCCTGTAGTTTTAAAAGATCATCATAAGAAAGATCAAAAAAACCATGATAAATCAAGGAAAAAATAATAGCCATAACCCCATATAATATGAGAAAAGGTAATAAAAACCTGCTAAAATTAGATTTAAAAATGTTAAAAGTTCGTTTAACGATATCTCCAACCCCTATTTTCCCATAAAATAAAGGTCTTTCTCCACTTTCCATAAAACATCTCCAGCCTTTACTTTTGTAATTTAAAATGTTGCATGGTTTAATATTAGTATAAAAATACTTAGGTTTTCATAATTTTATATTTTCTTGAAGATTTTTTTAGGTTTTACTCCATTAAAATTTATGCATTTAGAAGAGAAGGGAAGAAAGATTAAATATTTTTTAAATTATATATAAGTATGTTAGTTAAGGAGGTTTGTTTAAGGTGAGCATGACTGGGATTGGAATCTCTTCTGATGCCCTTGAAAAGTTTAACAAACAAAAAATGGAACGAAGTATAACGGGCTTAATTTTCCGAATAGATGAGGCTGCTGGAGAAGTAGTTGTTGAAGCAGAAATCGACAGCTCTTTTGAAGAATTAGTACAAAGATTTCCGATAAATGAACCAAGGTTTGCTACTTATGATTTTCCTTTTATAAACCGTGCCGGGTTAGAGGATACTAGATTACTATTTATCTTCTGGAGCCCAGATGACGCTCCGATTAAATTAAAAATGCTTTTTGCTGGTACTAAAAACTTCTTTAGATCAAAACTTGAAACGTTAATGATTAATATTGAAGGCACAGCCCTTAAAGACTTTTCAAAAGAGAAAATAGTTAAAAGAATAGAAGAAAGAGTGGGGATAAACCGCTAAAAAACAAATATTATAAAAAGCAAATTTTTCATAGAAAAAATCTGTTACCCAATATTTTTTAGAAAAGAGGAAATGTTTTAAAAACGGGATTCGGGGGATGGAGGGAGAGCCTTTATAAAGTATCGATAGCCATCCTTGCTTCAACACGCTTTAACCTTTCATCTATCGAATCTATTTTTTGCTCTAGATTATCTATTTTTTGTTCTAAACTATTTATTCTTTCATTTAACTCCATCATCGCTTTATCTATGGCTGGAACAGCTTCCTCAGTTTCTATAAAAGCTATCGTAGCTAGTTTATCCATGAGGTTTTTAACTGATCGTTCAAGCTGCCAGTCCATAGCAGGTGCAGCCATATTACTAAAACAAGATTTTAAACTTTTTAACAAGTTAGTTTCATTAACCTTCTGGATAGATACGCTATCTTCAACCCTGCTGCCTAAAATGATCTCCATCCGCCATCCGCCCTCCGCCCGTTTCATCCTGATAACGTATTGAACACCAGGAATCTTTTCCTCGACAAAATCTTCACTTTTATGACCATAACTCAAAGAAATCATCCTCCACAAAAAACCCTTAGTATATGGAATTTTTCAAAAAGAACTCTTCTTAAGAATATTAAGCACATAAAAAACTTTAAACCTATTGGCTCCAAATAGATTAAGGGGTGGAATATTTTTGAGCGAAGTAAAAGACTTTGATGTTCTAATAATTGGAGCGGGACCTGCAGGATTAACTACAGCAATTTATACAAGTAGAGCCAATTTAAAAGTATGTGTTATAGGGCAATCTTTCGACTCACAACTTGCAAAATCGGGGCTTGTTGAAAATTATCCCGGTTTTCCTGAAGGTATACAAGGTCTTGATCTTTCAACAAGAATGGTTGATCAAGCTCAGAAATACGGAGCAATTATAGAAGAAAAATTAGTAGAAAAAATAACAAAAGAAGATGATGACTTCTTAGTAGAAGCAAGTGGTGAGTCATATAAAGGGAAAGTTTTAATCCTTGCTCTTGGAGCAAAATATCGGGAGCTAGGATTTCCAGGGGAAAAAGAGTTTTATCAACGAGGAGTGTCGTATTGTGAAGTCTGTGATGGCTCCTTATTTCGACGGAAAAATGTAGCCGTGGTAGGTCATGGTAATAACCTCGCAAAAGCAGCAGTTTACTTATCATCCATTGTGAAACAACTATACCTCGTAATCATCAAAGAGGAATTAATTTGTGAAGCTATTTATAAGGATCGCTTAGCAAAAATGGACAACATAGAATTCTACTATAGTGCTGAACCTTTAGAAGTTAGTGGGGAAAATACTGTAGAAAAACTCAAAATAAAATTAAAATCGAGTGAAGAAAAAACCTTAGAAATATCAGGTCTCTTCGTCACTGCAGGTACAGTACCCAACTCGGATCTTGCAAAATCCTTAGGCTTACAACTTACAAAAAACGGCTTCGTTAAAGTAAAAAATAAAACAACCCTTGAAACAGAAATCCCAGGATGTTTTGTAGCAGGCGACCTCACCGGAGGAAGAAGACAAATAGCTACAGCAGTAGGAGAAGGTGCTTCCGCAGGTATAAGCGCAACAAGATACATCCAATCCCTCCAAAAATAAATAAAACAGATTTAAAACACTTAAACAAAGAAAAAATATCTTCACAAATTTTTTATATTCCTAATTGCATTCCTAATAAGCTTAAAAGTTTTTAATTCAACATGAAAGGAGTTTAACCCAATGGTTAACGAAATATGGATAATTATCGAACTCTTACTAATGACAATTGCAATAGGAGTAACTGTAAAAGTATTAAATGACCCCGCAACCCTCCCATGGCTACAAATCTTTATATCAGCGCTTATAACGATGGTTGTATGGTGGTATGCGCCTTTAATCCCCATTATTTTTGCCTTCCTCGCGCTTATATTGTGCTGGCACCTATTCTTTTTAAGAGGACGAGAAGGATGGGATAGATGCATAATAGCCGCACTGATAGCCTTCTTAATATTCATAATACTTGCAATAATCATCGAAGGTGTATTCGAAGATGTTAGCGAATCAGTAGACTCTGCTTGGGAAAGTGCAACAGAAACTGATTAAATCAAGTAAAACATAAAATCAAAAAATACAAGTACATCGGCGATCATCCTCCCCCGTCTCTTTTTATTACATTTTCTCTTCAAAAAATAAAGATCACTAATCTTTTTTGAAAAAAATCCGTTTAAGGGAATAAAAAACAAGCAGGATCTCGGTCTGCCTTTAAACATAGAGCCCTTGCCAAACACCCACCACAAACTCTATTATACGAACATACCTTACACTTTTCCACTTCAAACATTTTAAGTTTCATTTTCCCTCCTTCAAGTAGACTTTTCAAGCTGTTATATCGAACATTTCCCAAAGAAAAATCGATAAAAGGACAACCCCTAACCTCTCCGTCCTCCATCACATGGAATGTCTCACCCAGAGAACACAACTTTCTCTTAGGGGATACGATTTTTTCTTGATGGGCTATAACTCCATACAAAGGCTCATAGACCGAAACATGCGTTGTCCCAAACCTTCCTGCTCCTTCCTGTTTTTCCATAATTTCTCCCATTGGAACTGCATTCCATTTCCTTGCAAGAGTCCTTAAAAGTTTCTCATATGCAAAAGAATCTGGGAGTAAAAAGGTCGAACCTCCCCTTCCAGTGGGTATCAAAGCTAAAACATCACAATAAGCCTCCCACTCTTCACACTTTTCAACAATCTTTTCTACTTCCTCGATATTTACGCTCGTAACTACAACTCCCACGCTACAGGTTAATCCTTCCCCAAGGGCTTTTTTTAAGTTTTCAATAACATCATTCACTTTATTATTATTCCCGGTAAAAACCTTGTAAATATATTGATCTATTGTGGGGAGGTTGATAGATAGGCTTACTTCAAACTTTTTTAAATAGCTTAATGCCCAATCATTAAGTAAAAGCCCGTTGGTGGCAAGAAGTAGTTTTAATCCAAAATCTTTTGCATACTCCATTAGTTCATAAAGGTCTTTTCTCATCAAAGGCTCTCCCCCGGTGAAGAGAAAACTTCTTGCTCCTATTTCAGAAGCATATCTTATCAGCTTTTTTGCCTCAGTGGTGTTTAACTCTCTCTCACCTTTATTTCCCGCATCTAAATAGCAATGAATACATCTTAAATTGCATGTTCTGGTAGTATTCCATGCAACATGAATAATATCCAAAATACGTTTCTCCAAACCTTCTATTAGCAATAAAAAATAAATTTTACAAATAAAAAATAAAATCCTTGAAATCTGCTGTCTCACCTCCCTTATTTAACTATTTTTTTAAATTAGGCGCATCTCAAAGTATACGAGGATTTTTATTTTTCGGGATTGAAAAAAATTGGCAAGCTCGCCTATTTTTTCTTTCACTTTTTCTATGTTATTGAACCAATCAGAAGCGTAAATTTTACACCCTTCATCCTCGCCCATCCTATCATAAGTAAAACCGTCAGGTATCTCTATATCTTGAGGAGTCATAATCTCTACACGAAATCCTGGATGATCATTAGAAATACCTACATAAATCTCAGTATATCCCAAGACATAACACCCATTCTTCCCTTAATGATATTACGTAAACATTCCTTATAAAGTCAATATGCCGTCTAGAAAAATTAAAATCCTCAAAAATCTACCTGTAAAAATATTAAACCGTTAAAAACAGTTAAACTCCCTTAAGAAGAAATTTTTAATGCTTTCACGGCAATACAACGGAACCCCTGACCCCCACGATAAACAACCTGAACATCTTCCATTTTATCAAACTCTATTCTCAGATCAACATGCTCCCTGTTCCTCTCATTTTTTAGAGCATTTTTAACAACAATATTCCCCGAAATTATTTTTATTTGATCACCCATATCTGCATCTTGTGGCAGATTTTTAGGAGGCACTTGTAATTTTATATTACACCCCAACTCCCAATTTCTAACAACTAAAACCGTTTCCTTATTTTTAATATCCAATCGCTGAAGAATATCAGTCCAGCTTCTTAATGCAGGGTGAACATCATTAATCGGAGTAGGTTTAGCTCTAATAATTCCTTTTTTCTTCAAACTTTTAGCGTCTATCTTATTTTGAAAGATTTCAAGTTTTTTAGTTGTCCATCCTTTTTCATTGTATAAGTCTATTATTTGCATTAATAGTTCAGAATATTCATCTAAAAATCGATAATTTTCAGCAAAAAGGCTCATGTACAACTTTTGCAATATTATTTTTCCTAAATTAGGAGTTAATAAATCCTCATTCTCAGCAAGCTTTAAAGCATATAATAAAATTTTTTTCACATTTTCATGCTTTCTTTCTGTAAAAAAACTGCTAGCAAGATCGACTAAAAAATCTATAACAATACTAGAATTTTTCAAATCAGGCATCCTTTCATATCCTCTCAAAGCTGCTAATGCGGTGAAAAGCCCATCATTGGCCTCTATTTGATCCTTTATCTCCCATTCCTCACATTTTCGACTAAACAAGCTAAAATAAAACTCCGCTTTCTCATAACTTTCTGTCAAAATAAGCAGCAAAATTCTCAAAAAATGAATCATCGCTTTAACCCTATTAGATACCTTCGGGTTAAATAACAAGGATTTATTAGATTCCTCAATTCGGTTTGCAGCCTGATCTATATCCCCCGCTCCTGCCCGATAAAGATAAGCTAAAGCGGAAAAATAGTTCAATAAAAGGTAATCGATAGCTGTTTGCTGACAAGCAAATAGGTGGACATCCTTACTTGCAGTTAGAGAAATGAGGAGAAGGTTATATTCAAACTCTTTTAAATATTGATCAATTTCATTTATAAGCTCAGAATAGCGCTCCTCCTTAAGCTCTTCTAAAAATTTCGGAAAATATTCTCTAATTTGCTGAACAAGTCCTAAAAAGGGCTCTGCTTCCTTCTCTAAAAGCTTTTGTTTCTCTCGACTTTTTTTCGGTAATTCAACATGTACCTGTTCCTCGATCACTTTTCTTGCCTGTTCTTCAATCAATTTAATCCGTTTAACTGGATCATATATCTCTTGGCGTTGTATGGAATAACGTACCTCATCAGCCCAAACATCATCTCGCATAATTTTTAGTACCCGCCTAAGCATCGAACCCCTTGTCTTCTCGTAAAGCTCTAATAACCAAGCACTCCCCATCAAACCCTTAACCCCAACTTGTTTAGCGGTCTCAAGTAGCTTAAAATCACTTGATACAATAACAGCTTTCCCAAGTTTCTTCGCTGCAATAATTAGTGATAGATCAGGAATTTGAGGAAGAGACTTTTTATCGATAGGATCTTTTAAAAGCTCTTTTATCTCATTTCTACTAACTTTCACTATCTCTACATATTTTCTAACCTCAGTTTGAATATATCGCCTTAATTCTCTTAAAATAAAATCTGAAGTGAAGAGATTGTAATTATGAGCTTCACAGATTTCGCGTAAAGTCGCAAGACGTGCAGGATATTTTGAAAAAGAGCTTATAAAAAAATTCGCATCTACTACGAAATCTACCAATAGGCTCAAAATAATCTCCTCTAAAATAAAAAATAGATTTTATTTATGTTAAACTTTTCAACTTATGTTAAAATTTCAATTTAAAAGTGAAAGTTTAAAAATTTAAAAAACAAGTGGAAAAAAAGTTTCAAAGGGGTTAAAAAATGGCATCAATAAACGAGTTTTTAAAATTTGAAGATTATGCAAAAGAGAAAGGGGCAGTTAATGCAAAAATAATCCCTGCTTCTGCTATCATTGTTGATAATAGGATCAGGCTCAAGTGCAGATTCGGATGTCCATTTTACTTTACTCGTTGGACTTGTCCCCCTAGGCATGAGATAACACCTTGGATTTTCAAAGAAAAATTTCTACCTTGCTATGAATGGGCTTTGTTAATCCATACGAATTCTCAAGAAGAAAGCCAAAGGGTTGCTTTTGAAATTGAAAAAAAAGCTTTTTTAGACGGATATAGTCTTGCATTTTCTTTCTCTAGGTGTGCTCTTTGTGAACCATGTGAATATCCTGAACCTTGCCCCCATCCAGATAAAGCTAGACCATCCCCCTCAAGCGTAGGTATTGACGTTTTTGCAACAGTTAAAAAACAAGGATTTTACATAGAAACACTAACAGAAGAAACAGCGGTCCAAAATTGGTATAGTCTGGTAATGATAGATTAAAAGATTAGAAACTGATTTTTTCTCTCCCCTTTTTTATTTGAAAATTATGTTAAAAACTAGAATAAAGATATTTCAATTTTCTTTCTTATTCTTTTATTAAAACGGCGTTTATTTGCCCATCTTGCCCGGGTTTACTTGTAACCTTTGCCCTTCCTTTCTCTGTACTTATTATGGCTCCTTTTGTTATGATTTTTCTCCGCGCGTAATCTTTATCCGCTGGATTATCTTCGACATCTAATATTTTTGTCCGTTCAGTTTTATGAGTTTTTGGATCTGTTAAGTTCACTAATTCTGCCCGCACTAAGTTGATTTTTACGTTACCTCCCCTACCCAATACTTTTTTCTTTTTTTCTGAACCTATAACAGTGTCTATTGGTTCTCTTCCTGACTCTGACTTTCTCTTCTTTCTATAAGCCCTTTTACGCCCTCCAGTTTTTTTCCTTTTTTCTATATTACCTTGATATCGCATTCCATCTTCAACCTCAAGAATCTAAGCGTTTTTATGTGTGTTTGATCTATATTTTCATAACATTTTTTATAAAAAAAACCTTTTTATTTAAAAATTTTGTTTTTTTCAAATCAAAGTTTCAGTTTTTGATTTTCCAGTTTTTGGCGGTGTTTTTAATGGTGATTGTTAAAGAAGATGATGTTGTAGAGTTAGCTCATGGTGCAGGAGGGAAAGTTATGGACAATTTGATTAAAAATTTTGTCCTTGAAAGTTTTGTAAAACGTTCGATTTCTAAATCTATACCTTTTTTAGGAAAAGGCGTTGGTTTAGAAGCTTTAGAGGATGGGGGTAGTTTCCAGATTGGTGATTTTGAAATCGTAGTAAGTATCGACGGTCACACTGTAAAACCTGTCTTTTTTCCAGGAGGGGATTTAGGTCGTTTAGCCATATCTGGAACAGTTAATGATGTGGCAGTCATGGGGGCTGAACCCCTAGTTTTAGCTTGCAGCGTGATCGTTGAAGAAGGCTACCCTCTAAAAGATCTTAAACGACTACTTGACTCAGCTAACACTACAGCAGAAGAAGCGGACATAGTGATCCTTACAGGAGATACTAAAGTCATGCCACGGAGAGAACTTGACGAAATCGTTTTTACTACAGCTGGAATTGGCATAGCGAAATCAGGAAAAATAGTGCGAAATTCTGGCCTCAAACCTGGCAATACCATCATTATATCGGGTACAATCGGAGACCATGGTGTAGCACTATTAGCCGCACGAGAAGGATTAGAGTTTACCACAAGCCTCGTTTCAGATGTTGCACCCCTCTCAGGCTTAATAAGAGAAATACGCAATTTAGGGCAAATAACCGCAATGAAAGATCCCACAAGAGGAGGTGTTTCTTCAGCACTAAACGATTTAGCTCAGAGTTCTAAAGCAAGTATTTGGATAAAAGAAGAATCTTTACCCTTTAAAAAAGAGGTCAAAGCTGCAGCAGAAATGCTAGGAATAGACCCCTTAGAAATAACATGTGAAGGAAAGATCATAATAGGATGCAAAACAGAAAACGCAGAAAGAATATTAAATACATTAAAAAAGAACAAATATGGAAAAGACGCAGCCATAATAGGCACAGTAAAACCCCCCATATCAGGAAAACCTTTAGTAGTAATGGAAACCTCAGTTGGAGGAAAAAGAGTCGTAGAAAAACCAGTCGGCGAACCAATCCCCAGGGTCTGCTAGGAAAACTTTTACATTTCTTCCGAGAACTATCATTATCTTATTTCCACCTATTTTTAGGATATTAGTAAACAACGATTTTCCAGCATTTTTTAAAAGGAGCTTGATTGCAATGACTAATCATTCTTTTGATCGCTTAATTAATAACTGCAAAAAAGCCTTAGTTATAGGTATTGGCGGTGGAGGAGATGTTATAGGAAGCATCCCTACAGCCTATTATATCAAAAACATTTTAAGAAAAGAGGTTATTTTAGGTTCCCTTACTTGGGAACGCTGGCTTGTGGATCCCTCGCCTGGTCCTAGGTCGTTGGAAGAGCTTGAAAATATTGAAATACTCTCATATAGCACTGGTCTTGCTTCCTTTTCCACCAAGATTCGTGGAAGAAACTTTTTGCAAGCCTCATATGTTGCCGAAATTTTAAAGGAAAAAGTGTTGCTTATCGATATCACAGGGGGGGTAGTAAACGTTTTAAAAGGACTATTAGAAACATTGAAACAATTAGATATTGACTTAGTTGTCGGTGTTGATGTAGGAGGAGATGTTATCGCTCGAGGTAAAGAACCAGGTTTAAGAAGTCCTCTTGCAGACAGTTTAATGCTAGCTGTTTTAGCGAAATTAAAAACTAATTATAAAATATCTTCAGTTGTAGGTTTTTTCGGCTTTGGAAGCGATGGAGAGTTAAAACATGAAGAACTTTTAAAATACCTGTCCGATATAGCTGCTAATGGGGGATATATTGGAGCAAAAGGAATAAGCTTTGAAGAGGTTGAATTAATGGAAAAAATAATGATCAAAGCAAAAACAGAAGCAAGCAAGATTCCTGTAGAGGCTTTCAAAGGAGTTTTTGGAGAAAGGACAATTCGAAAAGGTAAGCGCCAAGTTTTTCAATCAATTTTATCTACATTAACTTTCTACCTCGACCCTGAAGTTGTTTTTAAATTAAGCCCGTTAGCTCAAGCCTTAAAAGACTCTACTTCCCTAAAAAAAGCAAATGAACAGTTACATGAAATAGGTATCAAGATGACGGAACTTGATTATGAAATCGAAATGGAAAAAAACAAAAGTAAAAAAGAAACGAACTTTTCATGATTCGAATTTCACATATTCTTCTTTTATTCCCTTTTTATCTATGATTAGCAAATCCACGCCATTACCACTTTGAGAATCACGCTTTAAGGCTGCAATCATCGCCCTTACAGCTAAATCTTTTGCCTCTTTTAAAGATAAATTCTCATTATATTCATCTTCAAGAACACCCATGGCTATGGGAGCTCCAGATCCCGTAGAAGTATATCTCTCAGGTATCAAAGATCCTATAGGATCAAGAACAAAAATCTTTGACCCTTCTGACTCAAAACCCCCGATAATGACTTCTGTAAAGTAAGGGAAAAACCTACGGTTAAACATTATATTACTCATCAACTTTGCAGCAGCTTCTACGGGTAGTTGTCTTTCGTTATCTAACATAAAGAGATTTGCTTGGGCTGCGATAAGTTTTGCGAGAATTGTTAGATCAGATATTAATCCCGCACAAGCAACCCCTATATATTCATTTATCTTAAACGTTTTTTTAGCGCTTTTGCTTTGAACTAGGTGACCTAATGTATATCTTTTTTCGGCAGCTAATACAACTCCCTCTTTAAATGTTATTCCAACAGCTGTTGCTCCACCTATAAACGACAGTTTGACTCACCACCATAAACAATACAAAAAGACAAATATATAAGTATATAATTATGACCTAAATTCAAACTATGCACGAAAATTTAAAAATTTTGGGCATGTATTAGTTTTATATTCTTCGTTAGCATGTTATTTAAACAATTTGAAACAGTAATTTATATCGGTTTATGAGAAGTATTTGATTTAAATATAATTTACTATTGAAAACATGGTTTTTATTTTGTAGGTGCCTTTTAATGTCTTTTATTGAAAAATTAAAACCATTAGCAAAAAAAGTAGAAGAAGAAATCCGTCATTATTTTGATGAAATCATTGAGCATGTTAAACCCTTAGGAGGGTTTCCCCTACGTTACTATTCTGATATCGGAGATTATATTTTGAGGGGTGGTAAACGGCTTAGGCCTTCCTTAGTCTTAGTAGCATTTGATGCGGTTAAAAGAAGTGAAAAAGAGGAAAAGGGAAACATTAAGCGGGCTAGTTTGCCTTTAGAGTTTCTTCATAATGCTTCCTTGTTGCACGATGATGTCATTGATCTTGACGAACTAAGATGGGGTGAAAAAACCTTCCATGTCCAGTATAGGGATTGGCATACAAAATATGCTACTAATTTAGTTTTTAAAGATCCTGACCATTTTGGTGTTAGTATGGCGATTCTTGCAGGTGATCTTGTTTGGAGTTTGGGTTTAAACGCATTCTTCACTTCTGGCTTTAATGGAGAACCTCTTATAAAAGCAGTAAATTATTTCAACACTGCTTATAATGAAATTATCGATGGTCTCATTTTAGAGCTTGACTTTACATGTAAAAAAGCCGAGGTTACTGAGAAAGATTATTTTGAAGTCATCCGTTTAAAAACAGCAGTACTTTTCGAAAAAGCTTGTCTTATAGGCGCTATTTTAGGCGGTGGATCTGAAAAGCAAATAGATGCTTTAAGCAAATATGCTATGGCTATGGGAAAAGCGTTTCAAATACGCGATGATATTCTTGGAAGTTTCGGAGTGGTAGAAACAACAGGTAAGGGCGCAGACAGTGATATAAAAACAAATAAGAAAACAATTCTCGTGATTAAAACTTTTCAAGAAGCTTCAAAAGAACAGAAAAAAGTATTAGGAAATGTTCTAGGAAACCAAAACTCTACACCTGAAGAGATCGATATGGTTCGGGATATAATGCGGGAAACTGGAGCCCTCGCATATTCTGAGAAAAAGGCTGAAAAATTCGTAAAAATCGCAAAAACAAGCCTTGAAGAAGCAGAACCCCCCCTTGAAAAAAAGGCGGTAGATTGGCTTACTGAACTTGTAAACTTCGTTGTAGAACGTGCATATTAATGTGAAAGCAAAAAATTAATTTGGTTTAAGTTTTACTTTTATTAAAGGTTAAACAGTTCTCAAAGTTAAAATTTACTATTTTCAAAAGGGTGTAGGGTATGATTTTTACCGAAATATTAGCAATAGGAAACGAACTTCTCATAGGTGAGGTTGAGAACACAAACACAACTTATCTAGCCAAACATTTAACGGCCATGGGCGTGATTGTTCTTAGAGCAACCATTTGTCGAGATGATATAGATGAAATAAGCGCTAATTTAGAGAATATAATCGTACGAGTGACTTTTCCTGGACCGCCAGATTTTGTCATAATCACAGGTGGATTAGGCCCCACTTTTGACGACCTTACGTTGGAGGGAGTAGCAAAAGCTACAGGAAAAGAGCTCAAAAAAAATGAAAAAGCATTAAAAATGATAAAAGAAAAGTATAAAATTTTAGGAGAAAAGCTCACTCGCCATAGAGAAAAGATGGCTTTTCTCCCAATAGATGCTATGCCTTTATCTAATCCTGTCGGAGTAGCCCCCGGAGTATTACTAAAACATGGGAAAATCACAATAATTTGCCTTCCCGGTGTTCCAGCAGAGATGAAAGCCATTTTTGAAGAAAGCGTTACACAACTCATATGCGAGAAGGATGAAGTTACAAACTTTATAGAAGCAAATATTAACATTAGAGGCATCATGGAAAGCTCCCTTGCCCCCCACATAGAAGCATTAATGGAGAAATTTCCTGATATCTGGATAAAAAGCCACCCTATGGGATTAGAAGGGTTAAAACCTTTTATACGAGTGCATATCACAGGCATGGGAGTCCCAGAAACTCTAATTAAAACTATAGAGGAAGTTCAAAAAGAGTTAGCATTACGTATAGAAGAGCTTGGAGGCGAAAGTGAAATAATTCCCGTAAAAATCAGGAAAACTATATAAAACAATATTAAAAATAAAAACTAACTATAAACCGCTAACTATTAAAAAATTTAAACTTTTAGCTTAATTTTTGCATTTTAGGAAATTAATCTCCATATCCATGTTTATTTATTATCCACATTTTTAATTACTTATATGAATTAAAAATGATTATATAAATTCCTAAAAGTTAATATAATATTTTTATTGGATGGAGTTTGAATAAAGTTGACTTATTTCGCTTTTATAATAGGTACTGCTGGGTCGGGGAAAACAGCTTTAACCGCAGCTTTTCGTGAATATCTGCAACAAATGGAGCTAAACGTTATAGCTGTAAATTTGGATCCAGGTGTTCGTGTCATCCCTTACTCTGCCGAAATTGATGTAAAAGAGTGGATAGATTATGAGAAAGTAATGCTTGACTACGAACTAGGACCCAATGCTGCTTTAGTGGCGAGTACTGACCTTATAGGCACACATGTTTTTGATATTAAAAGGGAGATCGATGAGTTTAGAGCAGATATCGTTCTTGTTGACACGCCAGGTCAAATGGAACTTTTCGCTTTTAGGGAAACAGGACCCATAATAGTCAATGATCTATCTACTGAAAAATCTGCTTTAATTTTTTTAATTGATCCTTTTCTAGCAAAGGATCCTTCAGGATATATCTCAGTCCTTCTCCTCTCTTTAAGTGTGCAATGCAGGTTTAATATTCCTAATCTTCATGTTTTATCAAAATGTGACTTGTTACTTGATGAATATATTAACAGGATTATTTCTTGGGGTGAATCACCTGAACTCCTCTTAAGAGCTTTAGGAGAGGAAACAAAAGGTCTACAGAGAATTACAAGCGAGGAAATTTTAAGCGTCATAGAAAACGTATACACAGCCTATGTACAACCAATACCGTTGTCAAGTAAAACTTGGGAAGGTTTAGATGTTCTTTACGGGGAACTTTCCAGGATTTGGAGCGGAGGAATAGACTATGCTATTGAGGAATGAACTACCCACCTTCATGGATGAGGTTGACTATTTTAGAATCTATATATTCTATTAAGGTTATAAAAGCTGACAGGCTGTGTTCTTTTTTAACCTTTTTTTGTTTTATGTCTTTTTTTGCTTTAGCAAAGGCTATAAGCGTTAAGAAGCTTGAAAAATGGATTGCAATGTTTGCATGTTTTAAAAGATAATTTTCTCGACCACTCTTTATAAGTAAAAATTCTTCAAAACGTTTCTTAAAACTTTTAACGGTTTTAGCTGCCTCAATTTCCGGTTTAAGGTCATTTGCAGGATCTCTTAAAAAATCTGTGGCTTCTTTCTCAGATAGATCAAGAAGAAACATTAATTTTTCAAGCGCTTCTTTTACAGATTCATCTTCACCATTAATAACACAATCCTCGGATAATTTTTCTATCTTTAATATCATTTCTAACGCTGGAGTAAGAAGGTTCAAGCTCGTTCCAAAAGCCTTAAAATATGGGAAACTTAATCCTAACAACTCGTCCTCCTGTCCGAAAATTTTTTTTCTTGATCCTAAAGGAGTTAAATAAGACTCATTTCCAATTAAAATTTTCAAAGTTTCTTCTTTACTTAAAGTGTAAAGTCCATACAAACATCTAAGCTCTAACGGTGTTAACTTAAACAAAAGAAAATGCATAATCTCCCTACCAGTTAATAAATCAGACTCTTCAACAATATCTCTATTCATGTTTTTAGCCAAAGCTATAGCTAAAATCCCTATACTTCTGATAATTATTCTCACGATATTTTCTACATCTTTTTTCGAAAACTTACATCCTCTAAGGAAATCTGAAAGCTGTTCTTCAAGGAAAATCATACGCGCTTTTGCAGGTTTAGAAAAAGTTACAAAAGAAAACTCTCCAAGATCTAAAATAGTTCGAAATTTTGGCAAACCAAACTGAAAAGTTTTTTCTCGTAGAATCTCTTCGACATTTCCTGAAGTTAATAGATACAAAGCACAATAAACTCCGGTAACTATATTATCAAACAATACTCCCTCTTCTTTCCTACCGTTGTCTTTATATGCACTTGCTGTAGCCAACAACAAGATAAAGCTTTTAAGATAATTGCATAATTTTTTATCAAATCCCAGCTCTATTAAATTTTCAAAGAACCCTCTTAGGAAATTCACACCCTCTTCAGAAACAGGAGCAATCAAGGCTCGATAAAAGTTTTTTTGAGATCTTTGCTTTAACAATATATTTAGCACCTTTTTCCCCACTTCTTGATTTTACGAGCAACAGTAATGTTTTAATATATCTATTCTGTAAATTGCGTGGCAGATAATTAACCATGCGAGCTAATTTAACCATAGGTGTTATCCAAGAAATATTTTTGAAAAACTTTTTTAAAAAAAGGAATTACTGAATAAAATAAAAATTTCTAAAATTTCATAATTTCTATTTTTATTACCCATAGGCTTAAATTTCTTCTAAATCTTCCTTTAATTATAATATTTTTAAAAAAGAAAACAATAGGAAACAACTAATAAAACAAGGTAAAAGGTGAAATATTTGGAAAACGATAATGCAGCTGCTAGCGTAAAAACAATTTACGAGGATGATGAAGCGCTAATTGAAAACAAAGTTGAAGAGTTGGTTAAACTTCGGGAGAATGCTTTAGAAGAAGCAGAAGAATGGGCTAAAAAAAGAGATGTTTTAAATCAAAAATCTTCAAAACTAAACGCTACAATACGTGAAGAGAAAGAAAAAAAGGAAACAGCACTTACAGAACTCGCTTCTTTAAAAGAAATAAAGACAAAAAAGAGGGATGAAAAACAAAAACTAATCAATAAATTTAGAAAACTCAGGGAAAAAACAGCAAAAGAAAAAGGGATAAATTCCGTACCCATCCATATACTTAGAAAAAAATTAAGAGACATCGAGTGGCGCATTGAAACCACTGCTAAACTTTCCCTCGATGAAGAAAAAGAATTAGTAAAACAAGCCAACAACTTTCAAAAACAGATTGAAGAAGCAGAACTTGAACTTGGGAAAATGACCCATGGAAAAGATATCGAAATTCAATTAAAAGCAATAAATATGGGATTGAAGGACCTAAACATCAGATTGAGGAAGAAATTCCAAGAAATACAACAATACCGCGAAAAAATGAAAGCTATCTTTGAAGAGTTGAAAAAAACAAGAGCTAAGGCTGACGAAGCTCATGAAAAATTCATCGATTTTAAGAAAACAGCACGGGGAAAACAAAGAGAAATTAACGACCTTTTGATGCGAAGAAAAGTTGAGATGAGAAGATCGCAAAAAGAAAAACTTGAAGTCCTCCTAGCAAAAATGGATGAAAAAGTCAAAAAAGCTTTAGAAAAACTAGATAGCAACGGTAGAGCGAGATTAACCTTTGAAGAGTTTAACCTCCTCCTAGAAAGAGGATTAATTTAGACTAAAAAATCCCTTATAACAATTAACATATTTTAAAATTCTATTTAATTTTCCCTCTCATTTTTTCTTTTTTTTCCATTTACCTTTAAAAGATCATGATAGATCAAGATGTCTGCAAAATTTTCTAAACTCTTATCTGTAGATTTACTATCCATAATAACTACAGTCTCTTTCCCCTCCTCCCGGGCAAAATTCAAGACAGGAATATAGTTTGAATTATTAGCAACTATAGCGATGATATCTGCCTTATCTTCAAAAATAAGTTCAAGCATCTCTATCGCTATATGAACATCAATATCCCCTGAAAGCATTATAGGGGAAAATCCAGCATTAACAATCTCATCCATCATATTCTCATTAATTGCATGATCAAAAAAGATCTTAGAAACCCGTACAGATCCTAATTCTTCTAGAGGCCCACTTATCAATTTTAACTCCTCTAAGTTACGCCCCTTAAGCAGCGGTTCACCTTCTGCAAAAAGCCCAACCTTCTTTTTTTTACTGAGCTTCTTCTTTACTGCACGCCCAAATTTCTTCAAATAATCCGCCACACATTAAAACAAAAATTCACAAACACAAATAAAACATTAACAGTTTATTATAGATTTATATAAAAAATATTTTACGCTCCCCACAAAAAAACTTATCCCTCCTAAATTAACTTAAACTAAAAGATGAATTGATAATATAGATGGTAGCGGGGGGTGGATTTGAACCACCGATCTCGGGGTTTCTTAGGTTGGTGCTTTAAAAACATTGAATAACGACCAACCATATGAGCCCCGCGGGATATCCTGGCTACCCCACCCCGCTGAGCGTCTTTAAATTTATTTTCTATGATTCCTGTTTTTCTTTGCTTATACACTTTTTCTATGGAGAGATAGTTAACACATATTTATTTATTATTATTTTTAAGGATATGTTTTAAGCTTTATATTAGGGGATTGTTTTTTTATTTCTTTTGAAAAATTGTAAATTTCTTCAGTAGATAACGGGATAACATAATCTTCAGGAGGGTGACGATCTAAACCATATACTTGCACGTTTTCTGGTTTTATCTCTCTATATACTTTTGCTAGTTCTTCAGCATCTTTTCTTGTCGAGTTATTAGCCGCTTCTCTTAAAGATTTTAATACTAAGGTTTGAATAACAAGTTTTCCAGGGTGGTTTTTTGAGAAACATGCTAAGGCATCTTTAATTTCTTCTATTGAAGGCACCTTATCATGGGGGCGATTTATTGCTTCAAACTTCTTCTGTGAAACTGTATCAAGTTTTGCTATAACTTTATCAAAAAGGGTTAAAGCTTCTTGAACACTTTTTTGAGTAATTGTGCTGCTATTCGTTAAAATTGCTATCGATGCTTCTGGTTTATACCTATCCCTAATTTTTATCAAGCCTTCTGTGATCTCAATTATTCTTGGGTTTAAAGTAGGTTCTCCTCGATGGCCAACCATAGTAAGAGTATCAATATGTTCGGTTGTTTTAAGCCTCTTCCTAACAGATTCTAAAAGAAAAAAGGTTTCCGCCCGATTAACTCCCATAAGTCGAAAGCTTGGAGGTACAAGATCCGTAGTTTTGCCAACTTCGCAATAAATACAGTCATATGTGCATATTTTTCGACGTCTAGGTAAAGTACATATACCTAAAGATAGTCCAAGCCTACGTGAATGTACTGGTCCAAAAATGTAGTGTATAATACTCAAATGAAAGTCCCAAACCTTTAATAACCAAACTTTTTCTCATAGATATCTTTAAATATCTTTTTTTTGGGACTTAAATGTTTAAAAATCATGTTTTTTTGGCAAGTTCTTTATGAACTTTTTCTTTTTCCGTCTCCATCTTATGGATTATAATTTCCTCTATAAGTTCAAAGGCTTCAGCCACATTCTCTCCCGTTAAAGCTGAGGTTTCAATATATGGCATGTCGTATTTATCGGCTATATCTAAAACCTCTTCAAATTGCACGCTTCTTTCACACACAAGATCCTTCTTATTACCTACAAGAACCATGGGTAATTTACCACAAGAATTAATCGCTTGATTTATCCACCAACCAATGCTTGAATAACTATTTCGATCCGAAAGATCGAAAACGACGAGGACTCCATGTGTATTAGAAAAGAAGTTATGTATCATCTTGATTGTCAATTTTTGCCCACCAACATCCCAGATCCTCAACTTTGTCGTGTTATTTTTATGTTGAAAAGTTTTAATCGCAAAATCTGCTCCTAAAGTTGAAATATATTCCCTCAGAATTTCACGGCCTAAAAGTTTGCGAATCAAACTCGTTTTACCTGCTTTAAAAGGGCCAATAACGCAAATTTTAAACACATAATTCAAAACAGTTTTCTGTCTTTCAGGAGGGAAAATTTCTAAAATATTTGTAGATAATACCGTAAATTTGTCTCCCATATTTTTCGCAAAATCAATAACCTGTAGTAAACGATTAACTAAATAAAAGCCTTCTTCAGGCATTTCGTATATCTCCTTCTCCTGATTCTTTAAAACAATTAAACCTTGTGGTAGTAATTCTTTTTCTATTATGTGTCTTAAAGTTGAAGACTTTATATTCAAACCTTTCTTTTGAACCTCCTCCACAATATCTGAAAAAGAAACCGACTCCCTTTTTTCCCCTTTTTCATCCAATATTTCTTCAATTAATAGAGCAATTTTAAGGAAATTTTCATGATTTAAAAGTTGGGACATAGACTCAACAAGGTCTGAAGGATCTCCTGTTAGGAGATCGAGCCATGGCAACTCGACCCTCATCAAAAAAAACCCACTCCTTTCTTATCTTAAATCCTCTTGAGAAAGGAGAGGGTTAAAAAAACTCATAATAACCTCATCACTACCCCTATATTACACAAGTAATACTATCATCGCTTCCCATCAAAATCATTGTAATTCCTATCTTGTTCTCAAAACATTTTAAAATTGCGGGGTAGAAATCGTGTTATCTTGATATATGTTTGGATATCAGGCAAAAATTATATGTCTCCTTCATAAGCCAAAAATGCAAATCCTTTTGGAGGAAAAAAAACGCTGAAAGATGAATTCTCTCATATATATGTTTTAGTCACAGTAATGGATCCCGCTATAGGCCCTATCCCAGAACTTCTCATCACAAAGTCAGAAGTCTTTAAAGATAAAGAGTTATTAGAGGCTTATGAAGAACTTTCGGTGAGAGCTTTAGGGGAGATAGGAACCTTCACAGAGGGCAACATAGATGATATCTTCACGATAAGAACCGATCCCTCAGAAACTGTAGTACATTACGGCGTCTTTGTTCCAAGCGGTACCCTAAATGACTTGGAGAAAAAACACATAATCCTAACAGCAGTGATGAAAAGGAAGGATTTGGACGAAGTACAACCATTAATTTCGTACCTGAGAGAAGGTTTAAGAGAAGCTGCAATAGCTTTAAGACTTGGATCAGAGTTGGAAAAAACAGGATCGGGACTCCAAACCTTTCTTAAAGATCTAAGCGAGTTAGAAGAGCAAAAAGAACTTTTACAAAAACCTAAGCGTAAAACAGAACTAACAAAAGAAATGATAAGAACAGAAAAACATGTTGAAAAACCCTTACAAAAGTTAGAAGATGAAATTATACCAATACCATTAACCCATATAGATAAAACAAAATATGCAACCCTTCTACCAAAACCCTTACAAGAATTCGCGATTAAGATCCTTGACCAAATAGATGGAAAAACATCCATCCAAACAATAGCAAATAGACTAAAACTTCCATTCTCCGGAGTCTATGCATTCACCCTCAAACTCCAAAAAGTAGGCCTTATAAAACATAAACTATTCCTCGCAGACACGGATACCACCCAAAAAATCTTATCAAAGCCTCTACAAGAACCTGTAACTCCTATAAAAAGAAAAGGTTTAGAAAAACTTCTTTGGGGGTTAAAACTAAAATTAAAAACCCGCTCCCGATGGGTTAAAGCCCAAGACAAAATTTCCGCAAACTTCTACGGAGGTCTCTATAAAGCATACCTAAAAGCCCTGATAGAAGCAGGCGAAATAAGTCAAAAACCCACAATTTCCCACACGATCCTCTTTTCAGCGGCCAAAAAATGGGGCCAAGAAGTTTTCGCCGAATCTCTCGAACATTTCGGAGTAGAAAACATTCCTAAATCTTTCGAAGAAATAGGACCCTTCATTAACAGCATATGGGGAAGCATAACTGGCCACAGCTTAAAACATGAAACAACTCTAAAAGTTCGAAAACACATCCTAACAATTATCGACGAAAAATGCCCAATCTGCGAAGAAATAAAAGTGATACCAAGCTTCATACCTTGGGGAATATGCATACCCATAGCAGGTTTCCTCCAAGGACTAATAGAAGATTTAGTAAAAATATGGAAAAACTTGGGATACTTACAACAATACGACTACCAAGAAATAACTGTAACGGAAACAAAATGCAAAGCCAAAGACGACAAATATTGCCTTTTCGAATGCATCCTAAAAATCAAAACAGAATAATTAATGATCCCCATACTCTATCTCTTATAAGTCTTTACGAGGAGGACTAAAAATATCAAGGAAAATCCCCCCATCATTTCCTACTTCTACACGGTGAGAAACATTAGAAGGCACGTGATAAGCCATTCCCTCCTTAACTTGGTAAACTTTCTCTCCTATTTTAAAATCACCTTCTCCTTTTAAAACTATACCTGCCTGCTCCTCAACATGATTATGGTTCGGAACAATAGCATAGGGTTCAAACTCAAACATAACAACCATAATATTCTCTCCCTTAACAAGAATCTTATACTTCACATCTTTCACAGCTTCCTTTGAAACAATATTTCGGGGATCAATTACGCCCATAAAAATTTACCCTCGCTAAAAACTCTCATCTTCCTATAAGTATAAGGATTAACAAAGTGTCAGATAAAAAATTTTGGCGGTAAAAGGAATTTTGACTTCACTTTTTTAAGCATTTCCAGTTTAAACGGATTTATTTCATTTTGGTTTGATCGTTGTTTTGTGATCCGTTGTGCAAAATGTATCTGAAGAAAGATATAAGGCAGGATTTACATTCTCTAGGTTTATGGTGTTCTTGCCTTCACTTAATACTTCTCCATCGATGGTTATCGAAACAATTTCTCCTACGAAAAGTGTGTGATCCCCGACAATTACTTCATCGATAACTTTGCACTCAAGGTGTGCATAACACTCTTTGATCCTTGGTGGTTTAACTTTTAAAGCAGGAAGTTCTGTAAAAGAGGTCTCTTCAAACTTGTCGACATCTCGACCGCTTTTCCTACCACAGAAAAGGATATCCTTTGCTTTTTCGTAATCACAAAAGTTTGCAACAAACTCTCCTGTATCCTTAATCAGTTTATGACTATACCTTGAAGGGGCGATAGAGATCCCGAAATAAGGCGGATTAAATGAGAGGAAAGTTGCCCAAGCCAAAGTAATAATATTGCTTTTCCCTTCTTTGTCCAAACAAGTCACAAGAGTTACCTTAGAAGGATAAGTAATGAAATGGCTTTTTGGATCTACTTCAACTTTTTCCATAAATTTTTACCTCCTAAAAATCAATCAACATGAACATGAGTTCTTATAAATAATAGCAAAATAAATTAAAAAAACTATTTAAACTTGCTTTTATTCTTTTGCTTTTCAGTGATTAGTATGTTGCTTGGTGCTCATGTTTCTATTGTGGGTGGTTTCGATAAAGCGGTGACTCGGGGGGAGAATATTGGGTGTGACTCCATTCAAATTTTTACAAAGAGTCAAAGACAGTGGAGCGCTAAAAAAATTGATGAAAGCCAAGTAAAACGGTTTAAGGAAATCCTCTCAAAGTCAAGAATTAAAACTATAGTAGCCCATATGGCCTATCTCATTAACCTTGCCAGCCCAAAAAAGGATATATTTGAAAATTCTAAAAAAGCCTTTGTTGATGAAATGGATCGGGCTGAAACCTTAGGGGTTCCATACCTCATTTTTCACCCAGGAGCCCACTTAGATTCTGGAGAAAAAAGGGGCATAGAGTCGATAGCAGAAGGACTCAACTTCTCCCTTTCTGCACGACGAGAATACAAGTTGATGCCCCTTCTTGAAACCACAGCAGGCCAAGGCACAAATTTAGGGTATAAGTTTGAGCAACTTGTAGCAATAAGGGATCTTTTAGAGGAGAAGGAGAGAGTAGGTGTTTGCTTAGATACTTCCCATATCTTTGCTGCAGGATATGATATAAGAACAAAAGATGCTTATGAAAAGACAATGGAAAGCTTTAACGAAATCGTTGACTTATCCTTACTAAAAGCACTTCATTTAAATGATTCAAAGACAGATCTAGGAAAACATGTTGACAGGCATGAACACATAGGGAAAGGAAAAATAGGACTTGAAGCCTTCCGCATCCTTGTAAACGATGAAAGATTGAAAAGTATTCCAGGTTGCTTAGAAACCCCTGGAAACGAAGAAGATTTCAAAAACAACCTACAAACACTCAGAACCCTCCTCAAAAAATAACCTAGAAAAACTTTTATTAGAATTTACCCATTTTTATTTAAGGGGTCGAGTAAGCGGAGGGTAATCATTTCTTCTACAAAGCCAAAAAACTTTGAAAATTTAAATAAATGAGCATAAATTTAAAGCAGAGAAAAATATGGCAACATTGATATATGCGTATACGTTTTCTTTTATTAGCCAAATATTACTTACATTGATATAATATAGGGGTTTCATTTTTGAGGGGGATCTGGTGGTAAAAAAGTAGTGATGTTCACAAACAGAGGCCTGATATAAGTGGTGAAAGAGTCTCAATTAAGGGTAGCCGAAGCAAAACAAAGAGATGTTGGAAGAGGAAAAATCCGTCTTGATAGTTTATCCATGCGAACTATAGGTGTTACAACGGGAGATGTTGTCGAAATCAGAGGGAAAAAAGTCACCGCAGCTATCGCTTGGCCTGCTTATCCCGAAGATCAAGGAGGCGGTATTTGCAGGATGGATGGTATAATAAGGCGCAATGCTGGTGTTTCCCTCGGAGATAAAATTTTCGTAAGAAAAGCTGATGTAAAAGCCGCTCAAAACGTCACCCTGGCTCCAAGCCAATACTCAGTATCCATAGACCTTGGATTTGAAAATTTCGTGAAACGCAAACTCTTAGGCTTTCCAGTAACCCGAGGCGACCAAGTCCTCATACCCATCCTAGGAAGAGCTATACCCTTCGTGGTTACCGCTGGATTCCCAAGAGGAATAATCCTAATAACCGAAACAACCCAGCTAAAAGTCACAGATAAACCTGTCCCAGAGGCAGGTGTAAAAGCAGCCCGTGTAACTTACGAAGACATAGGAGGGCTTGACGAAGAAATACAAAGAGTAAGGGAGATGATTGAACTACCCTTACGCCACCCAGAACTCTTCACAAGGCTTGGAATAGAGCCTCCAAAAGGCGTCCTCCTCCACGGTCCTCCGGGTTGCGGTAAAACCCTCATAGCTAAAGCCGTAGCCAACGAGAGTGAAGCCCACTTCATATCCATAAACGGTCCAGAAATTATGAGCAAATTTTACGGTGAATCAGAACAACGCCTTAGACAAATCTTTAAAGAAGCTGAAGAAAACTCTCCAACCATAGTCTTCATAGACGAAATAGACGCCATAGCTCCAAAAAGAGAAGAAGTTACAGGAGAGGTGGAAAGAAGAGTTGTAGCTCAACTCCTCGCCCTGATGGATGGCTTAGTTTCAAGAAAACAAGTTATAGTAATCGGGGCAACAAACCGGCCCAACGCCGTAGATCCCGCATTAAGACGTCCTGGGCGTTTTGACAGAGAGATTGAGATTGGGGTACCCGACAGAAAAGGCCGTTTAGAGATTCTTCACATACATACCAGAGGCATGCCCCTATCAACAGATGTAGACCTGGAAAAAGTCTCAGACATGTGTCACGGTTTCGTGGGAGCTGATATAGCAGCCCTAGCCCGAGAAGCAGCGATGAAAGCCCTTAGAAGATACCTCCCAGAGATAAACCTTGACGATGAAGTAATACCCCAAGAAATCCTTGAAAAAATGGAGGTAAACATGGAGGACTTCCTCGGAGCAATGCATGAAGTTCAACCTTCAGCCATAAGGGAAGTTCTCATAGAGATACCATCAGTAACATGGGATGACATAGGAGGATTAGAAGAAGCAAAACAACGACTAATAGAGGCTGTAGAATGGCCTTTAAAGCATAGAGAAGCTTTTACAAGACTTGGAATCGACCCCCCGAAAGGCGTCCTCCTCTACGGGCCTCCAGGTTGCGGTAAAACCCTTCTTGCTAAAGCTGTAGCCAACGAGAGTGAAGCAAACTTCATTTCGGTAAAAGGTCCTGAAATCCTTTCAAAATGGGTTGGTGAGTCAGAGAAAGCGATACGAGAAGTCTTTAGAAAGGCAAGAACAGCTGCTCCATGTATCGTATTCTTCGACGAGATCGATGCTATAGCTCCCCAAAGAGGTAGCGATTTCGGAGATTCAAGGGTTACAGAAAGAGTGATAAGCCAACTTCTCACCGAACTTGACGGTGTTGAAGTTCTTAGGGATGTAGTAGTTCTTGCAGCTAGTAATGTCCCTTGGATGACAGATAGAGCTCTTCTACGTCACGGAAGGATAGACCGCTTTATTCGTGTAAAGGCTCCAGAACTTGAAGGAAAGCTTGAAATATTGAGGTTGTATACTAGAAAGATGCCTATTGCAGAAGATGTTAACTTAGAGAAGATAGTAGTGCAGAGTGAAGGTTTTTCAGGAGCTGATCTAGAAGCTATTGCGAAGGAGGCAGGAATTCTCGCCCTTAGGGAGGATATAAACATTAAAGAAGTGCGATTAGATCACTTTACAGAAGCTATGAAGTATATACATTCATCAATAACTGAAGAGCTTGAGAAACGCTATGAAGAGTTCGAAGAGTCTGCAAAGCGAAAAATTGCCCCTGTGCAGCTCGGATACACCAAAAGTTACGTCTAAAGCTTAAAAAATAAATAATAAATAGTAAAAAACAAGAATGACAAGAAAGAGGGCTGGTAATTAACTATCCCCTCTCATTTTTATAAAATTCAATAATTCTATAAAAACGGTTATGTTCTTATTGTTTACCTTTTTTCTCTCTCTATAGTTTATCCTTTGAAGCTTTTTAACGTTAAAATTGGGTAATTGTTTCCTAATTAGATTAGATAAGAGTAAAAGGGGATCTTTAAACAAACCGTTATTTTAGTAAAATGCCTAAGATTGGTGGTGATAAAGTTTTGACAACTTGGCGTGAAACTCCGCTAAGACAGGAAGTACTAGATGTTTTACAGGAAAGACGGGGTACCATGGGAGAAAATGACCTTATAAGGATCCTTACAAGCAGGAATAAAGAGATCAGTGAAGCCGACATAAATGCTACCCTCCTATCCTTAGAGATCGAAGGAAAAATACACGTGGAATACATGGGTAAAAACGAAAGAAAAATCGAGATCCTTGAAAAAGCCGAACTCCTACAAATAGGCGAAGATTAAAAGATTCAGGGTCGGAATTTTCCCTTACCCGCCTGCTGTTTTTATATATACAGGCTAATTTTTACTATCGTAAAAACAAAGTTAAATCCATCAAAAGTTTATGTTTTATACTCTTTCTGTTTAACAAATTATTAAATAATAAACATTTTATATCTATTCTTCTTTTTCTGTTGTATTAAAAATTAGGAAAGAGGTGAAAAACTATGAAACCAGAAGATAAACTACCTGGAGATTTGGTTGAGTTTATGGGCACTGAATGTACTATATGTGAGCAGATGGAGCCTTTAGTTCAAAGATTAAAAGCGGAAGAAGGTGTTGAGATTCATAAATTAGAAATATGGCACAACCAGGAAAATGCTAATTTATTCATGGAAATTGATCAAGGCACTTGTGGTGGAGTACCGTTTTTCTATAACAGAAAAACAGGTAAATGGATTTGTGGTAAAACCAGTTATGAGAAATTCAAAAAGTGGGCTTTAAGCGAAAAATGATAAAATAATCGCAAAAGTGTTTTTCTTTTTTAAAATTTTGATAATAACCTCGATGTAATTTTAAATAATATGTTTTTTAAGGTGTTTTAAATTTGAGTATAATAGGTGGTTTTGATCCTCTTAAAGAGGAAATGTTTCAGATTCTAGACAAAGACGGTAATATAGTTAAAGAGGAATACGATCCTAAACTTAACGATGAAGAATTAAAGAAAATGTACAAATTTATGGTTCTTACAAGAGCAGCCGATGATAAAGCTTTCAAATTACAACGCCAAGGAAGGATGGGAACATACGCACAGTCAAAAGGACAGGAAGCTACTCAGGTAGGAATAGCTAGCGCTTTAGAAAAAAATGACTGGTTCTTTCCATATTTCCGAGACCTCGGTATTCACCTTATGAGAGGATGGCCCTTAAGCGATTACCTGTTGTATTGGATGGGGAACGAGAAGGGTCAAAGGCTTCCTGATGATGTCAATAATTTTACCATAGCTGTTCCTGTTGGCACTCAAGTTCTTCATGCAGCTGGTGCAGCTTGGGCAGCAAAAATAAAAGGCGACAAGATAGCAGTCCTAACCACATTCGGCGACGGTGGTACTTCAGAGGGAGATTTCCATGAAGGATTGAACTTTTCTGGAGTTTTTAAACTACCAATTGTTTTCGTTTGTCAAAACAATCAGTATGCTATCTCTGTACCACGGAAAAGGCAGTCAGCTTCAAAGACTCTTGCTCAAAAAGCGATAGCATACGGTTTCGATGGAATATTAGTAGATGGAAATGATGTTCTTGCAGTTTATATAGTTGTTAAGGAGGCTCTAGAAAAGGCTAGAAACGGTGGAATTCCTACGTTAATAGAATCATACACTTATAGAATGACTGATCATACAGCTTCAGATGATGCATCACGCTATCGTACAAAAGAAGAGGTAAAAGAGTGGG
>SMTZ1_10000227_pt1 | contig 48634 bp, 35 predicted proteins | sample DeeMarSWOR136_30_FD_25667 | JGI IMG/M metagenome (IMG submission 25667) | reverse complement strand
CTCTCAAACACTACCAAGAAGCAATCAAGGTATGTACAGATATGAGGTTCCGTCCCGAGCTGGCCCTCACCCGCCTCCAGCTTGCGGAGCTGCTCCTAGAGCACTACCCGGATGAAGAGTCTGAGGCGCTGGAACACCTAGACTTCGCCATCAACGAATTCCGAGAGATGAAGATGCAGCCCTCGCTGGAAAGGGCACTGAGGCATAAGGAGATTCTGGGGGCGTAGATGAATTAATGGAACTCACTTAACATTTTACCATGTCGAGTCTTAAAGCCATACACGTGCCAAAAACACGCCCACGTAAGTTCTACACCAGATACCAATAGATGGAAAGAGCAAGGAGGAAATTATGAATTGTGTCTATGCAAAGACTATATACACAGGTAAATCAGTCGTGAGGAATGCCTATCTTGTTATCGATGGTCAGAATGTCGTCAGGGTCTCCAAATCGGAAGAGGGAGCGTTACTGGGAACATTCGCCGTATTGACACCTGCCTTCATCGATGCACACAGTCACATCGGGATGAATCGTGCGGGAGAACCTACAGCGGAAGCGGAGGGAAATGAGCACATGGCCCCAATTCTTGCTCTTACTGATGCACTTGATTCGGTGCAAATAGACGATGCTGCTCTCCGTGAGGCAGTCGAAATGGGGGTACTGTACTCGTGTGTTGTTCCTGGCAGTGGAAACATCATTGGCGGACTCTCAGCGGTGATCAGGAATTATGCAAAAAACAGCACTGAGGCTTTAATTGCCCGCGCAGGTGTTAAGGCTGCCTTCGGTTTTAACCCTATGTCGACACAAAGCTGGAAAGGTGAGCGTCCATCTACACGAATGGGGGCGATAGCTATGCTCCGTTCGAAGCTCGATGAAGTGCAACAGAAGGTTGAGAGATTTCGGAAAGCGAAGGGTGAAAAAAAGCAGGAAATCACCTTTTCGGCTGCAGAGGTCGTGCTACGAGACGTACTAGCCGGCAAGCATATCCTGCGTGTTCATGCTCATAAGATCGACGATATTGCGGCACTGCTGCGTTTGGTAGATGAATTCAAGCTGAAGGTCACAGTCGAGCACGCTATGGATGTGCACCAACCGGAGATTTTTCTGGAACTGAGGAAACGAGGAATCCCAGTCACTTATGGTCCGGTTGATGCATTTGCCTATAAGGTGGAGCTCAAGCACGAGAGTTGGCGAAATATTCATCATCTCCTGGAATCTGGAGTCGAGTATGGCCTCATGAGTGATCATCCGGTTACTCCATCCAGGCAACTACTCCTGCAGACTCGCTGGTTCCTACGGGCAGGACTCTCGAAACAGCAGGCTATCGAGTTGCTTTCACGCAAGAACGCTGAGATTCTTGGTATCAATAAAATACTCGGCACACTCGAAGAAGGCAAATGGGCTTCGTTTACTTGCTGGAACGGAGACCCGTTCGATCTCACGGCATACCCTGTCGCCGTGTATGGAGAGGGAGAATTACTCTTCTCCGAGTGAGGCAGGCACCCTTTAGCTAAAAGACCATGAAGATGCAGCCCTCGCTGGAGAGGGCACTGAGGCATAAAGAGATACTGGGGGTGTAGTCAGCCACCCACCAGGGAATGAACAAAACGCCATTGTGTGAAGTCTATTCCATCTTGTTATGCAGTGGCTCAGCATACAGCCCAGAGCGCCTGAGTATTTATTCTGCAAGTGCGCTTCTATGGATGCAATCATTGCCCCGTTGCAGCCGGGACAATCACTGGCCTGGGGTTCACTACTTTATGGTCAAAAAATAGTGTCATCAACTGCACACATAGTTTGGCAAACTCAGGTAATGCATCAAAGGCGTGAGGTGCACCGTCAAACACATGCAATTCAACGCTGGCGCCGGCTTTATTCAGCGCATGATACATGTTAAAGCTTTCACTGTTTGGGACAACCTGGTCGGCATTTCCATGAATCAAAATCGTTGGCGGAAAACTACTATTTGCGTAACTAATCGGGCTTGCTTTGGTAGCGATTTCGTCACTCCCAGCTGCACCCAGCAGACTGTTTTCCGCATCATTTTTATTGAAACGTAGCGTTGTTGGTGGGTAGATTGCTGAAATGGCGGCACACTTCGAACTTACGTTTATGTTGCCACCTTCTCCCTCAAACGCATCTGTATCACAACCCATCATCAGGGCCAGATGGGCGCCTGCTGAGTTTCCGGTTACACATATTTTCCCCTCATCGATACCCAATTTGTTTGCGTTTGCACGCATCCACCTAAGAGCCGCTTTAGCATCATGAATCTGCGCAGGCCAATGTGCCTCACCTGACAAACGATACTCGCAGGCTACCCCGACAAAATCATACCTGGCAAGCTGGATGCCGTAATACCTTAGCTGGCTCCGGTCTCCGGACCGCCAGGCGCCACCGTGAACAATCAGCACACCAGGACGACGACCTCCATCTGATGGTGGATGATAAATATCGCACTTTAAGTCACGATTTCCAGTAGTTCCAAACACCACGTCATTTTCAACAGTAACCCTACCTGGTAACAGCTGTAGCATAATTTCTCCTTCTAGATTGTATTCCGAACGTTATGATTTGGGCACAAAATGGGTGCCCTCTAGTGTGCTTATTCTACACCTGATTATGGTTTGTCAACAAGGAAGGAAATTCTGGGAGCGTAGGCTACTGCTGCTATGTATCGTTAAGTATTTGGATACCCGGCAATCTATATCACCCAGTCTTGACAAAACCCATTCAGCCCCTAGAGCATCATCTAGACCAGTACATTTACTACAGTCATTCCTTTCAGGTGAAAAGGTGCACGCTGACATCATGGCTGAGCATATTTACATATTGTAATCGCTATCGAAATTATGATATTATAATGGTAAGGCACAAGTAATCCTCCCTAAGGAACATTTTTTGAGCATGATACGGCGCATGATAACTAAAATAACCTTTTCCTGCGGAATAGTAGGCAGTGTCTGGACTATTCTGTGTACCACACTGATAATATCATTCATCCCTGGACAGGGAGAGGTAATCGTGATAGAAATTACCGAAGGGCAAACAGTGCGACAGGTATCCAGTGCGATAGTATCAACTATGAATATTGGTGACCTTACACTGCTTGTTCTGGCAGGCTTATCTCTCGTGATGGGCGTGCTGGCACTTGTGGCCGTACTATCACTGAAAAAGAGGCCTTACCTGAGAAACGCTCTTATGTGGTTTAGCACTTCTGTCATACTGGTAGTCGGACTCTTTGGCATAGGCATACTACTCCCCGCTGCGATTTTGCTGGTAATAGCAGCTATAGGAATGCGAGAAGGTAGTGAAGTTCCGGGTGAGATAGCGGCAATAGAAGGGTGAATTCAGCAGAAGATACTCAAGCCGGTCTTCTACCATCGAATAGCTTTTAAAACCTCTCCAGTTACTACCTCTCAGACTGCCTGATGGCTTATGTCACCCATAATCTCACCAGCTTGACAAAACCCTTTCAGCCTCCTAGAGTATCCTTATACCGGTACCTGTACTAAAGCTCTTTCTTTCAGGTGGCGAGATGTTTGCAGGCATTGTGGGGCGGCTTTTACTGACGACGGTCATTGGATTGTGCCTTCAGACTACCCTACCCGCATCAGCACAGTCCGCAGCGGAAGTCCTCACTCAGGTCAAGGAACTGAACTTCCTTTTTCTGCACGGTATGGGCGGCAGCAGCTGCTCCATGCAGCTCCTGTCTGACCACATTACTGAGCAGCTGCCAGCCTTCGCTGCCATCTACGAACGAGACAACCCTGACATCGAAATCAGGATGAATAAGCTAATAAGATGCTATCCGGGTTATGAAGACATTGAAACCTGGGCCCAGAATATCACCGGTAGCATCGACGAGCATTTCGGTGACAAGCAAGACCTCATCATTGTTGGACATAGTATGGGAGGCAAAGCGGCGCTCTATGCAGTAGCCCAGAACATCAATAATCTCGCTGACAAGACGGCCGCAGTCATCACTATAAACAGTCCTATAAAGAGTCTGGGTGAGTACTATATCCCTGGTGGCGGAGAGGTAGTGGATTACTGTCGGACCGTTATGCTGGGTACTGACGAAGGAATCTGTGAGTCTGTAACCTTACGGGACAGCTCTCAAGACGGGGAATGGGTAAGCCAGAACAAACACTGGCTGGCCTTCATAGCAGCGGAAGGCGCCCCACTCAGCGAGCAATTTGACCGCGCTGGTGTCGACATATGGCCGAGAGATATGGACGATGGCGCGATACCACTCTCCGCGCAGTATTCTGACGCAGCCGATGTCTTCTACTATGGACAGCACGGCCACAGTGACTTCGGTAGCATCGACGAGGTGGCTGCATTGATTGCCGACCGGACTCTCCGTTATATCTTCGGGATGCCCATCGAATATTCCGTTCTTTACAAAGAAGGCAACCTCGAGCACAAAGCTGACTGGCTACTGGGCACTGACCACTGGACTGATGTCGTCGGCGAAGTTGTCATCAGCAGTGGCCGGCTTGAGCACAGCAACAAGTATTGGACCAGGTGGCTACAGTGGGAAGATGTGCTTGGGGAATGCCCTCCTCAGAGTCAGCGGAGCAGCATACTGGTTACTCGATTGTCCATACCAATTTTAACAAGCATCAAGGAAGTGCGCTGGTACAACCCTGACGACCCTGAAGACTGTCGGCTCTATATACGAACGGGGGCCGCACCAAGAACCACAGTCCGGCTGGACTGGACTATCTATCAGCAGGACCTGCTACCCGAGGAAACACCACGCTCCCATTATGAAGTCGAAATAACAGATGGCACCCCTCTGGCTGCCATCAGGCAGGTTTCATGGATGACTGTGGACCCTAGTGATATCAGACTACGAATATGGTCTGAAGCACAAAGTCCCTTCCGCTGGTTCAAGGCGGCATTGAGAACTTACCACAGAGAAAGTCGCCAGAGGCAGGTCATCGATGAGATTTCAACAAAGGTGATAATAGAGAGCATACCAGGCAACTAACTGCCCGGCATCTGTACATCCGAGACAAGGCTCTCCTGGCCCCGTCGGCGGCTGTAGGTAGCTGCGTTCTGTAAGAGGATCCCGGTAACTACAAGTAATATCCCGGCAAACAACTCTCGTGTCATGACCAGTAACACGATGGCACCAGCCGTGGTAGCCAAACCGATAGCCCAGCCAGTCCAGCCAGCGATGCGCGTTGCCTTCTCATAGCCGATGTGTAATCTCCACAGCACTGCCCGCAACACCCTGCCCCCATCCAAGGGCAGACCGGGGACAAAGTGCAGTATCGCCAGCATAAACCAGATAAACGCCAGCCATTGCATGAGCACCTGCACCATAATATGCTCGGTGTCCTTCAGGACAAAGTAGATCACAGAGAAGACCCCGGCGACCATTACATTGAATAACTGTCCGGAGACGGCGAGCAGCAGTTCAACGGAGGGGGAAGTCGTTTCCTTGTCAGCTTGAGACAACCCCCCAAAGACAAACAGGGTAACATTGTCCACTTTGACACCTCTCCTGACAGCGATGAAGTTGATGACGAGTTCACGAAGAGTAATCGCCACGAAGAACAGAAAGCTGGCAAACACTCCAAGAACTGCCCTCTGCCACAGGGGGTAAGTTGCAGAAAACTGAGTTATCACGGCAACGGGTATCAGGATAATGGCAAAAAGCCAGGTATAGTGTATCCGGAAACGAATCCTGAAAAGTCTGACCAAAGCAGCGATGCTTCTCATCCTTCTCTCGGCGATAACAGTCCATCCATAGCGACTCAACAGTCAGACACAATCATGGACGGGCAGTTAAGAATCCCCCGTTGCTACTACTAACCTCACTAGTCAGCCACTGCTATCCATGTAAAGCAAAGTATACAATTTCCAGTCTACTTAGATAACCACCCTATAATCATGTGCTGATCTGAAGTATCCTGACTCTCTGACCGATACCCCGATTTATGAGACCAAACCAGAACGTCTCCGCTACATTGGTCCCGTGCAACATAACCTTCACGGTGTATAGCCCTTGTCCTAGCTTTCTCTTCTCGTCTCTCCAGTCAGCCGGGGCACGAACAGCGGTATCATTATTGATACCGTAGCACTCTTCATCTACATCATACTTCAGCACCAGATTCAGGTAATACGGCGTGGCATCAGACGAGATATCAATCTGACTCACAGCTATAGTATCAGTTTCTCCTTCCACATCACTCGACCATTGACCCACCATCCCGAAAAAAAAGCTATCGCGAGAAGCATCGTAAAACTCGACATGACCAGCCACTTTGTGAGCCATCAGGTCAGACGTCGGCAGGTCAGGCTCATTGGCAAAGGTCAGCCGTGTCAGCCAGGGTCGCTCTGTGATCTGCATCTCTCTACCTTGAGGTGAAATCAGCGGGGCTTCTGTTGCCTCCCATCCCAAAAAACGGATACACGGTCTGGCACCGCTCGGTAACCCGGAGGCCACTCTTGTTACCCCAGATCCACGTTCATCTTGTGATAGCAGAGAGTAAGTCGCGTAGCAGAAACCGACAATGGCAGACGTAACAAGTATTGTCAGAGGCACCATCCACACCAAGAGCTTAGCTGCACCACTCAACTCAAAGTACCAGGAGACTATCCAGCCAACAAGTACCAGTACGGCGGCCACTAGTTCAACGTATACCAAAGGACTGGTGAAAGCCAGCGACAACCACTTAGAAAAAGCTGACCCTTTCATCGTACCTAATTCTAGCACTTTTACAGCCACCATCCAATTGTCTTTATGATTAATAACCACAGTATTAAATGACGGCAGCACTTACTTTATGAAAACTTAATGCCTTCTTTACAGAATCTTTACGTTCTTTATCCTTCCCTTTACACTAGCATGGTACATTTCAACTATAGCGAGATAACCGGGAAGGAAAACACCGATGGAGTACACCACGTGGTATGAGTTCAAAAAGGAATGTGAAAAGCGACTGGGCCACAGTTTACTTAACAGCACCTGGTTGAAGGTGAAACCAATCGATCACCTTCCCTGGGATGAAGCCGATGCCGAGACAGTCATCTCCACAATAGCCAACCTCAGAGCAGCCGCCCAGCATGCTGAAATGGAAGCCGTGGAAAGACGCTAGTCTGCCAGCGGTTGATACTTCCCTATCCCGAATACAACATCGTCACCCACAGTGTACGCCCGCGCATTGACAACCAGAGCTCTTATTCCGACCATTATGACGTCTATAACCGTCTGCGGCCAGACCAAAGGCGATAAAAATACTCCATATTTCCCACCCTCTATCCAACTCCCACGACTGGTGTTATCGTAAGGACTGCGATATACTCTAGACAACAACAGGACACCTCTTCCTGTAATTAAAAAAACATCATGCTTAAGTTACCTAGAATTCCACTGGGTCAGACCCCTGATTCCGTGGGACTGGCTTATGAGAATGTCTGTTTTCCGAGCCGTATTGATGGCACCCTCTTGAAAGGCTGGTACATCCCCGGGAAACGAGCCTTCACGCTAGTTATCGTTAATGGTGGCGCGCAGAACCGGGTCGACCTCGAGACAGGGACACTGGAGATTAGTCAAGACCTGGTGGAGAAGGGCTACAATACACTGCTGTTCGACCTCCGTGGTCGGGGAGAGTCGGAAGGGCAAGGGTACCACCTGGTCCACTCCGAAAGAGACCTGGGCGGTGCAGTTGACTACCTGAAGCAGAGGTTTCCGTCGAGTAACATCGGCCTCATGGGATTTTCGACAGGTGCCGCTGCTGCTATTATCTTCGCCAGCCGGGAGAAAGTCGCGGCAGTGATATCAGACAATTGCTTTGCCAGCGTTACTGACAGTCTGACAACCAAGCTCGCCACAGACTGGGGGGTGCCCCGCCTCATTGTCAGAATGATTGCCCCCATGCTGTTCCTGACAGCCAGGATACTACATGGTTACAAGAAGGTTGACCCGGTTGGTAGGGTAGCCGATATTACATGCCCCATACTCTTCATCCAGGGAGATGCCGATGACCTGGTACCTATATCTGAAGCTTATGAGTTGCATAAGGCATCGGGTAATGCCCTCGATGACCTGTGGATAGTGCCCAACACCGGCCACACTCAGGCTTATCATACCAACCCTGCCCTATACATCGAGAGAGTAACCGGATTCCTCGAAAAGACTGAGGTCAAGTCTGGTTAGGCACTTCCCTCTGGTAGCAAAATACACCCGTCCTGAGCTATATTGGTAGAGGGTGATACCGTTTGCCACAGCCAGTCCTGCTTATCAATACCAACTTAGCACGACCTCCAGTTAGTCCAGTAGGTCTGGAGTATGTCGGCGAGGCCCTCGTAGAAGCCGGTCTGCCAGTCCGCATCCTCGACCTAGCGCTAGAAAACGACTGGCAGACAGCGCTAGCCAGAGAATTAGCACGAGAAGAGCCTCTTCTGGTGGGACTAACAGTACGAAACACCGACGATTGCTCCTTTGCTACCAGAAAATCCTTCCTGCCATGGATTACTGAAATCACCGCCGAAGCAAAGCATCTCACCAGTGCGCCCGTTCTCCTCGGTGGTGTCGGGTTCTCCATAATGTCTGAAGCTGTCCTCAGGCTCACGGGAGCGGATATCGGTATCGCTGGTGATGGAGAAGAGGTCGTACCAGCCCTGCTCAAATGCCTGATAAATAATGAAGACATCAGACACCTGCCCAACCTTGTTTACCGGCAGAATGAAAAAATCATCTGTAACAGAAGAATAGACGTCAACCCCGAACTCTTCCCGATACCACGCCGCCGTCTCTTTGACAACCGGAGATATGAGGAACTGGGAGCGCTAGTAGGCATAGAGACGAAACGGGGCTGCCCCCAGCAGTGCATTTACTGCGCCGACCCCGTGGCGAAGGGGGCCAATGCACGACTCCGGCCACCTGGCAGGGTGGTACAGGAGTTCCGAGACCTGCTAACCAGCGGAGTATCATGGTTTCACCTGTGCGACAGTGAATTTAACCAGCCGCTTAACCACGCCAAGGCGATATGCCGTGCTATCATAGAAGCCAACCTGGGAGACAGGTTGCACTGGTACACCTACTGCTCGCCGGTGCCATTCGACCTCGAACTAGCCATGCTGATGAAACAGGCTGGCTGCAACGGCATCAACTTTGGAGTTGACTCCCTTTGTGACGAGCAGCTATCGAGGCTGGGGCGCAGCTACTCCGTGGATAACATCCGGCAGCTAACACGCATCCTGGAGCAGACTGGACTGGACTATATTTTCGACCTGCTTATCGGCGGCCCCGGTGAGACACAGACCACCGTCACAACAACCATCGAGACCGCAAAAAAGCTCGATGTCCCTCTGGTTGGAATAGCCGCCGGTGTACGATTATACCCCGGGACACCGCTCAGCCGTGATATAGCCAGTGGCATTATCAGAGAAGGACTGCACCCTGAGGGGGCTTCTGAGTTCCACGAACCAGCATTTTATCTGTCCCCTCATCTCGGTAATGACCCTTTCCAGCTAGTTCATGAGCTTGTAGGTAGTGACCCCCGCTTCCTATTGCTCGTATCTCCCGATGAAGAAGAGAGCTACAACTACACGGATGACCAGGCACTTTGCCGGATGATAGATGAGGGTGCCAGAGGCGCCTACTGGCACATCCTCAGTAAGAACCGAGGGCAGACAGAAGCTACGCCATAGCTCATCTCAATCATATATTTAATGGCACCACGACTACCCTGCCCGAATCTACGAAGAATACCAGCAAAATATAGAAAATTCTCTCTTTCTGTGATTACACTGGAGCTAGTCACAACCCCCGTCTGATAGCCCGTTCTCATTGGTTGAGGAGGGATTATATGGGACAAAAGGGGTTCAGTGACAAATACCATAAACCCCATAATAGGGGCAGGTATATAGTTCAGCATTGGACAAAGGGGGCCAAACATGGTAACCTGCATCCAGTAATTCTAGGAGGAGGCTTAGCCATGACGAATAGAATTACCAATTGGGGGGAGTACTTCTCACACACAATGTCCTTTATCCGCAAGCTCCTATTCGAGTGAGGGAGTTCACTCACAATCATCGGAGCTAGTTAGGAAGTATCCTCCCCTAGAAACCAACTCCTGACTAGGCACAAGTACCTGACCTGCGTATTCCGTAGCTTTTCTCACGCTTTTCCAGTCAATTACGTAGATACCCCAAGACCTAGCTCATTTCCGATGAATGACAAGACGTCTGTGAAGGCGTATGAAGAGGGGAATCTCTTGTTATAAACAATAGCATATGTGAATATGAGTCTGGAGCGAAGGAAGAAGTTGATATGACGACTATAGGTGAGCAGATTCTGATTAATATAGATGAGAAACAGGTCTTACGCGATGTCGGGTACTGTGCTACTTGTAAACCGCCGGCTCGCGTAACAGCACTAGCACGTGACTACGCAGCAAACGTAAATCAGCTGATTAATCCCGCATTTTCATATGTCATCAAAGATATTGACTTCGTCATTAATTCAAGTGTTTTTATTGAAGGCGGAGCTATTTTCCAAAGCCAGGTTATCTCTGAATTACTCAAAAAGTGTGAGAAAGTGGCCGTATTTGCCCTGACTATAGATGGTTATCTTGAGGACACTGTTGCCCAGCTTGCAGAAGATGGGCTCATCGTACAGGCCAGGTTACTTGACGCCATAGGCTCAAACGCGGTTGAGCGGGTGGCTGACTATGTGCAGTATATAATAAAACAGAGGGTTAGCACTCAGGGGCTTCAAATTAGTCGGCGCTTTAGCCCAGGTTATTGCGATTGGGAAGTAAACCAACAGCAGACGCTTTTCCGTACCCTTAATGGCAGTATCATCAGTATTCAATTGACTGAAGAGAACCTGATGATTCCCCGCAAATCAATATCGGGCATCATTGGTATCGGAACCCTTGCAAGCGAGATAGTGAGCTACAATCCGTGTTTATCCTGCCAAAAGCACGATTGTGTCGGCAGGAGATAGACATTAATGAAACCTATTCGTAAAGGTGTTATTGGAGGTAGATACAAGCCACTTTCCGAGGAGTCAGTAAAAAAAGTTCATGAGACCGCCATGCGGTTGATTGAGGAAGTAGGCTTCCAGGTAAACTCAGAAACAGCCTTGGGGCTTTTTCAGAAAGCTGGAGCCCAGGTAGACAGAGAAAGGCGGCTGGTACGTCTACCTCATGAAAAAGTAATAGAACTGATAAATACAGCTCCCTCCGAAGTCAGGTTTTGCGGGCAAGAAGAAGAGCATGACATACTCCTTGGAGGGAGCCGTGTATATGCCGGTACCGGTGGAACCGCCCTCAATATCTATGAGCCAGACACAGGCCAAAGACGCCTCGCCACTCTGGAAGATATAAGGCGAATTGCCAAACTGGTCAATAGTCTAGACAATATCCATCTTTTTATGTTAGCTACCTATCCCAATGAACTACCTGTGGAGCAAGTAGACGTAAACCGCTTTTTTGCCGGGCTGGACAACAGCACCAAGCACATCATGGGTGGTGTCTACACAGCCGAGGGAGTGAAACAGGTAGTACGCATGGCCGAGATAGTGGCTGGCTCCGCAGAAGCTCTCCGGGAACGCCCAATTATCTCGATGATAGCCTGTAGCATGAGTCCCATGAAGCTGGATGCTCACTACGGTGACCTGGTGGTTGTCATTGCCGAGAGCGGTATCCCGCTTGTATGCCCGGCCGAGCCTCTATGCGGGGCTACTTCACCGGTTACGCTGGCCGGTAATCTAGTAATACAGACAGTTGATTCACTGATGGGTGTTATGCTCGCCCAGATTGTAAACCCGGGAACACCGACTATCTTCGGCTCAGTAGCCACCAGCACGGACTTGTCTAACCTTGGCTATCTGGCCGGTTCAATTGAGATGGGACTGATTAATGCCGCCGGTGCTCAGATGGCGCAATTTTACAAGCTCCCCTTTTATGCCACTGGCGGTATGACAGACTCCAAGGTACTGGATGCCCAGAGCGGTTATGAATCAGCCCTGACCGGTCTGCTCTGTGCACTGGCAGGCTCCAATTTTATCCACGACGCCGCCGGGCTCATGGAATTCGCCATGACAGTATGCTATGAGAAGCTCGTTATCGACAATGAAATACTGGGAATGGTGATGAGAGCAGTCGAAGGCATCAGAGTGGACGACGAGACGCTGGCATTCGACCTCATCAAAGAGGTGGGGCCGGGGGGTAATTTTGCCACCGCCAAGCACACCAGGCGTTTCATGCGCACTGAGCACTACCTGCCTACTCTGACTGACAGAGACAGCCGGGCTGACTGGGAAACGAAGGGGAGCAAGGCCACCTGGCAGCGAGCCGGAGAAATCGCAAGGCAGCTTATAGCCGATAGTAACTACCATCTCCCTGAGACAGTCAGACAGCAAATACTCTCTGAAATGAAAGGTATAGTAGAATAAATATATGCTGGTAATCGGAGAAAAAATTAACGCTTCCAACAGGCTCGTTGCTGAGGCTATTATTGCTAGGAACGAAGGGTACATAGCGGGACTAGCCAAAGCGCAGGCTGACGCCGGGGCCGATTTCATTGACGTGAATGTTGGCACAGCCAAACAGACCAGGCAGGAACAGATGGCAGCCATGGAGTGGGCGGTAGAAGCTGTACAAACGGCCACTGACAAGCCACTGGCAATTGATAGTGATATCCCTGAAGTCATAGAAACAGGTATGCGAAAATATGGCAAGGAAGAACTGGTAATTAACTCCGTCAATGCCGAACCAGAAAAGTTGGAAGCAATAGGTCACCTTGCTGGCGGGCGTCAGGTGCGGCTGGTAGCACTGGCAATGAGTGCCGAGGGAATACCCCCCACCGCAGAAGAGAGACTGGCAACCTGCGAAACAATAATGACATACCTGACACGGCTCGGTGTTAGTGAAGAGCAGGTCTATTTTGACCCGCTGGTGCTTCCTGTAAGTGTCGATTCAGGACAAGCACTGACAACACTGAAGACTCTTGAACGAATCAAAGTGCGGTATCCACAAGCAAAAACAGTAATGGGCCTGAGCAACGTCTCCTATGGTCTACCCAACCGAAAGCTAATAAACCGGGCATTCCTGCTAATGGCAGCCTATGTCGGACTGGATGCTGCCATACTCGACCCTCTCGACGCCAAAGCAATGAGCCTCATTAAAGCCGCTGACATTCTCGTTGCAAAGGACCCGCAATGCCGGCGGTACATCAGAGCCTACCGAAACGGCACTCTGATGGCTTAGGAGAGATACGATGGGAAGAAACGGAGTGCTCGTAGAGCCATACCAACGACTGAATGAAGTGCAGATAGAGAAGATACATCAGGCTTCACTGAGTATCCTACTTGATCCAGGTATTATCTGCTTTAACAAAGACGCAGCTCAGGTCTTTGGTGATAACGGCGCTGAGGTTGAGCCGGGCGCTCAGGAAGATAGCTGGCTAGTCAGGATACCCGAAAAAATCATATCAGAAGCAGTATCAGCGGCACCGAAGGTAGTGAAACTGGGAGCCCGCGACGAGGACAACTGCCTTGTTCTTGACGGGAGTGAGCCTAGGATACACTTTGCCTCTGGCTCCGAGGCCAATAATTGGCTCGACGTGGATATAGAGCCGTTTATCAGCAAACGAGACCCCAGTAAAGAGATGGCTTTTCCTGTGTTCACTATCCGGAAGGGCACGGTGGATAGACTGGCGCAAGCAGCACACCTCTGCGAGCACCTGGACTCGTGGGACAGCTTCCTGCGCACAGTCAATATCCAAGACGACGATATTGACGATACCAACAAGGATGTCAACAAGTTCTTTGCCTCTCTGAACAATACCACCAAGCACGTCATGTCCGGACTGACCGACCTCAGCCAGCTCGAAAACGTGCTCAAGATGGCGGAGATTATTGCGGGGGGTCAAGACAAGCTCAGAGATAATCCCATTATTTCTTTTATCACCTGCACAATTAAGAGCCCTCTTCAGCTTGTAGACGATACTTCACAGAAAGCCATAGAAGTAGCCAGGAGAAAGATTCCGCTAGTAATTTCGAGTTCCCCTCAGGGTGGCTCGACTGCCCCAATAACGGAAGAAGGTATGGTATCCCAGATAAACGCCGAGATTCTGGTGGGAATAGCCCTGGCCCAGCTGGTTAGTAAAGGGGCACCGGTGCTATATGGCAGCGTGCCTGTTAGAACCCGCCTGGATGACCTTAATGACTCCTACGGAGTCCCCGAGTTCAGCCAGTACAACATAGACTGCGTCCAAATGGCACGTTACTATGGCCTGCCGTGCTATTCTACAGCCGGCGTCTCTGATGTGGAGGTACCCGGCATACAGGCCCTGGTGGAGAGGCTATTCTCGCACATCCTGGTAGCTCTATCTGGTGCACAATACATCCACTATGCCTTCGGTTTACTGGAACGGACGAATACCTTTTGCCCCGTTCAAGCCATACTCGACAATACACACATCGAAATGGTCAAGAGATTTGTTCAAAAGTCGGATTTTACAGACGACTCGATTACGGAATGTCTGGAGCAGGTACGGAGAGTCATGGGTACGTCACACAAGCTGTATATGCGCTTTGTTCGTAAAGCCCTGCGCTCCGGTGAGATAGCCCCCCCTTATCCCTTCGAAAGCAAAGGAATGACAGACGAGACCATGCTACGTGCCAGGGAACGGATGGACGAAATACTATCATTGCCATCCTGCCATATGGACAAAGCAACGGTAGATATGATATATCAACAAGTACCTGGCCTGTTACCTAGGCTGCGCAGCTAGGAGCTGTACTAGAGAGGAAAAGCGAAATGACTGAAGATATTATCGCACTAATAAAGGAAAACGTTATCCAGGGAAGGGTAACTGCAGATGACGAAGGTATGGATGAAGGATGGGTGGGCAAACCGGGAGTTACCGAACTGGTGGAACAGGCCCTCGCCGAGAATGTCAGTGTGGCAGATATTATCAACAAGGGCCTTACCGACGGCATGAGCGTGGTCGGTGAGAAATTCGAGTCCAAGGAGTACTTTATTCCCGACATGCTCGCTTCGGCGGAAGCGGTTGGTAGTGCCATGGAAATACTAGAGCCGCACCTGAGCAAGAGTGGCATAGAAGCCAAAGGTAAAATCATTGTGGCCACTGTAAAAGGTGACCTCCATGACATTGGCAAGAATATCGTGTCGATACTACTTCGAGGTTCCGGTTACATAGTAAAAGACCTCGGGAACGATGTTGAGCCTCAGGCTATCGTGGATGCGGTGAAAAAAGAAAATCCACAGTTTGTCGGCCTATCAGCGCTACTTACCAGCACCATGGTGAATATGGGTGAGACGATACAGGCCCTCAAGGACAACGGGCTGAGAGACAAGGTGAAAGTAATCATCGGTGGCGCGCCAGTCTCGGAAGAGTTTGCCCAGAGTATTGGCGCTGATGGCTACGGCGCCGACGGATTCCAAGCAGTAGCCATAGTCGAGTCCCTGGCCTCAGGCAGCGGTGGGAACAGCTAATGGCTCAGGAAATAGACGCATATAATGAGGCACTGAGCAGTGGCCAGTATGAGAAGCCCGGCGGCCTCATTGGCAAATACGACAACGCACGCCGCTTCTGGGAGGACGAGCAACTCGGCCTTTACCTGCGTCCATACCTGGAACGGATGGTAGCCCGCAAACAGAACCGCCGGGAAAAGCTGCATATCATGGATATTGGCTGCGGTAGCGGGGACGGCTTTGAGTTTATCACCAGCATTGACAAAAGCCAGTCTCCAATTTCGCAGCACGACAGTCGACTTATCACGCCATCCACAGTTGAGCTCTACACAGGGGTTGACATCAACGATGGACTGGTAAAACAGGCACAGGGCACATACGGGAACCGGGACAATATGGAATTCATCGTTTCGGACTTCAACGACTACCCGTTTACTGAGGGACCACCCTATGATGTCTATCTTGCCAACTATGGCACCTTTTCCCACAACACGGATGAACAAACGACAAAAATCCTGAATAAACTCGCCAGACATTCCGATAACGGTGCCATAATCGCTATCGACTGGTTGGGGCGCTATTCATACGAGTGGCAGTCGCTATGGACCAGGGACTTGAAGAATAACCAGTGGATGGATTATGTCATCTCCTACATTTATACTGAAGACGAGAGGGAGACACAGGACCTGACCGCCTTTGCACTAAGAATAGTCGGGCGGGCAGAGGTGCAGCACATCTACCATCAGGCGAAAAAGATGGGAGGAGGGGCTCTCGTGCTACGCAAGCTGGTTGACCGCTCCTCATTTGTCGGCCGGCACATGGACACGAAACAATATAATCCTCATGCCCAACCCCTCCGTGGGTTAGTAAACTCGCTCTTCGAACCCAACGTTTCCACCAATCTGGATGAACTAATGATAGACTATGTCCCTATGGAAGGCTTTGATGAAGTAAACGCCTACCACCGTGAACTGACCAGGTGGTGGAACTACCTCATAGCTTGCATCAAGGCACTGCTGGAGAAAAAGGCTACCCCGGAAGCCCCGGCAAGGACACCCGGTGTTGTCACGAGGGCACTCAGCGCTATGAAGAAAACAATCAGAAGTGCTGACAGAATCAAAATTGGCAACCCACGGAGCAGCCTGATTGAGCCACAGCTTGGCTACTGTCTCAGGGAGCTCGAGATAGGCCTACAAAAAGGACTCGGCTGCGGTCACGGACTGGTAGCCATTTTCGAGATTGTGAAATAGGTCCCGCACAGGCCAAGACTTCAGGAGGACCCCCATTAGATGAGCGGACTGGCTGTTGCCTTTGGCGACTCAGGTCGAAATGAAATAAACGCCATCATGCGCAAGATTGCCCACCGAGGTCCGTATACCTCAGGGGTATACGAAAACGGTCGTATTATCATGGCCCAGAACTACCTCCAGGCGGACGGCACCACTGCCGATGGCAGCAATATCCCCGTCCGGAGTAGCCACAATACAGACCTGGCAATCTGTTACGATGGACAAATCGGCAACTGGCCCGAGCTTACCCAACGATATGACATACCAGATGGTGCCTATAAAGAAGAACGATTACTGCTAGCCCTTTATGAAAAATACGGTCTGGATATGCTCCGGCATCTGAATGATGCCATTTTTACCTTTGTTATTTCTGATGGAAAAGACCTTTTTGCCGCTCGTGACCTGCTCGGTATAAAAACCATGTTCTACGGCCGTAAAGACGATACCCTGTATCTTGCCTCGGAACTCAAGGCCATATTAGCAGTAACCGATGAGGTCTACGAGTTCCCCAACGGGCACTACCTTGACCAGAGCGAGCGGTTTACCCGATTCGCTGGGCTGCCACAAAGTCCGCCCAGGTTCTGGGACTACGACGTCGAGAAGATGGCGGCGGACATCCGCGAAATCATCGAGCGCAGCTTCCGAAACCGGATTGATTTCTCAGTACCCACCGGGGGTCTGCTCAGTGGTGGGATGGACAGCAGCGTCATCAACTATCTCGCCAGCAAAGCCTATAAGAAGAAGCATGGGCAGACAGCCAGACTAAAGACATTTGCTCTCGGCGTCGGAGAGAGTAGCGACATCCTGTCTGCCCGCATCATGGCCGAACATATAGATTCCGAGCACCATGAATTACTTGTTGACCTCAAGCAGATACTGGAAGTCCTTCCCGAGGTAATCTACTACCTGGAGAGCTTCGACCCGTCGCTGGTCAGAAGTGCCGTGTCCAACTACCTCATCTCACGATATGCCAGGGACCACGGTATCCAGATACTACTCTCTGGAGAGGGCGGGGACGAGATATTCTGCGGGTATAAGTACCTGGAAAATTACCCTGCCGATGAACTGTTTGCCAAGCAGATGGAATGCCTCGGTTTCCTGCACAATAATGCTTCACTTCGGCTCGACCGCATGAATATGTGCAATTCTGTCCGTGTTGTCGCCCCGTTGATATCGGGAGAGCTGCTGCAGTACGCCATGTCGATACCCCCACAGTACAAGCAGAAGCCTGAGGGAAGCGGGAAGATGGAGAAATGGATTTTCCGCAAGGCCTACGAAGCCCTGCTGCCCGAATCTATCTTATGGCGGGGCAAGCAGGAATTCTCCCAGGGCTCAGGCTCTGCCGGTGTCCTGCCAGCCCACTTTGAAAAACAGTTCTCCGACCAGGAACTTACCGAGGCCCAGGCCAGATATCCCATAATCCGCAGCAAAGAAGAGCTCTACTATTTCAATGTCTTCACCGAGCACTTCGGGACAGACCATACTGTGGCAACCGTGGGACAGTGGATATCTCTTTAACGTGCGACGCGTGTCATCAGTTATCGGGCACCGGATACCTTCAAAATTAGCTTGACAAACGGCAGGTAACGGCATAATGTTTGTGGTATAGGGAACTCACCAGAATGACCTGGCTAAAGGAGACAGTCATGGTTATTGCAGAAAAACCGAAATTGAAGGAAGACCGGATAACTAAGGAGATGAGGAAAGACCTTGCCTACCAGAGCAAGAGCGGACGGGGGGCGGGGAGAATTGAGGCATCCGAAGGAAAGGTTGAGAGAGTTATCGAAGAAGGACGGATGCCTTATCGCCCGGAAATAAGACTCTGCATTGAGCGGGCCCGGTTAATAACCGAAGGCTATAAGCAGGCGGAAGAAGACCCCATAATCCTGAGACGGGCCAAGGCCCTGGCACATTATCTGGACAACCGGACGCTGTATATCCTTCCCCACCAGAGAATCGTGGGCAATAGCGCCAGTGAGCCCTGCTCACTGATTACCTTCCCGGAGAAGTGGAGCAACTGGCTGGAAAAGGCCGTCGATGGTGAGTATCAGATGCTCTTGCCCGATGAGAAAGACAGGCAGGAGTTGCATGAGATTCACAAGTACTGGCGTAACAGATCTGTCCACGGCATGGAGCGACGCCTGCTCCCTGAGGATGTACTGGAATACTGGTACTACAACAACCAGGGGGTATTTATGTGGCTTCATGGCGGCCATGTCGGCACACCGAACTATGAAAGGATGTTTAAGACGGGGCTGAGAGGGGTGGTGGAGGAGGCTAAGGCCAAACTGGAAGAAACATCCTCGGATCCGGAGCTCTACCTCCATCCCGGAGACTACCTCAACAAAAAGCGCTTCTATGAGGCTGTAATAATAATCACGGAGGCGGTCATTAACCAGGGCAAGAGGTTCTCCCAGCTATGCCAGCAGGAGGCAGCCGCGGAAAAGGATGAAAAGAGGAAGGCCGAACTGGTGGAGATGGCCGAGATATGCGAATGGGTGCCAGAGAACCCACCCCGCACCCTCCACGAGGCGTTGCAGTCCTTCTGGTTCATCAACTTGATTGCCAGAGTGCTCGACCTGCAGACTTCGGGAAATGGTGAGAGAATCGACCAGATATTCTATCCCTTCTACAAGAAGGATAAGGAGGAGGGGAGGCTTACCTATGAGGAGGCCGAGGAACTGGTAGAGCACCTGGTGCTCATGTTCAACGAGGAAGGGGCACTGATTCCCCCGTCCCAACCAAAGGCCGGTCCCCTGATCACGCGCGTCACTACCATTGGCGGCGTGACCCGTGAGGGGGCAGACGCTACCAACGAGATGACTTTCATGTTCATGGACGCCAAAAACGAAATGGGGCTTAATCAGCCGGCGCTGGCGGTCAGGCTACACCCCCAGACCCCCCAGGCACTATACGAAAAGATATTGGAGTCTGTGCTGAAGCAGCCAGGCGTCTATTCTTTCTTCAACGATAGCATGATGATTCCCTTCCTGATGAACCTGGGCATACCTCTGGAGGATGCCCGTGATTACACCACTGATGGCTGCATGAGGTGGATTATCCCGGGCAAAGCCATGAGCCAGCGGGCCCTCGGTGGCAGGGTCGCTCTGCCAAAGTGCCTGGAATATGCCCTATACCAGGGAGTGGACAAGTTCAGCGGCAAGCAGGTGGGACCCCGCACCTCCGACCCCCTGACCTGGACATCCGTTGAGGACGCGATGCAAGGATACGAGGAACAGCTAAGATTCTTCATGCACAAGCTGTTCACCATATACAATCTGGTGGACATGCTTGACGGAGAATGGCTGCCGCAGCCTTTCCTTTCTGCCGTGGTGGATGACTGTATTGAGCAGGGGAAGGATGTCCGCGAATATAAATATTACCCCAACACCATCATTCAGCCGGTCGGTCAGGTGACCATAATCAACTCCTTGGCAGCCATGAGAAAGCTGGTATTCGACGATAAGAAAGTGTCCATGGCAGAGCTGCTCGATGCCCTCAGGAACAACTGGGAAGGCAAGGAAGACCTGCGTCAGATGTTCCTCAATGAGCCCCCCAAGTGGGGTAACGATGATGACTACGTCGACCTCATCGGACGTGACTTCTACACGAGGACGAACAGGGTGGTAAAGAGCTTTAAGAACATCTGGGGCGTCTCCCATAACGAGGACGGGACCGGAGCCTCAACCTACTTCGACTACAGCGGGATGACCGGCGCCACGCCTGACGGCAGAAAAGACCTCGACCTGTTCAATGACGGCACGGTATCCCCAGCCGTCGGTACAGATTTGAAGGGGCCGCTGGCAACCATGAAGTCGGTGAGTAAAATTGACCATGCCGGCACCTTCACCCACCTGTTCAATCAGAAGTTTACCCCGGCTGAGGTGAAGAGGAACGACGGGGCCAACTTCATTGCCCTGCTCAGGACGTTCGTTGACCTCGGCATCCATCATACCCAGTTTAACGTGAGTGACCGGGAGACACTGCTGGATGCCCAGAAGCACCCAGAGAAGTACGGTGACCTGGTGGTCAGGGTGGCTGGACTGGCCGCCTACTTCGTCGACCTGACCAAACCGGTGCAGGACCAGATTATCGCCCGGACGGAGCTGAGCTTCGGTTGAACGGCATAGGGTTATCGTACTGTCTCGGCCTGTGAGCGGCATGGAAGAAGAGCGCGGTCTGGTATTCCTCATCCAGAGGTACAGCGTCCAGGACGGCCCCGGCCTGAGGACTACCATATTCATGAAGGGGTGCCCGCTGCGGTGTCAGTGGTGCCAGAACCCCGAGTCTCTTAGTCTTCACCCCGACCTCATGACCCACGACACGAAGTGTATGCTGCTCGGTAAATGCGCTGATGCTTGTCCCCTGGGGGCGATTACTATCGACCGGAAGAGCCGGAAGATTGACCGTGCCAAGTGCGACCTCTGCTTTCACTGTGTCGACACCTGCCCCACTAAAGCCCTGAGCAAGGTGGGGGAATACATGACAGTGGCAGAGGTAATGGCGGAAATCGAGCGGGACGAGCTCTTCTATCGTCGGTCGGGTGGGGGGGTAACAGTCTCGGGTGGCGAGCCGCTGCTTCAATGGCAATTCGTCCATAGGCTATTAGAGGCGTGCAAGCAGAGACACCTGCACACTGCTCTGGACACCTGCGGATACGCCCAATGGCCCATACTGGAAAAAGTCTTAGAGCATGTCGACCTCGTTCTCTACGACATCAAGCACATTGACCCGGAGCTTCACAAGAAAGCCACCGGCAAGAGCAACCAGCGCATTCTGCGTAATCTGCACCTGATACCTCCCCACAAAAAGGTTTGGCTCAGGCTCCCCCTCATCCCCGGATTCAACGATTCCAGAGAGAATCTAACGGAACTCGGCAAACTGGGGCAGGAAATCGGGGTGGAGAAGGTGAGTATCCTCCCCTATCACAAGCTGGCGGAGGAGAAATACCGGCAACTAGGCATGCAGCGTAAGATGTCCCCCCTCAAGCCCCCGACCAAAAGGCAGCTCCAGAAGGTGCAGCCACTTATCGAGAGCTTTGGCCTGCAGGTGACTATTGGGAGTTAGGGGTTATATATAGTAGCCTCAGGAGTATATCGGTACGGGTGTTCATCTGTGGGAGCCACTCAAGCACTTGGCACAATTGTCATATCCCTGACTGTGGGCTTCAAATAATATATCAGGTTCGAAGGTCACGGCATGACCAGCCCTGATAATCTCGTCGATTTGACACCCACTCCCTGAGGTATCTTCGTTATCCAGGTCATGCACTTCTTTCGACTTGATGTTGCCGAGGAATCTTTTACCAGGATACTGAGGTCTACGCATAACGTCACCTCCCTTGGCCGAATGTGGTCGGCCAGTGCAGGGATTATGACATAAAAGAAGGGTAAAGTAAATGACCCAAACGAACGTTGACCATGCTTGGGGTTTCAGTGAAGGGCAAAATGGTGTATACTTACCTCTTTAAAAGGCCTAAATATTCACTCGCCTGAGCTATATTCTTAGGCTATCCGGCGAAGAAAAATGGACTGTTTGATACTTGACGGGTAGAGTCTTTGTGATATGATAGGGCTGAAGGTGGGGGAGGGGATGATAGTCTAGGTGGACCTTCAGAAAGGAGATGAGCCTATGTATGATGATAAATGGAGGTCTTCTGCCTAGATAGAAGACCTTCGCATTAAGAGCGGGGCCATCGTTTGGTGGTCCCGTTCTTATTTATGCTTCCCAGCAAGCAGGAAATCTACCTGGTAGATACCACGAGTATCGCTATGGCAGAGAAAAGTATTACAATAGCAGCCAATGCCAGTGCCAGAAGTCCCCACCATGTTTTGTACCAATTGTGCATTGGTCGTCCCCCCAATAACAGGCAGGTCAAGCGGCGGGTATCAGCTAGCAGGAGAAAGACCCGAGTCTCATTTATCAGCGTAGTGCAAGAAAGCTAACCAGGCGTTGCGGTATCTGGTCCATGCCTTGTCCAAATTCTCCAAACGCTCCACGAACTGACGCGATGTAAGGGGCGCGATAACTGCCTGAAGGGATTTGCCTTCTATGATAGCCTCAGGCAGAGATTCTATCGTCTTAAGTTCATCCAGTGCCGCAGTGTATGTTTTAGCTGCTTCTATCAACTCCCAACGAGCTTCATCTTTTGTGACCATTGTCTCCTCCACGATGCCCGGGTTCTTGCAGTAATTGTATCACAGTATCGGTATTCCTAGTAGGAAAAAGCAGATAGAAAGCGCTAGCAGAAATGTTAGCAATAACAATGTAAAGATGAGTATAATAATCTGATAGGAATGTGGTATCGACAACCTCACACTCTCCTAAAGGAAAAATCGGTCAACCCTCTGTTAATCTTGAAAATTGTCATCTTAAAGTATATATGTTACATTCATAAGATAGAATGTGCACGCACTCATCAACAACAATAACCACCTGCTACCAGCCCACGAGATGGCATGCTATTACCATTGATTCGGGATAACTATATTACGTGATGATGGTGGTCAACAAATAGCAATTGCAGCCAGATGGCCGCTGAGATTAAGGCAGAAAATTCAATAATACCTGAAAGGAGTTTGGCATGGTCTCAAGTGAACCAGAAAAATTGGAGGCACTAAGAGAGGAAGTCCGGGCTTTTCTACGTGAGAACCTTCCCGAGAAATGGGGAACACCGGCGTATGAGCCGCTAGAAGCAGGTAGCGAGGAACAAGTTGCACTGAGCAAATCGTTCACGAAGAAGCTATACGACGCCGGCTATACCGCATTCGGTGTTCCCGCTGAGTATGGCGGCATAGAACGCCCACGGGAGGAGATAGCCGTCATCCGTGAAGAGCTCAGGCGCCAGGGAACACCGATGCCATTCGTCGGTCTGGGACGATTGGTTGTCGACACACTACTGCAGTGGGGTACGGAAGAGCAAAAGAAACGCTTCCTTCCCCCGATACTGAGAGGTGAAGTCTACTGGATTGAGGGCTTCTCCGAACCCAATGCCGGTTCGGACCTGGCTGGTGTCCAGACCACCGCCGTCAGGGACGGCGATGAATGGGTAATTAACGGGCAGAAATGCTGGACCAGTGGCTGGGACTATGGCGAATGGGGCTTCCTGCTGTGCCGAACGGACGTGAATGCCCCGCGGCACCGCAACCTAGGCTTCTTTCTCTTCGACTGCAACACACCCGGCTTCAGTCGAAGACCGTTGTACCAGATAACTGCCGAAGCCCATGCCCAATATGGTGAACTCTTCTTCGACGATATGCGCGTCCCCCACGAGAACCTGGTAGGTGAAGAAGGCAGAGGCTGGTATATCGCCATGACGACGCTGATTGCCGAGAGGGGTGGAGGCCAGGTATCCGCAGCCAGCGGTGAGACCGGTGGAATGGGCCTGGGCCTGTTTGGTACAAGGACCATAGGCGGTGTTGACAGTCTGATTGAACTCGCCAGGAAGACCAAGCACTATGGTCAGACCGCCTGGGACGATAGTAGTTTCCGCAGGAGAATAGCCCAGATTGCCATTGAGAACGAGGCAATGAGGGCTTACGGCATGCGCCTCGGCAAGATGATTATGAGTGGGTCTGCCTCCGGAAATGAAGCCTCGATGGCGAAATTGACCTGGACCGAACAGGGCAAACGACGGGGAGACATGGTGTGTGAAATGATTGGGGCCTACTCCCAGCTGATGAGGGGTGACCCAAGGGCAGTAGATAATGGTGACCTTGTTTTCAGTATGCTCATGTCACGAGGTACCACTATATTTATGGGTACCTCGGAGATATGCCGCAACATTCTCTCCGAAAGGATACTGGGACTGCCCAGGGGATAGTCCGACGAGAAAACAGCACAGCATATTAGTTAAGAAGGAATATAAGGAGCATTAGTCATGGCGATAGAACTCGGTCTCAATGAAGAACAGTCGATGTTAAAGACGATGGCAAGGGATTTTCTAGCCACTGAAGCCCCGAAGACGTTTGTCCGGCAGATGATGGATGACGAGGTAGGGCATTCCCCGGAACTGTGGCAGAAGATGGCCGAACTCGGGTGGCAAGGGCTCGTTTTCCCCGAGGAGTACGGCGGAGCGGCAATGAATTTCAGAGACCTGACGATACTCTGTGAGGAGATGGGGCGGGCTGTAATGCCCGGTCCCTTCTACTCGACCGTTATTCTCGTCGGGCTACCTATTCTCGATTTCGGTACTGACGAACAAAAAGCGGAATTCCTCCCCAAAATAGCTAATGGCGAGATTGTCTGCACTCTCGCCGCCCTCGAGGAAAGTGGTGACCTGTGGGCAGATGATTTGCATTTCAGGGCATTACCGCGTGGCGATGGTTATGCCCTCAGTGGCACCAAAATGTTTGTCACCGATGCCAAGGCAGCCGATTACATGCTCGTCGCTGCCCGCACTAGGCGTACCCAGGACCCTGAAGACGGAGTCACTCTTTTTATGGTCAATGCCAATGATTTCGGAATATACATAGATAATATGACTGTCATGGACCTGACCCGGAAGCAATATGAAGTGCGGTTCACCGATGTGCCGGTATCTGCCAGCAATATTATCGGTGAATTACATGGAGGCTGGCCTATCCTGCAGCAGATTGCCCTCAAAGCATCAGCGGTACTTAGCGCCGAGATGGTCGGAGCAGGTGAGATGGCAATGGAAATGACCGTAGCCTACCTGAAGGACAGGATGCAGTTCGGCGTGGTCATCGGTACGTTCCAGGCACTAAAGCACAAGGCAGCCGACATGTACGCTGCCATGGAGTATTCCCGCTCACTCATGGAATGGGCAGCCGAGTGTGTCAAGGAAGACGACCGCGATGCCCCTATGGCTGTCGCTATGGCCAAGAGCTACTGCGGTGACGCCGTCAAGTTCGTCACGGATGCGGGGATCCAGTTGCATGGTGGCATTGGCTTCACATGGGACCACGATATGCACCTGTACTTCAAGAGGGGCAGGTACAACGACACCACCTTCGGTGACAGCAACTACCAGAAAGAGTGGATAACCAGGAAACTTGAAGCCAACCTTATGTAAACAGCATCAATAGTTCCACGCAGGTAGCGTAAGTAGAAAATTCTGCAGGTCTACAGTGGGAAAGCGAATTCAGAATAGTCCTGCAGGAGGGATGAATGCTCGAGGTTAAGAACTTATCAGCCAAGCGAGAGGAATTTTATCTCAAGGATGTATCCTTCGCTGTTCAGGATGGGGAGTACTTTGTGCTCTTGGGGCCTACAGGTGCCGGTAAGACCGTTCTACTGGAGTCTATTGCCGGCATAACCGGGATTCGCGGCGGCCAGGTATGGATTAATGGCAAAGACGTGACTTCACTCACGGTCCTGGAAAGACAAATAGGCTTTGCCTATCAAAAATATGCTCTCTATCGCCACCTGCCAGTCCGTGACAACATATCATTCGGGCTGACGTGGAGATTCAAATCACAGAAAGAGATCAACAAAGCCGTCGACCAGGTGATTGAGCTACTCAATCTTCAGAACCTAATCGATAAGAGGCCCTGGGCCCTGAGCGGAGGCGAAAGCCAGAAGATATGCCTGGCTAGAGCAATCGCAGTAAGACCTGACCTTCTTATTCTTGACGAGCCGTTGGGTTCCGTTGATCCCGAATCAAGGGAAAGTACTGAGCGAGAGCTGAAGGATACGCATAGGCGTCTTGGCCTGACGACCATTCATGTCACACATGACTTTGAAGAAGCGATTGCTTTGGGCGACCGCATAGCGGTAATGATTAATGGCAGCATTATGCAGATAGGCACCCCCGATGAAGTGTTTCGCCACCCGAATTCGGAGGCCGTGGCCCGATTTTTGATGACGAGAAACATATTCGACGGAGAAGTAGAAGACGGCCCTGATGGCCAGAGTGTCTTTTGCCTTGACGGAACGAAGTTAAATGTGGCTACGACCCTACGGGGCAGGCGACATGCCTCAGTTAGGCCAGAAGACATTACGATTCTGGTTGATGCGCCTGACTCCGGCACTGATAATACATTTCAGGGTACCATCACACGCATATCCGACCGTGGTGCAATCGCTCATGTATGGGTAGATGTACCACCGGAATTCACCTGTCTTGTACTTCACCCCGTACTTGAGAAGATGGGCCTGAAGGAAGGACAGCAGATAAGCATCAGGTTCAACGCCTCAGCAGTTAATATTTTCTGAAGAGGCCAGAAGCAGCGGTGACCAGACAATTTGAGATGGTGGGGCATTCTACTGTCGAACCAGCTGCTACCTGAAGTTAAGAAGCTGGCGATAGTGACCAACGGGGGTGGATCTGGCATAATTGCCGCCGTTGCTTCAGCACGTAATAGTCTACTGCTCCCGGAGTTCTCAGAAGACGCTATCGATAAACTGAAATATATCTCGAAACGGGACGTTCGCCTTAATGATCCCCTCGATAGACCGTCGGCGTACGCAGTAGCAGTACTGAATACGCCTCCCTAGTTCGTTTTCCCCACGCAGAATGCAGGTACCACGAAGTCGCACATCCACCAATTTCACCGCATAGAGAGGTTACTAATTAAAGTTAAGTAAAGTATAATGTAACCGCATATAAGTACCCAACATCAGGAAGAATTACTTGTATGGATATCTATGATGGAGTGTGAAAGAAGAACGACTCGAATAATCATTGAGGGAGTAACCCCTGAGATTGATGGTGGTCGCTTCCCTATCAAACGGATCATCGGCGACAGGGTGATTATAGAGGCCGATATATTCGCCGATGGTCATGACGCTCTGTCTGCTGTGCTCCTTCACCGCACGGAAGACAACCCGAATTGGAGCGAAGTGCCCATGGAGTCTCTGGTCAATGACCGCTGGCGCGGCTCCTTTGTGGTCACCAAACTAGGGCGCTATCGGTATACATGCGTGGCCTGGGTTGACCGCTTCAGGACCTGGCAGCAGGACATGTTGAAGAGGGTCGAGGCGAAGCAAGATGTTTCTGTTGATTTCCTGATAGGTGCCCAACTGATTGAGGAAGCAATCCAGCGTGCCGGAAAAACTGATGCGGGCAATATGAAGAAATGGGTAGAGTCACTACGTTCGAGTCAGGTGTCGCCCTCGGCAAAAGCCAGGCTGGTACTAGGTAAAAAGGTGGCCGCAGTCATGGCCAAGTACTCAGATAGAAGATTTTCTGTTACTTATCCCGAAGAACTTGTCGTGGTCGTTGACCGCGAGAAGGCACGTTTTAGCACCTGGTATGAGATGTTCCCCCGTTCCTGCATGTCTGAGCCTGGTCGTCACAGCACCTTCAAGGATTGCGAGACGCGCCTTCCCTACATCTCAGAGATGGGCTTTGATGTGCTGTATTTCCCCCCAATCCACCCCATCGGCCACACCAGCCGGAAGGGTAAGAATAACAATCCCACGGCCAAAGCGGGTGACCCTGGCACCCCCTGGGCTATCGGGTCACAAGAAGGGGGGCACAAATCAGTCCATCCTCAGCTCGGTACTTTAGAAGACTTCCGAGGCTTCATTAATAAGGCGCGAGAGTATGGAATTGAGATAGCCCTTGACCTGGCTTTCCAGTGCTCACCCGACCATCCCTACGTTAAAGAACACCCGGAATGGTTCAGGTGGCGTCCGGATGGGACGGTGCAGTATGCCGAAAACCCACCCAAGAAGTATCAGGATATTTACCCGCTGGAATTCGAGACCGATAACCAGCAGGAACTCTGGGAGGAGCTTAAGAGCATTATCCTTTTCTGGATAGAGCAGGGAGTACGCATCTTCCGGGTGGATAATCCCCATACCAAGCCCTTCGTTTTTTGGGAGTGGTTGATTAACGAGGTCAAAAGGGACTACCCCGAAGTCATCTTCCTGTCCGAGGCCTTTACCCGGCCCAAGATAATGTACCGTCTGGCCAAGCTGGGTTTCACCCAGTCTTATACCTATTTCACCTGGCGCAATGTCAAGTGGGAGCTCACCGAGTACTTCACCGAGCTCACTCAGACCGATGTTCAGGAGTTCTTCCACCCTAACCTCTGGCCAAATACCCCTGACATTCTGAGCGACTACCTTTGTGACGGCGGGTGGCCGGCATTCATGACACGGCTTGTGCTGGCGGCGACTCTGGGAGCTAGTTACGGGATTTATGGTCCTGCCTTTGAGCTCTGCGAAAACCGCCGAAAAGACAAGGAAAGTGAAGAGTATCTGGACTCAGAAAAATACGAGCTCAAGCAGTGGGATATCAAGAGCCCCGACAGCCTCAAGGATTTCATTGCCCGGGTAAATAGCATCCGCAGGCAAAATCCAGCCCTGCAGAGTGACCTTAGTCTGTGTTTTCACTCAGTAGATAACGACCAGCTTATTTGCTATAGCAAGCATACGGAAGACCTTTCTAACGTAATACTGGTTGTTGTGAATCTGGATTATCGGTATAAGCAGTTGGGGTGGGTAGACCTTTCCCTTGATGAACTGGGGATTGACCTCAGCAAGCCGTATAAAGTACGTGATCTGTTAACGGATGCTACCTATCAGTGGCAAGGCTCTCGAAACTACGTGGAACTGGATCCTGGAAAGATACCTGCCCATATCTTTCGGATAGACCAGGGGATTACTGAGAGCAAGAATTAGCGTATAATGCATGAGAGAGGTTGACTAATATGGCAACCAGTGATAGGACGTACTTCTGGCGGGATAGTGATCCCCTCTGGTACAAGGATGCCGTAATCTACGAGCTTCACGTCCGGGCCTTCCACGACAGTGATGGTGACGGAATGGGCGATTTCCCGGGACTGACGGAAAAACTGGACTACCTTCAGGACTTGGGAGTTACTGCGATTTGGCTTCTCCCCTTCTACCCTTCTCCATTCAGGGACGACGGCTACGATGTTTCAGACTACACCGCTGTCCATCCCACATACGGGACGCTTCGTGACCTCCGGGTCCTACTTAGGGAAGCTAATTATAGAGGTCTCCGCGTTATTACTGAGATGATTCTTAACCACACGTCAGACCAGCATTCGTGGTTCCAGCGGGCACGGCGGGCCGAGGCGGGAAGTCCAGGGCGGAATTTCTATGTCTGGAGTAATACCGCAGAAGAATTTAAAGAGGCCCGTATAATTTTCAAGGATTTCGAGTCATCGAACTGGACATGGGACACTGCGGCCAGAGCCTATTACTGGCACCGTTTCTACTCGCACCAGCCTGACCTCAACTTTCACAATCCACTAGTACGACAGGCTGTACTTCGGGCCATTGATTTCTGGCTTTCCATGGGAGTGTCTGGGCTTCGCCTGGATGCAGTGCCCTATCTCTACGAGCGAGCAGGTACAAACTGCGAGAACCTGCCGGAGACGCACAGCTTTCTGAGGGAACTGCGTCGCCATGTAGATGAACGGTTTACAAACCGTATGCTTCTGGCAGAGGCAAATCAGTGGTCTGAGGACGCCGTCGCTTACTTTGGCGAAGGCGATGAGTGCCACATGGCCTATCACTTTCCTCTTATGCCACGCATGTTTATGGCTATTCGTATGGAGGACCGCTTCCCCATTAATGATATCCTCCAGCATACACCTCTGATTCCTGAGAATTCCCAGTGGGCTCTTTTCCTCCGTAACCACGATGAGCTTACTCTGGAAATGGTCACTGATGAAGAAAGAGACTATATGTACCGGGTGTATGCCTATGATACTCAAGCCCGGCTTAACCTCGGCATCCGTCGTCGCCTAGCCCCACTCCTCAACAATGACCGCAAGAAAATCGAGCTTATGAACGGGCTGCTGTTTTCGCTCCCCGGAACGCCGGTTATTTACTATGGTGATGAGATTGGCATGGGCGACAATTTCTATCTGGGCGACCGTAACGGCGTGCGCACCCCAATGCAGTGGAGTGCTGACCGTAACGCGGGCTTTTCTCGCACCAATCCACAGCGTCTATACCTGCCTGTTAATATTGACCCTGAGTACCACTATGAAGCCGTCAACGTGGAAGCCCAGCAGAACAACTCGGACTCTCTCCTCTGGTGGATGAAACGCCTTATCGCTATGAGAAAGCGCTTCAAAGCCTTTGGTCGCGGGAGCCTTGAGTTCCTTTACCCGGAGAATCGGAAGGTACTGGCTTTCGTCCGCCGCTACGAGGACGAGACCATCTTGGTGGTGGCCAACCTTTCGCGTTCAGTACAGCATACCAGCCTTAATCTAGCTGAATTTGATGGGAGGGTACCCGTCGAGGCTTTTGGGCAGGCTGAGTTCCCTCGAATCGGAGAAGCACCGTACTTTTTTACTCTCAGCCCCTACGCTTTCTACTGGTTTTCCTTGAAATCCAGGCAACCGGAGCTGATTGATTTGCAGACCAGACCAGTAGAGGTTTCAGTACCAACTCTTACGCTCACCAGCGAATGGAAGGACCTGTATAATCGCAGGACGAGACCAGCTTTAGAAGCGGCGCTATCAGACTATATCAGGCAACGCCGTTGGTTTGGTAGCAAAGCACGACACACCCGTTCAGTGGAGATAGAGGACACTATCGCTATGCCCTACAATACTTCAGTGGCTCATCTGGTGCTGGTCAGGATAGAGTACACCGAAGGTGAACCCGAGACTTACCTTCTCCCCATCACCTTTGCTACGGGGGAGTGGGCGGTTCAGGTCCTTGATAACTCGCCTCAAGCTATCATCGCCCGTCTGAAACTGGGGCGAAAGGGTAGTGAGAAGGAGGGGGTCATTTACGATGCCATGATAGAGCAGGGTTTTCGCGATACCCTACTCAAGGCCATGACTCGGCGCCGCCGCTTCAAGGGAGAACAAGGAGAACTCGTAACCTCTAATATCCCTGCCGTATTTCGCAAGATAGGTGAATCATCACAACAAACCCTGGAATCTGCAGTCCTGCCAGGAGAGCAGAGTAACACTTCGGTAGTCTACGACGATAAATTCAAGCTTAAGCTGTTTCGTCGCCTAGAGGAAGGGATCAGCTCCGAACTGGAGATTGGACGCTTTCTCACAGAGAAAGAGCCCTTTCCAAATGCCCCTCCGGTAGCCGGATTTCTCGAGTACCGCAGTCATAGGTTGCGTGAGCCAGTAACACTGGGCATCCTTCACGGGTATGTGGACAACGAGGGCAATGGCTGGGATTACTCACTGGATTCTCTCAAACATTACTTCGAAAGGGTCCTAACGCATCCAGGAGTAGAAGCACCGCTACCGCAGGGAGATTCTTTTGTGGATATGAGTGACGATAGTCTCCCAACGATAGCCGAAGAGACTATCGGTCCATACCTGGTCTCGGCTGAGCTTTTAGGCCAACGTACCGCCGAACTCCATATGACACTTGCTTCATCTATTGACGACCCGAACTTCGTTCCCGAGCCGTTCTCAGTAACCTACCAGCGTTCTCTTTATCATGGGATGAGGGGCTTCGCTTTTCAAGTCCTTCAATTGCTACGCCAGCGCCTGAACCAGTTGCCAGAGGAGGTAAAAGCAGACGCACGTAAGGTACTCAGCCTGGAGGATGCCATCATGGGGCGTTTCCAGGATTTAACTGGCCGAAGAATTACGGGGATGCGTGTACGCTGCCACGGTGACTACCATCTGGGACAGGTACTCTATACCGGTAACGACTTTGTCATCATCGACTTTGAGGGGGAACCAGCACGGCACCTGGGAGAGCGAAGGATAAAGCGCTCACCCCTCAGGGACGTTGCCGGCATGATACGTTCGTTTCAATACGCTGCCTATGCTGCCCTGCGTGGTCAGGTATCGACCGCACTGAGGCCTGAGGACCTCCCGGTGCTGGAAGAGTGGGCACGGTTCTGGCACCTCTGGGTCTCCACCACCTACTTGAAGTCCTACCTGCAATTCATGGCAGATATCCCCGTATTGCCCCAGAGCCGAGAAGGTATGAAAGTTATTCTGGACGCCTATCTCCTTGACAAGGCCATATACGAAGTGAACTACGAACTCAACAATCGTCCGGACTGGGTCGGATTACCGCTTCAGGGGATACTGCAGATGCTGGAGACCCAGGCAAAGCCTGAGGAGATGGCGGAAGAGGGTCGGGCAAAAGCCGAGCAGAAGGCCGAAAAATGAGTCCTCCTTCGAGTGTTCGCCTCCGTCAACTGGCCCGCCTCTACGGTGTTCAGACGGCTTACTACGATGTGAATCGCCATCGGCAACAGGCCTCTGAGGAGTCTTTATTGGCGGTACTCCACTCACTGGGAGCTTCAGTGGCGAGCCTTCAGGATGTACTCTCGGCATGGCGCGAACGAAAACAGGCGCTGTGGCAACGAGTGATGGAGCCGGTTATTGTGGCCTGGACAGGTGAACTGCCGTTGGTAGTAGTTAGACTTCCCCACAGTAAAGCCAATACCGTCATGAATTGCCATTTGAAGCTGGAAAATGGCGAAGAAAAGCAGTGGCAATGGTTTGGTTCTGAGGGGAAATTGCTTGAGACGGATGATGTGGAGGGGACAAGGCACGTTGTAAAACAAATGCGGCTGCCAGATGGCCTGCCCCTGGGATATCACCGGCTCACCGTGGAACTACGAGGTAGACAGGAAGAGAGTCTGGTAATTTCAGCGCCAGTAAAGGCGTATGGTTCATCGACGGGGCTGCGAGAGCGGCAGTGGGGTGTCTTTATACCTCTGTATGCACTGCACAGCCAAAGAAGCTGGGGGGCCGGCGATTACTCAGACTTAATAGAGCTAACGGAATGGACGGCGGATATGCGAGGACAGGTGATAGCTACGTTACCTCTGTTACCTACCTTCGTTGACAATATCTCTGGACCCAGCCCTTATCTCCCGGTGAGCCGCCTGTTATGGAACGAATTCTTTCTGGATATAAACAGGGTCCCAGAGTTGCAGGATTGTCCTCCTGCACAGGCCCTCTTGAAGTCAGCGCCATTTCGAGATGATATTGGAGTGCTGCGCAATTCAGCATTGGTAGACTACCAGCGACAGATGGTATTGAAGCGTAAAGTCTTGGAGGATCTCAGCCGCCATTTCTTTAGAGAGGAATCCAGGCGACGGGAGAACCTTCAGCAGTTTATCGAAGACAATCCAGTAGTTGAGGATTACGCCCGCTTCCGTGCTACCTGTGAAAAACAGGACATCTCCTGGCAGTCATGGCCCCAGCTAATTAGGGAAGGCCTCTTGCGGGAAGGTGATTACGACAAGAACGACAGGCGCTATCACCTTTATGTGCAGTGGCTGGCTCACCAGCAGATGACTGATGTCTCAGATACAGCCAGAGGCAGGGGATTGCAGCTCTATCTTGATTTGCCGGTGGGAGTCCATCCCGACGGTTATGATGCGTGGCGTGAGCATGAAATCTTTGTCCCAGATGCTTCAGTCGGTGCCCCTCCCGACACCGTTTTCCTGAAGGGGCAGAACTGGGCGTTCCAACCACTGCATCCGGAGAGAATCCGGGAGCAAGGTTACCGCTACGTGATTGCCTGCCTTCGTCATCACCTTCAACATGCTGGCATTCTTCGTGTTGACCATGTCATGGGGCTTCATCGGCTTTTCTGTATCCCAAACGGCATGGAATCCAGGCATGGAGTCTATCTGCGTTACCGGGCAGAGGAGTTATACGCCATACTGGCCCTTGAGTCACAACGTCATAAGGCTATCATTGTCGGCGAAGATCTAGGCACGGTACCCTCGTACGTAAGACTAGCTATGAGGAGGCATGATTTCCAGCGCATGTACGTGGTGCATTACGAACTCGCTTCTGACCTGCAAAAAGGCGTGCCTCCGATCTCTTCTAAATCTGTGGCCAGCCTCAACACCCATGATATGCCGCCATTTGCGGCATTCTGGCAGGGTCTGGACATTGAGGAACGGAGGAGAATTGGCCTCCTAGATAAGAAAGGTGCAAAAGAAGAAAAGGCTAGGCTCCAGAGTATGAAAAAGGCTTTGATAGCTTTGCTGCGGGACAGGGATTGGCTGCAGGGAGCAGAAAATGATACCAGCGCTGTTCTCAGGGGATGTTTATCATTTCTGGCTGCCAGCCGGGCGCGGACGGTGCTCATCAACCTGGAAGACCTCTGGCTTGAGACAGAGCCACATAATATACCGAGCACCCGGGAAGAAGAATATCCAAACTGGCGACGCCGGGCACAATACACTTTCGAACAGTTTTGCCAGTTGCCTCAGATGGCTGATACACTACAGAAAGTAAACAAACTTCGTAAACAGAGTAAGGAAAGTTAATGGCAAAAAGAAGAGGTCAAGATAGACCTAGTCGCAGCTATAGTACAACAGAGCCCAGAGACAAGCCCATGTCGACAGAAGTGACCCGGTTGACCGATGACGACCTTTACCTCTTCAATGAAGGCTCTCACTTCCGACTGTATGAGAAACTGGGGGTGCATCCGATGACAGTAAATAGTCAGAGTGGCACCTACTTCGCTGTGTGGGCACCGGATGCCAGGCAGGTGTCTGTTACTGGTGACTTTAATGGTTGGGACAGAAGCAGCCACCCCTTACAGCCAAAGGGACAGTCAGGAATCTGGGAAGGATTTTTTCAGGGGGTAGGTAAGGGTGCCCTTTATAAATATCACGTGGCTTCCCGTTACAAGGGCTATAAAGCGGATAAAGCTGATCCGTTCGCCACCTATAATGAAATATCACCCAAGACTGCATCCATAGTCTGGGATCTCGAATACAACTGGGGTGACCAGGAATGGATGGAGAAACGACGGGAACGCAACGGCCTCAATGCCCCGATGGCTATTTATGAGGTACATCTGGGCTCCTGGAAAAGAGTGCCCGAGGAAGGCTATCGCTCCCTCTCCTACCGCGAGCTCGCTCCTCAACTCACCAAGCACGTGCAGCAGATGGGATTCACGCACGTGGAATTCCTCCCGGTCATGGAGCACCCGTTTTTCGGCTCCTGGGGCTATCAGATAACGGGCTATTTCGCACCCACCAGCCGCTACGGTAGCCCGCAGGACTTTATGTACTTGATTAACTATTTGCACCAGCATGGAATCGGGGTAATTCTGGACTGGGTACCCTCACATTTCCCCACTGATGAGCACGGACTGGGCTTCTTCGACGGGACTCATTTATACGAGCATGCTCACCCCAAAAGGGGCTTTCACCCTGACTGGACGAGCTACATTTTTAACTATGGACGGGCTGAAATACAGAGCTTCCTCCTGAGCAGCGCTCTATTCTGGCTCGACAAGTATCATGCCGATGGTCTCCGTGTTGATGGAGTCGCCTCCATGCTCTATCTGGACTACTCCCGGAAAGAAGGGGAGTGGATTCCCAACAAGTACGGTGGCCGGGAAAACCTCGAAGCGATTACTTTCCTGAGGAAATTCAACGAGGAGGTCTACAAGAACTATCCCGATGTGCAGACAGTTGCTGAGGAGTCTACGGCATGGCCCATGGTCTCACGGCCAACATATCTGGGAGGTCTGGGGTTCGGTTTGAAATGGGACATGGGCTGGATGCACGATACATTACTATATATGTCTCGCAACCCTATCCACCGAAAATTTCACCACAACGATTTGACCTTTCGCATGCTCTACGCCTTCAACGAAAACTTTATTTTGCCACTCTCCCATGATGAAGTGGTTCACGGAAAAGGCTCTCTGCTGGGAAAGATGCCGGGCGACGACTGGCAGAAGTTCGCCAATCTGAGGTTGCTTCTGGGATATATGTACAGCCAGCCCGGTAAAAAGCTACTTTTCATGGGAGCAGAACTAGGCCAGTGGCACGAGTGGAATCATGACGGGAGCCCGGACTGGCATTTCCTTGAATACGAGCGTCATACTGACATTTACAAGTGGCTTAAGGCTTTGAACCAGCTCTACCGGAATGAGCCGGCACTTTATGAGCTGGACTGTGAGCCGGCCGGGTTTGAATGGCTTGATACCAGTGATGCTCTACAGAGTATCATCAGCTTTATCCGCAAGGGTAAATCGACTGATGATATGGTACTCGCCATCTGCAACTTCACTCCTACGACCCACTCCAAATACAGGGTAGGCGTTCCTCGTGGTGGTTTCTGGAGAGAAATCCTAAATAGCGGCACCACCGAGTACGGAGGCAGTGGTCAGGATAACCCGGCGAGACTGAGGGCGTACAAAAAGTCGGAACATGGCCGCCCATACTCGCTTGAAATCACACTGCCACCTCTGGCAATCGTCTTTTTCAGGAGTCGGAGACGTAAGAAATGAGCAAGGAAAGCCGCCTGGGGGCTACGTATTTGGGCAATGGCCGATGCCAGTTCACCGTGTGGGCACCCATTATCCAAAAGGTAGAAGTGCACATTGTTTCGCCTGAAGAGCGGATAGTGCCCCTGGTAATGAGTGACCGGGGTTATCATCACTCAGTGGTTGAGGGTGTGGAGCCGAGTTGCCGGTACTTTTACCGTTTGGACTCGGAGAAAGAACGCCCTGACCCAGCGTCTCGCTTCCAGCCCGAGGGCGTTCATGGTCTGTCTCAGGTAGTGGACTCACATTTTCCCTGGACAGACCAGAAGTGGACCGGGTTACCTCTAGAGGAATACATTATCTATGAGCTGCACGTAGGGACTTTCACAACGGACGGCACCTTTGATGCTGTTATTCCCCACCTTGATAGGCTAAAGGACTTGGGAATTACCGCCGTGGAGCTAATGCCTGCTGCCCAGTTCCCTGGAAACCGTAACTGGGGCTATGACGGCGTCTTCCCCTTTGCGGTACAGGACTCTTACGGAGGGCCGGATAAACTGAAGTGTCTAGTCAATGCCTGTCACCTGAGAAAACTGGCAGTAATTCTGGACGTGGTTTACAACCACCTGGGTCCGGAGGGTAACTGCCTGGCTGATTTCGGCCCTTACTTCAATGACCGCTATAAGACCCCCTGGGGAGCGGCGCTTAACTTAGATGGGCCTCACAGCGATGAGGTACGACGCTTTTTTATTGAAAACGCCATCCACTGGCTTACCGAGTTTCACATTGACGCTCTCCGGCTGGATGCGCTACATGCCATACTGGACATTTCGTCCTATCCTTTCATAGAAGAGCTGGCTGAGTCATTCCACAAGCAGGTAGAGAAGCTAGGACGAAAGGCATATCTCATCGGTGAGAGCACTGCCAACGACGCGCGACTTATTAAGTCAAAGGAATCAGGCGGCTATGGTCTGGATGCCCAGTGGAACGATGAGTTTCATCATTCACTCCATGTGTTGTTGACTGGTGAAAAAACTGGCTATTACCAAGACTTCGGCCAGCTTCAGCACATGGCTAAGGCATTCCAAGAAGGTTTTGTCTATTCCGGGCAGTATTCCTCATACCGCGATAGGAGGCACGGCGTCTCCTCTAAAGATATTCCATCTCATCAGCTGGTTGTTTTTGCCCAGAACCATGACCAGGTGGGTAACCGGGCGAACAGTGAGCGCTTGAGTCAACTCGTCAACTTTGAGGCGCTCAAGCTGGCGGCTGGCGTTGTCCTGCTATCGCCCTATGTTCCTCTGCTCTTCATGGGTGAGGAATACGGAGAAACGGCTCCTTTTCCGTACTTCATCAGCCACTCTGAACCCGACCTGATAGAGGCAGTCCGTAAAGGACGCCGGGATGAGTTTGCTGCCTTCCAGTGGGAGGGCGAATTTCCAGACCCTCAGGACAAAGTCACTTTTCTCCGTGCTAAACTAAATCACCAACTGCGCAGCGATGGGCAGCACCATATCCTGTTGGAGCTCTATAGAGTACTGATTGGACTCCGTAAGGAGACTCCCGCTTTGGCTCATTTAAGCAAGGACAATATGGACGTACGAATCATCAAAAACCATAAGCTGCTATTCCTCCGTCGCTGGAATGGAGATAGCGAGGTCATGGCTGTATTTAGTTTCAATGATAGCCAAGTAACGGTAACACTGCCGGTTCTGGCTGGACACTGGAGAAAGAGTTTTGACTCGGCGGGAGAGCGGTGGCAGGGAGGGGGGAGTGTTGTACCTGAGGAGCTTGGCTCGAAGAGGGAAGTTACTGTCACGCTTGGTCCATGGGCATTTGCCCTGTTTGTCAAGGAGACCTAGATGGAACGTTATATTTGTATTCATGGCCATTTCTATCAGCCACCACGAGAAAATGCCTGGCTGGAAGGCATCGAGATGCAAGACTCGGCCTATCCCTACCATGACTGGAATGAAAGGGTAGCCGCCGAATGTTATGCCCCCAATAATGCTTCGCGCATTCTGGACAGTGAGGGCTATATTACCCAGATAGCCAACAACTACAACAAAATGAGCTTTGACTTCGGGCCAACCCTTCTCGCTTGGCTGGAGGAGAAGGCGCCTGACGTCTATCAGGCTATCTTGGAAACCGACCGAGAAACTCAGCAAACCTTCTCCGGACATGGCTCAGCCCTGGCCCAGGCCTATAACCATATGATCATGCCTCTGGCTAACCGCCGGGACAAATATACTCAGGTGCTCTGGGGACTCCGGGACTTTAAACACCGCTTTGGGCGAAAACCAGAAGGCATGTGGCTCCCGGAAACTGCTGTAGACCTGGAGACCCTGGATATCCTCGCGGAACTGGGCATCAGGTTCACTATCCTCGCTCCCCATCAGGCCAGCCGAATTCGTCACATTGGTACCGACACCTGGCAAGATGTCGACAACGCCACTATCGACCCCACGACGGCTTATACCATTAAGCTGCCGTCAGGCCGGGAAATAGCCCTCTTTTTCTATAATGGCCCTATCGCCCTCAATGTCGCCTTCGAAGACCTGCTCAATAGCGGTGACAACTTTGCCCATCGTCTGGCTGATTCCTTCTCTGAAGAACGGGCCTGGCCTCAGCTTGTCAACATTGCCACTGATGGAGAGACCTACGGGCACCATCATCGCTTCGGGGACATGGCGCTGGCGTTTGCCCTCCACCACATCGAGACCAGTGGTTTAGCGCAAATCACCAATTACAGTGAATATCTGGAAAAACACCCACCTACCCACGAGGTCGAAATCATTGAAAACACCTCCTGGAGTTGCACGCATGGGGTTAAGCGATGGTGGAGTGACTGCGGATGTAATGCCGGCAGGAACCCAAAATGGAACCAGGCCTGGCGTACGCCTTTACGTGAAGCGATGGACTGGCTCCGCGACACCCTATCTCCCAGGTACGAAGAAAAGGCCCGACAATTCCTGAATGACCCTTGGGCAGCCCGTGATGACTACATCGAGGTCATCCTTGACCGTTCGTCAGAGAACATACGGAGGTTCCTGGACCGGCACCAAACCCACGAGTTAAGTGAAGCAGAAATAGTAACCGTGCTTAAACTCTTAGAGTTACAGCGACACGCTATGCTGATGTATACCAGTTGTGGCTGGTTTTTCGACGAACTATCCGGCATTGAGACGGTACAGGTGATTCAATATGCAGGGCGGGCAGTCCAGCTGGCACAGGAACTATTCGGCGACGACATCGAGCCCCATTTCCTAGAACTCCTCGAGTTGGCCAAGAGCAACCTCAAGGCATATGGGAGTGGTCGCCGCATTTACAATGAATTCGTAAAACCGGCCATGGTAGACCTGACCAAGGTCACTGCCCACTTTGCCATCAGTTCCCTGTTTGAAGAATATGGAGAACAAGCTGAGATTTATTGCTACCACTTTGATGCCAAAGAATACCAGACCGCTGAGTGTGGTAGAGCTAGACTGGCAACTGGTAAAGCTAGGGTTACGTCCATCATAACTCGAGAATCAGCCACTATAAGCTTCGGTGTTCTGCACTTTGGCGACCAAAATGTCAATGCCGGTGTCCGCGAGTACCAAGGAGAAGAACCTTACCAGGTGATGCTTCAGGAAATGACTCAGACCTTTGCCGGGGCAGATTTTGCCGAGGTGGTCAGGCTCCTGGATAAGCACTTTGGTACTTCCACATACTCTCTCAAGTCCCTCTTCCATGACGAACAGCATAAAGTGCTGGACAGCATCCTGGAATCGGCCCTTTCGGAGATTGAAGCAGCCTATTACCAGGTTTACGAGCATCATTATCCACCAATGCGCTTCCTTGCCGAACTGGGCTACCCGATACCTAAAAGCTACCAGTCTGCTGCCGAGTTCATCCTGAACGCCGGACTGCGCAGGGCACTCAGTAGTGACCTGATTGAACTGGAACGCATCAGGAGTCTGCTGGACGAGGTGCAGACATGGCAGGTGGAGCTTGATACGGAGGGGCTCAGCTATCTTTTGCAGCATAGCCTTGAGAAAATGATGGCAAACTTGCTAGCCACGCCTGAGGATGTCGACCTGTTGAAGGAACTTTTAGCTGTCACCCAATTGTCCCGCTTAGCACCGTTCCCTGTTGACCTCTGGAGAGTACAGAACCTATACCACCAATTGCTCCACTCCACTTACTCTGAATTTGAAATAAGGGCGCGGCAGGGAAACAAAGTAGCTGAAGAGTGGCTTGACCATTTTGTCTCTCTGGGGCAACTATTGTCCATACGAGTCGGCTAAATGTCAGACTTAAGAATACCTGTCGCCACTTACAGACTTCAGTTAAATGGACAGTTCCGCTTCGAAGATGCCCGTGTCCTGATACCTTATCTGCACCAGCTGGGTATCTCCGACCTTTATGCCTCTCCCATATTGAAAGCACGCCAGGGAAGCTCGCACGGCTATGATGTCACTGACCCAACATGCCTGAACCCGGAGCTAGGTACCGAGGCAGATTTTAACGCACTGGCACAGGAGCTCAAATATCGCCAGATGGGACTGCTTCTCGACATTGTCCCAAATCACATGGCAGCCAGTCCCGAGAATCCGTGGTGGCAGGATTTTTTAGATAAGGGACAGAGGTCTCCCTATGCCGGTTTCTTTGATACGGACTGGCTTTCTTTCGGAGAAGCGGAAAATAAAACCACGGGCCACAGGCGTTTCTTCGATATTGGTGACCTTGTAGGTATCCGCGTGGAGAGCCCTGAAGTGTTTGAGGTGGTACACTCCCTGGTCTTACATCTAATTGCTGAAGACAAGATTACCGGACTGCGGATTGACCACATTGATGGTTTGTATGACCCTCCAACATACCTTTCGCAACTACAACGCCGAATTAACCCCAGGGCAGGTAAAATAGGCTTCTACGTAGTGGTAGAGAAGATACTTTCGGGGAATGAATCCCTTCCCGAAGGGTGGCCTGTCTCCGGTACCACAGGTTATGACTTTGCCAATACCCTTAACACTCTGTTCGTTGATGGAGACGGGCTCGGGTCTCTGGATGAGATATATTCCCGCTTCACCGGGAAGCAGGTAAAATTTGCAGCTATTGTCTATGAAAAGAAGAAACAGGTTATGGACGAGCTGTTCTCCGAAGAAATGAAGGCACTGGGAGGTCGTCTGGCCCATCTGGCCAATAAACCGGGACACACACTCCCACTATCACCGGGAAAAGCAACTGAATTACTGAGCGAGATAACCGCCTGTTTACCTGTCTACCGCACTTACATACAAAACCTGGAAATATCTGCTCACGACAGAGAATATCTTGAGCATGCATTTTGGGAAGCTAAGCAGAGTGCTGGCGTGGCTGACAGTGGTGCACTGGATTTTTTGAGGAGGTTGTTTCTTCTGGATTTTCCAGCTGATTTTACTGCTGAGGACAAGGAATCCTGGCTCCAATTTATGTTGCGGTGGCAGCAGTTGACCGGTGCTGTCATGGCCAAAGGATACGAGGATACAGCCCTCTATTGTTACCACCGTCTGGTCTCTCTTAACGACGTAGGAAGCGAACCCGATTCGCTTAGCTTATCGGTTGACGACTTCCACCGCCGTGTTCTGGCACGGCAAAAAAGCTGGCCTTACACATTGAACGCTACCTCAACGCATGATGCCAAGCGGAGCGAGGATGTCAGGACCAGAATCAACGTGCTCTCCGAGATTCCCAGGGAGTGGGAGAACTACCTGACCCAATGGAGACGGTGGAATGAACCTAAAAAACAGCTGGTGAAGGGACTACCTGTTCCTGAGCCCAACACAGAGATACTTCTCTACCAGACATTAGTCGGTGCCTGGCCTCTCCACGAGAATGACGTACCCGATTTCAAGCAGCGACTTAAAACATACATGGTAAAGGCAGCGAGAGAAGCTAAGGTCTTCACCAACTGGTTATCACCCAATTTAGACTACGAGAGTGCCCTCACGAGATTTCTGGAGTCCATTCTGGATGACACCATACAGAATGGTTTTTTAGAAGACTTCCTTACGTTTCAGAAAAAGATAGCATATTATGGAGCCCTCAACTCGCTAGCACAGGTCTTGCTTAAGATTACCTCTCCTGGAATACCGGATTTTTATCAGGGGACGGAGCTATGGGACTTCAGCCTCGTAGACCCCGACAATCGGCGTTCGGTTGACTTTAAAACACGTACCACGCTGTTGGATGAGCTCGCCAAACTTGAAGGGCAAGGGCAAGAGCTACTGATTCAGCAAATCTTAAGCTCGTGGGAGGATGGCCGGGTGAAGCTCTACGTGACATATAAAGGACTGAATGCCCGCAAATCCTACAGCAGACTATTCCAGGGTGGGGAATATGTCCCGCTGCACGTTACGGGACACAGGCAGGAACATGTTTGTGCCTTTACACGATGTAGAGGGGGGAAATACGCTCTGATAATAATCCCCCGACTGTTGACTAAGCTGGTTCGTGTCGGTGCTATGCCGGTGGGTCAGGACGTGTGGGAGGAAGACCTGTTGCTATTGCCTGATAACTTACCGGAGCACTGGTTTAACGTTTTCACTAGTGAGAAACTCAAAACATCTGGTGCGAAAAGAAGTCTCAGGCTTTCTGATGTACTGGCTAAATTCGCTGTGGCTCTCCTTATAAATGTCTAGCTTCGCTCAATTCCTGATGTTGACTGAGCGGCTACACGGTACATTTTTTCAGTGTATTCTTTTAGCATTCGCCGTGTGCCATACACAGGCACAACCGAACGAATCGACTCCTTAACCATGCGAATCCAGCCATGGGGTACGCCGCCCCGACCGCGGGTATAGTAGAGAGGTGCAATCTCCTCTTCCAACAGGCGATATAGTGCTTCAGCATCTGCCCTGTCTTCCTCCTCTGGTCTGGGTGCATCTAGGTCGCTATTAATGGCCCAACCGTTAGTGCCATCATAGGCCTCATGCCACCATCCGTCACGCACGCTCAAATGAAGCACACCGTTTAATGAAGCTTTCATACCGCTGGTGCCGCAGGCCTCCTGTGAACGGCGGGGGGTATTGAGCCATACATCTACCCCCTGAACTAAATAGCGAGCCATATGCATATCATAGTCCTCGACAAAGGCTATCCGCCCCCGAAAGTCACGGTCGGCTGCCAGCATATACACCCGGTGAAGAAGATGCTTGGATGAAAAATCAGCAGGGTGAGATTTACCAGCAAAGACAATTTGTACGGGGCGCCGCTGATTATTGATGATGCGTTTAAGACGGTCGACATCCTGGAATATCAGTGTTGGTCGTTTATACTCAGCGAAGCGGCGGGCAAAGCCGATAGTCAGTGTTTCAGGATTGAGTAATCCACCCAGGGCGAGCACCTGTTTGGGTTCCACACCATCCTCCACCCAGCGGTTTCGCGCACCTTCCCGCATAGCGCCGATTAGTTTGCGCTTCAGCAGTTGATGCACTGCCCACCATTCGTCATCCGGAATATCCAATACCCACTCCCACAAACTGCTATTATCGTGCTTGTCTATCCAGTCTTCTCCCATATATCTTTCGAAGAGATGATACACTTCCGGGGCAACCCATGAAGGCACGTGTATCCCATTAGTTATATGAGCTACAGGTACGTCATCTTCTGAGGCCTGAGGCCAGAGGCTATGCCACATGCTTCGGGTAACTCTACCGTGAAGTTGGCTCACGGCACAGCGCTGATTAGCCATCCTCAAGGCAAAGGTGGTCATGTTGAAGGTCTGAGTTGTATCATTATCCTGCCGCCCGAGTTGAAAGAACGCCTCTCGGTCAATCCCTGATGCTTTCCAGTAAACGTCAAAGTATTTCTCCATTAGTTGAGAGGAAAAGGTGTCATGACCAGCCATCACGGGTGTATGGGTAGTAAAAACGGTTGTTGCCCGCACCCTGCTTAAAGCTTCAGCGGAAGGTAACCCTGCTGCCACCAGTTCCCGGGCGCGTTCCAGCATCATGAAAGCAGTATGTCCCTCGTTAGCATGCCACACGGCTGGGTGGATGTTTAATGCCCGCAGGACACGCACGCCACCAATTCCAAGTACAATTTCTTGCTGTAAACGTTGTTCGCGGTCAGCGACATAGAGGCGCGCTGATAGCTGTCGGTGCTGCTGGGGATTTTCTTCAAGATTCGTATCCAATAAATAGATGCTCGTGCGACCCACCTGTACCTTCCACACCCCGATAGCCAGAGTAATATCACCCAGTTGGACCTCAGCTACGGTGTTCTCGCCTGTTGGAGAAAGGACCCGATTAATGGGCGCTGTCCCAAAATCAAGCTGTCGATAGACCTCCTCCTGCCAACCCTCCGCGGAGATACGCTGGTGGAAATACCCTTGGGGATACATAAATCCGACCGCCACCAGTGGTAGACCGAGTTCGCTCGCTTCCTTACAAATATCACCGGCTAGTGCTCCCAGGCCACCAGCATAGATGGGAAGAGAGTTATGAATAGCGTACTCCATTGAGAAAAAGGCGATAGGTCCTTGCAGTAACTCACTATATTCGCTGGCAAACCATGTTTTTGAAGATGACATGTCAGCATCAAACTCTAGCATTACAGAGTCGTACAAATTGAGGAAAGCGTGGTCTTTGGCAGCTGCTTCTAGTGTATCCTGAGCAACCTCGTTTAGCTGTTTGACTGGGTTATGCACAGTCATTCTCCAGAGTCGATTATCGAGGATGCGAAATAACCTGCGGGCCTTTTCATGCCAACTCCACCACAGATTATTAGCTAGTTCATCAAGCCTGCTAATACGTCCCGGTACTTTCGGAGCAACCATTAGACTATTTCTTCACGTAATTTCTTACTTGCCAAGATTATACTGATTATACTCCATCTTGAGACAGCAAGACTAACCTACAGGAGCTAGAGCTGTGCTGAATCAGCAAAAAAAAGACCGGTTAGCACTCAATTATCCACAAAGATTTGGCCAGATTTACATCTCAATGATTCGGACACCTTCTCTAAAAATGTTTATGTCATGTATGTTGATGGAGGCAAACGAAAGCGGTAATGACGCCTGATAGGGTCTGCTATTAGCAGCTATGCCAACATTCTCGAATCAATTGCGTCGGTCTTTACTTTATCTGAAGCTATCGCTTTTACTTTCAAAGGATGAGTCAACTTTTTTGCTTTGATTTCTCCCGTCTCTGTGTCAATTAAGGTTACATGGTCATATTGCTCGTGACAGTATCACATTACATGTACCAAAAGAACAATTGCCCGGCTCTTCACTGAGCCGGGCAATCCTAGGGGTACTTAGATACCCGAACCGAAGGCAATACCTTACTAGGGTATTGTATAACATATAATCTTTCGTCTGTCAAGTCCCAGGGGGGCGTTTTTTAGTTATCCTGATAATTTTATAGCATACACGTTGGTACATACTGCTGATGCTCGTTATGGTAATCTGGGTCGTTTTTAGTTATACTGTAATATAAAAAATATGAAGACAGGCAGAGGATAAAATGGCTACAGAAACAAAGGTTCCAAAAGAAGTAATACTGAAAAGGCTGAAAAGGATTGAAGGGCAGGTGAGGGGTATCCAGAAGATGCTCATTGAAGACCGGGAGTGTGAGAGTCTAGTAACTCAGTTAGCAGCAATCCGCTCGGCTGTTGAAAGTGTGGGACAACTGGTACTGACTAATTATATGGACCTTTGTTTTCGCAAAAATGTTGATACTGAAGAGTCTGCGGTCGAGTCACTGACACGCGTCGTCGCTATTTGGGGCAGAGTCCGTGTTGGTGATAGTAAATAGGACCTGCTGAGCCTACTACTCTGCTTCGACCTTCTTCTTCCGCTTGAAGATGAGCCAGAACGGTAAGAAGGCAACCAAGCCACCAGTAAGAAGACCACCAAGCCACTGGAAAGGCAGCTTTGAAGTTGCCACCTTTGGTTCTTCGGGGAGGCCGTAGGCTTCAGGAGTATCGTCGAGCACGTAGAGGACCCGCAAACCACCCAGTTCATTTTCGCCATACAGATTGGCCTTGGGAGTCCCGTTATCTATCAGGCTTTGAACACGTGCTCTGGCTGTGGTCAGCAGGTCAGTGCGCTTTCCGTATTGAATTGCACCGGTTGGGCAGGCATCAGCACAGGCAGTTGGCAAGCCACTATTTACCCGGTCAATACAGAAGGTGCATTTTCGGGCAGTTCCCAGGTGCTCGTCTTTATGGGGAACACCGAAGGGGCAGGCCTGAACACAGTAACCGCAGCCTATGCACCACTCCTGGTCAATAACTACAATTCCCCCCTCGTGTGTAATGGCTCCTGTAGGGCACACCTCTTCACAACTGGCCTCAGTGCAGTGCATGCAGGCGTGCTTTCGATGGCTCCATTCATCACCCTTTTTTAAGGGGAACAGGGTGGACCAGCAATCTGCTTCTAGCTCGGGAGGGTCTTCTGGAGTGGGTCTGGCAGTCTCTGGGTTGTTATTGTAGTTCTTGCAGGCAGCGTAGCACCACCAGCAGCCGATGCATTTGGTAACGTCTACCAACATACCTGCGTCCGTCTCAGAGGGTGCCGCTTCCGCCACCTTATTGAATTTAAAGGTTTTAAGTAAGACGAGTCCTGCCGCTGTTCCCAAGGAGGCCTTCAAAAAATTTCTTCGCCCTAGTTCCATGTCAGCTCCCCGATATTCGGTTTACTATCGCGGTCAATTACTGAGGGTCCGGGATATCTATTACTATAACCCCCCGGTTTGCTTCCCTTTCCGCGGCATTGACATCACCCTCAGTCAGGAATATATCCTCGTTGCCGTGGCAGGAATTGCAACTCTCATTCTGTGGTGTATGTAACTGGATGTTGTGTGGTGTGGCGTATTTCCAAGTCGATACGGCATCGAAATCAGGCATTAGGTTTGAGCCGTAGTAGTCGCAGGTCCCGGTACACGTCGGGACGTGTCTCAACACCACGTATGTGTAAGGTCTGTCCTCTGACTGTATCGGATTGTATCCTATCTTGAACGTCATTACCGACGGACTGCTGGTACGACAGGGCAGACCTTCTGCATCAAGTGCTACATGGCAGTCATAGCAGTTTTTGTAATCTACAGAGTGACAGACCTGGCATTGAAGGTCATCAATATGCTGCTCGTGCTGCGGGTTGTCAGAGGTATCTGTCAGGACATCCTCGTGACAATCCACACACTGAACAGATACCATGTTACTGTACCGGTCATCGGTGACCTCTCCTGAGCCATGGAGTTCCTCACCGTGGCATTTTGTACATGTCATCAGTTCCTGTGTCCAGTGGACATCGGCTGAAACCCCGGCGTTATTCCCGAGGTACTCGTCACCAACCCGGGAACCATGGCAAGCAACGCAGTTGTATTGCATTGACGGAGTTTCCTTAATAACGTGGCTTGATATCAGACCGCCACCCAGCTCATCCGGACGGCTGATGTGACACTGGCCGCATGTGGTATGACACTGTTCGCAATGATTTCCGTAGGCCTCATCGAGGGCTGTCCCTTCAGTTAGGTCACCGCCCCGCGCTTCGAGCTTGGTCGTGAAGCCGCTGAGTGTGGCGTGCAGGCTGGTATCATGAAGAACCGCGATGTCACTATGACAGATAGCACAGCTCTCTTCCGATGGGTCGGCTACTATTCCGACATGGGCAGAGTCTTTCTCTTCGGCGCTACTATCACCGCCGTGACACACCACGCAGCCTACCTTGCCATGAACATCTTCTGAAAAGTCGGTCTTCTTCAGGTAGACCTTTTCCCA
>SMTZ1_10000410_pt1 | contig 48748 bp, 38 predicted proteins | sample DeeMarSWOR136_30_FD_25667 | JGI IMG/M metagenome (IMG submission 25667) | reverse complement strand
TGTCCCCCTGTCGAACTCTCCCACACGGTTGGAATCCTCGGCAAGGTTGCGGCTGGGATCTGTCGCCTTAACCACGTAGAAATAATTGGTTCCCACCGTCCCGGCGGCGCTGGGATCCAAATATGAAGTCCCCTTGGTCTCGCTGATGGAATCCCCGCCGGCAGGTGTAAAACCAGGATTCGTATTCCGGTAAACCACATAGTGATCGATTGCCACGTTATCCTTAGCGTGGGACCACTCCAGGTAGATATCGCTCACTGAAAGCTGGGCCGTCAGATCGCCGATGGCCGAGGGAGCCACCGGATCCTGGTACCAGAAGCCGGCTCCCACGCCGAAGTTGGTGCTGGCAGATGGCCCGATGGGTGTGGACTGGCCCAGGGTGGACTTCATGGCGAAGTTGGTGGAGCTGGCCTGTCCGCCAGCGGAGCCAAGTACCGAGGTGACCAGTTGGGTTTCGGCTGAGACAGTCGCGGTCAAGATAACCGAAAACAAGAGTACACATGTTACTGAAATCAGATAATCGTTGAGAATTTTTAAGCTTAGATTTCTTCTCATCATCTTACTTTTCTCCTTTCAGCTACTATGTGAGCAGTCGACCCATTGATTTTATGAATGATCTAGCTTACCTCCTCCGTTAGACTGTTTAAAGTTTTCTAATAGCAATCTCTGCGCGTGGGAGTCAACGATAGTGGTTTTTCGAAGAGGCCTTCAGTCAATGATCTTCTGGCTGTCACCACTCCCCAATGGTCACCGCGCCCACAGGGGCCACAATCGTCATGGCCTTGTTGATTTCCATCGGCTCATCGTAAGATCCTTTGACAATGCTCAGTTTCCCACCCTCAAGCACATCGATCACTCCTTCAGCCACCGTGTCCCAAGGTCTAAAAACCGTCCCGTCCTCTTGGATAACCGTATGACCTTTGTCCACATACACAACGCTATCGCCTGGGAAGGTCTGAATGGCAGCTTCTAGGCTATCATTCTCAAAACTGGTGCCAGCATTTGCCCCAAAGCCCGCTGGACCACACCCACCATGTGTGTGGATACCTAGAGTTAGGGTCGAACCAAAGGATATCACAGGACCGCCGGAGTTGCCCGTCATGGTATCAACACGATATTCCCAATAGGAGTCCGCAGGGCCGTCTACGGTTTCTCCTTCATTCGGCCCTGCATGCGTCTGCTGGGTTCGGTTAAATAAATTATAACCACCAGTGGTACCCAGAGGATCGTCATCTACGCCATAGCCTGTGATGCGAATGTTACCTGGATTGCTATCGCGGGACATACGGTAGAACGCACCCTGTACCTGCGGAGGAAGCAAACCAGTATTGCTGTTGGGACTGACGTTAAAAACCGTCCAATCATCTCCCAGGCCGTTATCGTGAAAGTCGATACTTCCAGGGATGACCGCGTATTGGTCGTGAGGGTGAGCAAAATTCGTAGTCCCGTTGCTGTCCGAAGGGGGAATATTAAACTCCAATACGTCTATCATCCCAGCGCAGTGTCCGGCAGTCAGATAGGCTCCGCTAGAGGTTATCCAGCCGGTACATTTAGACGCAGAGTCGGCGCCAACAATCCAAATAAAGCGACCTATGGCATCGTCCTCTGAGGGAACGCGATCATCGATGATGTCACAGATATCTTTTGATCCTTCTATCCAGTTGTTGCTCTCGTGTTCACCGACCATAATTTCCCGCACCTCAAAGAAGATCCCTTTGTCTCCGGAGGCAACATGCAGCTCCACCTCTAAGGCATCGCCGTTGAAAAAGGCAGAGGCACTCTGCCACTGTATCAAACTTATAGAGTTAAGGCGCTGCCAAGCTCCGTCTTCAAGAGAGGTTATGAGAAGATAGCTTTCCTGACCAAGGTTGCACTTGCCGAAGTTCAGCCGAAGCCATGGAGCTTGGGGAACTCGAATGACCTCCCTAAATGCCACAACGTGCTTTTCCATCTGGCCATCTTGCACACCGGAGTTCACTATATGCACTTCAGTGTGGCACGGCATAGACGCTGGTTGCGCAAAGCAAGTGACAGCGGCCAGGAATGTCAGCCAGAGGATTAAGCCCCAAATTACATGCATGTTTATCTTATTCATGGCCAAAATCCTTTCTTGAAAACAAGATATGGTGTGTCGCTTGTCTCATACGCAACTATTTATTGTAGGTTTACCAGCACAAGAACAAGACCTTCTCCCTCTTCTAGCGTGCTCATCGCCTTGCCAATGATGGCCCCGTGCGAACGGTCTCTATCTGTGGCTTTCATGGCATGGCCCGGGGTGCTGGAGGTGGTCAGCAGATCTCCCGGCTGAATGGCACCGTTGGAAGCATCGGCCAGGGCATACACCCGGCCGCTGAGGGCCACATCGCGACCATCTTCAAGTGCACCCGGCTGGCTGAGTGTAATGCCGGGATTGATACCGCCTGCCCCACTTACCACGCCCGCCACTCGGTGATCGTAAGGCTGCCGGCTCATCCGCAGTCTCCCTGGATTCTGATCGTCGATCACCACCAGAGCCCCTTCCGGGATACTCCTCCCATCGGACATGGCAAAAGGCTCGGCGAGGTCTGAGCCGCCGGTGATGGTGAGTATATCGGTGGTCGTGGTACCTTTGACCTCTAACTTGGTACCTGGACTTGTCGTCCCAATGCCGACACGGCCGGAGATGACCACATCGCCTTCAAATATGCCTGCTTTATCATCGGTACTATCAACCTCTGCATAGAGGGCTGGACCGCTGGAGTTGTAGAAGTGTCCAGCATAATGGACCGGACTCTCAGCACGTCCGTAGACTCCAGCTCCATCAGCGCTTGCGGATATATTGATATAACCATAAACCCCGTACTCAGCCATTCCATAGGCGGTGCCACGCACGCCGATTCCATTTGTGCCCTCAGCTCGACCATAGATGGCATCTTCCAGATCACTATCGGTCTGAGCACGAATCTCACCAGAAACATCCACCTTACCAGAAACATCCAGTGCATAGCTTGGACTGGTCCCGATGCCGACCTCGCCAGACGAACTGATCCATAGGCGGTTAGTCCATGCTGCTCCGTCGTCTTCGCTAGAGTCGAATTTGAGATTCCCGCCGTCGTCCCTGATCCTCCAGTCGATGTAGCTGGAGCCAGTTCTCTTTAGGATAAGACCCACCGGACTTGATCCGGAAGCGGTGATACTGACCTCGGGAGATGTATCATACATCTCTAGCTTGGAGCTCGGGCTCGTCGTTCCGATGCCCACGTTGCCGTCTTCTTTTATTGTCATTGCACTCGTTGGAGACGATTCCTCGCCCACCCTGAACAGGACAAACGTTTCACCAGCTGGTGAACCGCTGCCATCGTGCAGTGCTTCTAACAATAATGCCTTTTTGTTCCCCTCGCGCGAATGAGAGATGATGTGACCCCCGCTGGCATCATTATCTATGATCTCGATGTACTGATCAGAATCTCTCTTCGCCCTGATAGCTCCGTAGTGAACGTCCAGTTTTGAAGTTGGACTCGTCGTCCCGATGCCCACATTGCCCTGAAAATAGGCCTGCGAATTACCTCCCTGCGATGATCTGGACCGCAGGTAAAAATCGACGCCGTCGTTCTCATCCACTGCATAGATCGGGTAGGTGTAGACTGAATCGTCGTTATCGTAGTTGGAGATGTATAGCTTGTATCCTCCCGCATTGGCGCCGGTGTTTGCTACACCACTCAATTTGACTTGAGTCGAATCCCGTGTCATGATATGAAGGTCCGCTGTAGGATTCGTCGCCCTGATGCCGACGTTGCCGTCATTGTCTATGTAGAGGTTTTCTTCTCCATATTTTCCTATGAAAAAGCCTGTGGCTTCTGCCGTAGCTTCGTTCTGAACACCAATGTACCAGTCGTCCGATCGACCCCTTATGGAGATTAATTCGCTCCCTCCATCATAACCTGTACTATCACCTCCAACATTGACATCCCCTACGACATCTAAAGGCTGGCCAGGGCTCGTCGTTCCAATGCCCACCCAATCGGTTTCCGTCTCCAGCCGGACCACGGTGCCATCATCCACCCAACCACCACCTCCGCCCACACCGCTGCGGGCATAATCGGCACTGTCGGCCTCGGCAGCCCGGAAGGCATATCCCACCGCCACGATCCGCTGCCGAGGCGTCATCTCCGGATCACCACCCACCTGAACCCCCAGCCAGCGAACTGGATCGCTGAAAACCGCATCTGTGATGCTATTTATCTGACCCAACAAGACGTCAAAGATCCCTGCGGTCACCTGCACTGAGGGTTGAGTTTCGGTCCATATGGTGGATCCTCCCGTGGAATCGTCATAGATGGTAAAGGTCATGGAGACAGTGGTGTCCAAAGCGACACCACCTGCGTCGGTCAGTGTGCCCTGGTAGCTCATCAGGCCGGGCACTTCGGCCTTGGATCCCTGCGATTTTGGGCTCCGGATAAAAGAAATCCCGGACTTATCAGTAGAAACCGTCCGGGAAGCTTCAGTCTGTTCAGACTGGGTGGCGGAATCGCCAGCCAGCGCCGCTGTCGACAGCAGAACCATCGACAGCACGACCACAAAAGCTATCGCTTTCATGGATGCTCCTCCTTGAAAGGTGAAAGGTTTTAAACGAACGAGCGTTTACACGGAAGAAGCCATAAAACACCTCCTCTGCGAATATGGTGAGAGATTTTAGAAAATGGCGAATTAAAATAGGTGCTATTATAAGCGACCTTTTCTATCTGAACAATTTCGCAAAGTCATTTTACCACAAACCCTTATTTTTGTCAAGAATTTAAATTTTAAATTTTATAAGAGACGAAAAAAGGTGAAATAATTTTTAACTATCACTGTTTATAACTCGGTATTCTGGGATCGTGCATCGTGAACGATGTGGGGGCAAGGTGACATTGCCTTCGAGCCTTTAGCTTCCGTATCAGCTTTCACAACGACAAATGAGAAAGATCGTGATTCGTGTATCGTGAATCGTGGTTCGCAAAACCATGAACTTCAAATTTAGCTTTTCACGACTCATGAGTCTCGAGTCCCTCTTCCCTCACCCCTCAATCCTCACCCCTTCGTTTCTTCCTCTTGACAATCCCCCCACAAATCTATACCTTTACAACATATGTACGGGCACGGCGCGCCGTGCCTATACCGTCATTTAGGCACATTCTCAAAGGATCTCTCATGAATGCGCTCTCCATATCAGCCTTGGCCGTGCTGGCCCTTTACCTGGGCTACCGCTTTTACGGCGGTTGGATCGAGCGGCGCATCGTCGAGCCCAATGATGATAACCCCACCCCAGCCTTCTCCTGCAGCGACGGGGTGGACTTCTGCCCGGCGGAAAAGCCATTGCTGTTTGGACACCATTTCTCCTCCATCGCCGGGGCTGGGCCCATCATCGGCCCCCTGGTGGCCGTGGCCTACTTCGGCTGGCTGGCCACCATCCTGTGGATCGTGATGGGCAGCATCTTCCTGGGCGCGGTCCACGATTACCTGGCCCTGATGATCTCGGTGCGCCGCCGGGGTGCCTCCATCGCCGAGATTGCCCGCCGGACCATGGGCCGGGGAGCCAAAGCGGTCTTCTCCATCTTTTTATGGCTGGCCTTGGTGCTCATCATCACCGTCTTCGGCGTGGTGGGGGCCCAAACCCTGGTGCAGAAGCCGGAAATCGTCTTTCCCACCCTGATGATCATCCCTATCGCCATGCTCTTCGGTGCCATGACCTATCGGCTGCGCTTTCCCGTGGTCCTGGGCTCGTTTCTGGCGGTTATGGCATTGTTTGTTTGCATCTGGTTGGGATATCACTGGCCCATAGCTCTCTTGGGTCCGGTGCTGGGCCTGGAGCCGACCATGTTCTGGTTCGCCATATTGATGATCTACTGCCTGGTGGCCTCAGTGTTGCCGGTGTGGTTTCTGCTGCAGCCCCGGGACTATCTGAGCACCTACACCCTGTTCATCGGTTTGGTGTTGGGCTATCTGGGCCTGATCTGGGCCCGCCCAGCCATCAGCGCCCCAGCCTTCTCGGGGCTTACCTCGGACCAAGGACCGTTGTGGCCCATGCTGTTCGTCATCGTGGCCTGTGGGGCCATCAGCGGGTTTCACTCCCTGGTGGCCAGCGGGACCAGCTCCAAGCAGCTGGCCAAGGAGTCGCAGGGCAAAATCATTGGCTATGGCAGCATGATCACCGAGGCGGTGCTGGCCGTGCTGGCGCTGATGGTGGTCGCCGCTGGATTGTTCTGGAAGGCCCCGCCGGGCCTGGAGGAGTTTGGCTTTCAGGCCAACTTCGCCAAGGGTTGGATTGTGGCTTTCGGTACTGGGTACGGTCGGGTGGTGGGCCAGCTTCCCGTTATCAGCGTGACTGTGGCCATCCTGTTCGGCATGATCATGCTCAAAACCTTTGTGCTGACCACCTTGGACACGGCCACCCGCCTAGGCCGCTTCATTGTGACGGAATCCCTGGGCACCTCGGTGCCGATTTTTCGGCGCCGGCTGATCGCCGCCATGGTGACCATCCTGCCGGCCTTCTACCTGGGCTGGACCAACTCCTGGAAGACCATCTGGCCGGTCTTCGGAGCGGCCAATCAGCTCATCGCCGCCCTGGCCTTGGTGGTCATCTCCGCCTATCTGGTGGGGGTTGCCAAGCCCAATAAGCTCACCGTTTTGCCAGCGGCCTTCATGAGCGCCACCACCGTGGCCGCCCTGATATGGCTGGCCTTCAACAGCACATCGGGATTTTTCTTCACCGGGAAAACCACCTTGGGGGCGACGGCGGTGGTGCTGGTGGCGTTGGCGGGGTATATGGTTGTTGAAGGGGTCAGGGCGTTTCGAGGATTGAAGAAAAAATGAAGGGATGAATTTTCCCCTTGACAAGCCCAACATAAATTTTTATTATTTTAGCTAAAGCTAAAAATTATAGCTTATCCTATTTTGGAGATGAGCCATGCTCGAATTGACGGCAAGCCTGGAGGATTATTTAGAAGCCATTTGGATCATCGGCTTAGAAAAGAAGATCGTGCGGGTCAAGGATATCGCGAGGCTTCTTCAGGTCAAGGCAGCCTCGGTCATAGGAGCTCTGAAGATCCTGGCAGAGAAAGAATTGGTCATCCACGAACGGTATGGGTATGTGGAGCTGACCAAGAAGGGCGTGGTCAGGGCCAAGAAAATCTTTGAGAGACATAAAATCCTAACTAAGTTTTTTCATGAAATTTTAGGACTTTCTCTGGACGTGGCTACAGAAGATGCCTGTCGAATCGAACATCATATGCACAAAGAGACCGTCGATAGGCTGGTCGAATTCATGGAGTTCATCGAAACTTATCCCTTCAAGGAAAAAACTGGTTTTTCCAACTTTGGGGACTTCGTCAAGAAAGGCGCCGTGCGTGCCAAATCGCATCAGAAAACGGTTTAGAAGTGAGGCGAAAAATTTTTTGTGATAAAAGTTAGGGACTCCTAAAATATTTAGACAAATTTAACATAGGCCGAGCGTTTTGTCATTATTTCGAATCTAGATTAGGAAAGATTCGTTGCAAGCCTTGTGATGAGGTCTTCAATAAGGAGGAGAACGATGCTAAGCTTCCCAATGTTCACCATATGGTCGCTGTGGCTGGTCCTGGTTCCCATATTCCTCTTTGCCTGGGCTGGCATGGCCATAGGTGACAGGCTGCGGGGGGTGAAAATCGAGAACAAGGAGGATCACTGCAATGTCAAGACTGGCCTGTTTAGCATGCCGCCGCTCTTGGCGCTCACCGTTCTGTCGATTTTCACGCCCATCGTTTCCAGTCCATTGTTCTGGGTTGGTGTTGCCTTCATTTTTGTGGCAGGAATTCTATATGTTTTGTCAATTACAGCATTTATCAAAGCGAAACTCGGACTAAACACTGTGGGTATCTACCGGTTGTCCCGGAACCCGATGTATGTGGCCATGTTTTTAGTTATGGTCGCTTTTGCTTTTATGGCCTGGTCCCCGGCTGCGATAATGGGCATTCTGGCAGCCGTTGTGGCCCTGTGGAATGTGGCGGCGACCCATTGGATGGTGCTCAGAGAAGAGGGGTTTCTGGAGCGCAAATATGGGCAGAGGTACGCTGTTTATAGAGGGCAGGTGCCCAGGTATTTTTTCTTCGTCTGAAGGCACAGAGGTGACGAGAGAGTATGAACATCGAGACCGATCTCCCGGTTATCGGCAGTGGGCGGTGCAGAAATGAAGTTAAAAAAATTTTTTGGAATAGAAGTTAGGCAAACCTAAAAATCGGATTCGTTCAAGAGGAGGCTGGAGATGAGACCGTGAACCTAAAAATCAAGAATGAGTTGTCGACAGAGATGGAGTTCATCAGCATCTCAAAATTATAGTCTCCAAGGAGGCAGGAAGATGATGAACAAGCACTTTTTAACGATCATGGCGGCCGGGATGATAATTTTGTCAGCAACTGGAAATGCCTTTGCAGAGGAAACCGTCGGCTGTCCTCACAACGTGGGCAAGGGGAAAGTGAAAATACGGAGCAAGGTAGCATTTGTCCAGGCACAAGAATGCTACTCCGATGAAGTGTGGAAAGCCCTCCACGACCATTCACCATACTCGATAGATGACGATAAAATGGTTGATTTGCCCGAAGAGTGGCATCAGAGCGTGACTCAAATTGCCCTGGGAGTTGAATACGGGATTGTCGACAAACTGAGCTTAGGAGTCTTTTTCCCGTATGTGATCAAGGATTTAAGGCGACAGGTCTGGTCCCCAGCAGCCAAAAAGACTGTATGGAAGGAAATCGAGGACGATGGTTTGGCAGACATTTGGCTGTCAGCCAAATATCTGGTGTATTCAGAATCGCCCGGACTGCTGGGGTTGGATTGGGAGGATGGCCTTCTCCTCGCATTGGGTTACAAGCCATCTATCAGCTCTGACGAGAAGGTGAAAAGCGGCATCGCGAGCGGGGGTCAGGATTTCAAGCTGGTTGTACCAATTTAGGGGAGAGGTGAAAGATATAGATGGTTTTGCCAAGTCAGGGTGGGACCTGGGAGATAAATTTGGATATCGCGCCTTCATGGGCTGTGAGTTCTCGAATCATAGATTCGTCGTCATAGGCGGGCCTCAGGGCTGGCTGGCTGGGGGCAACCAAGAACGCGACGGAAGCGAAATTGAAGATAGCAGCACATATTCCCATAGTATCGTGGCCAAATTCCGCTGGCAGCCTTATGGTGATGAAGATGCAGGTTCCATAGACATTGGAGTAAGGATGCCCTATGCAAATAAGACTGCCTTTGCTCCCGTTGTCGTGCCGACCATTGGTTGTCGGATAAAATTTTGATGAAACAGTTGTTGACAGAAGATCATATCTGAATCTCTTTGAGCCGGCGCACCCTTCACAACCAGATCGATTTTGATCTTCGAGGATTATCTCACGAAAAAAATTGCCTCTGGTCATGAAATTGATTAAATTTGGGGATATTATCATAGGTTAGGGTGAACTCTGTGGGCAAAGGATGATGGCGTGCAATATACCCAACTGGGCAAAAAAGGTCCTATTGTCTCCACAATAGGCTTTGGCGCCTGGGCCATAGGTGGGGTCAACTGGGGCCCAACGGACGATGAGGTGTCCAAGAAAGCCCTGCATCAAGCTCTTGATCTGGGGGTGACCTTCATCGACACCGCCGACGTCTATGGTAACGGCCACTCGGAGAAACTCATCGCCGAGGTGTTCAAAGAGCGAGGCAAGGGGGACGTGATCGTGGCCACAAAGATGGGCAACGATTTCTACCACGCCGATGAGAGCGATGATACGGGCTTTGGCCCCATTCGTGCCAACTACGATCTTAAGTATTTAATATGGGCCGCGGAGCAGAGCCTCAAACGTCTTCGGCTGGAGACCATCGATATCATGCAGCTGCACAGCCCTACCACGGAATTGGCCCAGCGGGACGAGCCCTGGGAGGCTCTGTTGAGATTGAAGGAACAGGGCAAGATCCTGCATGCCGGCATCAGCATCATCTCCTTCGCCGAGACGGAGCAGGCTTTTTTGCTGGACGAGCATCATGATCTTTTAGACTGCATCCAGGTGCGCTATAACCTCTTGGAGCGAGAGGCGGAGAAGGAGCTGTTCCCCAAGGCTCAGGAACACGGCATCGGAGTCATCGTCCGCATCCCCATCTTATTTGGTCTGTTAACCGGAAAATTTAACCGACAGTCTCAGTTCGGCGAGGACGATCACCGCCGGCATACCCTCTCGCCGGAGAAGCTGGGCGAGTATCTCGACAAATTAGATGACTTGAAACCATTCTACGATCGCTACCCCGATCAGACCATGACCCAGACCAGCCTTCGCTTCTGCATCTCTCACCCCGCCTGTCACACCGCCATCCCCGGGGCCAAGACGCCGAAACAGGTGAGAGAGAATTGTGCGGCGTCAGATCTGGGGCCGTTTCCATTAGAGGAGATTCCGGAAGGTCAATAGCTGGCTTAAAGAACAGGATAAACCGTCGCAGGTTGGTGATGTGAATGAATTTTAAAGACAGAGTCGTTCTGGTGACCGGTGCTTCACGTGGAATAGGGCGCGCCATTGCCCAGGCCTTTGCGCAACATGGCGCAAAAGTTGCTGTTCACTATCATCGAGACATTGGTATGGCCGAGAAGACGATGAACGTACTTCCAGGAGGTCCGCACCAACTATTCTGCTGTGATGTTTCCGATCCCAACGAAGGGCAATCTCTCATCGAAGACATTTTGAAAAAGTTCGGCCGCCTGGATGTGTTGGTGAACAACGCGGGAATATTCAAAGCTCACCCCATCCAAAAGGTGAGTTATGAGCAATGGCTCGAAGACTGGCAGAGAACGCTGGCTACAAATCTAGTTGGTCCCGCAAATCTGATCTATTGGGCATCACAACATATGATCAAGCAGGGCGGCGGGCGCATCGTCAACATCTCCTCACGAGGTGCTTTTCGGGGAGAGCCCGAGGCTCCCGCATACGGGGCCAGCAAGTCTGGGCTAAACGCGCTGAGTCAATCCCTGGCCCAGGCACTTGCCCCGCACAACATCTTCATCACAGTGGTGGCTCCAGGATTCGTGGAGACGGAGATGGCCAGAGAGTTGCTTTCCGGTCCCGACGGTGAAAAGATCAAGCGTCAGAGCCCACTGGGCAGGGTGGCCCGACCAGAAGAGGTGGCTCGAACGGTCCTTTTTCTTGCCTCTGAGGGCTCGGATTACCTCACCGGGGCCATTGTGGACGTGAATGGGGCCTCCTATTTACGATCATAGCGTCTGTGACTTCAGCAATATATCGTTGTTGCATACATTACCCCCGCATTCACAATAAGGAGTCTTAACAGTATCCAAAGAGTTTCTCGATGCAAGATGTTGCAAGATGTTGGTAGAGAATCCCGAAGAGTGGCCATCTCAAACACAAATGGCGGAGGACATAAAGAATGCAGATTCATGGCAAATTCGTGATTCAATTCGTGTTGGTTCCATTGTTGATCCTTTTTGTAGTGGTGCTGCCTCTCTTAGCACAGGAGCGAGTTTCCATCGAGGGCACTGTCGCCGATAAAACGACGGGGATGGGTCTAGAAAATGTGAACGTCTCTGTTGAGGAGATGACATTGGGGGCTGCATCCGACAGAAAGGGGAACTTCTTCATCGAGAACGTTCCTGCCGGCTTTTATGCGTTGCGGTTCAGCGCCGTCGGCTACAAGGAGTTAGTGTTGGCGGAGGTCGCAGTCGAGCCTGGTAAGACGACTGATCTTCATGTTCTCCTTCAGCCGACCCTTCTCGAATTACGGGAGATCGTGGTCACGGGAACGCGCAGCATCCATTCTCTCAAAGATGTTCCCATTGAAACCAACCTTGTGTCTGCAAAAGAGGTCATGGGGGTTGGTCTACAAACTTTAACGGATGCCATTCGTTGGGTACCGGGGGTGAATATCTCCGGGGGGGCGCCAAACGGCGCTGCTCGCAGATTTACAGGGATAATACATGGTTTGCCGGCCCACTACAGCATGATCCTGGTGGATGGCCAACGGGCCAAAAGCGAGCACATTCACACCGGCGTCAATCTCAATCTGGTGCCCATGGGCATGATCGAGAGGATCGAGGTCGTCAAGGGTCCTGTGTCGGCCCTATATGGCAGTGAGGCCTTCGGCGGCGTCATCAATATCATCACGAAGCAGTTCCCCGAAAAGTCGAAATTTGGCGCTGAGCTCTCCTATGGAGAATACAATACTCAGAATATCAACGTAAATCACGGCGCCACTGTTGGGAAAGTCGGATATTACATCAATGGCAATTTGATTCGGACCGACGGAGTGCCCGATGTCAACGACGTGAAGTTCGGTTATGATCAGTTCAACCTGCTGGGCAAGTTCTGCATCGGCACGGGTGAGAATAACAGGTTACACCTGAGCTCCCGTTACTACCGTAATAAATATCTACGAAATGTGTCCATGCCAAAGGTCAAGGATAGCTGGATCGACCTGGCCAGTCGTTGGCAGAGGAGCTTCAGCGAGAGATCGGACCTGGCCGTCGGGTTCACCTATTCCCATTTCCAGGGCGAATACCGCGACGATGACAACCGTACCATGAAGCTCGACTGCGTTTTCAACGGGATTTTTCTCGACAACAACGCGCTCAGCGCCGGCGCCGAGATCCGTAACGAGCGGTTCAGCCGGAATGCCACCCCGCAAAAGGAGCAATCCATCCTGGGCACATTCGTCAAAGATGAGATCAAACTGAGCTCTCATATGACCTACATCACCGCACTGCGTGTGGATCATCACCCCAATGTGGGCACAGAATTCACGCCAAAGGTTGGGGCGCTGTACAGGCTCTCTCCGAATACGGACATACGGGCCTCTGTTGGAAAAGGCTTCCGGGCACCTTCATTACAGGACTTGTACGAAAAGGAGTTCAATCATAAGACTTATTACCGAAACGGCAATGCGGAATTGAAACCAGAGTACTCCATGAGCTACCATCTGGGCGTGGAGCACCGTTTCAGCGACGCTGTTCTGGTTAGAGTTTCCGGTTTCAGAAATGATTTCACAGACATGATCATGGCATTGGATACGGGTGACTCCCTTGGTGGGATGCCTATTTTCAGGAGGGAAAATGTCAAGGAAGCGCTGGCTCAGGGGATGGAGGTGGAGCTCAGGCTGAAGATCAGCAGCTTCAGCGCAATGCTCAGTCATACCTATACCGATACCAAAGATGATGAGGATAACCCACTTGCCTACTCACCCAAATACATGACACATTTCAGGCTGTATCATTACCTGCCCAGCTTGAGCTTTGGGACTATGCTGTCCCTAGAAGATGCCAGGAGCAGATATTACAAAGCATCTGGTGGTCAGGATAAGCTCAACGATTACACCCTGGTGAGTCTTAGTGTGAATAAAAAGCTGCCTGGTGGACTGACGGCGTTTGTCAGAATTGAGAACCTGATGGATCAGGAGTTTGAGATCTATGAGGATGCAAAATCGATCGTCGGATACGGCAGGTCATTCCTGGGCGGGTTGAAATTCGATTATTAGCCGATAACTCCTATAACATTAAAGGAAACCAACCCATGATCAAAGAGATCATCGCAACCAACGAAGCCCCCCAGGCCATCGGGCCATATAGCCAGGCCGTGAGGGCCGCGGATTTCATCTTCTGCTCCGGGCAGATCGCCATGGATCCGAAAACTGGAGAACTCATTAGCGGCGACATCGGAGCTCAGACGGATCGGGTACTGGAGAACCTCCAGGCAGTGCTTCGAGCCGCTGGGGCAAGTCTGGACCATGTAGTGAAATGCACCGTTTTTCTGGCCAACATGGACGATTTTGCCGCCATGAACGAGGTCTATGGCCGTTTCTTCTCGAAAGATCCACCGGCCAGAGCCGCCGTGGAGGTTTCCCGGCTGCCCAAGGGGGTGGGCGTGGAGATCGAGGCTGTGGCTTTCGTAGGGAAAAAGAGTTAGGATTCTAGATCTTCGCCCCCGGATCTACAAGCCCAGATCCTGGATACGAGATCTTGGATAAGGGCCATAAAAGACAGTATTTTCCAGCTTCCAGCATCTAACCACCAGCTTCCATACCAGCACCCACAACCATAAACCGTTTTCCAGCATCTGTTTACTGCTTACTGGGGAGGTTGGGGGGGATTGCCATTGCTATTGCCATTGCCGCTTAGGTGCTGGTGGAGAAGGGTTGCCTTGATCCCTGATCCTCGACTCCCGATCCCCAATCCCCGATCCTGGATTTTAGGTTTTCAACCTGCTAGCTATCAGCAGGTTGGCAGAAAAATTTGTCATTATTAATTTTGGCCTTGACTGCATCCTTCGTCATGTTTATGTTTGTCGTTGAGCGGGGCCGTCAAGGCCCCTTTTTATTTCTAACCAAGGAGTTGAAGAGAACAGAGATGAGAGATTTGAGAAGAAACTCGTAACTCGTTTTGCGGTGTCGAAGCTTGTTACGTCTCTCGTCTGTCGATGCTCGAAACTCGTCGAGCTCTCTCAACTCTCCTAACTCTTTCAACTCTCTGAACTCTCCTTTTTATTAAAGGCCTGACATCGTGCGCTGGCATCTTGTTCTCCTGTTCATCCTCCTATTTCCCCATTCAGTTCATGGCGCATTCGAATTTTTAGACGTAGGCGCGCGTCCCGCGGCTATGGGCGGGGCCTTCTGTGCCGTGGCCGACGACGCCCACGCGCTCCATTACAATGCTGCTGGCATGGGCCAGCTCCAGGGTCGAAGGGCGTCTGTCAGCACCTGCCAATACTTCGGCCTGGCTGGTCCCTCCATGCATAATATCAGCCTTCTACAATCCGCCTCCTGGGGAGTCCTGGGGCTTGAGGTCCAGCGGTTTGGCCAAGACCTCTACCGAGAGACGGCTCTCGGCCTGAGCTTTGGCCGATCCTTGCTGGAAGCGCTGTCTTTAGGGATCTCTCTTCGAGGTCTGCAGCTGGCCATCTCCGGATACGGCTCTGCTCAGACCTTTGGCCTGGACTTGGGATTTTTGGCGGCCATGACTCCCCGGTTTCGCTGGGGCGTCTGGGTGTACAACCTGAATAACGGACGTCTGGGAAGATCGCGCCAGGAGATGCCCCAGGTTTTCATCATGGGATTCGCCTACCGTCCCGATTCCAAATTGCTTCTGAGTGCCGATCTGTTGCTGGATATCGCTGACTGTTCTGTGGAAAAACTGGCCAGAGGGGCATATCCCGTGGAACTCCGGCTGGGGCAGGAGTCTCGGCTCTGGAATCCTGTAGCCCTTCGCCTGGGGCTGCAGACCCGCCCGACTCGATTTTCGGCAGGCCTGGGCCTCGAGGCCGGCCACTTGAGTCTCGACTACGCTTATCGTTCTCATCAGTTCTTGGGCGGGACCCATTACGTTTCGCTCTCATGGCCTTAAGTGCGGTTTGTCTTATTTGAAGTCACTCCCTGGCCCATCGAGACTTTCATCCTGGAGGGCATCGTGCGTCACGCATCGTGGCTCGTTGCGGCCCTTATGTTGCTCAATCCAGTCGCTTTTCCCTCATCGGCCCGGGGGGAAGAGTTGATTCCTGACGAGGAATTGGTGGAGTCCGACGATGAGGCCTTCGATCCCCAGGAGATTCTGGAGAGGCTGCTTGAGCTTCACCGGTCCCCGCTGGACCCCAATCGCGCTTCCTTCTCACAGCTTCAACGCATTCCCTACCTGTCAGCCCCTCAAATTCAGAGCATCTTGGAGCATCGAAAAGGGAAACGATTCGTGAAAATGGAGGATTTACTCCGGGTTCAGGGGATTGACCAGGCGACGTTAGCTAGGGCCAGGGCGTTTTTGAAAATTCGGACAATCCGGCAGAGGTGGGGGCATCTGCGTTCTCGAATTGCCCTGGACCTTCCCCGAGCCCGGGGATATCGGCAAAATCTGTACCGGGGCGATCCCAGCAAAATCTACCTTCGTCTGGACCTATCTGTGGATGAACACTTGCGGATGGGGGTTCTTACAGAAAAGGATCCAGGCGAGAAGGATGTGACCGATTACCGATCACTCTACCTGCAGGTGGAAAGCGTGGGTCCACTTCGGCGAGCCATCCTGGGGAGTTTTACCCTTCAGTTCGGACAGGGCCTGGTTTTGGGGTCTAGCAAGGGCCTGTGGGGAGGCCCCCGCTCCTTTTCCGGGATGAAACTGGTTGGGCGTGGGCTCCGTCCATACACTTCCACCGACGAGAATCTTGCCCTACGCGGCATCGCGCTGACAGGTGCCCTGGGTTCCGTGGAGTTGTACATGTTTTTTTCCCGAAGGCGGCTGGATGCCAGCATGGAGGACGATGAGGCCAGAAGTTTCTATCAAGGTGGACTTCACCGCAGCAAAGGAGAGCTGGAGAAGAAGGACACCTTGGGTGAGACTCTGGTGGGCGGTCATGTAATTGGCCACTTGGGCCAGGGTAAAGTGTTGGGTTTGACTTGGTATCGCTCCCGTTATAGTTCAGAGCTTAGCGTTGTTGATCTGGTTCGAAAGCGATATGCTTTCCGAGGAAGGTTGAACCAGGTCTGGGGTGGCCACTTCGACTTGGCCTTCGGTCCCCTAAATTTCTTTGGGGAAGGAGCCCAAGCTCGGCTCGGTGCCCCTGCAGTAGTAATAGGCCTCTTGCTGGACGGACGGTCTCTGGGCACCTCACTGGTATGGCGCTGCTATCCTCCAAACTTCTGTAACCTCCATTCCAGTGGGCTGGCCACCAAAGAAAATCAGAACGAATCCGGTATGTTCCTTGGCCTCAACTGGCAGCCCACAGTTGGCACTAAGCTGGAGCTGCTGGTGGATCAGCACCGACATCCCTGGAGAGGCTATCTTTTGGAAATGCCCTCGGTGGGTGAGCGATTCACGCTCAAGATCATGAAGCGACTAGGCAACAGAATGACCCTGACTTTTCGCCACCGGGAGAGGAGGGCAGAGGTGGCCGCGGCTTCAGCCTTGGGGGTGCGCAAAAACGTCCGGAGCGTTTGCCGGTCGCGACGCTTTCAACTGGATTGCAAAGCCTCCAGGGAGATAGAGCTGAGGGGGCGGTTTGAGACCAACCGGATTGTCATCGAGACGAAAGGCTCTGGAGAGCGGGGAGCGCTGATCCTGGCCCAGCTAAAGTTCACCCCCACTGTGAAACTCAGCGTGAAGGGTGTGGTCGCCTTCTTCTGTGCGCCTTCTTACGATAGCCGGATATACGTCTGCGAGACGGGTCCTTCAGGAATAGTCCGTAACCTGGCCCTTTTTGGTCGGGGCAGCCGGACGTCTCTGCTGGCGAGATGCGAGGCTGCTAAGGGTATGGAGCTCTCGGTGAAGTTTAGCAGCACTCATTATGATGACCGCCACTTCATTGGAGAGGGTGCAGAACAGATAGAGGGGAGTATCAAGAGGGAAATTCTTATACAACTGGACTGGAAATGGTAACTTGCCCTGCTTCAGGCAGGTTCGTTATTTCTTGTGAGGTTTGGAAAATGTGCTTGGCTTAACTTGACCTAATTTTCAAAAAGTATTATTATGTGGATGGCAATTTATCCGGGCCAATTGCTCAGCTGACTAGAGCTGTCGATTCATAATGGGTCGGTCCCTGATTCGAATCCAGTATCGCCCACCTCTGTTTTTTGGTAATTGCGTGAGATGAATAATCTTCAAGCTGTGTTAGGACATTTTAAAGATAACACATCCAATTGAGGTCCACGATGTAGTGCTACTATACCGTCAGCAAATAGTAGGCAAAAGAGGGAGACTGAAGATGTTTAAGAAGGCAGAAGTAGTACTGATCGCCATAGGCCTATTATTTATTCTCTTGGGTGCTGGGTTTGTGGATGAAGATGAAGTGGACCTGAAAATGCAATGGGAGAAAGAATTCGATAAGAAGATTGAAGAAGTCGCTTTTGGTGAGACTGAGGATGGCAAGCTCTATCCTAAGATCGTGGTATTCGAGGATGAGTTGAGGTTCTATGATGAGACTTTTGAGCTGATAAAGTCATGGCCCCGTCCTAGGGGAACGCAAGTCGCAGTTTCTGAGGGAGGGCATTATTTTGGCCTAAACAGGGTGATTAGCAAGCCTGCAACGGAGAAAGGACCGAGTGAGGTAGAATGGACCTTATACAACGATAAATATGAAGAGCTGGCTGCTGTTGAATACAGTGTTGGATATGATGGAGAAGGCGGTCAGGTGTTTTTTATCTCAAATTCTGATGGTGCCTTTGTAGAAGCGGAGCCTGGTGACCAAAAGGTGGTGTTCTACGATTCAAAAGGAAATATGAAAAAAAGGATTGATCTGTTTGAAAACGATGAATGGGATATGGCCAAGGGAATGGAATGTGCATTCTCACAAAACGATTACTACTTTGCCCTTGTAGGATGCAACGATTATTGGGAACCTCAGGATCAATGGCAGAAGGATATTTATCTAATATTCTTCAACAGCTTGGGCGAGGAACTTTGGCGAAGATTGGTGGAGAAGAATGGCTGGGTTGTATCACTCTCTTTGTCAGCAAAGGGTAATTTCATATTGGCAAACGGCCGTTCTCTGTTTGATAGACATGGTGAACTTGTAGGAACGTATACTGCCACTTGGAGACATCATAAGTTCTCCAAAGATGAGAAATACTTAGTTTTGGCTGGTGAGAACACGGTTTGCTTAGTCGGGACAGCCAATGGCAACATACTGTGGTCTAAGGAGTTTCCATATCAAATAGATACCCGGGCGAGAGACTGGAGATGGATTACTCATTTGGATATGTCAGAGAATGGAAATCTTATTGCCATTATTACTACTTTGTACAAAAGAAGACCGGGAGGATATAAGGTTGTATATCCAACACTTATCCTACTTGACAACAAGGGAGAAAAGATTTTTGAGCGAGAAATGCGTGATCAGCAAGTTGAGGTCTCTGTGAGACTGACCCCGGATGGGAGAGAAGCGTACTTAGGTATGCCGAGGGGGTTAGCTAAGTTTAGTCTAAAACAGAAATAAAGGGAGGAACCATGTTTAACATGAATATGACAAATATCGAGATGTTAAATTGCTTTTCATCAGCTCTATCTTCTTTTTCCCAGACATGAGTAATGGAGCGGGATGCAATTGACCAATAGCCTACCTTAACGAACTGTACTATGTAATAAGCTCTTTGGATGAATGTATAGGGAATCACTCGCACGATTTAGCGGGATTTTCTTCCCGGTCGATTTTCAGACCGTCAAGGGATGGAAACTCTCGGCTCAGCTCTGCAGAGGCCACTCTGACGACCGCAAATCCATGGGCGCTGGAACGGAGGAGATCGAGGGAGATGTGAAGAGGGATGTGCTTATTCAACTGAGTGGAAATGGTAACTCACCCCTATAGGGGACGAAGTTAAGTGCGGCGGGCGTTTTTTCTTCGGGAGGGAAAAAATCCTTGACCAACTTTTAAAAAAGTATTATTATGGTGATGGAAAATTCCCCGGGCCCATAGCTCAGCTGGTCAGAGCCACCGGCTCATAACCGGTCGGTCCCTGGTTCGAATCCAGGTGGGCCCACGCGAATAGCAGGTTAGGGCACGGGGAAATTCATCCTCTACTCATGATTGAACTTCATAAGTTATGGGCGATTAGCTCAGTTGGCTAGAGCGCCACGCTCACATCGTGGAGGTCACAGGTTCGAGTCCTGTATCGCCCACTCAAATTTCTCACATTGGCGTCAGGTCACCAGAGGGCATTCCGCTGAGTAACCGCCATTTGTGTCCCTGATGAGGAGGAGGCTGCAGGGTTGAGGGGAGAGACTACAATTTGAGGGAAAGAGTTACTTGAAAGCGAGGGTGAACATCAACGAATTTCTTGTAGCTGACTCCGATATTTTATCGCGGCGAGACTTAAAGGGGTGCACCTCTGCTTGGTGCACCCCATTCTTTTACCCGGGAGCCTACCTGGCCGCTGTTACTGGATTTCTCCGGAGTGAGACCGGGGTGGCGTTCTATTTAATGTTTTCTTTGCCCAAGGATGTTGCCCATGCGTGAAACCTTGAGCATGTTGACGAGGCTCCAGGAAATCGACAACACCTTAGACCAGCTGGCTCATTCCAAAGTTGACCTGCCTGGTGAGATAGAGATGCTCAAAGGGCAGGTTCAGGAACTTGAGGACGGCATTGCCGAGGGTGAGACCAAGCTGAGCGAGTTGGAGAAAGAGAGGAGGCAGGAGGAGCTGGGATTGGAGATGGCCCAAGATAAGCTAAAAAAGTATCAGCAGCAGCTGTACAGGATCAAAACAAATCGCGAGTATGATGCCATCCAGGCAGAGATCGACGCCCAGAAGACCAAGATTTCCGAGTACGAAGAGAATATCCTGGACCTCATGACCACCTCTGAGGAGCTCACCGAGACATTGCAGCAGCGTCGTGAAGAGCTGGATAACCTGAAGGCTGAGAATGCGCCCCAGTGGGAACGACTAGAGAAGGAGCTGTCCTCCATCGAGGACCGGATGGCCATCGAGCGAGATGAAAGGAAGAAAGTGACTGTCAGGCTGAAAAGAGGAGTACTGGCCGCCTACGAGCGCATTAGGGTAGGGAAGAGCGGTCAGGCCATCGTGCCCATCCGCAAACGAGCCTGTGGGGGCTGTTTTACCACCCTGCCGCCCCAAACCATTCAGGAGGTGCGCAGGACCGACAGGATAATCACCTGTGAAAACTGCGGGAGGATTATCTATTGGGACGACAATTTAAAGAGCTAACGGCATTTATCGATGGATCATCCTTGGGGAATCCGGGCCATGCCGGGGCTGGTATTCTTCTTCAAGACTCTGATCAAAAGGAAGTTGAGGCCCTGAGCATCTACTTGGGAGAGAGCACAAATAATGCGGCCGAGTATCAGGCTCTCCTTCTCGCCTTGGAGAATGCCAGGGACTTTGGCGCCCGCCGACTGACCGTTTTTTCCGACAGTGAGCTTTTAGTCAACCAGATGAATGGCCGTTACCGAGTGAAGAATCCCGGGTTAAGAACTCACTTCAACAGGGTCAAGGAGCTTCAGAGGACTTTCGAGTTACTTGAGGTCCGCCATGTTTCCCGTGGGGAAAACCAAAGGGCGGACCGACTGGCACACCAGGCTGCATCTCGCAGAACATCCTCTCAAGGAAGGAAAGCCTCGACGACGGCGCCAAACAAACTGGTCGGAGGCGCTCTGTCCCTTAACGAGGTTTCTCTTCTGCCGAAGTGGTCCGATGTGCTTCCGGATCAGGTAAAAACGGAAACCGTGGTGGCTGAGAGCATTTGCCTGGGAGTTCCCCTCCTTGCTGCATCCACGGTCTCCCGAGTAACCGAGTCGTTCGCCGCCGCCGTGGCCCAAACGGGAGCAATGGCCGTTCTCCGACCCAGCAGGTCTCCCCAAAAGCAGGCCGAGGCGGTCGAAAAAATCAAGGGTGCAAAGCCTAGGAAGCGGAGATCCAGCAAAGGCGATGGGGGTACCGTGCCTTCCAGTTGCGATAAGCAAGGGAGATATCGAGTCGGAGTGGTCGTTCACCCTTCTGAAGACCTCCTGGATCACACCAGGACCTTACTGCAAGCGGGGGCGGACCTGATAGTATTAGAGGCTTCTTTGGGTCATGATCCCGAGCTTATAGAGGGCATCACCAAAATCAAGGATAAATTTCCCGGTGTGCCTTTGATTGCCGGAGATGTCACTGATATCTCCGGAACCCGCCAGGTCCTGGAATCAGGAGCCGACGGCGTCAAGGTTGGGGCGCCCTTCATCATCGGGGTGAAGGTTCCCCTGTTCACAGCCATCCTGGATTGTGGCCGGGAGGTGGAAAAGCATGGCGGTACCCTGGTGGCCGATGTGGGCACCACAGAGCTGATGGTGGCCTCCAGTCGGATCGCCAGGGCCATCGGGGCCGGGGCTCACGTCGCCTTTGCCAATCTTCAGCCCATAGGAAACATGAGTCAGGTTCAGATTCTGGCTGAAAGTCTGGACAATATGGTGGATGATTTGCGGATGATCATGTCCTGCTGCGGGGCCAGATCCATCGAGGGATTCCGCCAAGAGGCCAAATTCGTTAGGGTTCGAGGAGGAGGCGAAATTTCTTCTGTGGAATAAAACCTTTGGTGGTGGTGAGCCGGTGGCGTGATGGCCTGCCAGATGGGGACATCACCTGTCGCGTCGGCACCGAGTTCTGTATCTTCAGCGAAAATGCAAATTGAACCTTTCGCAGATGATGTATGAGAATATATTTATAACACATACTTAAGGAGGAAAAGTCTCCGCCAAAGCAGATCGGATGATCGCGGGTCCAAATCAAGGCCTGAGGAAAGTCCGAGCTCCACAGGGCAGGGTGCTGGATAACGTCCAGGCAGGGTGACCTGACGGAAAGTGCCACAGAAAACATACCGCCTCGACTTTGGTTGGGGTAAGGGTGAAAAGGCGAGGTAAGAGCTCACCGCGGTCCAGGTGACTGGATCGGCAGGGCAAACCCCACCCGGAGCAAGACCAAATAGGGAAGGAGAGGTGACCCGCCTCGTTATCACTTCCGGGTAGGTCGCTCGAGGTGCGAGGTAACTCGCATCCCAGATAGATGATCATCGGAGGGGGGCCGCTGTGCCGCCCTCTACAGAACTCGGCTTACAGATCTGCTTTGGCGGAGCTTGTTTTTTCACCAGGAAAGGGGGTTTCGAGTTCATGAACATGCGCTGGCAGCTTGCCGACGAGCCCGATCCTCAACGGATCAAGGTGCTCTGCAAAGAACTCAGCATCTCCCCGATCATCGCCCGCATCATGCTCAATCGCGGTATCGAGACGGTGGAGCAGGGTCGCGTTTTCCTCCACCCACGCCTCTGGGACCTGCACGACCCTTTTGACTTCAGGGATATGGAACTGGCTGTGGAGCGTATTGTGACGGCCCTGAAGAAAAAAGAAAGTATCATGATCTTCGGAGATTACGACGTGGATGGCATCACGGCGACTTCTCTACTTTATCTCGTATTGACTCGTCTGGGAGCCAATGTTTCCTACTATATACCTCATCGGGTCAATGAGGGTTATGGTATTTCCGCAACGGGTATCCAAGAGGCTGGGGAGCGCGGCGTCACTCTGATTATCTCTGTGGATTGTGGCATCACGGCCTTAGAAGAGGTAGCCCTGGCGAAATCTCGCGGCATCGATTTTATCATCACCGACCACCATGAGATCCAAGACCAATTGCCGGAGGCGCATGCCATCTTGAATCCCAGATGGTCGGACGCCCACTACCCGGATAAAAATCTGGCTGGTGTGGGGGTGGCCTTCAAACTGGCTCAGGGTCTTTACCAACGGTTGGGATTTAACGATTCCGAACTGGAAACACACTTAGACCTAGTGGCTTTGGGGACAGCTGCAGACATCGTCCCCCTGGTGAGGGAAAACAGAATTCTGACCAAGTTCGGTCTAGAGCAGATAGCCAAAACGGATAAGGTCGGTCTCAGATCTCTGGTAGAGATCACCGGTTTGTTGGGCGAAGAGATGAACACTGGGCGAGTGGTGTTCATTCTGGCCCCAAGAATTAACGCTGTAGGCCGGCTGGGAGATGCCCAGCGTGCCATTACATTGTTAACCACCAGCCAAAGAGAACAGGGTCGCCAGGCCGCCCGCTTTTTGAACGACGTGAACAGACAGCGAAAGAACATCGATGAGAGCATGTTTCTGGAAGCCCAGACCCTCATCGAGAAGACGGTGAATCTGGAGTCCGACCTGGCCATCGTCTTAGCCTCGGAGAAATGGCATCCCGGCGTCATCGGCATCGTGGCCTCTCGGGTCGTGGAGCAATATCATCGGCCCACTGTGCTCATTGCCCTGGAGGATAACCAAGGCAAGGGATCAGGACGGAGCATCGGTGGATTCAATCTCTATGAGGCCCTAGAGGAGTGTCAAGAACATCTGATCCGCTTTGGCGGCCACAAATATGCGGCCGGGTTGACTATTGAGTCTAAAGAAGTAGCGGCCTTTCGGGAAAAGTTGAACAGCATGGCTGCTGAAAAGCTGAGCTCCGAGAATCTCACACCTTCTTTGAAAATTGATGCACCCATCGATCTGGACCAAGTGGACGAGGACTTATTCAACACCTTGAGCGCCCTAGCTCCTTTTGGACCTCAAAATATGCGGCCGGTTCTTGTTGCCAGAGACCTTGAAGTAGTGGGGTATCCTAGGGTGGTGGGACAGAATCATCTCAAGTTCAAAGTGCGTCAGAACGAGAGAGTCCTTGAGGTCATCGCCTTCGAGATGGGTGGGCGCCTTGGCGATTTGCAGGTGGGCAAGCCCAACCTGAGCATAGCCTTTGTCTTAGAAGAGAACAGATGGCAGGGCAGAGCCAGCCTACAGATGCGAGCTAAAGATCTTCGGATCAAGGATCTAGGGACCTTCTCCTCATTTCGTTAAGCTGACATCTCGGAGAGCTGATACTTCACCCTTTTTGCAGGGGCTAGCGGCTAGGGGAATCAATGGTATCCTCCAAAAAGCTTGCCGTGGGCATGGTTCATGTATACACGGGCAATGGGAAGGGGAAGACAACCGCTGCCTTGGGATTAGCTTTGAGAGCTGTGGGCCAAGGGCTCAAGGTGTACATGATTCAATTCATGAAGGGTGATCCCGAATATGGTGAGCTGCAAGCTGTGAGGGACCTGCCCAATTTCGTTATTCGCCAGTATGGCCGCCCTGATTTTGTGGACCGAAAAAACCCCTCACAAGTTGATCTGCGTTTGGCCCAAGAGGGGCTTGCTCACGCCCAGGAAATTGTGGCCACGGGAGAGTATGATCTGGTGATTCTGGATGAAATCAATGTGGCACTAAATTTCAAGCTGATCGACCTCCAAGAGGTATTGGGACTTATTGAGGGGAAACCCCAGGAGACCGAGCTCGTTCTGACGGGTCGATATGCCCCCAAACAGGTCGTCCAGGCGGCCGATTTGGTCACTGAGATGCGGGAAGTCAAGCATTACTTTCATCTAGGGAGAAAACCTCGCAATGGTATCGAGCACTGACGCCACGCAGCTTCGACGCTCTGGATCAGGAGATGACCTCCTGAAGAGGTTCTCTGAAGGTGATTCTCGGGCTCTGGCCAGGGTGATCTCCCTGGTGGAGAACGAGGCCTCTGGATATCGGAATTTGCTGAGCGCCCTGTATCATCGTACCGGAAAGGCCAGGAAGATCGGGATTACCGGGTCCACTGGTGCGGGCAAGAGCACCCTCGTGGACGAGTTAGCCAAGCTTCTGGTGAATCAAGGCTCCGCTTTGGGCATCATCGCCGTGGATCCAACCAGTCCCTTCACGGGAGGCGCTTTACTCGGGGATCGAGTGCGTATGCAAGATCTGGGGGCACAAAAGGGCGTTTTTATTCGCAGCATGGCCAGTCGGGGTAGCTTGGGGGGATTGGCCAAGGCCACCAGAGAGGTTTCCATGGTCTTGGACGCCTTCGGGAAGGACTTCCTCCTCATCGAAAGCGTTGGAGTGGGCCAGGTGACCCTGGACATCGCCGAGGTAGTGGATACGACCGTGGTGGTTCTGGTTCCCGAATCAGGAGACGGCATTCAAGCCATGAAGGCGGGCCTGATGGAAATCGCAGATATCTTCGTGGTCAACAAAGCAGACCGCGAGGGGGCCGATCGTATTGTCACTGAGCTGGAGGCCGTTTTGGATCTGAAAAGGAAAGAGGACGATTGGAGTTACCCGGTGGTCAAAACAGAAGCCAGGAAAGGCCTGGGGGTGGACCTTCTCCTTGATCATATCCGCCGGCATGGCGAGCATCTCTCTCAGACCGGCCATCTGAAAAGACGAAAAGAGGATCTGCTGCGGGCGGAGATCCTACAGCTTCTTTCCGAGAAAGTTCAGGAGGATATTGAAAGACGCTTGGTTCAGGGTGGAGGTTTTGAAGACATCATCGCTGATATCTTGAAAGGAAATCTGGATCCCTATCGGGCAGCCGACCAACTCCTGGAACAAGTAAAAGGAGCTGAGACCTGATGCCAAAATCAACTGGTGAAAAGACCGTTGAAGGCAAAGGGCGATGGCGGAAGAAGGTGCAGGGCAAACAGCAGGGGCACCAGGGTCCCTTCACCACCATCTCCGGTATTCCAGTGGATATTCTGCATACCCCTGATAAATTGGAGGGATTCGACTACTGTCGAGATTTGGGTTTCCCCGGAGAGTTTCCCTTTACCAGAGGGATAAGACTGAACATGTATCGGGGACGCCTATGGACTATGAGGCAATTTGCCGGCTATGGCACCGCCAAGGACACCAACCGCCGGTTTAAATATCTCCTGGACCGAGGCCAGACCGGACTGTCCACCGCCTTCGACATGCCCACGCTCATGGGCTACGATTCAGATCATCCCGTTTCAGAGGGAGAGGTGGGTCGTTGTGGCGTGGCCATCAGTTCCCTAGAAGACATGGAGATTCTTTTTGACGGCATTCCCCTGGAAAAAGTTTCCACCTCCATGACCATCAATGCGCCTGCGGCGATTTTGCTGGCCCTGTATATCGCTGTGGGCGAGAAACAGGGAGTTCCCTCCGAGAAGCTCCGGGGGACGCTGCAGAATGACATCCTCAAGGAGTATATCGCTCAGAAAGAATGGATCTTTCCCCCCGAGCCGCATATGAAGCTCATCACCGACATCATGGAGTTCTGCGCTCAACATGTTCCCAAGTGGAATACCATTTCCATCAGTGGATATCATATCCGGGAGGCTGGATCAACGGCCGTTCAGGAGTTGGCCTTTACCTTGGCCGATGGCTTCACCTATGTTGAGGCAGGCATCAAAGCCGGCCTTGATGTGGATGTTTTCGCTCCCCGGCTCTCCTTCTTCTTCAACGCCCATCTAGATTTCTTCGAGGAGATCGCCAAGTATCGGGCGGCCAGAAGGATATGGGCTCGGGCCATGAGAGAGAAATACGGGGCCAAAAATCCTAACTCCTGGCTCATGCGTTTTCACACCCAGACGGCGGGATGCAGCCTCACCGCCCAACAGCCAGAAAATAACATCGTTCGCACGGCCTATGAGGCTCTGGCTGCAGTACTCGGGGGCACGCAATCGTTACATACTAACTCCATGGACGAAAGTTTGGCTCTGCCTTCGGAGAAGGCGGTACAGATAGCGTTGCGAACGCAGCAGATCGTGGCCCACGAGACGGGAGTGATCAATACCATTGATCCTCTCGGTGGGTCTTATTTTGTGGAGAGCCTGACCAATGAAATGGAGGACAAAGCCCGGGAGTACTTCCAGAAGATCGAGGCGCTGGGGGGCGTCATTGCCGGCATCGAAAGGGGATTTTTTCAGAGGGAAATCGCCGCCGCCGCCAGCGAGTACCAAAAGGCCATTGAGGCGCAGAGGAGGGTGGTGGTGGGAGTGAATCGCTACGCTCTGGAAGACGAGGAGGTGGAAATTGATCTGCTGCGCATCGATCCAAAGATCGAGGAGGAGCAAAGGAACCGGCTGAGAAGCTTGCGGACCAGGCGTCACAATCGAGCCGTTGGGAACCATTTGAAGAAATTGCAGCAGGCAGCTCGCGAGGAAAAGAATCTCATGCCTTTTATCATAGAAGCCGTCAAGGCTTATGCCACCCTGGGGGAGATATGCGATGCCCTCAGGGAGATATATGGAGAATATCGGGAGCCGCCTGTTTTCTAACTCGGACTGTTTATGAAATTCGATTGATCCTTTGAAATTTTGTCTTTCGGAAATCGGTTATCGGCTTCGAGGCTCGTAACGGCATTCGTGTGTCGTCTATCGTCAATAGAAAAAAACCTGACCAGAATATCTTCGACATCCGACAGACGCCTTTCGGCATACGTAACGAGTTTCGAAACCGCCAAACGACTGACGACGAACGCATGACCCCATCGGCAGAGGCAGGGGCTTCTGTGGGGTACAAAGCAAATTTATGAATCGAGCTAGTATCAGGAGGGGCCATGGAGAGAAAGATCAGGGTGCTCATTGCCAAACCCGGATTGGACGGACACGACCGTGGTGCCAAAATTGTGGCCAGCGCCCTGCGAGATGCCGGCATGGAGGTGATCTACACAGGTTTACGCCAGACCCCGGAGATGATCGTGGAGTCGGCCATCCAGGAGGACGTTGACGTCATTGGTGTCAGCATCTTATCCGGTGCGCATATGACTATCTTCTCCAAGGTATTAGACTTGCTGAAAGATAAGGGGGGCGAGCAGCATGTCCTGATTTGTGGCGGGGGAATCATTCCCCGGGAAGACAGGAAGAGGTTGGAGGAGATGGGTGTGGGCAGGCTCTTCGGGCCTGGGACCAACACCGGGGAGATCGTCGAGTATATCCGCCAAGTCGTGGGAGAAAAGGCCAAAGAGACTCCAGGTGCATGAGCATAATCGTTTTCCTGAATTAGATCTGAGCCTAGAAGTACACTCTGAGGAACACACGTGGAATTCGGGGAATTTGAGCTGCATGTGATACATGAAAATCGGTTTTGGATAGACGGGGGGGCTATGTTTGGCGTCATTCCCCGGGTGCTGTGGGAGACCCTGACACGACCCAATGGTCGAAATCGAATAGCTCTGCAGGCCAATTTGCTGCTGGTAAAATCACAGAAGAAGAATATCTTGGTGGAGGCAGGCCTCGGGGATGCTCTGCCCCAGAAATGGAAGCTCAACTATGGGGTGGAGGGATCTTCCCAGATGATCGGGAAGCTCCGGGAGCTTGGCCTGGGGCCTGAGGAAATAGATGTGGTCATTCTCACCCACCTTCATTTCGATCATGGGGGAGGTTGTGTTCAGGAAGAGTCCGGGACTCTGAATTTGACTTTCCCCCGAGCTCAACACATAGTTCAGAAGAAAGAGTGGGAAACTGCCTTGGCCCCCGATGTGCGTTCAAGAGCCTCCTATTTAGAGGAGTTGCTTCTTCCCCTTTCCAGGGGTGGGATGCTCCGGCTGGCCAACGGCTCCACCCAGATCGCTCCGGGCATTGAGGTGGTGAACACTGGGGGACATACCCGGGGACATCAGGTCGTCCTCATCTCCTCCGGGGATCGCAAGGCTCTTTTTACCGGGGACCTTATTCCCACCCGCTGTCATCTGAAAATTCCCTACGTGGCCGGCGTCGACCTATTTCCTCTGGAAACCATGGAGCGAAAAGAGGAGATGATCCAGCGCGCCGTTGAGGAGAACTGGCTGGTCCTTTTCGGCCATGATACCGAGATCGATGGTGGATATCTGGGTCGTGGTGAGAGAGGCCGGGTGGTTTTAGAGCCGGTATCCGAAGTTGCCTAATGAAGCGAGAAGAGTTATTCGAAGTTCGTTTATCGGTGTCGAAGCTCGTTACGTGAATCGTTGATCGGAACTCGATGCTCGTTCGAAATCCACTTGATGATTTAGTCACGATCCACGATTCACGATAAACGATTAACGTGACGTATATCGAGGCCGGCAAACGAGTCACGAACTTCAGTAACCAAAGGCACCATGCTTTAAAAAAAGCCTTAGACTTTAAATAAGGAGCAGCGGGCAGATGAGCGGACAGGATAAGGTGAAACAACTGAGGGAGCTCAAAGAACGGGCCAAGTTGGGAGGCGGCAAAGAGAGAATAGAGGTTCAACACAAAAAGGGAAAATTGACTGCCCGGGAGAGGCTGGACCTTCTCCTGGATGAGGGCAGCTTTCAGGAGATCGACGCCTTCGTCACGCATCGCTCCACCGAGTTTGGGCTGGCCGAAAAGAAATTTATGGGCGATGGGGTGGTCACCGGTTCCGGCACCATCGATGGGCGACTGATCTATGTCTTCTCCCAGGATTTCACCGTGTTCGGCGGCTCCCTTTCCGAGGGTCATGCCGGGAAGATCTGCAAGGTCATGGACCTGGCCATGAAGATGGGCGCTCCCGTCATCGGCCTGAACGATTCTGGAGGGGCCAGAATTCAGGAGGGCGTGATCAGCTTAGGAGCCTATGCCGAGATATTCTTGCGCAACACCTTGGCCTCGGGTGTGGTGCCGCAGATATCGGCGATTATGGGGCCCTGTGCCGGAGGTGCTGTTTACTCTCCGGCCATCACCGATTTTATCTTCATGGTGAAAAACACCAGCTATATGTTCGTCACCGGTCCCAATGTGGTCAGGGCCGTTACCCACGAGAAGGTGAGTTTCGAGGATTTGGGCGGCGCTGTCACTCACAGCACCGCAAGCGGCGTGGCCCACTTCGCTGCTGAAAACGAGGTGGAGTGTCTGGCTAAAATTCGGGAGCTGATTAGCTACATTCCCCAGAACAATATGGAAGATCCACCTCAAATTTCCCCAACGGACTCACCTGACCGACAGGACAAAGTCTTGGACCGCATCATTCCAGACAGCCCCACGAAACCCTATGACATGAAAGACGTCATAGGGCACTTGGTGGATGAGGGCAAGTTCCTGGAGGTTCACGAGGACTACGCCAAGAACCTGGTGGTTGGCTTTGCCAGGTTGGACGGCAGAACGGTGGGCATTTTGGGAAATCAGCCGGCGGCATTGGCGGGCGTTTTGGATATCGATTCATCACTGAAGGGAGCCCGCTTCGTCAGATTCTGTGACTGTTTCAACATTCCCCTGCTCACCTTTGTGGACGTGCCGGGGTTTTTACCGGGCACTGCTCAGGAAAGCGGGGGAATTATCAAACACGGAGCCAAGCTCCTCTATGCATACTGTGAGGCCACCGTGCCCAAAGTCACCGTGATCACCCGCAAAGCCTATGGTGGGGCTTACGATGTGCTTAGCAGCAAGCATATCCGTGGGGATGTCAATCTGGCCTGGCCTACTGCGGAGATCGCGGTTATGGGACCAGAGGGAGCAGCGGAGATCATCTTCAAGAAAGAGATTTCTGCCTCGAAAAGCCCCCGGGCCACCCTCAGGCGGAAGGTGAAAGAGTTCCGAGAGCGATTCGCCAACCCCTATATCGCAGCCGAGCTGGGATTTATCGATGATGTTCTCGAACCCCACCAAACGCGCCCCACACTCATCAGAGCTTTCCGCATGCTGGCCACTAAGGTGGATGCCAACCCAAAGAAGAAGCACGGTAATATCCCCCTGTAAAAGCTCGGAGCACCGACTATGTTGCGAAAAGTTCTCATCGCCAACCGGGGCGAGATTGCCCTGCGGGTCATGCGCGCTTGCCGTGAGATGGGTATTACCACGGCCACTGTGTACTCCGAGATAGATCGCCATGCTCTGCACGTAAGATTAGCCGATGAGGCATACTGCATCGGACCGCCTCCTGCCGGGGAGAGCTATCTCAAGCAGGAGGCCATCATCGAGGTGGCCAAGGCATGCGGAGCAGAGGCCATTCATCCGGGCTATGGCTTCTTGGCGGAAAACGCAGACTTCGTTGAGGCCATTGAGGCGGCGGGCCTGGTCTTTATCGGGCCCTCTGCCCAGACCATGCGGCTAGTGGGAGATAAGACCGCCGCTCGACGGACCGTCAAAACGGCAGGCGTGCCTGTTGTGCCCGGTGGAGACCATGAGTTGAAGGGTGTCGCTGAGGCTTTGAAGCTCACCGAAAAAATGGGCTTTCCCGTCCTGATCAAAGCCGCTGCGGGTGGAGGGGGGAAGGGGATGCACATCGTGAATTCCCGGACTGAGCTCTCTTCGGCCATGAAAACCTCCCGCTCTGAGTCGCGCTCCTCTTTCGGTGATCCAACCATCTACATCGAGAAATACCTGTCGGGAGCAAGGCACATCGAGTTCCAGGTGTTGGGCGATACATATGGCAATCTGGTTCATCTGGGCGAGCGGGAATGCTCCGTTCAACGCCGTTATCAGAAATTGGTGGAGGAGTCACCCAGCTGTGCCCTGGATCCAGGCCTTAGAGAGCAGATGGGCCGAGCGGCACTGCAGGTGGCTGCGTCAGCGGGCTATACCAATGCGGGAACGGTGGAGTTTCTCCTAGACGAGGATGGTCAGTTCTATTTTCTAGAAGTAAACGCTCGCCTCCAGGTGGAGCATCCCGTCACCGAGATGGTCACCGGAATCGACCTGGTCAAGGAGCAGATTCGAGTGGCAGCAGGGGAGAAACTGTCATTTGTCCAGGAGGACGTTGAGTCGCGCGGATGGGCGCTGGAATGTCGTATCTATGCTGAGGACCCGGAAAATGACTTCTTCCCCTCCACGGGGAAAATCGGTCATCTTCAGCTGCCCAATGGTCCTTGGGTTAGGAATGACAGCAGTCTCTATACAGGCATGGAGGTTTCCGTATACTATGATCCTCTGTTGTCCAAGTTGATGGTTTGGGGAAAAGATAGGCAAGAAGCTTTGGACCGGATGCTCTGGGCTCTTGGGGAGTATCATATAGCCGGGATTAAGACAACCATCGGCTTCTGCAGGCAGGTGCTGGTGGATCCCAAGTTCGTGGCCGGTACATACGACACGCGTATCATCCCGGAGCTGACCAATCGGGCGCGAGAGCATGTGAAGGGCCATGAGGAAATTGCCGCTCTGGCCGCTGCCCTGGTGGCCTTCTGGGGGGAGAAGGGTACTACGTTTGAATTCCTCTCGGCGAGAGGCCAGCAGGAAGACCCTTGGAAGATGGCCGGGCGAAGAAGAGGCATGGCCGGAGGTCCTTGGGAGAGATGACCATGGAGTACACCCTGTCTGCTGGAAATCGTAAAATGGGGCTTTCTATTCGGGAAATCCCTGGAGGCGTGGAAGTTGTTCTCGATGGCCGAGCGGTGGCCGTGGACATGGTCCGCATCGGCAGCAGTCAGTGCTACTCCCTTCTTGTCAACGGCCGTTCCTACGAGGTTCAGGTGCAGGGGGATGGGGAGAATTACGAGGTGGTCTTGGGTCAGCGTCGATATGGGGTGACCGTGGAGAGCGATCGAGCTCGAATGCTGAAGAGCCTGATCTCCTCCGAGCAGAAACAAGAGCAGGCCCAGGAGATCAAGGCGGCCATGCCGGGATTAGTCGTCAAGGTGGAGGTGAAAGAGGGGGATCGGGTTCGCTCCGGGGGTGGCTTGGTCGTCGTGGAGGCCATGAAGATGGAAAACGAGCTTCGGGCCCCACGACAGGGAGTGGTCAAACAGGTTTTTGTGAAGAGAGGGATGACGGTGGACCAAGGACAAACTCTGCTGGTCATCGAGTAGGAACGAGGGATATTCATGGGCCAAAAGAAGGAGGGTAAGAAATCTGTCAGGGGAGAGCGACGAGAGCGTCTTTATACCAGCTCGGGCATTCCCGTTGATCTGGTCTATACAGAGGGGCCGCCTCATGGTCTAGGCGCTGCCGGGGACTATCCATTCACCCGGGGTGTTTACGAGACCATGTACCGGGGGCGGCTCTGGACCATGCGCCAGTATTCGGGGTATGCTACGGCCCAGGAAACCAATAGCCGTTTTCAGTACCTCCTGCGGCAGGGCCAAACAGGGTTGAGCGTGGCCTTCGACTTGCCCACGCAAATCGGCTACGACTCCGATCATCCTCTGGCAGACGGGGAGGTGGGCCGCACAGGAGTGGCCATCGACTCACTGGCAGATATGGAGGTCCTGTTCGCCAATATCCCCCTGGATCAGGTGAGCACCTCCATGACCATCAACGCCACTGCCGCCATTTTGTTGGCCATGTACCTGGTCTGCGCTCAAAAGCGGGGTCTTTCGCTGGATAGCCTCTCTGGCACCATTCAGAACGACATCCTCAAGGAGTATTATGCTCGGGGCACCTATATCTTTCCGCCAGGCCCCTCCCTGAAGCTCATCACAGATATTTTTACCTTCTGCCATGAGCATATGCCTCGGTGGAATACCATCAGCATCAGCGGCTACCACATCCGCGAGGCCGGCTCCACCGCGGTTCAGGAGGTGGCTTTCACCCTGGCCGATGCCATTGCCTATGTCCAGGCAGCCATCGATGCCGGGCTAGAGGTGGACGAGTTTGCCCCACGCCTGTCGTTTTTTTTCAACGCTCACAATGAGATTCTCGAGGAGGTGGCCAAGTTCCGAGCAGCCAGGAGGGTTTGGGCCAAGATTATGAAAGAGCGCTTCAGCGCCCAAGATCCAGCATCTATGCGTCTTCGCTTCCACACCCAAACAGCGGGCTCGACCCTCACTGCTCAACAGCCGGAGAACAACATCGTGCGGGTGACTCTGCAGGCCTTGGCCGCCGTCCTGGGTGGCACACAATCCCTGCACACCAACTCTTACGATGAAGCTCTCTGTTTGCCCACGGAGAAATCCGTTCAACTCGCTCTGAGAACCCAGCAGATTATCGCTGAGGAGAGCGGTGTGGCCATAACTGTCGATCCCTTGGGAGGTTCTTACTATCTGGAGTATCTCACCGATGAGATCCAGAGGCGCGTGGAGGAGTATATCGAGAAGATCGATGAGATGGGAGGAGCTATCAAAGCTGTGGAGTTGGGGTATTTCCAGAAGGAAATTCAGGAGAGCTCTTACCGCTATCAGCGGCAGATCGAAGAGCAGGACCAAGTCGTGGTGGGAATTAACAAGTACATGTCCTCAAAGGAGGAGGAATCGGAAAATCTCCTCAAGGTCGATCCGGAGGTGCAGAAACAGCAGCTCCTTTTTTTGAACAAGATCAAGAGGGAACGGGATCAGGGGGCTGTTGAAGCTATGTTGAAGAAACTGCACCATGCCGCCTCAGGTGAAGAGAATCTGATGCCAGCTATTCTGGAATGCGTTCAGAGCTATGCTACTGTCGGCGAGATGTGCGATGTGTTGAGATCCGTGTTTGGGGAATATAAGGATGAGGTGGTGATGTGAATCGTGGATCGTGAATCGTGAAAACCGAGACCAAGCCCCGGGATCCGTGAAAATCCGAGACTCGAGATTCGAGACTCGTGAGTCGGAAATTTAAAACACAAGGGATTCAAGGGTTCGAGAGAAAAAACGCGAACCGGGAGAAGAGTCCGGGTCCCGTGAAAGGCTATTTGATGTCCCTTGCTTACTGCTTACTGCCTACTGCCATCGGGGTCATGGGGAATGGGGGGAACAAATTTCAAATTTACAATTTGCAATTTAGAGTGAATTTTTAAGCGAAAGATTTCTCTCTCTGGTAAACTTTTGGTGAGATTCTGAATGGCACCACAGAAACGCTTCGTGCCAACTGAGCAAATCGGCGTCGGCGGCCTGGAGATCGGACCTTTGGAGAAGAAATATGTGAACCAGGTTCTGAACTCCAGTCGCCTTTCCCACGGACCATTCAGCCAGCGCTTTGAATCGATCTTCGCCCGGGAGCATGATTGCCGGTATGCCTGCTTTCTCAGCAGCGGAACGAGTGCTCTGCACATCGCCTTGGCGGTCCTTAAGGAACGACACGGTTGGCGGGATGGCGACGAGGTTCTGGTTCCCGCGGTGACCTTTATCTCGACTGCCAATATCGTACTTTACAATGGCTTGCAACCCGTGTTCGTCGATGTAGATCCTCAAACCTACAACATCGATGCAGCCCAGATGGAGGGGAAGATCACCGAGCGAACCCGAGCCGTCATTCCGGTGCATCTCTTCGGGCTCCCGGCGGAGATGGACCAGATTATGGAGGTGGCTGAAAGGAGAGGACTTCGCGTCATTGAAGATTCCTGCGAGACCATGTTTGCCACATACGGCGGGAAAAAAGTGGGATCTTTCGGAGACGTGGGTTGTTTTTCTACATATGTGGCCCACATTCTGGTGACGGGAGTGGGGGGCTTTTGTACCACCAGCGATGATGAGCTGGCCGTTATGCTCAAAAGCGCGATGAATCACGGGCGGGATGCCATATACCTTCATATGGACGACGATAAGACGGCAGAAAAAGAGAGGCTCTTTGAGGTGGCGGCGCGGCGGTTCCGATTTGTTCGGCTGGGCTATAGCTTCCGGGCCACCGAGCTGGAAGCGGCCATTGGACTAGCTCAGCTGGAGCGCAAAGACGAATTCCTCCTGCAGCGCCGTCGCAACGCCAAGATTCTGACCGAAGGGCTGAGCCATCTGGAGGATCGTCTCCAGCTTCCCATCATCCCAGAGGGACGAACGCACTCCTTTATGATGTACCCCATGGTGCTTCGAGATCAGCCCAAAAGCGATCTGGTGAACTTTCTCGAGGGGCGCAAGATCGAGACCCGGGACATGCTGCCGTTGCTCAGCCAGCCCATCTACAGACAGATTTTCGGCGACATCGAGGGGCAATATCCCGTGGCTTGGTGGATCAACGAATCCGGCTTTTATGTGGGATGTCATCCTTATTTAAAGCCGGAGGAAATGGAGTATATGGTGGAGATGATTTGTGAGTATTTTAGATAGTGGGAGGATATGCGAGATTCGAGATTCGAGACTCGAGAGGGCGTGCACTATTCATCGAGGTTGACACCAACGGCAAGGTGCTATGTCACCTAAAGGTTATAGAAAACTGGATGCATGGCGAAAAGGAATTGAAATCGTCGAGATGATTTACAAGATCTCTAAGAAATTACCAAAAGAAGAAAGATTTGGCTTGGCAGCACAAATGCAAAGAGCAGCCCTTTCGATTCCAAGCAACATCGCAGAAGGATACTCTCGAGGATATCGGAAGGAATTTCAACGGTTCTGTCAAATCGCCCTGGGCTCTTGTTCTGAATTAGAAACGCAAATGATCGTAGCCAAACGGCAGAAGTATTTGTCGAAGGAAGAGTTCGCCAAAATAGAAGACAACCTAGACCATGAAAGTCGCATGCTAATGAAGCTGATAAAAAGCTTACGTCAAAAAGAGCAAAGCACATGAAATTCATTCTCGTCAAGTAATCATAATGCTTCAACGAATCTCGAATCTCGAGTCTCGGGTCTCCAGTCTCGGATTACAAGTCTCGATCTTTCAGTCAGGAGCCACTTATGAACGTCTACGAAGCCATCAAAACCCGTCGAAGCATCCGCAGCTATGAAGACAGGCCCGTGGAGGAGGATAAGCTCCACCGCATCCTGGAGGCCGCTCGCTTGGCCCCCTCGGCCAGCAATCTGCAAGAGTGGCGGTTCGTTGTGGTGAGAGATGCCCATATCCGGAAAAAGCTCATGGAGGCGGCCAAGGGGCAGCGTTTCGTCGGGGAGGCCTCGGTGGTCATTGCCTGCTGTGCCAAGACGGACCAGCACGTGATGACCTGCGGCCAGATGTGCTACCCCATCGATGTGGCCATCGCCATCGACCATATGACCCTGGCCGCCGTGGAGGAGGGCCTGGGAACCTGCTGGATCGGAGCCTTCTTCGCGGACCAGGTCAGGGAGATTCTGGGCATTCCGGAGAACGTCCCGGTGGTGGAGCTTTTAACCTTAGGGTATCCGGCCTCGGTTCCTGGACCCAGCTCAAGGCTGCCCTTTGACACGATCATCAAATACGAGCGGTGGTCGGATTAAGGTGGCTCCTTCGGCAGAGAGGAAGGTTAACTTCGGCCTCATCGGCCTGGGCCGACATGGGTCACGTTATGCCACACATCTTCTTAAGGATGTCCCCCAGGCCAAGCTGGTGGCAGTGTGCCGTCGGGACCGGGAGCAGGGCCAGGCCTTTGCCCACCGACATGGACTGATCTTTTGCTCAGATTACCACCAGCTCATCGAAAACCCAGGCGTACAGGCCATCGCAATTGTGGTCAGCCCCGACCTTCACCTGGACATCTGTCGCCATGCGGTGGCGGCGGGAAAACATGTTCTCTTGGAAAAACCTCTGGCGCGAAATCTGGCCGAGGGTAGACAACTTAAGGATTTGTTGGATAACGCCAGAATCAAGTTCATGTTGGCCCAAACCCTGCGCTTCAACTCGGTGGTTCGAGAGATCAAGCGGCTCAAGGATCGAGTTGGCAAAATCCACCTGGCGGCCTTTAATCAACGTATGGAACGCCATAAACTGGGTTGGCTTGATGATCCTCATGTGGCTGGTGGGGGCAACATCCTGCACACCGGGGTGCACATCTTCGATCTGATTCACTTCCTCCTCGAGGAGGAAGTGGAGTGGGCTTGGTGCCGGACCGGTCGCGTCTATCACCAGCGTACCGAAGACATCTTCGCTGCGCTGCTGGGCCTAGAGATGGGAAAGACCATCTGCTTGGTCGATTCCTGCAAAGTCACCGGCGGCCGATCTGGTCGAATTGAACTGGTGGGAGAGAGGGGTCAGCTGGTGGGCGATCATGTTCTGGGCACCTTGATTCACATCGAGGATCGTCGGGCAGTTTCTCTGGAGCTGCCCTCGTCTGTTCATACGGTTCAAAAGGTTCTAGAGGCATTTGCCAATTGTATTCTGGACGACCAAACCCCTTCGATTACCGCCCAGGATGGCCTGCGCACTCTTCGAGTGGCGGAGATGTGCTATCGCTCGGCCCAGAATGGAATGGTCGCAAAGCGGAGGAGCTATTTAAATGAGGGAAATATAGAGTCTAAATAGGGAGAATTGGGGTGCTGAAAAAATTGGAACACGTGGGCATCGCCGTTGAGGATTTGGATCAAGCCTTGGAGGTCTATCAGGAGACCCTAGGTCTTGCGCCCGATGAGGTTCTGGAGGTTCCAGAGCGTGGCATCAAGATCGCCTTTTTCACCTTGGGCCAGGTGCAGTTGGAGCTTTTGGCCAGCACTCGAGAGGGGAGCGATATCGGCAATTTCTTGCAGAAACGCGGCCCGGGACTGCACCACCTGGCTTTTCTGGTTGACGATGTGGCCGCGGCCTTGGGTCGTTTGAAGGAAAAAGGTATCCGGTTGATAGACGAGACTCCCAAGAGAGGGGGACGCGGCAATAGGATCGCCTTTGTCCACCCCAAGAGCATCGGCGGAGTGTTGGTGGAGTTGTGTGAGAAACATGGGTAAAGCGAGTCGGCAGGATGCAGAAAGCGGGATGCAGGAATCAGTGACAATAGCAATAGCAGTAAAGTTTTGCATTTAACGAATCACGATCAACGAATATCGATTCACGTAACGAGCTTCGATACCGATAAACGAGTTTCGAAGCAGGTACTAAACGAGATTCCTGCTCCCCGCTCCCCGCATTCGCGGGGACAAGATTCGCAGGAATGACATATTAAGAATGAAGATTCCCGGATTCCGATTCGCGGATCCCGGGTTTCTAAGGAGGTAGCATGCGTGAGGTTCAACCTAACATGATCGACTATAAAAAGACCCGTAAGGAGTTCAAACTAGAGGTGCCCGAGTATTTCAATTTCGGGTTCGACGTTGTGGATGAATGGGCCGAGGACAGGACCAAGCTGGCTCTGGTGATCGTGGATCAAATGGGCGAAAGAACGGACCGGTACACGTTCTGGGACATGAAGAACCTCTCTAACAAATTCGCCAATGTCCTCAAGAGATGTGGACTGAAGAAGGGAGACTGCGTCTTTCTGATGTTGGGCCGCGTGCCCGAATGGTATATCAGCCTGGTGGCCATGTTCAAGTTGGGAGTGGTGGCCATGCCGGCTACCGTTCTCTGCACCATGCGGGACATCGAGTACCGCATCAATCGGTCTGGAGCTGTGATGGTCATCACCGATGAAGAGGGAGTGGCTAAGGTGGAGGCAGTGCGGGAGCGTTGTCCCACCCTCAAGACCACGATCTTGGTTGGAGGCCGGCGAAAGGACTGGTTGGACTTTTGGGAGCGCATCGATGGAGCCCCGGCTCGGCTGGAGAAGGTGCCCAGGACCAAGAGTGACGATACCCTTCTTTTGTATTTCACCTCGGGTACCGTGTCCTATCCCAAAATGGTCCTGCACACCCAGGCCTCGTACGCCATCGGCCATATCATTACCGCCAAGTTCTGGCAGGACCTGAAGCCCACTGATCTGCATTGGACCCTGACAGACACCGGCTGGGCCAAGGCCGCCTGGGGGAGTTTGTTCGGTCAATGGACCCTAGGAGCCACAGTCTTCCATCACAACGCCAGGGGCAAATTCGACGCCGCCAAAACTCTCAGAATTCTTGAGCGCTATGGCATCACCACATTCTGTGCCCCACCCACGGGCTACCGGATGATGATTTTGGAGGACCTGAAGAAATATGATCTCAGCAGCCTTCGTCACTGTATGAGCGCCGGGGAGCCCCTGAATCCCGAGGTGATGAAGGTATGGGAGGAGGGCACGGGCTTGAAGATTTACGATGGGTATGGACAGACGGAGACAGTCAACTTGGTGGCCAACTTCCGTAGCATGCCCATTCGGCCGGGCTCCATGGGCAAACCAACCCCTGGCTTCGACGTCCAGATCGTCGATGATGATGGCAACATGCTGGGCCCGAACGAGGAGGGATACATCGCCGTTCGGGTGAAGCCAGAGCGGCCCGTGGGTCTCTTCAAGGAATATTGGAAAGACCCCGAGGAGATGTCACGGGTTTTCTCCGGCGACTGGTATTACACAGGGGATAAGTCTTATAAGGACGATGACGGCTATTTCTGGTTCGTGGGCCGCGCCGATGACGTGATCATCTCCTCAGGGTACCGCATCGGGCCCTTTGAGGTGGAGAGTGCCTTGGTGGAGCACCCAGCCGTGGCTGAATCGGCCGTGGTAGCCAGTCCCGATTCCGTCAGGGGAGAGATTGTCAAGGCCTTTGTGGTTCTGAAACCGGGGTATTCTCCCTCCGAGGAGCTGACCACTCAAATTCAACAGCATGTGCGAGAGGTGACGGCCCCGTATAAATATCCACGGGTCATCGAGTACGTCACCGATCTGCCCAAGACCATCAGCGGGAAGATCCGCCGGGGCCAGCTGAAGAAGAAAGAGTGGGCCAAGGAGCTGAAGAGAAGGCCCAGTTACGCATACATGGGCTCGGAGGCAAAACTGGTCGGGTCCACCATCGGAGAAACTCTGCGGGATATCGTCGAGCGATATCCGGACAACGAGGCGCTGGTGGTTCCCTTTCGGGACGTGTGCCTGACCTACCGCCAATTTCTGGGTGTCTGCAGCCAGGCGGCCAAGAGCTTCCTGAAGTTGGGCGTTCAGAAGGGCGATCGGGTGGCCATCTGGGCCACCAATCACCCGGAGTGGGTCATCACCCAGTTCGCCTCTTCTATGATCGGAGCCATCTTGGTGACCGTAAATCCGGCTTACCGAAGCCACGAGCTGGAGTACGGCTTGAAGGATTCCGAAACCCAAACCCTGGTGCTCATCGAGAAGTTCAAGACTTCCGATTACATCTCCATGCTCTATGAAGTCTGTCCAGAGGCCAAGAAGGCCAAGCCCAGTCAAATCAAATCTGCAAAACTGCCCTTTCTGAAGAACGTCATCCTCCTTGGCAAGAAAGTTCATCCTGGGATGTGGACCTGGGATCAGTTCCTGAAGCTAGGAGAATCGACCTCTGATGAAGAGCTGGCCAAGAGAGAACACGCTCTGGATGCTGACGAGGTCATCAACATCCAGTATACTTCCGGGACCACGGGAATGCCCAAGGGGGCCTCTCTGACCCACCATAACATCCTCAACAACGCCTTTTTCGTGGGGGAGGCCATGAAGTTCTCTCCCAAGGATCGGCTGTGTATACCCGTTCCTTTTTACCACTGCTTCGGAATGGTATTGGCCAACCTGGCCTGCGTGACCCACGGATCGGCCATGGTGCTTCCCGACGAGTATTTCGATCCTCTGGCTACCCTCAAAACGGTGGAAAAGGAGAAGTGCACCGCCATTCACGGCGTGCCCACCATGTTCATCGCCGAGCTGGAGCATCCCGATTTCGCCAAGTTCGACCTGAGCACCTTGCGGACGGGCATCATGGCGGGCTCACCGTGCCCCATTGAAGTGATGAAAAAGGTGGTCGACTTGATGCATGCCAAGGAGATGACCATAGCGTATGGGCAAACTGAGACCTCCCCGGTGATCACCCAGACTCCCTACAACGCATCCATCGAGCTGCGCACCTCCACCGTGGGCCCGCCTCTGCCCCATACCGAGGTGAAGATCGTCGATCCGGATACCGGGACCATCGTGCCCATGGGCGAGGCCGGGGAGCTGTGCTGTCGCGGATACCAGGTTATGAGGGGGTATTACAACAATCCCAAAGCCACCGCCGAGGTCATCGACGGGGCCCGCTGGATACATACCGGGGACATGGCCGCCATGGACGAGAACGGATACTGCAGGATCACCGGCCGCATCAAGGACATGATCATCCGCGGTGGAGAAAACATCTATCCCCGGGAGATCGAGGAATTTCTCTACACCCATCCCAAGATCAAGGACGCCCAGGTCATCGGCGTGCCCAGCAAGAAATTCGGGGAGGAGGTGGCCGTCTGGATCCAACTCAAGGAGGGGGAGAAAGCTACCCCGGAGGAGATCCAGGAATTCTGCCGGCAGCAGATCGCTCATTACAAGGTGCCCAGGTACGTCAAGTTCGTGGATAAATTTCCCATGACGGTTACTGGGAAGATTCAGAAGTTCAAGATGCGGGAGGTGTCCACAAAAGAACTGGGGCTGGATAAGGAGAAGTCGAAGACGGCCTGATCTGTCTCCGGCGGCAAATCTTGTGACTGTTGAGCGTTCAGGGATCGATATTGAAAGCAGGAGGTGCAGTGAGGGGGGTGGGAGATGAAGGCTAAATTTCTAGCTATAACATATTCAGTCTTTTCATAAACTCGGCATTTTAATTGAAATTAGATAAGAGCAATATGTTTTACTAAAGGGAGTGTGTAAAACTGCCGACCAGCTGAGGAGACGGATGAGAAACAGAGTGACGCAAATAGCTAACGGGCTGATGTATAAGTTGAAATTTCTTTTGCTTAGTCCTCTACTTACTCCTGACGAGAAGAGACATTTTTGGGCAGGACCTCCTCGCCTTTGGAAAATTAAGCGTGATTTTCAGATTCAGTTTTTAAAACAAGCTGGTTTGCAACCCCAACATTATCTTCTTGACATTGGTTGTGGGACCCTACGAGGTGGAACAAGGATTATCGAATATCTAGAAAAAGGGCATTATTTTGGCATAGAGTCACGGAGAAAGGTGCTTGAGGAGGGTCGAAAAGAGCTTCGCAGGGCACATCTTGAAGATAAAGAGCCAATCCTCATCGCGGCAAAAGATATTCAATTGGTTAGTCTGCAAAAAGAGTTTGATTTCATTTGGGCGTTCTCCGTCCTGATCCATATGACGGATGCCATCTTGAACGATTGCCTCAGTTTTGTTAAGAAGAATCTAAAGGAAAATGGGCGTTTCTATGCCAACGTGAACATCAGTGACAAACCAGATAAGAACTGGCAGGGGTTTCCAGTTGTCCACCGCAGCCTGGAGTTCTATAAGGAGGCATGTTCACGGAGTGGTCTTCAACTCAGCGACATGGGATCCCTAAGGGATTTGGGTCATCTATCTGGCGAAAAAGCTCAGGACGTACAGAGAATGCTCAAAATATGGAAAGTCTGAATTTGCCAGCAATTGTTTCAGCGGGGTTGCGTGGTGAGGTCCTGGGTCGAATTGAGGTGAAATACAAGGCCAGCGGGAACGTTGAAAAGCTGCTAGTAGAAGAAAGGAGATGTCATTCGAAAGGGCCACCTCATCGCCAGGCTCAATCAGAGAGATGAACGGGCAACCATTGCGAAAGCTCAGACCAGCCTGAATATTGTAAGAGCTGAGAGCAAGCAGCATAGCGCATATTCGATATGAACATCGTGTCACGTCATTAAGAATTCAATTATCTTTGTTGAAAACAAGAGGAGCATTTCTCATCACCACAGGAGGTCATGTATGGTCGGCATCGTAGGGTACGGCGCTTATATGCCCAGGTATCGCATTAAGGTTGAGGAAATCGCCAAGGTGTGGGGGGCCGATGCCCCCAGCTACAAGAGGGGCCTTATGTTGGAGGAGAAGTCCGTCCCCGCCCCGGATCAGGACACCATCACCATGTCGGTGGAGGCCACCAAAAAGGCCCTGAAGAGAGCTGGTATTGATGCCATCGACATCGGGGCCGTGTACGTGGGCTCCGAGTCGCACCCCTATGCCGTCAAACCCAGTGGCACGGTGGTGGCTGAGGCCGTTGGAGCCACCCCAGAGATCCACTGCGCCGATTACGAGTTCGCCTGCAAGGCAGGCTCGGAGGCCATGTTCGTGTGTATAGGGCTGGTGGAATCCGGGCGGATTAAATATGGCCTAGCCGTGGGAGCGGATACATCCCAAGGAGCTCCGGGCGATGCCCTGGAGTATGCCGCCTCCGCCGGAGCGGCATCCTTCATCTTCGGAACCGATAATATCGTGGCTCAGGTGGAGGAGACCTATTCCTACATGACCGATACCCCCGATTTCTGGCGACGGGAATATATGCACTATCCGCGGCACGCCGGTCGTTTCACCGGCGAGCCCGCTTATTTCAAGCACATCACCGGCTGTGCCAAAGGTATTATGGCCAAAGTAGGGGCTAAGCCCGAGGATTTCGACTATGCCGTCTTTCACCAGCCCAACGGCAAGTTCCCCATGCGGGTGGGCAAGATGCTGGGCTTTAAGAAAGAACAGATCGAGACAGGCTGGCTGTGCCCCTGGTTGGGCAACACCTACTCCGGCTCCTCGCCCATGGGCCTTACGGCCATCCTGGACGAGGCCAAGCCGGGCAAACGCATCCTGATGGTCTCCTATGGCTCCGGAGCAGGCAGCGATGGCTTCATCTTCAAGGCCACCGATCGCCTGGCAGAGGTCCAGGATAAGGCCGAGAAGACCCGCAAAATGCTGGATGAAAACAAGTTTTACCTGGAGTACGGAGCTTACGCGAAGTTTCGCAAGAAGATCCGCAAGGCGGAGTGAGGAGGAAGACTGGACTTGTAAGATCTTACTATAAATACCCTTGTGGATGTTATCATCCATAAGGAAAGTATGGAAAGTTGCCGTGGATGATCACATCCACGGCCAGAGGGACTTAGCTACACCGTGATGTTTCACGGTCTTCTGGTCATTTCCCAGAGGTCCAGCATGTTCACCTCAATCTACATCTACCGCGTGCCCCGAGAGAATGTCGATGCATTCTTACGAATACAACAAGAAGCGGCTGCGATATATAAACGCTATGGAGCACTCGCCGACGAAACCTATGCCCCTGTTAATTTGGAAGCAAAGTATAGATGTGTCTCCTTCTCGGACGCACTCGATGTTGGAGAAGATGAAGTGGTTTTCATCGGCATCAGCCGCTTTCGTGACCGGGCCCAACACGACCAGGTCATGTCCCAGGTGGACTCTGACGGCAGAATTAGTGATCTCTATAACGAAGTAACGAAATTACTGGATATTAACCGTGTGGTACGCGGTGAGTTCGAGAGCGTGGTCTAAAGGAAAGTCGGAATGTGCATTCTATGCTCCTTGTGGATGTTGTCATCCACAAGGAAGGTTGAGAGAGTTTCCGTGGATGATCACATCCAGGGTGAGCAAATGTGAGCAATCTCGAGTATAGGTTTACGTGATGATTCATCTTCTACGGTCTCCCGCTACCAAGGAACAGATCGCAGATATGCTGGAAGACCTTGAGACATACATTAAATTAGCTGTCGATGTTGAACGAGGAATTATAGCTGGAGGCGGAACATTACATGCCGATTGTGAAGAGGTACTTATAGAAGATGGCAGCAAGCAAGAGTTTATATGGGACGCGGACTGGATACCAGCTACCAAGGAAATTCGGTATGAGGCGCTCATCAATCTTCGTCCCAGGCATAAGAACAGGTCGATGCGAATCCTTGACCTCAGCATTCGCGCTAAAGTTGCTGAGATTGTGGGAAAGTTCTTGGAGGGCAAGTGACGTATAAAGCCGCAATACGCGAACGCTATATGCGTGATGCGCCGCCGGTGCGGCTAGGCAATTTGGCTGCAAACCTGGCACGGATTCAATCCTTTTCCGACAATCCAGATCATCGGGATGTGGTAGAAAGTATCCTGGAAGAGAGTGCGTTCTTCATCGAATGGACAGCTCAGGAATTGGAGCTCGATACCTGCGTCGCTTTAGCGGAACTTCAGCGCCTTCTCGTGCATTGGCGGCACACATGGTCTACTGTTTGGGCTGATCCCTCTCTTCGCACCGAGGTTGCTAAACAGGCCGAGGCGTGGTCACAGCGGGTTCTGCTTCTGGCCGGTCTTCTTCCTGAATCAGAATGATAGAGTCCTGGTGGTGAATAGCTATTACCTTCTGCAAAAAAATTGATGTATTGTAGGCCACAGAGATGATCGAGAAAGTCGTGAAAAAACGAAATCTGAGCTCCCACTCATCGATCCAGGAAAATCTGGCTTACTGGCTCAGCAAAACCCCTGAAGAACGAGTGATGGCAGTGGACTATTTAAGAGGGCAATACCATGGAAGTGCAACCAGACTTCAGAGATCTGCTCGCGTTATTCAACGAGCACAAAGTTGACTACTTGATCGTGGGAGCATATGCGCTAGCCTTTTATGGTGCCCCACGGTACACCGGCGATATTGATATTCTTGTCAAGCCGGATACCTCCAATGCTTTGCGAGTATTAGCAGCCCTCGATGAGTTTGGCTTTGCATCGGTTGGTCTAACTGCAGAGGATTTTGAGAGTCCGGATAAGGTTGTGCAGCTTGGCGTACCACCAGTTCGAGTAGATATCATCACGTCAATTACTGGAATTTCCTGGGGGGAAGCTTATTTGGGCAGGGCAGAAGGAAAATATGGGGATGTTTCCGTTCATTATATTGGACGTGAACAGTTTATTGCTAACAAGAAGGCTTTGGGAAGGAAAAAGGATCTCGCTGATTTAGAGGCCCTGGGTGAAGGGTAACAGATACTCCTTGTGCAATGTTATTATCCTCAAGCAGAGGAGAGCTTACTAATTTCACGAGCTGTTGTAGCCAGAGCTGTGGCTGATGACTTCCACAGCGAGTACAAAACACGACTATTAAATGTGAGGTAAAATATGCGTCTCTCAAAATCCAGACTCATCATCGGCTTGATCTTCATTGCCATAATTGCCATAGTCATCATCTATTTTGTCAATGGCAAGGCCAAGGACCGGGAAAGTGGGGGACCAAAATTTAAAGAATTCGCTGTTGAGCGCGGCACTTTTCAGGTTCTCGTCTCGGCCAACGGGGTGGTCAAGCCCATCGACCGCATCGAGATCAAATCGAAGGCCAGCGGTCAAATTGAAGAGCTGCCCGTGGAGCAAGGGGATTTCGTTCGCAAGGGCCAGCTCATCGCCAGGCTCGATCAGAAAGACGAACGGGCCGCCGTAGCCCAGGCTCAGGCCGATCTGGACATCGCCGAAGCCGAGCTGCAGCAGGCTCAGCGGATCTATGATCGCAGAAACGAGCTGTTCGAGAAAAAGCTCGTCTCAGAGGAGGAGTGGAACCAGATAGAGCTGAACCTGACGGTGGCCAAGGGAAAGCTGGTTCAGGTCACCACCGCCTTGGATCGCGCCCAGGAGCGGCTGAGTGAGTCGGTTGTCCGAGCCCCCATCGATGGCGTTATCCTGCAGAAATACGTTGAGGAAGGACAGATTATCGCCTCCGGGGTGAGCAATGTCGGCGGGGGGACACCCATCGTGGATATCGCTGACATGAGCTCCGTACACATAGAGGCGGGCATCGACGAGATCGATATCGGAAAAGTTAGGGTAGGACAGCCCGCCATGGTTGTTGCCGATGCCTATCATGAGCTCTCTTTTCGTGGGAAGATCGTCCGCATCGCTCCGGAAGCCAAGATCGAGCAGAACGTGACCCTGTTCGATGTGGTGGTGGAGGTGGAGAATGCCGAGGGCAGACTGAAATCAGGGATGAACACCACCATCGAGATCACCATCGTCAACAAGAAGGATATTCTCCTGATCCCTGCTATGGCCCTGCAGATGCCGCCGGGGCCCGAGGCGGCATCAGATGAGGGAACGGTTCTGCTGAAGCAGGATGGTGGATTTAAGCCCCACAGGGTGAAGATTGGGCTTTCCAATTTCAAGCAGGTGGAGATATTGTCCGGACTCAGCGAAGGTGACATCCTCGGCGTGCCCATGACCTCAAGGCTGAAGGCGGAAAATGAGCAGATGGAGGAAAGAATCAGGAGCAGTCGCAGTTTTGGCACCAGCAGTCGATAGACATCGCACCAGGAAATCATTCATTTGGAAGGAATCCGTCGATGATTCTATTTGAAAATCTACAATTGGCGCTGAGGAGCTTGAAAACAAATCCCTTGCGCTCGGTTTTGACCCTCATCGGGATTGCTGTTGGTATCGGCGCTGTGTTGTACGTGGTCGTCCTCGGCGAGATCACCCAGCGAAGTATCAAAGAGCGTCTTGAATCACTGGGATCCGACGTACTCATCATTCGGCCCGGTTTCTCTCACAGGCACGGCGTGCGTACCAGCGCTAGTGTGGTCAATTTGAAATGGGATGATGCCACAGAAATTGCCAGCACTTCGGACGTCATCAAGGAGGCAGTTCCCACTTATTCGGGACAAGGGATTGTGGAATTCGAGGATCAGAATTGGACCACACGCATTACCGGAACAACACCTGCCTATGTGTTTGTCAACAATGATGATCCCATAGAAGGGCGGTTTTTCAATCAGGATGAATTGGATCGAAGAGCACGGGTGTGCGTATTAGGGGCCACTGTTCATGAAGAACTTTTTGGGGGCCAATCTGCCATTGGCCAGTCGATTTTAATCAAATCGAAAAGATATGCCGTGATCGGATTGTTGGAGGCCAAGGGGGAGAGTTGGTCAAGTCCCGATGATCAGGTGTTCATTCCTCTGACCACCGCACAAGAGCGTCTCTTTGGGGTGGACCATCTGTCTAGCATTTTGGCCCAGATGCGATCGAACAGCGATTACGATGAGGCCCTCTTCGATGTCGAGACCATATTACGGAGAAATCATAGATTGCGCTCCGACCAGGACAACGACTTCCGAGTCAGGCGGCAGGATTTGTTTCTGTCGACCATTCAGGAGACCAACGAGGAGATCGCCAATTTCATCATCCTCATCGCCTGTGTGTCCCT
>SMTZ1_10000226_pt1 | contig 48856 bp, 47 predicted proteins | sample DeeMarSWOR136_30_FD_25667 | JGI IMG/M metagenome (IMG submission 25667) | reverse complement strand
TGCTCGCTTGACGTTGTTAAGCTCTTCCAGAAAGTCACCGTGGCTTACAGGGGCGAGCCAATAGAGGTCGGTTAACCCAGCATTTCATCATAAACCTTAAGCACTTTCTTGACTATAAGCTGCCAGTCAAACCGTTCCAGAATGGTTTTTCGCGCAAGAAACGCCATCTCGGACGCTGCAGAGGGATGGTCAAGATAATACAGAACCTTGTCCGCCAGTTCTCTTGCGTTGGACGGCTGCACCAAAAATCCGTTTCTGCCACTCTTTATCATCTCCGGAATCCCGCCTACGTTAGTGGTCACAACGGGCAAGCCAGTGGACAATGCTTCCAAAACTGCAAAAGGAAGGTTTTCGTAGAAAGTGGAAAAAGCAAAAATGTCTGCTGCTTGATAAAGCCGCGGCAACTTTTTATCGGGAAAATATCCTGTGAAGACGATGTTATCTTTAACTCCGAGCTTAGCGGCGTAACTCACCAGTTTTCTCTTCTCGTTGCTGAGACCTTTTCCCGCGATTATGAACTTGACGTTCTTGAATTTCTTAGCAACTAAGGGCATGCTTTCGATTAGCGTAAACAAGCCTTTACGCGCATAAAGCCTGCCCACAGACAGTATCGCTGTGTCGTCGGAGTTGAAGCCAACCGCCTCTTTCGCTTTACGTTTGTCCTGTGTAGGATGGAACTTTTCCACGTCGACTCCATTATGTATAACAGTAATCTTGTTTTCCTTCACCTTATAATACTGCAGAAGCTCTCGTCGCGTGAAGTCACTCACCGCAATTATCCTGTTCGACCTCTTCAGCATCCTCTCCTCAAAAATCCGCAGAAACCAGTTGAAGCTTACCATAAACTTCTCGTTCGAGTTAAGTCTGCTGTAAGGCTCACACTTAATCGCTTCTGCCTCACCCTTCCATGTAGAGTGCACGGTGGAGATCAATGTTCTTCCGAAGCCGCTGGGAACCGCAAAACTCGGAACCAACGGCAGATTAACATGCGTGATGTCCACGGGAAAGCTTCCGCGAAGCTTGTTCAGCTTTCTAGAGGCAGAAGCCGCAAACAGAAAAGATTTGACAACCGGTGCTCTAAGCGATTTAAGGAAGAAAATGTGGTGCTGCTCGTTGACTTTAACGTCTCTGCTTTCGCCGTATCCTGTCACGATGCAAGCCGAATTGCCCAATTTCATGAGTTCTCTAGATAGGTAGTAAACGTAGGCGCCTGTTCCGCCAGAAAGAGGAAGGTACTCTGGAGAGATAAAGCACACTTCAGCCATGTGATCTACCTCTTGTCACCTGCCAGAAGACTGATTGTTGTAATGGCGCCGCCAGTAAACCACGCAGCAGCTCTTACAAAATAGAGCACCACCAGCAGCATAGCGGCGCTATCCTTGAACTTACGCGAGAGCCTAACTGCAGAAACAACATAATAAACAAAAATAGCCGCTAAAATTAAGCCGGAAACATACCAGAAAATCCTAAGCACCTCAAGCAACCCTAAAAGGAAAAATACTATTACAGCAAGCAGCAAAAGAGGCTGAATGTTCATCCCAAAATCAGTAATCTCATCCCCCTTAATCAACTCGGAATGTTTCAAATAGAGCTTAGCCGTGTTCTTGCCATACTGCAACTGCTGCCGAAAATACGCTTTTAAGGTTGACCTGTTAAAATGGTAACACTTAGCAACAGGTTCAAAATATATCTTGTAGCCTCTGCTTCTTATTCTAAAGCAAAGATCAGTATCGTATTGAGACGGCAACATCTCGTCGAAACCGCCCACTTCCTCTATAATGCTTTTCTTCAACAAAAGATTCATCGTCGCAATTCGCATAGCATCCTTTCTCAGGCGAGCATATCTACTTTTAAGGTCGTAACCAATGGTTCTAGCCCAAACGTTTTCAACGTTCCACGTTTCAATACCTCCACTTACCCCTGCCACCTGAGGATTATCCAGATAAGCCACAAGCTTGTTTAGCCATTCTTTCTCCACTTTTGCGTCCGCGTCGATGAACCCCAATGTTTCGTTGCTTATAGTTTTCATGGCATAGTTATATGCGGCTGGAGCGTTGAGAGGCGCGGAGATAACTTTTACCCTGTATTTCTCAGCTATTTCCAATGTCGCGTCCTTCGAGCAGCCGTCAACAACGATTACTTCCAGAAGATCTTTGGGATAATTCAACTCAAAAATTGCCTTCAAGCACTCGTCGATTGTTGCTTCGCTGTTAAGAGTTGCCACAATTATCGAGACTTTAGGAGGAACAACATCGCCCACTATATTCGACCATCCTCCATCCACGCCGTCACTATAGACAAAAGAATCTTGAAGCCGTCAACCACCGGGTCTAGCCTAGATCTCCCGTAAGTGCGCTGTTCAAAACTTATCGGTACTTCCATAACGCGGAACCCGAGCCGCGCCGTCTTAACCAGCATCTCTGATTCAATCTCGTACTCCCCTGACCTCAAACTCATATTCTTTAGAACCTCAGACTTTATCACCCGATAACCAGATTGAGAATCAGAAACCTCAGCTCTTGTGAGAATTTTAATTAAGAAATTAAAAAGGCGCACACCTGCAGCGTTAATTTTTTTGGCTGCAGCTGGCTTTTGACCTAAGTATCTGGAGCCTATAACAAGGTCTGCCTTGTCGTGAAGTATTGGCGTTAACAAGGATGGGAGTTCCTCTGGACGGTGAGACCCGTCTGAATCTATTGTAGTTATTATATCGCCTTTAGCCTTTGCGAAGCCCGCTCTTAAGGCGTAGCCTTTTCCCATGTGGCTTTTCAAAGAGTAAACTTGGACCTCTTGCCTGAATAAAAAATTCAGTGATTTGTCCGTTGAACAGTCATCTACAACAATTATTTCACATTTAAAACCGAGTTTTTCCATGACTTCCGTTAGCCGTTCAATCACGCTGCTTATCGTCAATTCTTCGTTAAATACGGGAATAACCACTGAAATTAGCACTTCATCGGGGTTCATTTTATTTAGATGCTAAATGAAAGAATTTATAAACTTTGGCTGTGAACCCTATCAAGTACAAAATTTATGCTTAGAATGGAACCAATCATGCAAGGAAATGCGGAAACAGATAGGAAAATGTGGTTCTCCATGTGGTTTTTGGCGTCAATAGCCACTTTCGGCGTTGCTTTTTTTCCCATGTTCCACCGTATGATTGACAACAGAAACAAGCATTTCCGCCGCCAAGCCGACTTGGAAAAGCAAATTGCAGCCTTCCTAAGCAAGCAGGGAAAAGAACTGTCTGCCACATCGGATGGCTTTTATGAAATGAACGCGAAAGCCTGGACCGCCGCTATCATTCTTGTCATTCCAGCATTCATGATAACGTATTTACTGACAAAGGACCTATGTGCGCATGAAAAACGTCAAGACATGATTCTTGCAACCGTGTTCCCAGAAAGAATGTTCATGCCCCAGATCGTACCGATAAAAAAATATGCTGTAATAACTATAGTCACTTTGGGCTTGGGGATAATTTACTGGCTCTACAAAATCATGAACATGTATAATGCTCACTTCAAAGCGCAGCGAAACATAGAAAAAGAACTAGCCAAGCTAATCGAGGAGAGAAACGTTGACGAACCCATGTAAGCAAAAGCGGTTTGTGAGCCACGGCGGAGATGTCTGGGGCTTCGCTAGGAAATACAAAATCCCGCTCGAAAAAGTGCTTGACTTTAGCGGGCCCATCAATTTTCTCGGACCTTCGACCAAAGCAGTGAAAGCAGTAAGACAGTATGCTAGGCGAATAAGGTTTTATCCAGACCCTAATCCTGCAGAGCTTAGGGCTGAAATCGCAAAGTACGTTGGACAAGGCGTTGACGCTGCAAACATAATCTTGGGAAACGGTTCCATAGAGCTCATCTACATGATTGCAGAAGCTCTCCCCTGCGGCTTCAATGCGGTTATCCCTGTGCCGTCCTTCAGTGAATATGAAAAAGCAGCGTTACGAGTAGGCGGCGAGCCAATCTTCGTGAAATTACCAGACGATTTCTCGCTGAACGTTGAAAGCGTCAAGAAAGCCATGACGGCGGACACGCGGATAGTTTCCATCTGCAACCCGCACAGTCCGTCAGGAACGCTTTACAGTAGAGAAACAATTCTAGACTTGGTTGATTTCTGCCGCAAAAAAGACGTGGTTGTCAGCGTCGACGAGAACTACATTGAATTCGCAGAGAAAGGACAAGACAACACAATGGCGGGCTACGTGAAAAAATACGACAACCTTCTCGTGATTAGATCCGTTACAAAATTCTATGGCATGCCAGGAATACGCTTGGGTTACGGCATAGCAACGGAAAGTCTCATAGACACGCTACAGACGGCTAGGCAACCGTGGAGTATCAACAGCTTGGCGGGCTACGCCACACTGGCGGCGTTCAAAGATACCGATTTCATTGAGAACACCAAGCGCACCATCGCAAAAGAAAGAGCAGACTTTGCGAAAATGCTCAGCGAAATCGGCGGCTTGCATGTTTTTCCGTCAGTAACGAACTTTTTGCTCGTGAAAATTCTGAACGCGAAATACACGTCAACTATGCTGAAGGAAAAGATTGCTAAGGAAGGCTTGCTCATCAGAGACTGTAACACTTTTGTTGGGCTTGACAACAGCTACTTCCGAGTAACCGTTAGATCGCTGGAAGACAACTTGAGGCTTGCAAAAGTTATGAGCCGTTTGCTCAAGAAAAAGGCTTAATTTCCAGATTTGTGGCATTATTTTTTAGCTACCCAAAGGCTCATTTCAGGTTTGCAGACTCGCTTGTACAGATAGGAAAGAGGATTCCCAATCCACGTTCCATTAAGGTAATAATCTGTTCGCTTGAAAAATTCAAAGCCTTCCTTTTCAAATACGCCCTCTATTTCTTGGTTGTCTATAGGATGCTCTTTTTTGTGCCAATAGTCAGACAAGGCATAATCGTAAGAGGGGAGATTTAATCCAACCATACGGAAGTATAAGGTGTTTAGTAACGGATTAGAATGAAAATAAATTTGCTTCACAAGGTTCGCTAAACCTTGCGATTCGTTCTTCCAGTAAAATGGAGATGCCTCGTGATCTAGATACATGACGCCTGCTTTTTTTAGAAGAACGGAGAGCTTTTGGATTGCACCCAGATAGTCGGGTAAATGATGCAGCACAGAATAGCAGGTGATTAAGTCAAATTTACCTCTGTCGAAGCTAACGTTTTCTATTGGCGAGTGGATAACCGTCAATTTTTCAGCCTCCAAGAAGGTATTATACTTCTTTTTCAGAATAGCACACATTTCTGCGGAGATGTCAATTGCCGTTACCGTGTAGTTCATACTGAGCAGTTTGCCCGTTAGATTTCCGGTGCCTGCCCCAAAATCCAGAGCCTTTTTTTGGTTGTCTTCTATGAGTTGGTCCACCCTTTTCAATACAGAGTCTATTCTTTTCTGCTCTTGCTCGCTGTATACTTCGGGATGAAGCAGCTCATAATACTCTGCCTCGAATCGGTGAACTGCAACGTTTGCCTCGTGAATTCTTGCTCGCAGATGCTCATCCATAAACAAGTCCCTTTTAACCCACAATTTTTTTCGAGTTCACAGAGGTCATGATAATGGGAACATATGTAGCTTTCCATTAATATACGATTAGGACAGCCTGCAAAAAACTCAGAAAGTTCGCTATGCCACACAAAGAATAAAATTCTTCAGAGTTCTCAGCGGCGCGTAGCCTCGCGATAGTTTTGACTTTCAGGTTTAGGGACTAATTTTTATGTTTTCCCGCGACGTATGACAGCCGCCTTAGCTCGCCAAAGGAGATGATTCAAAGCGGCTCTAGCCATTATCCTGCAGTAAGAGTTTCTTCTCAACAACTGCCTAACGACATAACCTAGAGAGTAGAAACTGTCGCAGAATTCTTTTCTGATTTTCGTAATCTCCTCTGCTGGCAAATCGGGATTTTCGAAAACGGGGTTTGCCAAGTCGTAAAGGCTCAAGTCGGAGGACATTTTCCATCCTTTTTTCTTTATGATGTCGGCAAGTTCACTGCCTGGAGACGGCGTAGCCACGCAAAGGAAAGCGTCGTCAGGTTTCACTTTTCGAATGAAATCTAGAGTTTGCTGTATTGAACGGCGTGTCTCGCCTGGATATCCGATGACCACGGATATGGCGACGAATATGCCTGCTTCCTTAGCCCACTTAATGGCTTTTTCATTCTGCTCAATTGAGGTTTTTTTACCCATTACGTCGAGAATTTGTTGGCTGCCCGTTTCAACCCCGTAGAAAAGCTCTTGGCAGCCAGCTTCTTTCATTTTGAATATCATCTCTCTATTAACTGTATCAACTCTTGATTGACAGTCCCATGGAAGATCCAGCTTTCTTCTTGTGATCCCGTCACAAATCTCATAAATCCTTTTTTTGTCATACGTCAGCATGTCATCGTAGAAGCTGTAAGCCTCAGCGCCATGAACGTTTCTTAACCATTCAAGTTCGTCCACCACGTTTTTCGGGCTTCTCATCCGAAATGTATGATGGAACATTCTAGGGGTGACGCAGAACGAGCAGCTGAAAGGGCAACCGCGGCTGGTTGCAATGGGAAGTAACTTTCGCCCGAAAAGCCGGTATTTTTCCAGCGGAAAATGCTTGTATGCTGGCCTAGGTAGTTCATCCAGATTTTGAGTGCAAGGTCTGTCTGGTGTGCGAACTACTTGTTTAGTGCCTCTGAAAGTTATTCCGTCAATCTTGTGAAGCATTTTTGAATCGGAAGGGTTTTGAGCAAGCTCTAGCATGGTTTGTTCACCCTCGCCTCTGACAATAACGTCCACTGATAGTTCCGCTTTCAGAATTTGTTTATCCAGAAATGTGGCGCCCAAGCCACCCAAAACAACTTCGGTGTTGGGGCAAACTTCTTTGGTAGCACGCGCAGCTAGCAACGCTGACGGTAAAGTGGGCGTCATGGTGCTGATTCCAACCACATCCGGATTAAAAGAGGCTAACTTTGCTTTTAGTTTCGCGTGGTCCATCTGGAGTGCTGGACAATCTAAAACCATTATTTCGTGTCTTTTTTCTTCAAGGACAGCCGCCAAATAAGCCAAGTTTATAGGCAGATAGATCTCATGCCACGAAGCCCCCTCTAGGATAGGCGAGTTCACCAACGCTACTTTGGCGCGCTTTTTCTCCGTCATTTTTATGCCAACCGAAATCATGTGTAAAGTTTACGGCAATCAAGGTTCCATAGTATACTCTAGAGAAATTTATCTTTCTATGTTCCCCGCTTTCTCGATAAGGATACCTTCCGACATATTTACAAAAACCGTTCCCATTTTTATATACCTTCCTAATTTGAAGCGTCAACATCTTTTGCTGTCAGAGTCACAGACTACGCTGCTAAGGGTTCTGCCGCTATCCTTAGAGATATTTTGGAGCCTTTTTCAATACGGTTAAAAAGCCCTCGTTTCTGATTTTTCTGAGAACCCTCTTGGGCGACCTGTTGAAGGTTCTGTGGAATCGTTTTTGAACTTCAAGCAATGATTCGTAGTTGAAGTAGTCGGTTTTGACGTAGGCTGCGAAGTCGTCAACGTGATCGTAGAGACCTTTCTGCATTACCTCGTCGTATAAGATGCTGCCTGGAACCGCCACGAATATGTTGAATCGACACCAATCAGGATCAAGCTTCCTCGCGAACTTGAAGGTGGCTTTCATATCTTCAGCTGTTTCTCCAGGTACTCCCAGAAGGAATGAGCAAGCGGTTTTGATGCCTTCTTCCCGGCACATCTTCAAAGCGTGCTCCGTTTGCTCAAGCGTAACGTTTTTGTTAAGCTTTTCTAGAATGCGAGGTGAACCTGACTCGCCTCCAAACCATATGGTCTTGCAGCCAGCCGCTTTCATCTCTTTCAGCAAGTCCCGCGAAATCAAGTCAGCCCGAGTGTCACAGACCCACTCAATGTCAAGATTTTCCCTCCTTATCAGCGTGCACAGTTCTACGGTTTCTTTTTTTCGAATGGTGAAATTGTCGTTAATGAAATAGATGCCTTTTGTACCGAAATTTGTCATCAAATGCTTAATTTCTTCCAGCACTCTGGGGGGACTGAAGATCCGGCACGTTGTTCCCCACAATTGTCTGATCTCACAAAAAGCGCAGTTGTAAGGGCAACCTCGCGCTATGCTCATGTTGTCCACTGGTTTGGCATTTAGGAACTCTATGGCTCGCTCGTAGAGGTGCATCGGCAACAAATGCCTAGCTGGAAAGGGAAGCTCGTCCAAGTTGCTTATGAAGCGCTGAGGGTTTTTCACCATTTTTCCTTTGTGTCTGTAAGCAACGCCTGCAATCTTGGCTATGGCTCCGTCTTTTTCGCCCTCGGAGATGTAGGTAGCGAGTTCTGTCATGGCGCGTTCTCCTTCGCCCATTACAACGTAATCTATTTCGGGATGCTGCAGCATGCTCTCAGGCTTGTATGACGGATGCCAGCCGCCCACAACCACCTTGCAAGAAGGTAGCGTCTCTTTAACCGCTTTAGCTGTTTGGACACATCGGCTGTAAGTTGCGGAGCCGCAGGTTATGCCGACTATCTCGGGCTTAAGCCTTTTAATTACGAGTTTGACTTCGTCGATTGGTTTTTCAAGCAGGTAATTATCAAGCAATTCCACTTGAAAACCGCTTTTTTCAAGAACCGCAGCAACGTAGGCTAATCCTATAGGCTGAAATCTTCTTCCATGAACCCATGGTCCCTTTTCAGGCGGAGCGGTCGTCATTAACAAAATCAATTGCGCTGCTTCCCTTCAGTTACAATTTGGACATAGTTTGTGTACCAGATTAATCCCTTAGATAACATTTCTGAAATAATAACCTTGCTAAATACGGTGCCGCATGTTGATGCTAAAGGAGAAAAACGAAATAACTGCATGGGTGAGCGCGGCTCTTTTTCTTTCAGCCTGGAGGTTACTTCCAGCCTCGCTGCAGCTATGTTTCCTTAGGAGCGCTATGTCCTCCTCGGCTTGTTTGCTTGCGGCGTATTTTGCTGAAGCTGGCGGAGACCCATCTTGGCAGTCTAACTCGCCACATGAGGTGGTTCAGCGCCATACGGGTCATGACTTGACTGTAAAAATCTTTTCGTCGGGATTTGCGGAGATAGTAGGATGGAGAGAAGAACTCGTCGAAAAAAGCTTTCTTCATTTTCTCTATGGTTTCAAGTGGCAGCAGAGGGTTTTTGAAGATTTGTGTGTGCTCATGGTACTTGCTCCATTCAGAGGGCAGCCCCCAACCCAACTCTTTCACTTGATTGTAGAGTTCAGTGCCAGGGTATGGTACTGCCTCGCACATGTAAACATAATCTGGCTCTGTTCTGCGAATGAAATCTATGGTTTGCTTAACCATGTCCACGGTTTCGCCAGGATACCCGACAATTACGCTTATAGCCACTAGTATGCCGGCTTCCTTTGCCCATTTAATTGCCCTAGCGTTCTGTTCAACGGTTGTCCCCTTTTTCATGATTTTTAACATTTTTTGGCTACCTGACTCAACCCCGAAGTGAATAAGCTGACAGTTTGTTTTACTCAGTGTTTCCAAAACTTCTTTGGTTACCCGGTCAACCCTTGTTCGGCAGTCCCAAGGGGTGGCGAATTTCCTTCGCTTCATTTCTCGGCAAATTCCGAGAGCGCGGTCTATGTCAAACGTGAAAGTATCATCATAAAAGGTGAAGGCATCCACTCCATACGTGTCCCTGAGCCACTCCAGCTCGTCCAGCACCTTCGGCGGACTTTTCGCCCTGAAACCTGTCCCACACATCTGTGAGGACAAGCAGAAGGCGCATTTGAAGGGGCAACCTCGGCTAGTGATGATGGGAAGGTAGGTTCTCCCCAAGATTCGGTATTTGCTTAGCTGGAAGTACTTAAGGGTCGGGAAAGGAAGCGAATCTATATCTTGAATTAAGGGTCTGTCAGGTGTACGGATAATTTTTCCGTTCTTTCCAAACGTTATGCCCGCAATGTCTTTGAGTTTTTTCATGTTGGAGTTGGACGCGAGTTGCATAAGCTCTAGCAGGGTTAGTTCACCCTCGCCCCTCACAACCACATCGGTTTCTGGGCTTTCACTGACTGTTTGTTCATCCATAACGGTGACATGCGGTCCGCCCAGGATTGTTAAAGATTCAGGGCAAGCCCTCTTTGCTGCCTTCACTATTTCAAGCGCAGGTTCATAGGTGAGAGTGGCAGCGGAAACGCCAACCACGTCTGGTTGAAGCCGTCTGAACTCGTCTTCTAAATCCTTCTGTGTGAGGTCAAGCACTTGGCAGTCAATAACGTCAACGGTGTATCCCTTACTTTCTAGAAAAGCAGCCAAGGAGCTTATGCCAAGCGGTATGAAAATTGCCTCAGGAGCCCCACTCGGATAGGGCGGATTCAAGAGTGTCAGATGAGCCTTCACACAGGTTCCTCTATTTATTAGTCAGTGACCAAAGTCGAAGCCAAACTATTATGTTTTGTGCAAATAAACTAAAGATGAGAATTTGCCTGTGATACATGAGAATCCACGATAAGGAAGGGGTGTTAGCGCCTAAAAATTGTCGCCTCATACCACCAAGCCATGCCCATGCCGAAACAGACCATTAAATTAAAGCCTTAATAGCGGTTTACAGTTTAGAATAGAATTCGATGTAAAATCTCTCTGGAAGTGTCTTTCATAAACTAATATTGAAGGTGGCATGTTATGTCAGCGGATTTGGCTTTGACTAGTGGTAAAGTCTTAACCATGAACCAGTTTCAACCCTATGCTGAAGCGGTAGCCATAAAAAACGACAGGATTACCAAGGTGGGCACAAACCAAGAGATTAAGCGGTGGATTGGGAAAAACACTAAAAACATCGACTTAAAAGGGAAAACAGTAGTTCCAGGATTCATAGACACCCACATTCACGTTGCTGATTTTGGAAGGCTCTTGATGTGGATTGACCTGAGCGAGGTAGATTCTATAAAGGAAATGCAGGGAAGGCTCAGCCGACACGTACAGAAGGTGCCTAAGGGAAAATGGCTGTTAGGTCGCGGCTGGGACCAAACTCGTTTCTTCGAGAATCGCCTTCCCACCCGTTTCGACATAGACGCGGTTTCTCCTGATAATCCAGTGATTTTTTATCAGAAGAGTGGGCAGGTGTGTGTGGTAAACAGCAAAGCCTTGGAGTTAGCGAGTGTAACGCATCTGACACCTGTTCCGTTGGGCGGTGCTATTGACAGAGATGCGGAGACCGGGGAGCTTACGGGGGTTTTACGAGATAACGCTACGAACTTAGTTTGGGCTGTTATCCCTGAACCCAGCGAGGAAGAACTGGTGGAGACAACTGGCTTAGCGTGTCAGAAAATCGTTGAAGCTGGGGTGACCAGCGTGCACTGGATGGTTTCGTCGCCGATTGAGATACGAATAATCCAAAGGCTTCAGAGGGAGAACAAACTGCCGCTTAGAGTTTACGTGGTTATTCCAGCAAATCTCTTGGGTGACGTAACAGGATTAGGCTCCCATAGCGGCTTGGATAATGACAGGGTGAAAATTGGAGGCGTTGAGATTGCTGCTGACGGCTATTTAGCTGCGAGAACGGCGGCGCTGCTCCAACCCTACAGTGATGACCCAGAAGCAAGCGGAAAAATGCTCTGCACACAAGAAAAAATCAACAAGATAGCGACCAAAATACTCAAAGTGGGTCTTCAACTGATTATACATGCGGTAGGCGACAAGGCAGTAGACGCGGCTCTCACCACGATTGAAGAAATTTCAGGCGAAGCACCACAAAAAGACGTGTGCAGTCGCATCGAGCAAGCCGCGGTCCTTAACGAAGAGTTAATTAATCGTATGAAAAAACAGAATCTTGTTGTTTCCGTGCAGCCTTGTGTTATTGCCTCTGAATTTTCGGTTTGGTCTGCCGATGAACACTTAGGACCAAGAAGAGCCAAGTGGCTTTTCCCGATTAAAACATTGCTTAAGGAAGGCATACGAGTTGCTGGTGGTTCGGACTGTCCGATGGAGCCATTAAACCCGTTGCTGGGGGTGCAAACTGCTGTGACTAGAACTGTTTTTCCTGAAGAACGCGTGACAACAGACGAGGCTTTGCGGATGTACACGGTTGACGCGGCACACTCGTCCAACGAGGAAAACATAAAGAGCTCTGTTGAGACGGGCAAATTAGCCGACCTTGCGGTTCTTTCGCGTGACCCGTTTTCCGTTCCGCCATCCGAAATCGGCAGCATTTCTGTAGAAATAACCATCGTAGGCGGGAAAATTGTATTCTCGAAGCATGAAACTTGAATGCGTGTTAGTCAGGGGCAAAATGAAAAATTATCAGTCCGCTTTAGCGGTTCTAATTAAATCGAACGCGCTGGACACGATTTTTCTTAAATTTCGTAAGAATTTAGGCTTCGGCTTCACACCGCCATACTTGAAGCGGGTGTTAATCTGGGGAACGGGTAACGGATACTTTGGTATATTATTAAACTTGAAGCTTTTAATTCTGTGCAAGCAATTTTTTAAGTAATCTTTAATCAAAAAAAATCTGTCAAGCTCATGTTTAGAAAAAGCTGGAATAGGCAGGAACTTCTCAGCCTTATAGACTTTTTTTGGATAGACAATGCGAGAGTCGTCAACCACCAAGCCTAATACACTCTTTACTTTCCCTTGATACTGCACCATCTTGAAAGGCGTGTGCTGCGTTAATGCTAACAATCCGAAATGCATGCTCACACCAACGCAGGCACTAGCAGAAGCCATAGCCTTTACTGCCTGTTCACAAGTGGCAGTTTTCCAAGAAAACATTTCACCTTTCAACATTCCGAGCTGACGTTTTGCTATGGAATCGAAATGTTTTGGAGATAAACGGCGAAAATCGCTCGAGACCCTCTTAAACTGTAAAAGTAAATTACTGAAGCGCTGAACCTCTAAGCGTTCAGTTAGTAGAGCTAAATCGGGAAACAAAAAGCAGGGCTTATTCCACAACTGTTTGAAAATGGCTTTGGATTCAAAATCGCGCAAGCCAATAAAACAGGCTTTATTGACAATATAATCGATTTTATGGGTTGCAAGCGTCAAGTCTTCTCCGTGAGGAATACCTAACCCTAGTAACGCTATAGGACATTTCACCTGTTCAATAATACGTTTAGGCCAAAGATTCAGCATGGCGGAGTCGTGTAAAACTCCGCCGCCTCCAAAAACAAGCAAGTCAAGTTGCTCTGAGTCTTTAGGCAAAAATTGAGTGGTGGAAACCAACCAGTCAAACTGCGCCCTGAGGTTGCCCGCTGCTTTCTCAGAAGGCGCGTAAACAACAATGTTGTGGGGTCCAAAAAAATTCAACAGATTGAGCATTAACATGTCATCGCCAACATTGCCGTAGCCGTAGTAACCGGTAACACCGATCACTTCGCGTTCACCTTGTTGTATGCTTTTTTAATGGCTGACTCGTAAAATTCCCACAAGTGGTCTTCACGCAGCGAATATTTTTTAGAATAATCGTAGTCTTTTATAATGTTCGGAATCTCCTCTAACTTGCCCACTACTAATGCGTATTCGCCAAGCAAGTTGATGGTGGAGGATAACGATGATGTTATGATTGTGGGAACTCCTACGGCGGAAGCAAGAAAGGCTTTGTTCTGCAAATAATACTTGTGCACTTCAATAGGCTTCCAGTATAGGAGGTTAAAGTGAAAACTGCGAATCGAACGCAAAACATCTAAATGGTTGCAGTAGTTTTGGCCCTCAAAAGCGTATAAGTCGCCTAAATCATGTTTTTTCCATAGCTCAGCAAGACCGCTTGTGTTACGCATGATCGTTTGACTGTCCCGCGTTAACTTGCCAACGTAACAAGACGAAATTTTTTCGCGTTTCGGAACGTCTACAGCAAAGGCGTAATCACGCTCAAACTGCAGAGGAACATTAGGAACTACGCCTACAGACTCAACTCCCATCCGCTCGTATTCTTCAGCAACAGCCGAGTTAGTCACGATAAACGGCACGGTCTCAAACATGCTTCGTAAAATAGGTTTAGCCGCTGTATTGCGATACCACCGCAATGGCAAACTTAAGCGATTAAACGAGACTTCACGCGCAAACTTGTAATAAATCCAATGAAACTCCCAATCATCAAAAACAACAGGCAATCCTATCTCGAACGCGTAAAATGCGCACTCCAAATTGTGGGCGTGAACCAAATCACATTTAAACCCTTTGAATACCCGCTTTAAACCTAGAAAATCGTTTAAAGCAGGAAACAAGTAGGCTAACCTACGATTCCTCTTGAAATATGCTACAGAAACTTCATCTGCGCCTGGAATCCAAAACTCATCAGTTTCAGCATCGCTCCAAACATAAACAGTGCACTCAAAACCCATATCTAGATCATTTTGCACAGCCCGCTGAAGACGACACCCAAAAGCAGAACCATAATAAAAATGCAAAATCTTAGTCAAAACTAAGACCTTCAAACTTACATTCATACTCGGTCGCGCGCGTCCACATCACAAACATCATAACTGCCAGTGACACTTTAAAAGTTTTACCACATACGTCTCAAGCGCCTTCAAACAATAAAGCAGCAGCTCAATCTATTTGCTAAGAGGATATAAGTTCTTTCGCATGCTAGAACTGCGTTAACTAAACAAAAAAAGAGAGAGGGGACTATTTTCCCATGACTTTTTTGGCGGCTATTTCTATGTCTTCAGCTTTGATCGTTTTGCGTCCAGCGTGCATGGTAAAATCTAATGCTTCTTTTGCGATTTTGATGCCGATTTCTTCCAGTGCCTTTGCCAGTTCTTTTGCTGCGGCTTCACTTACTCGTTCTGCTCCCGCTTTTTTACACAATCGATGCATGGGAGCTACAGCTAATTCTAAATTAGTCATAAAGACTTCTCCGTCGCTTTTTTTTCTTTTTAACGCTGTATTTAACCTTTTTTGTCTTCTAACACTCTAAATTACCGTTCAAGATCAAAAACATTCACACAAAGAAGAAAATTATAAAATGATCTGTCGAATATAATGCGGCTAAGGTCTAAAAATGAAGTTGATTGATGCGCACATCCATCTTTCCGATGCAGAATACGCTAAACGCACAGACGAACTTACCACGGATGCCAAAGAAGCCAACGTTGTGGCGTTAGTTTCAAATTCTGTGGACCTCGAAACGAGCATCGGAAGCCTGAAACTAGCTGAAAAATACCCACGCTTAGTCTATCCTGCCTTAGGCATTCATCCTTGGAACGTGAATGTGCTGAAAGAAAACGAGCTTGAAGACACAGTAAATTTGATTTCTGAGCAACACCGAAAAAACGCGGTAGTTGCAATAGGAGAAATTGGTCTTGACTACAAATACGAGACTTTATGGGAAAAGCAGTTGATGGTTTTCGACAAAATGCTTCGTTTAGCTGAAAAGCTTGGTCTTCCAGCCATAATCCACTCCCGCGGGACGACAGCCCAAATCGTAGACATGCTTCCATCATACAATCTAAAGGGCGTTCTGCTACACTGGTTTAGCCACCCTATAGGTGCATTATACAAGGCTGTAGACTACGGATACTTTATCACCGAAGGACCATCAGCAGCGTACTCTAACGGCATCCGCGACGTCGTGAAAAAGGTGCCACTGACAAACCTTTTAACTGAAACCGATGGCCCAGTTACCTACTATAAATCTCCTTATAACGGCAAGTTGACAAAGCCTTCGTTCATACGCACAGTGGTTGAGTCTGTGGCTGACGTTAAAGGCATGGCTGTTGTCGATGTGGCAGATAAGATAGCTAAAAACTTTGAAGGCTTCTTCAACATAAAACTTTGTTAGATTTTAATCCAGTTAAACAGCTCTGGGAAAAGAAAGTAAAGCACTACAGCCACTACAATTATCGCCACGACTGCAGCGACGGTTATGAAGTACTTGCGAGATGAATGCTTCGGCTTCTTTGGCTGGTTTGCGTCAGACCTTTTTTTTCTCCATCTTCCAGACTTAGTTCTCTCCCTCTCCTTCGACCACTTTCCCTTCTTTACCTTTGGAACAGGCAAATATATATCCTCATTGTGATTTTTCTGCTTTCCCCCTAATATATTTAACAACGTAGAAAAGCCTTCACGTGCCTCCGAAGTTTAACAGAACCCGCAAGGCGTAAACTTAAATTAAGCTTCCTCTTCTATTGAAGACTACACGCTTTCAAGTGTTGAAAGACGGAAAGGCAATACACAATCGTAATCGGAGGAAGTCGCGCATTTGGGAAAAGTTAAAACGGAATATATAAAAAGGTTAGGTCAAGAACTCATGTCACGTTTTCCAGAAAAGTTCTCCCGCGATTTTGACGACAACAAACATGCTGTTGATGCGCTTACCGAAGGCGCAACAACAAAAGTCAGAAATCAAGTTGCTGGATACATAACACACACCATTTCCTCAACTCAACCTAACTTCTCAGGTGAAAACATTGAGGAGATACCAGCTTAGACCTATGTGGACAAAGGGAACTCTTATGATGGATGACTACCGAAAGGGATGGGCCCTGAGATACCTGCGTGAGGCAAAGGCGGAGCTGGAAGCCGCAAGGAAGATACCTTACATGGCCCCCAGTCTGGTGTTGGAATCGATTAGAAAAGCCCGAAACGCGATATACTACAGTCTAGGCGAGCCTGCTTTCATCGAAGTTCTTCTACGCGAAGAAGTGAGAAAAGCCGCGCCCGCAAACGACTCGGTTCTGCGTTTTCTGATGGAAATCGAAGGAATCGTACAGCAGCTAGCGCAGCTGGAGGAGGTAAACAGCGAAGCAGTGATGAAGCAGGCCAACACGCTGGTCCAGATAGCCACGGACATCGTCGAGACCTTAACTGGAGAAGCACTTGAGAATTAAAGGTGCCTGCGCCTTTGCGACCGCCTTCAATGTCCTTCGTGATAATCGCTTTCAATTATTTGAAACTTGAAAAAAATCTGAGAATCGCTTATTAGCGTTAGCTTGACACTTATGACATGTGTTGGATGCAACGATGGCAGTAACTGTGAAGTTTGTGGGCGCTTTACGGCATTTTTTAGGTACAGGCGAATTTGCTTTGGGCTGTAAAGCCTGTTTTTCCATAGGAGAATTGATGAACGCAATAAAAAAAGAGGTTCCTGAGCTCAAACGGAACCTTGTAGACCAGCAGCTTGACGACCTTGGGTCAAACACGCTTGTGCTTGTAAACGGCATGGAAATCAGCGTTTTAAACGGCCTAGAGACGAGATTGAAAGACGGGGATGAAATAGTTTTGGTTCCCGTTGTGCATGGCGGCTAGATATTCATATTCAAGTTCTTTCAAAAGTTCTTTTTAAGAATAAGTTATTAAATAACGCTATCTCTCAACCCAACCTTACGTAATGAAGGTGGGCTTAGATTTGAGGGTCAAGAAAGAGAAGGCGAAAAACGTTAGACGGCGCCATGGAGACCCAGGTGGTCTATGTGGGCTCTGAAGCATGGCAGAACAAAACTGTCAAGAGGCACGATGAACATATCAAAGGTTATGCTAAGCAAAATAATAACTTTGACCACGGATTTTGGGTCGAAAGACCCCTACGTAGCGGAAATGAAAGCGGTAATTTTAAGCATATTCCCAAACGCCGTAATAGTTGACATAACCCATAACATAGCGAAGTTCAACATACAAATGGGTGCTTACGTGCTGGCTTCCGCAGTGCCATACTTCCCGGAGGGCTCAGTGCATGTGGCGGTTGTCGACCCAAGCGTCGGCACTCGAAGGCGCCCCGTAGTGATGCAGACCACGCGAGGTTTCTTTGTTGGACCAGACAATGGCGTCTTAGCTTTGGCAGCTGAGAAACAAGGCGTAAAAAGCGTTCATGAACTGACGAGTCCGCGGTTGATGTTGCCTAAAGTGTCCAACACATTCCACGGAAGAGATGTTTTTGCACCTGCAGCGGCTCACCTGCTGAACGGGGTGAAACCAGCCGAGTTTGGACCTAAGATTCCAGACCCAGTGAAGCCCAAATTCGCAAGAGTTACACGAAGAAATGGCAAGATAGTCGGCGAAGTCTTGCACGTGGATGGCTTTGGAAATATTATCACAAACATAACCGAGAAAGAAGTGGCACAGAGCCACGTGACAGACGCCGTAAGCGTGGAACTGCCCAGTTTTAAGTTGAAACTGAAGTTCAGCAAAGCCTACGGAGAAACAAAGCCTCGCGAACCACTAGCCTTGATCGGAAGCCACGGTTTTCTGGAAATAGCACTAAACCAAGGCAACGCAGCCAAGAAATTTAAGACCTACGCCAGAGATAAGGTTACCTTATCGCCCTTCTAACAGGAAAGAAGCCACCCTTCACATATGCCGTCATATATGATTCTAATAATGGGTCATTGCAGAAACTTTAGAGAGGTTTGCAAGTATTGGTCCAAAAAGGCCCAAAGCACATACAAAAACAACGCTCCTCAGGGTTCTGTGCAATTTCTATATGTGAGGGGGCTACAGTTTTTCCGACTGCACCGGTGGTGACAGTATACGCCTTGGTTGAAGCTATTTATAGAAGGGGGTAGAGACCAAAAATCGCACAACAGTCCCTCCATTACAGACATCCTTTAAACCGAACCAGCCATTGATGGAAAGCACATTCAGGAACTAAAGTTATCAATTTGCTTCATTAACACTTCAACCAATGCTATAGTGTTTATTTCTGATATGGATTTTTGATGAGTGTTTTCCGAAACTCTTTTATTCGCGTAGCCACGTCTCATTCAACAGGTTCGAAGCTGCAATGACACAAACGCTAAAAAAAGAAAGATGCTCTTCACAGTTCTCTAGCTTCGGCTATTACTTTTATTACTATTTTAACTAAGCCCAGACCTATCAAAATTTTTTGAAAGTTTTCTGGGCGCGAGGATGGTTAAATTAATGAACGAAGAAAATTCCTGCAAAAAAATTGTGGTTAAATTCGGCGGTTCAAGCCTAGCCAATCACGAAAAGCTATCAAAAGCTGTTGCTGCAGTGGCAAATAGAGCCGCCAAAGGCGCTCAAATCGTAGTGGTAGTTTCAGCTATGGGAAAAACAACCGACCTTCTCATGAACACAATGAAAAACACCTCAAACGGAAAACTGGAAAAACACGAACTAGACGACATTCTAGCCATGGGCGAACGCACAAGCGTACGCATATTCGCAGCCGCACTCAGAACCAACAATGTCCGATCCTGCTACCTAGATCCACTGGACGAAAGATGGCCCATAATAACCGACGCTGCTTTCTCAAATGCCAACCCGCTCTTGGAAGAATGCGAAAAAAGGATTCGCGAACGCATACTTCCTATAATAGAAAAAGGTACAGTCCCCGTAATAGCAGGCTTCATCGGCAGAACCCTAGACGGCAAAATCACCACCCTAGGACGTGGAGGGAGCGATACCACAGCCTTCATCCTAGCCCAGGCCCTAAACGCAGACGAAGTTGTCCTCGTCACCAACGCTGACGGAATAATGACAGGCGACCCAAAAATCGTAGCAAACCCCCAGATGCTCCCAGAAATAGACGTCACCACATTGGTGGGTTTAGCGGATTCAGGCGCCAAATTCATTCACAGCAAAGCCTTGAAGTACAAACCCCAATCCGTAAACGTAAAGGTAATCAACCATGCTCAAGGAAATTTAAGCCAGAAAGGCACATTGGTAACGGGCGCCTTGGCAACAGAACTCGACGTAGAAGTAGCTCATCCAACTCCAGTGGCGGAAGTAACCATAGTCGGACAAGCTATCTCCAAAAAACCCGCTATCATACTGGAAATGATGCAAAAAACAGAAAAGCATGCGCCTCTGCTGGGGATGTCCATGAACACCAATTCCGTCATCCTGTACGTTTCCCAAGAGAAAAACATAGATAAACTCTTCAACCAAATCCACGCTATAACACTCAATAACCCTGAAACCATAGGCATGGCAGTTAAAAAAGACCTTGCCTTCCTGAAAACCAGCGGCGTTGGGCTGGAAGAAACCCACGGCATCATCGGAAAAATCTCCGAAACCCTAAGAGTCAACCAGATAAACATTAACGGCATCCTAACTATTACATCAAGCATACTCCTCTTCATAGATTGGAGCCAACGAGAAAAAGCCTTACAACTAATCAGAAACTCATTGCGAGAAAACTTGAAAAAGGAATGAGAAAACATGGAAAAAGGCAAAAAACGAAGAATGAAAAGAATCCTGCAAAAAGACAACCGAACCGTAATAGTCCCCATGGACCACGGAGTCAGCATGGGGCCCATGAAGGGCATAACCAACATGCAAAACATCATCAACCAGTTGCTGAAAGGCGGTGTTGACGCCGTAGTACTCAACAAAGGCATAGCCAAACGCGTAGAACTTGACAACGCAGGACTAATCGTGCACCTTTCAGCTATATCCAGCCTCACTCCCAACGCAAACAACAAAGTCCAAGTGTGTACCGTACAAGAAGCCATACGAATAGGCGCAGACGCAGTCTCGGTACACATCAACGCAGGCGCGCCAGAAGAAGACAAAATGCTCGAAAAATTAGGCAAAGTTGCAGACAAATGCGACATCCATGGTATGCCCCTCCTCGCCATGATGTACCCACGAGGACCGAAAATAAAAAGCGAACACGACGTCGAAGTAGTAGCGCACGCAGCTAGACTAGGCGCAGAACTAGGCGCAGACGTCATCAAAACAAACTACACAGGCAACACCGAAACCTTCAAAACAGTCGTGGAAGGCTGCCCGGTTCCTGTTATAATCGCAGGCGGACCAAAATGCAAAACAGAGCAGGAAATCCTCCAGACGGCGTACGAGTCAATACGAGCAGGTGGCTCAGGGCTCTCCATCGGAAGAAACGTGTTTCAATACAAATCCCCATCCCTTATGGTCAAGGCACTATCCGCTATTGTTCACCGAGGAGCTTCAGTTGAACAAGCACTAAAAATTCTAGGCGAATCTCCATGAAAGAACTCTGGGTCGAAATAGCATCAAACGCTTCCGAAAAAAGCAAACTGCTAAAACTTGTCGCTGGCAATGCCAATTTCTTACTTGAGGATACACATGCGCGTAGTCACTCAGGCAAAGACGAAGTAAAGGTGCTCACCAGTTTCGACAAGAAAGCTATCACGCAGCTGAAACAGAACGGCAAAAAGGTCGCCCTGAAAGTAAGCATAAAAGGAAAAGAAGATGAGAACACCGCGGTAAAAGCAGCCGAACTTGCAGCCGATTACATAATAATCAACTGTCTCAACTGGCGCGTGATTCCCCTCGAAAACCTTATTGCGAGAACCCGCGGCAAAAGCAAATTAATTGCAGAAGTGTCAAATGTCGAGGACGCCAAACTGGTTCTGGAAACACTGGAGTTGGGAACCGACGGCGTTCTGCTTCAGGCATCAGACGCTAACGAATTCATGAAAGCCGTTGACCTTGTTAAGAAGCAAGCTTCCAAAATCGATCTATTCCCCGCTAAAGTTACCTCTGTCAAGCAAATCAGCACTGGCGCAAGAGTTTGCGTGGACACCTGCGACCTCATGGTTTCAGGGGAAGGAATGCTCATTGGCGTCCAAGCTGCCGGCTTCTTCCTCGTCGAGGCGGAAGTATACGAGAACCCTTACGTGCAAGCTCGACCATTCAGAGTTAACGCTGGCTCCCTCTCCATGTACACTTTAGGGTCCCAGCAGAAAACGCGATACCTGTCAGAACTGAAAGCTGGCGACGAAGTCCTCATAGTCAACAGAGAAGGAAAAACGAGACTTGGAACCGTGGGAAGAGTAAAAATCGAGCTTAGACCATTAATCCTTGTGGAAGCCGAAGCTGAAGGAAAGAAAATTAAGACCATACTGCAAAACGCTGAAACCATAAGGCTCGTAATCCCGAAAGGGTCCAAGCCGGTGACGGAGCTGAAGGCTGGTGACCAAGTTTTAGCCCACCTCACCACAAGTGCGGGCAGACACTTCGGCGTAGCAGTACCTGACGAAACGGTGATAGAACGTTGAACGCTAGAATCTGCGTGTCAATTCTCCCCAAAACAGTCCCTGAAGCACTTCAGCTAATGGAAAAAGCAGAGTTTGCCCACGCAGATTTCATTGAAGTAAGACTTGAGCGTCTCAAAGACTGTCTTGAAAATAACCGTGGATTGGCTGATTTGGGGACTCATGGAAAAACGCCAAAAATCGCAACGGACAAAGCATCCCTAACCAAAACGGAGCATCGACAGGTGCTGTTAAACGCAGCCAAGAGCGGCTTTGAATATGTTGATGCCGAATTATCTACCCCACAGCTTGAAGACTTAACTAGAGAACTGAAGTCGCTGGGTGCTAAACTTGTTGTATCCTTCCACAAGTTTGATGGTTCTTTAAGCCTCTCAGAGTTGACAAGCATTCTTAAGAGGGAAATCTCCAGCGGAGCCGAGGTGTGTAAAATAGTTACAACCGCGAAACGGATGGAAGACAACATCACCACCCTAAACTTCACGTCAACAGCCTCAAGCAAGACGAAGCTTGTGTGTTTCTGCATGGGTGAGCTCGGCAAACCTTCTAGGCTTTTATCTCCACTATTCGGTGGTTTTTTCACTTTTGCTTCGCTTGAACGAGGAAGCGAAACAGCCGATGGACAAATGACTATCCAAGAAATGAAAACAGCCTATGGAATTCTGGGTCAAAAATGATGGCTATTTCGGGAAGAACAAAAGTGTGTGGGGTTATAGGCGATCCCATAGAACATACTCTAAGCCCGACTATCCATAACGCTGCGTTTAATCATCTGAAACTTGATTTTGTTTTTTTGGCGTTTCATGTAAAAGCCGCCAATTTAGAAACTGCGTTGCGGGGCATGCGCGGTTTAGGCATTCACGGGCTAAACATAACCATGCCATATAAAAGCACGGTAACCGCTTACTTGGACGAGCTGTCCCCTGCCGTCAAGTTTCTCGGCTCAGCCAACACTATTCTGAATGAGAATGGCAGGCTTTCAGGCTTTAACACAGACGGCATTGGAGCTTTGAAAGCCCTCAGAGAAAACGGCATTGAACTTTCTGAGAAAAAGGTGATGCTGCTTGGAGCAGGCGGTGCAGCAAAAGCTATAGCGTTCGTTCTTGCCAAAGAAGTGGGTGAACTTGTTGTTTTGAACCGAACAACGGAAAAAGCGAAGGAATTAGCAGAACGCCTGACTGAAAAATTAGGCAAAAGAGTTCTCGGCAGCTCTCTTTCTCCCGAGGCCATAGCGGAAAATCTGCAAGGTTCAGACGTGCTCATCAACGCGACCAGCGCAAGCATGAACCCAGAAACCAATCAAAGCATAGTGGCGCCATGGTTGTTACGGTCTGACTTGACTGTGATGGACATAGTCTACAATCCTGTAGAAACGAAACTGGCGAAAGAGGCCAAAGCAGCAGGTTCACGAGTAATAAGTGGGGTGGAAATGCTGATTTATCAAGGTGCCACGTCTTTCGAAATCTGGACTGGCCGCGCGGCTCCCATCGAAGTCATGCGGAAAGCAGCGCTAAACAAACTTCTAGGCACAGGTGAAGACATGTGACTGGGAAAGCTGAAGCAATAGCTCATGGCGCGGCAACAATTGTTAACGCGATTGCTTTGGGTAAAGGCGCTGCTTTCGGAGTTGATTTGTGGACGAAGGCTGAAGTTGAGCTAACAGCGGAACCAAACGTAATCAAAGGAGAAATTACCTCAGACCCAACGGAAAGCATCATTTTAATCGAGAGCACGGTATCACAGGTTTTCCAGCATTTCAGCGTTGAGAAACGCTTTGGTGCAAAAGTGAAAACTTCTTCAAACATACCCATCGCAAGAGGATTGAAAAGTAGCAGCGCCGCCGCAAACGCTATCGCCCTCGCAACAGTCGCAGCTTTGGGCAAGACGCTGGATGATATAGCAGTGGTCAAGCTGGGTGTGGACGCGGCTTTTGATGCCAAAGTCACCGTGACAGGCGCTTTTGATGACGCTTGTGCCTCCTTCTTCGGAGGTGCCGTGGTCACTGACAACCTGAAAAGAAAACTCCTTAAACGCACCACATTGCCTGATGACTTAACAGTTCTGTTTAAAGTTCCATCCAGAAAGACTTACACGGGCGATTCTGACGTTAACCGACTTAAAACTGTTAAGCCACTTGTTGAAATCGCCTTCAAGGAAGCTTTTAAGGAAAACTTTTGGCCGGCTCTGTCACTTAACGGCATAGTCTACTCTTCAGCTTTAGGCTATGACGCCTCAGTTGCTCTAGACGCTTTAGAGGCTGGCGCTTTAGCCGCTGGGCTTTGCGGCAAAGGTCCTGCGGTAACGGCAGTGGTTTCCAGCGACAAAATAGACGCGGTGAAGACAGCGTTGCAACGTCATGAGGGCGAAATTCTGCAGACACGCTTGAATCAGGAAAAAACCGAGGTGATATACCAATGACCGACGTTACAGTCAGGAAAACCGAAGAACTGAAGGGTGAAACCTGCGCGCCTCCGTCTAAGTCTTACACACAAAGAATGCTTATAGCCGCCGCTCTTTCGCAGGGGACCTCCTCGATTTCAAATCCCCTGGTTTCGAACGATACTGAGGCTGCGATGCGTGCAGTCAAAGCTATAGGCGCAAAAGTAACGGCGACAAAATCCTGCTGGATAGTTGAAGGTGCCCAACCGCTTAGAGGAGCCCAAGCAGCCGTAAACTGTGGCGAGTCGGGAGCTACCCTGCGGTTCATGATACCCGTAGCAGCCTTGGCGCCTGAGCCGTCGGTTTTTGTCTTCGGGGAATCCTTGGAAAAACGACCTATCGAGCCAATACTTCAAAGTCTCAAACAATTGGGTGCTGACGTGTATCATAAACGTCTCGGTGACAGGTCTTCTATTATTGTCAAAGGCGGCGGGATTGCAGGCGGCAAAACCAGCATTCGCGGAGACATTAGCTCTCAGTTTGTCTCGGGACTTATGTTCGCTTGTCCAATGGCGCGGGCAGATACGGAAATAACATTGACCACGCCGCTTGAGTCTAAAGGCTACGTTAAAATGACCCAGATTGTTCTGGGTGAACATTGCATAAGTGTGTCTATTTCACAAGAATTTGATCGCCTCCGCATACCATCTGAACAAACGTACAAACCATACGACCACATGGTGCCGGGAGATTTTTCGTCTGCCGCGTTTCTTTTGGCTGCTGGGGCTATACCCCACTCAGATGTGATAATTAAAAATCTTGATTACGAGACGGTGCAGGGTGATAAGGCAATATTAGACCTTCTTAAGAGAATGGGCGTAGATGGCAAAATATGCCCAGATAGCGTTGAGATAAAGGGGAAAGGCGGCTTGCTTAGGGCTATTGATATGGACGCAAAGAATATACCTGATCTTGTTCCAGTCTGCGTGGCTCTAGCGTGTTATGCGAATGGCATTTCTAAAATACACGATGCACATAGACTAAGGTACAAGGAGTCGGATAGGCTGATATCGCTGTATCTTGAGCTAAAAAAGATGGGCGCCGAGATAACTATTGAGGGGGACAGTTTGACGGTGAAAGGTCCTTGTGCAATGCACGGCGCTGTAATTGATCCCCATAATGACCATCGTATTGCGATGGCATGTGCCGTTGCCGCTTTGGGCGCCAGCGGTGAGACGCGGATTCAAAATGCCGAGTGTGTTCGAAAGTCTTATCCAAAATTCTTCAGTGATTTACGCTTGTTAGGAGTGGATGTTATTGGCGGGGAATTCGATAGGTAAAGAATTCGTGGTTACCTCTTTCGGTGAGAGCCACGGCAAATGCGTAGGTGTCGTCGTAGACGGTTGCCCCGTCGGGTTGGCTCTTTCTGAAAAAGATATCCAGACGGAACTGGACAGGCGGATTCCGCCGCAGCCGAAGATTGTTTCTGGAAGAATCGAAAAGGACAAAGTGGAAATTCTTTCAGGAGTTTTCAACGGGTTTACAACAGGTGCACCAATTGCCATGATAGTGACAAATAAGGAGGCGGACTCCAAGGTTTACGAAGCTATAAAGGATTTGCCGAGACCGGGACACGCCGATTATCCAGCTCACGTAAGGTATGGTGGCTTCAATGATTACCGCGGTGGTGGGCGATTCTCTGGAAGAGTTACTGTAGCCCTGATAATGGCGGGTGCCGTAGCCAAGAAACTGCTGAGCGCGTTTGATGTTGATGTGATAGCGTATACTAGGGCGATAGGCAACGTGAAAATTGAAAAGCCCGTTAGTCTTACGGAAATCCGCGATCGGTATGAAAACGCAGTTAGATGCCCGGATTTCGCGTGCGCTGAAGCTATGGAAGAGGCTATTGTGGAAGCGCGAAAAGAAGGCGACAGCCTAGGCGGAGCAATCCAGTGTCTTGCTTTGGGCGTTCCAGTGGGTGTTGGCGAGCCGCTGTTTGACGCGTTGGACGCTGATATCGCCAAGATTTTGCTGGCTGTTCCCGCGGTTAAAGGTGTTGATTTTGGAGCAGGCTTCGCGGCTGCAAAGTTGAAGGGTTCAGAGAATAATGATGCCTATAGAATGCAGGAGGGTAAGGTTGTGGCTCTGACGAATAATGCTGGAGGGATTTTGGGCGGCTTGTCTTCTGGCATGCCCCTTGTCGTGGGGGTAGCGGTGAAACCTACATCGTCTATCGCGAAGGAGCAGCGTACCGTTAACCTGCGAAGCATGGAAGACGCCAAGATAGCAGTGAAAGGGCGGCATGACCCTTGTGTAGTGCCGAAAGCGGTTCCAGTTGTGGAAGCTGCCGTGGCAGCGGTCCTTGCTGACCACATGATTCGCGCTGGGCTTGTACCGAAAGTGTTGAAGGAGAAGAAATAAATGGAGAACATCAGGCAATTAAGAAAGAAAGTTGATGAACTGGATGAACAGATTTTGCGGTTTCTATGCCAAAGGGCAGATATATGTAGGTCGATAGGCTTGCTAAAAGATAAGCATGGTTTTTCCATTCAGGATTTTCCCAGAGAAAACGACGTGTACGCGCATGTCAAGGAAAAAGCAGTGGAGTTAGGTCTTGACTCTTCTTATGTTGAAGCGATTTACCATCAGATAGTTAACATGTGCAGTGCCGTTCAGGCTTCCAAAAATGTGAGAAACAAAAACTCAATGGAGAATTGACAAGCGTGCTATATGAGATAAACGAGAAAGCTTTGAAACTTGAAAGTGCAGGAAAAAGCATTATCAAATTAAACATAGGCGACCCTGACTTAGAGACGCCTCCCGAAATAGTTGAAGCAGCGTACGATGCCATGAAGAGAGGAAAGACCAAGTATTCTTCTGCTTTTGGCGAGAAGAGCTTGAGGGAAAAACTTGCCGGCATCCATAAGGTTTACGCGGATAACGTGGTGATAATGCCTGGTTCTAAATGGGGCGTTTTCTCCGTTATGTACCTGTTGCTGAAGGACGGCGGGAACGTGGTGATTCCCACGCCTTATTGGACGGCGTACGAACTGGCAGCAAAAAACATTGGGGCTGAAACCCGATTTGTGAAGACTGAACTCGATTCCAACTGGAAAATAGAACTTGATGTGCTTGAGAGCGTGATTGACAAAAACACGCGGATGATAATACTGAACAATCCGAAAAATCCCACAAGCGGCGTTATCGACGAAAGGGTTCTGGATGGCATCGTGCGAATAGCCAACAATAAAGGGGTCCCAATATTGTCCGACGAGGTCTACGCGGACATAAGTTTCGTCAAAACTAAGAGAATTCTGGAGTACGGTGGCGACCACATACTGGTCACGGGTTTTTCCAAAACTTTCACGATGACAGGATGGCGAATCGGCTACGTAGTAGCCAACACCGAGTTAATTGAAAAACTGGCGAAATTAAACCAGATAACAATCAGTAACGTTCCGGTTTTCATTCAGGAAGCCGCGTTGAAGGCTTTAGAGCTGCAGTGCGTGCTTGCAGAGAAAATCCGAGAGGTATATCGTGAAAGGGCAAAACTGGCTATCGATGTTCTCTCCGAGTCAAAACTGGAGTTTTCAGAGCCCAAGGCTCCCTTCTACATGTTCCCAAGACGGCGTGGCTTAGATTCAGAAAAGTTCGCCCTGAATTTGCTTGACAATGGCGTGGCTGTGGCTCCAGGAACAGCGTTCGGCGATTACAGGGAGCACTTCAGAATTTCTTTAACTGCACCCCGCGATGTCCTGCTCAAAGCCTTGAACAAGATACGCGAGGCAGTGGAATGAAAACTGCAATAATCGGCGCGGGAAAGATGGGCGTATGGTTTGCGAAGTTCTGCAAGGAAAACGGCGAACAGGTTATCCTCTCGAGCCGGAAAAAGGAAAAATTAACCAAAATAGGCGAAGAGCTTGGCGTTGAGACCGCCGATTCAGTTGATGCCGTCAAGAAAGCTGACAACGTCATCATATGCGTGCCCATTGATGCCTTTGAGGAGGTCGTTAAGAAAATCGCGCCAAGCGTTCATGATGGGCAGACAGTTGTCGATATTTGTTCCATCAAAGAGCAGCCCATAAATATCATGCATAAATATCTTGGAAAGGCTTTGATTCTTGGGACTCATCCTGTCTTCGGTCCAGGCAGCCAAAGCGTCAAAAACAAGGCCTATATCCTCACACCCACGAATGCTAAGGAAAAGGCGTTTGCTGAGAAATACAAGAAGTGGCTTGAAAAGGTGGGTGCGCGCGTCTTCATAATGTCGCCTAAAAAGCACGATGTGTTAATGTCAGTTGTTCTCGGCTTACCTCACTTCTTGGGCTTGGTTGCTTGTGATTCTCTACTTGAACACGCTGACTATGCCGAAACCAAGAAAGTCGCGGGCACCACATATCGGATGTTGTTCATTTTGGCTGAAGCTACGGCAATGGAAAACCCTGAACTATTCTCCAGCCTTCAGTTTAGTCTTCCAGAGATGAAGAAGCTTGAAAAGCTGGTTATTGAAAAGGCACGCGAGTGGCTAAACCTGATCAAACAAAAAGATCCAGAGGCTGTTGCTGCCAAAATGGACCTTTTAAAGTCGAAGCTTATGAAAGCAAGCCGTGACTACGAAAAATCATACGAAATCATGTACAAGATGTTAGAGGCTGCTGAAACTGACGCATAGTTTAAGGTAGAGCAGCTTTGGGGTACGAACCCAAGATTTTCAGGAATGCCCCGCTCTTTTCCAGAGCTTTCAGTGCCGCAGTGCAGTTTTCTTCAGTTCTGTGCCCCTCAAAATCGAGATAAAAATTGTATTCCCAAGCCTTCTGCTTTGTCGGTCTCGACTCAATTTTCGTAAGATTTATGTTACGCTTCGCAAACTCGCCCAATGCATGATAGAGCGAGCCTGGTGTGTGCGCAGCCGCAAAAATTATTGAAGTTTTATCTTTACCCGTACTTGGCGAATCATTCTTGGATATGACGAAAAACCTCGTATAGTTCGTTGGGATGTCCTCTATTTCCTTGACAAGGATTTTCATGCCGTAGATTTCGGCTGCTTTTTCGCTGGCTACAGCAGCAGCGTCTTTCAATCCTTTTTCCCTGAGCATTTTCACGCTGCCTGCAGTGTCGTAAGTCGGAATTAAATCGCTGCCTAAGCGTTCAAGAAAGCTGCGGCATTGAGCCAATGCTTGAGGGTGCGAGTAAACAGTTCTAACAGCTTCCAAGCTTGTGCTGGAGTTCGCTATCAGGCAATGGGAAATTCTGATAATGACTTCGCCTGAGACTTTTAGGTTATGGGTTAAGAAAAGGTCGTAGGCTTGGTTCACGCTGCCTTCCAAGCTGTTTTCTACGGGGACAACGCCCACTGGCACATCTTGTTTGTCCACGCTTTCGAAAACTTCGGTGAGGTCTCTGCAAGGCTTAACTTCCGCATCGTTTCCGAAGAAAGTATAGACGGCGCTTTCGCTGTAGGCGCCTCTCTCTCCTTGAAAGGCTACTTTCACTTTTTGCTTCCCAGCTTTCGGTTTTTTATAAGGCACTTGTTTATTCCGTTAATCATTGCTTCGACGCTGGCCATGACTATGTCTTCCCTTGCGGCGCGTGCTGAAACAATGTTGCCTCTCTCGTCCTCAACTTTTATAACTACTTCAGCCACGGCATTTGAACCGCCCGTTATAGCCTCAAGGCGATACTCGTTTAGCCTGATTTTCGCCAAGTTGCTGGTAAGTTTTTGTATGGCTTTTAGTACAGCGTCCACTGGACCTACCCCTGTTTCCGCTGCGATGTACTCTTTCCCGTCTAAAACCAATCGGACTGACGCTGTTGGAATTACCTTGATTCCCGTTACAACGGCCATGTCGCATAGATCAACGATTTTTTCTTCTGCAATGACTTCGCCCATAACTGCAGAAGTCAACGCAAGCAGGTCCGCGTCGGTCACCATTTTGCCCTTGTCACCTAGCTCTTTGACTCTGTGGACGATTTCTTTCAGCTGATCCTCTGTGGGGCGTATTCCTATTTCTTGGAGTTCTGCTTTGACGCCGCGGGTTCCCGCAAGCTTGCCCGCAACAAGTTTCCTTGTGCGCCCTACCGATTCAGGCTTTATAGGCTCGAAGGTCAAAGGTTTAACTGTGACTCCTCGGGTATGGATGCCTGATTCGTGAGCGAAGGCGTTTTCGCCGACAATCGCCTTGTTCGCCTGCACGAACACGCCTGTTAACGTGGCGACCATTCTGGAAGTGCTGTAGAGCAAGCGTGAATTAATGCCTGTTTTCAATTTGTAAATCATCTCCAAAGCCATAACCAACTCTTCCAAAGCGGCGTTTCCTGCACGTTCGCCTAAGCCATTTATGGTTGCATGAACCTGACTTGCGCCAGCTTCAACAGCAGCCAAAGAGTTCGCTACCGCCATGCCGAAATCGTCGTGGCAGTGAATGCTTAATGGAACGTTGACCGCTTTTCTAATCTCTTCGATTAGCTTGTGCATGGTTTTCGGCGTCATGATGCCTACGGTATCAGGGATGTTAATCATGTCCGTTTTGGCGTTTTCTGCGGCTTGGCACACTTGCTTCAAAAAGCTCAGTTTTGACCGGGTGGCGTCCATGGGTGAAAATTCGCATTTCAATCCGTGCTTTTTAACGTACTCAACGTGTTCCGCTGTTGCCGCTAACACCTGCTCAGGATTCATATTAACAGCGTATTTCATCTGCACAGGAGACGTAGGAATGAACACGTGAACCAAATCAACATCACAGTCAATTGCATCGTCGATGTCGCCCTTTGTGGCACGAGCTAGACCGCAAACTTCAGCCTCCAACCCCGCTTTCGCGATTTCTTTAACCACTCTCTTTTCGCCCTCGGAGGACATGGGCGAACCCGCTTCAATCACGTCAACGCCCAGCTTACTCAGCTGGCGCGCAATCTCAATCTTATCCTCCATAGTCAGGGATACGCTTGGCGTTTGCTCACCGTCACGTAAGGTGGTGTCAAAAATTTTAATATAATCAGAGCTTTTTGAGGTCATGTTAACTTCAACCTTTCATTTGCGAAATCTCAGCGGCTATGGCTTCAGCCATGCCAATCGTTGTGGTTTCTCCGCCCAAGTCTGGAACCGTATTGTGGGCACGCAGCGTCATCACCACAGCTTTTTCTATGGCGTTCGCCGCTTCTAAACACTTCTGGTCGCTGTGCCGTTCAGCTAGCCAGTCTAGCATCATTTTGGCTGCCAGAATCATCGATAACGGGTTAGCAGTTTGTTTGCCTACTCTGTTGGGTGCTGAACCGTGAATCGGCTCGAAAAGCGCGAAAGCGTCGCCTATGTTTGCGCCTGGTGCCATTCCTAACCCGCCGATTAGTTGTGCTGCCTCGTCGGACAGGATGTCGCCGAACATGTTGCAGGTCAGTAGCACGTCGAAGTTTTGTGGTTCTTTGATTAGTCGCATTGACGCGGCGTCAACGTACAGTTCGTTGAAGGCTATGTCTGGGTACTGCTTTGCGGTTTCCCTGCAGACGCTTGCGAACAAGCCATCGGTGACGCGCATGACGTTGGCTTTGTGGATGGCTGTGACCTTCCTTTTGCCGTTGCGTCTCCTCGCAATTTCGAAAGCTTTCTTAGCTATGCGCTCGCAGCTTCCACGGGTAATGACTCTTAGGCATATAGCGGTGTCGTTGCCTATGGTGAATTCTTGACCTTTGTAAACGTCCTCGGTGTTCTCTCGAACGAAAAACATGTTAATGTCAGGTCGCGCCACAGCAGCCGCTGGATACGCCTTCAGGGGACGCAGGTTGGCATAAAGGTCAAACATCAGGCGTAGCCTCACGATGACGTCAGCAGCGGTTTCCCCCACAGGACCCTTCAAACACACGTGAGACTCCTTAATCTTTTGTATGCTGTCTTCGGGTAGGGCTACACCTCTCTTCTCTAAACAGGCATCGCCCGCTTCCGCTTCGACAATGTTGAGTTTTAACCCAAATTTCTTCTGGACTGCGTCTAAGACTTTCAGGGTAGCGTTGGTCAGTTCGGGTCCTATGCCGTCGCCTCGTATCAGGGATATGTTGAACTCGGTCATTTCTTGTTCAGTCTCTTTCGTAAGTTTTCTATTAAGCCCCCATCCGCCAGAATCTCCATTATGAATGGGGGCAGCTTGGCTGCTTGAAAGCTTTCGGATTTCGTCACGTTTTGTATCATTCCAGCTTCGAAGTCCACCGTGACCTCGTCACCGTTGTTTACAGCGGCTGAGATACCCTTGTGTTCGATTACGGGTAACCCGATGTTTATGGCGTTTCGGAAGAATATGCGCGCGAAAGAATCTGCCACCACACATTCTACGCCCGCGTATTTCAGGGCTAGGGGTGCCTGTTCTCGGCTGGAGCCGCAACCAAAGTTCCTTCCACCGACAAGTATAACGCCTTTCTTGGCTTTTTCGGGAAAAGCAGAGTATATCCCCTCCATTGCGTGCTTCGCCAGCTCATTCGGGTCAATCAGCACTAGATATTTTCCGGGCAGAATCACGTCTGTGTCAACATTGTCTCCGAATTTTACGGCTGTTCCAGTTACCTTCATGCTTTCTACGCCTCCAGTTCTCGGGGATCTGTTATTTTGCCCGTTATGGCGGATGCTGCTACGGTGGCTGGAGACGCCAAGTAAACTTTTGCTTCCTTGCTGCCCATTCTACCTATGAAGTTACGGTTGGAAGTGCTCACACACGTTTCCCCAGGGGCTAACAAGCCTATGTGCCCGCCTAGGCATGGACCGCATGTTGACCCGCACACTAAGGCGCCGGCGTCAGTGAAGATTTCCATCAAGCCTTCCTTTAACGCCTGCATGTAAACCTCCTGAGAAGCAGGAATCACCAGCGTTCTCACGCCATCTTTAACCATTTTGCCTTTCAGGATTTCTGCTGCCACCCGTAAGTCTTCAATTCGTCCGTTCGTGCAGGAACCTATGAAAGCTTGCTCTACCTGGACGTTGCTCATTTCGGAGGCGGGTTTCACGTTATCCACGGAAGAAGGATAGGCGATCTGGGGTGTTAAATCTGTCACGTCAATGTCTACGATTTTTTGGTATGCGGCGTCGGCGTCGCTTATTAGCGATTCGAAGGGTGCCAGTAACTTGGTGGTTCTTCCTTCTAGGAATTTTCGGGTGGTTTCGTCGGGTTCCACGATACCGTTTTTGGCACCCATCTCCACGGTCATATTGCTCAGCGTCATCCTCCCAGCTATGCTCATGTCGCGTACGGTTGCACCCCTGAACTCAACGCTTTTGTATATCGCGCCGCTTGCGCCCAGTTTCCCTATCACGTGCAGGATTAGGTCTTTGGGTGCAACGTACCGTTGAAATCTTCCGTGCACATTTATTTTGATGGCTTCGGGCACTTTCAGCCAGATTTTGCCTGTGGCTAAGACCGCGGCGGCTTCTGTGGAGCCTATACCTGTAGCGAAAGCGCCGAAGGCGCCGTACGTACACGTATGCGAGTCAGCGCCTACTATGACCGTGCCGGGTAGGACATGACCCTTTTCCGGCATTACTTGGTGGCAGATTCCGCCTTTGCCCACGTCGTAGATGTGTAATTGCTGATCTTGGGCGAATATTCTCATGGTTTTGTGTAGTTTAGCCGCCGTCACGGATTCTGCTGGAATCTGATGGTCCAGAATTACCACTACTTTTTGGTTGTTCCAAACGTTTTTTACGCCTATTTTTTTGAATGCTTCCACGGCTAAAGGTCCTGTTAGATCGTGAATCATCACCATGTCCACATTGGCGTCCACGATTTCTCCTGGGTGCACCTTGTTTTTTCCGGATGCTTTAGCCAGGATTTTTTCTGTTATGTTCATGGTTTTGCCTCTATTCATTGGTTAGTCTCGATTTATAGTTGTGATTCAAATCGAATAATGGGAGGAGGTTGAGGTTTTCTGCGTTACTCTTCGATTTTGATTGATCTTACTCCTCTTGAGAGGGCGGTTAAGCCCGTTCTTGCGAGTTCCATTATGCCGTACGTTCTCATTAGGTTGAGGAAGGCGTCTATCTTGTCTGGTGTGCCAGTGATTTCTATGGTTAAGGTTTCTGGTGCAACGTCTACCACGCGTCCTCGAAACACATCCACGCAGTTTATCACGTCTGACCTGCTTTTGTTGTCAGGAATGTTGACTTTGATGAGGGCTAACTCTCGGGTTACGATGTTTTCAGGTTCCAGACGACTGACTTTCACGACGTCTATAAGCTTGTTCATCTGCTTGACGACTTGCTCTAGAGTTTTTTCGTCACCTTTGACGGTTATGGTCATTCTGGAGAGGTCTTCTTGTTCTGTGCGTCCGACGGTGATGCTTTCGATGTTGAAGTCTCTTCTTCGGAACATGTTGGATATGCTGTGCAGCACGCCAGGCTTGTTCTCCACTAACGCGGCGATGACTTTGGTTTTCTGATTTTCCATTTTAGTAATCACCCACCTGTTCGTTTATCCCGCAGCCGGGAGGCACCATGGGCACTACGTCTTCCTCGGGCGAGATGGGCACGTCGATGACTGTGGTCACGTCGCTTTTCAACGCTGTTTTAATGGCTTTGGTGAATTCTGGGATTGATCTTGCACGTAAGCCTTGTGCGCCGTACGCTTCGGCCAGCTTAACGAAGTCCGGGATGCTGCCTAGTTTGACGGCTGAGTAGCGACCTTTGAAGAACATGCGTTGCCATTGGGCGACCATGCCCAGCACAGAGTTGTTTAGCACTATAACTATTACTGGGATGTCTTCTGTGACGGATGTCGCCAGTTCCTGTTCGGTCATTCTAAAACTGCCATCTCCCGCGATGTCCACGACTTTGCGGTGGGGGCAGGCGACTTTGGCGCCGATTGCGGCGGGGAAGCCGAAACCCATGGTTCCTAAGCCACCTGAGCTTATGAACGTTCTCGGTTTTAGCGCGTTGAAGTAGAGGGCTGCCCACATTTGGTTTTGGCCAACTTCGGTTGTGACTATGGCTTTTTCCGGCAGCAGTTTTCTCAGTTCTTGAAGTAACGCTTTGGGTTTCATCTCTTTTTTGCTCTTGGATGACGGGTTCATTTGGGCTTTTGCTTCTTTGACTCGTTTTGTCCACGCGGTGTTCCCTTTCTTTTTCAGTTGTTTTGCGATTCGTTCGTTTATGGCGTTGAGGGCTTTTTTGGCGTCAGCCACGATGGGTATGTCCACATCTATGTTTTTTCCAATTTCTGCTGTATCGATGTCGATGTGGATTTTTCTTGATGGGGCGCAGAAGCTGCTGAGTTTGCCGGTGGCGCGGTCTGAAAATCTTGTGCCAACCGCCAGCATCACATCTGCCTCAGAGAGCAGCTTGTTGGCGACGGGGTTTCCGTGCATGCCTATACTTCCGAGGGACAGGGGATGGGTTTCAGGGAAGGAGCCTTTGCCCATAAAGGTGGTGGCTACGGGCGCCATAAGCAGCTCTGCCGTTTGTAGCAGTTTAGGGGCGGCGTTGGAGGTTATGACTCCACCTCCCGCTAAAATGACGGGTTGTTCTGCTTCTGCTAACATTTCTGCGGCTTTTCTGATTTGGAGGGGATGCGGGTTGGATGTTGGTTTGTACCCGCGAATTTGGATGCCGTTTGAGAAGTCTATGTCGGCGATTTCGGTTTGCACGTTTTTTGGTACATCTATGAGGACGGGTCCGGGTCTGCCTGTGGTGGCTATGTAGAAGGCGGTTTTGACGCATTTGGGGATTTCTGCTGCGTTTCGCAGTTGGAAGTTGTGTTTGGTTATGGCTGTGGTTATGCCGATGATGTCTGCTTCTTGGAAGGCGTCTCTCCCTATAATGTAGGAAGTGTTATCGCCGCCTGTTGGGACTTGTCCTGTTAGGGCTATGACTGGGGCGGAGTCCATGTAAGCGTTGGCTATGCCTGTGACTAGGTTTGTGGCACCTGGTCCGCTGGTCGCCATGCATACTCCTGCTTTTCCACTGGCGCGGGCGTAGCCGTCGGCTGCGTGAGCTGCGCCTTGTTCGTGCCTGCAGAGTATGTGCTTTATATTAGATTTGCATAAGAGGTCGTAGATTGGCAGGACGGCGCCACCTAGGATACCAAACATCGCATCTACTTTTTGGCGTTCAAGGGATTTTATTAGAGCTTTTGCTCCTGACATTTTGGTCATTTTTGTTCTACCTCATTACTTGAAGACTTGTTTAAAAAATCATTGCCAAATGTTTTGGCTGGTTGCAGAATTGAGGCGTTTTCAGAGGGTGTCCTGGGATAATTAGAGAATAAGTACCCAACGATCCCAGCTATTGAGGAAACGATCCCTCATTTTATTGCCTCCGTGAAACCTCACGTACCTTACCTCTAGCCTCATTTTTCATTTAAAAAGTTTGCGGTGTCAAAATAATGCATTAGTAACTTTGTCCGTGTGTTTTGACTATTTCACAGCTTTGTTGTTATAGTCTGCGGATAGTACGTTCATACAGCCTATTACTGCGTCTAGGCTTGCCATTACAATGTCTTCGCGGACGCCCATAGCTGTGGCTGTTCTACCGTTTTTGCGCATGCGCACCATGACTTCTACCATAGCGTCTGTTCCGCCCGTTATCGCCTTCACGTTGTACTGTTCCAGCAAAATGGGCTCAACTTCTTGGATGGCTTTTTTCACGGCGTTTATGGCTGCGTCTACCGGTCCTACGCCCATAGCTGCGCCGCTGACTTCTTTGCCGTTGCCGTTCAGTTTGAGCCTGACTGAAGCGGTTGGCGTGACTGTGTTGCCGCTGACCACGGTTATCTCCAGAAGCTGGATGGGCTTCTCTTTGCTTAAGCCAAGTACGCTTTCGGCAATTGCCAGCAAATCTGCGTCCGTGACTAACTTCCCTTTATCGCCCAGTGTTTTTACGCGGTTAAAGATTTCCTCCAACTGTTCTTCGTTTGGTGCTAAGCCCATATCGCATAAGGCTGCTTTTATCCCTGCTGAACCCGAATGTTTCCCAGATGCTAGTCGCCGTGTTCCACCGACCAGTTCCGGCTTTATAGCCTCGTAAGTGGAAGTGTCTGCGAGCATGCCTTGCGTGTGGATTCCCGATTCGTGTGTGAAAGCGTTCTCGCCCACGATTGCTTTATTGGGCTGCACGTAAACGCCAGTCAACCGCGACACGAACTGCGAGATGCCATAGAGCTTCTCCATTTTTATGTCAAGCTTCTGCGTATACAGTGAAACCAGCGAAACCACGATCTCCTCCAGCGAAGCGTTCCCCGCGCGCTCGCCTAACCCGTTTATGGTGGCGTGGAACTGGTTTGCGCCAGCCCGCAACGCGGCAACTGTGTTGGCGACTGCCATGCCGAAGTCGTTGTGGCAATGAGCGCTGACAACTGGAACTTTCAGCGCTTCTCGTAGGTCTCCGTAAAACTTGTAGCTCCGTTCAGGCGTCAACACACCGACGGTGTCACACGCTACAATCCGATCTGCGCCAGCTTCTATGCCCGTTGATAACACTTTTTTCAGGTAATCAAAGTCCGCACGGGTGGCGTCTTCAGCCGACAACTCCACGATTAGCCCTACGTCCTTGGCGTACTTCACCATGCTCCGAGTTATATCTAGCACTTCCACACGAGTCTTTCGCAGCTTCGCTTCTATATGCAAGTCCGAAACGGGAATGATGAGGTGGATGCTATCTGCGCTAGCTTTCGCTACAACGTCTATGTCGCCTCGGACACCCCGGGACGCGCTGCAGATTTCCGCTTTTAAGCCTGCTTCGGTGATGAGTTTCACGGCTTCCATCTCGCCTTCAGAAACCGCAGCGAAGCCTGCCTCAATAACGTCTACGCCAAGTTCGTCCAGTCGCTGCGCTATTCGCAGTTTGTTTTCAGGTGTTAAAGATACTCCGGGGGTTTGTTCACCATCGCGTAGGGTGGTGTCAAAAACTCTTATTTGTTCAGGGAAGCGATTAAATAAAACGATACCCCATTTTCCATCACATTCAAACCGAGACAGAATCAACCGCCAAGATATAAAATTTGCGATTCTCAAATCCACTAGAGTTTCCAAGTTTCTTTGTAAATTTGTAAATTGGCAAATTAGTGAATTTCGTGAGGGTTCTAGAGGGAGTGTTTGTTCTGTGGGTTTTACAGGGAACGTAATATTTGGTGTTGACGGCGGTAAAAGCCAAAAAAGGAAATGCCTTTTTCACGCGAGCCATTCTGTTGAGCCCAAGTCATTTGCGAACCATCATATTTGCCGTCTATTAAGCTCCTGATAGAGATTCTATGCAGTAACCTATAGGGGTCTATCATAAGGCGTTCTGGCAGCAAAACATGTTGAACGCCTATTTGGATCCTAATAGCCAATCAAAACAGAAAACGATAAGGGGCTTATGTCCCTATTGGTGCGGAAACAACCCAAAACATGCAGAAAACAGGCGTTCCGCAGGGTTTCATGCAGCGCAGTAATTATCGAGGGGGTATTGGCTGTTCCGAGGGTCAGTGTCAAGTTAGTCTGTGAGTGTTGGCGTATACCGTGTCAAGTAGCCTTTCGTGATTCTCGGTGGCTTCGGCTTCCACGCTTCCAAGCGCTTCTTGATCTCTTCATCCGTCAAATCTATTTTCAGCAGCCGCTTCGCAATATCTATCGTAATCTTGTCGCCGTTCTTGACCACCGCGATTGGGCCACCCTCTGCAGCTTCAGGCGCAACATGCCCAATACACGGTCCTCTTGTGGCTCCTGAAAATCTACCATCAGTAATCAAAGCTACAGACTCACTCAAACCCATACCCGTAATCGTCGCGGTCGGCACAAGCATCTCAGGCATTCCGGGACCACCCTTCGGACCCTCATATCGAATTACAATCACGTCACCTGGCTGAATCAGCCGCTTTTTCATGGCAGCAACCGACTCCTGCTCCGAATCAAACACCCTTGCAGGACCACTATGCCTGAGCATCTTGGATGAAACCGCCACCGTCTTAATCACTGCACTCTTCGGCGCCAAATTCCCCATCAACACCGCGATCCCACCGCCCTTATGAACAGGATTAGACAACGGACGAATCACCTCTGCATTCAAGACCTCAGCGTCACGCACGTTCTCGCCCACACTGCCCCCCGTCACCGTCAACGCATTCACATAAAGCAACGGCGAAAGCGTCTTAAGCAAAGCAGGCAAACCCCCCGCACTATCCAGATCCTCCATGTCAAAAGGACCGCTCGGCACCATGCTGCACAGGTGCGGAACACGACGGCTGATCTCGTCAAAAAGGCTCAAAGGTAACGAAATCCCAGCCTCCCGTGCAATAGCTGAAAGATGCAACACCGAATTCGTGGAACCCCCAAGCGCCATATCAACAGATACCGCATTCTCAAACGCTTTACGTGTCAAAATCTGTGAAGGTGTCAAGTTTTTCTGTATAAGCTCCACAATCCTCTCGCCGGTTTCCTTCCCAATCCGCAACTTCTTCGCACTCGTTGCCAAAGCTGTCGCACAATATGGCAAAGACATACCCAACGCCTCCGTTAAACACGCCATCGTATTCGCAGTAAACATCCCATTGCACGAACCACAACCCGGACAAGCCACACTCTCCAAACGCGCAAGCTCCTCCTCAGTCATCTTCTCCGCAATAACCCTGCCCATACCCTCAAAAACATTGGTCACACCAACCTTCTCACCCCGAAACCTCCCAGAAGCCATCGCACCACCTGTAATCGAAATCGCAGGAACATCCAACCGCGCAGCCGCCATCAACATACCTGGAGTAATTTTGTCACAATTCGAAATCAAAACCAACCCATCCAACCTATGCGCCTGCACCATAACCTCCACAGAATCCGCAATCAACTCCCGCGAAGGCAACGAATACCGCATACCTTGATGCCCCATAGCCAACCCATCACAAACCGCAATTGTGTTAAACTCAAAAGGCGTCCCCCCAGCCTCCAAAACACCCGCTTTAATAGCCTCCCCAATATTCCTCAAATGAATGTGACCAGGAACAATCGTGGTAAAGCTGTTCGCCAACCCAATAAACGGTTTAGCAACATCCTTATCAGTCAACCCCAAAGCCTTCAACAACGATCTATGAGGTGCACGTTCAATACCACTCTTCATCTCATCACTTCTCATACCAAATCACCCTTCCACACGGATAATTGTTAAAAAGAAATATCTTCTTGGCAAGATTTAAGTCATATCGCTCCCGCTCAAACCTTAAGTACTTATTTTAGAAGGTAGACGAATACGCCTCCCCAACTTCATCCGCAACGCTATCCGATACAACTTCCTCAGCGACTTCACCAACTGCTCCACACTCGGCACCGCCGAGTAAATAAGCGGCACCTGCTCGTACTCTGCCAGTTTAATGGCATAATCGTCGGGTTTCAAGTTGTGAAAAACCACCACTCGCGGTTTCAAATTGCTGACACGCACAATCATCATTGGCAAAGCGCCGTTCTCCACGTTAGTAAACACCAAAACCCTGTCAGTTGTCGCCCCAAACAGCTGCGCGTACTCCACCCCCGAAAGAGCCTCGACCGCCCTTCTACCGTCTACCACCGTATACCCGCTGACTTCCTTCACAAACTTATCTTTACAAGCCACTACTTCACCATCTATAGCCTTACACAAGTACTCCACACGGACAGGCATCGGAAACTCCCTCAAATCCACAATAGCCATCGTCGGCGAACTCGTCAACTTCGCAAACTCCCTGATGAAGCGGCTGCCTTTTTCCTCATCAATCTGTAACAGTGACAACACGAAACGCCTGATAAACTTGGCACCTGGGCTTTTCCTTCTGCAGCTCTCGTAATCGCTTATTACCGAGGATGAAAGCGCCATCCGCTCAGAAAGGCTCATCTGTGACACCGAAAAAAGCTCACGCCACTTTCGCATCGTCGCCCCCGGCTTGCTTGAAAGAATTATCTCTCCCGCGATCCTCCGCGCCAAAATTTCTCGGATGCTAGGCGACACAGACACATGTAACCCTCCACAGCGCACTTTTTCCTTCAATGATTAGGTATAAAACTGTATCTGAATCCCTGAGTTTAGGTATCTCGAATTTTGACCCTGAATTCAGAATTTTCAAAGCTTTAGAGAGGTGAGTAGTTTTGAGCAAGATGGTGACTTCGCGAATTCGGTGGGCTGTCTGGAAACATTTAATTTTCTTGTTAGCAGAATGTAGATGAGGCAAATTTCGGGGGTGGCTTTATGACAAAATTAAGTGAGGTATATATGTGCAAGATTTGCGGCAATGAAGTTAAGGTTATAAATGCTGGAAATGGAACCCTTGTATGTTGGGGACAACCAATGTCATTAGTGAAAGCATAACCCCGGATAAGCACCTTTCCTGTAATTTCCAATATTGCTTAGGTGAAAAAGTTTGGAAGGGCCTCCTTTACGTGTTGTTGCTGAAGAGCTATCTCAAATTGCTGGCGAATACGTAGTTGAGGTTAGCGGCAACTCGAAGATACAAAAGGAACAGCTAAAAGGACAGAAGGTTTTGGAAGTTTTCAGCTGGGGAAAAAACTTGTTTCTGCAGTTCCCCGAGGTTTCGTTGAAAATTCATTTTCTCATGTTCGGCAGTTATCGCTTTAATGAAGAAAGAAAAGGTGTGGTTCCTAGACTTTCACTTGCGTTTTCCAAAGACACGTTGAATTTGTATAATTGCTCTGTCAAAATTTTTAGCAATTCTGACGTTAAAAAATTATATGACAAAGAACTAGACATAATGTCCGAAAACTGGAATCTAGCGAAAGTGATTGGTTTAGTATCAAGTCTAAGTCAAGCCTTCGTTTGTGATGTCCTTTTAGATCAAACAGTGTTTGCTGGCGTAGGCAATATTATAAAAAATGAAGCGTTGTTCAAGAGCAGGGTGCACCCGCTCAGTATTGTTGAAGAAATTCTTAAGAAGAAACTTGAAGACGTTGCAAGTGAAGCACGCAATTTCTCTCTAGACTTCTATCAAGCAGCAAAGAAAGGTGACAGCATAAGGTCCCGACTAACAATTTATGGAAAGAAAACATGTCCTATATGTGGAGGAAGAGTTGAATTTCAAAAAACTGGAAAAACTAAACGAATAAGCTATTTCTGTCCTTCACACCAAAAGCTGTATGCGCAATCTCTATAGGTGAGAACTAGGAAGTAACATCGCTATGGATATTCCTAGGATTTTGAGTTCGCAACACTAAATGCATCATAGCTAGCGAAATTATGTTGGTAAACGAAATTAGAGAATGGCTTCTTTCAAAAGACAAACCAGATTTGCGTAAACGCGCCCGCTAATTTTTGAGTATTTGCGTTGTTATTATTTCCCTAACTCCTTTATTTTCTGAACATATTTATCGGCGTCAAATTTTCTGCGCAATCCATTTGAGTTCATATATCTAACGTTCCCAAAAATTTGTCTTTCCTTCCATGGACGATCATGCTTTCCGAAACACCATGCTACCCCAGCATAACCATTCGGGTCTCTACCGTCAAGTTCGTATTTGTCGTTCAAGTATAGCGCTTTTTTGAAAGCGTCCTCCGGATTATCGGTCCACTCGATCAATTTCTTACCCCAGTACATGCGCATGTACCCATGCATCTTGCCCGTAACACGCATCTCATTTTGGGCAGCATTCCAATAAGGATCATGGGTCTTCGCGTTTTCCAATTCTTCCAAGCTATAGATATATTCTCTCGGGTCTTTCTTGTGAGATAAAAGCGTACGTTTTGTCCATTCAGGCAATCCATCGAAGGAATCATAGTTTTGATTGAAATTGACGTAGTTTACCGACAACTCTCGCTTAACAATTAACTCTTCTAGGTACGCGTCCTTGGCTGCTTTGGAGACAGGCGCTTCCAAGATTTTTCGTGTAACATAGATGGGGGATATTTGCCCAAAATGTAAATACGCGCTTAAATTGGATAGGCAATCAGCATTGGGGTCATTTTTGTGTTCAGGATAATCCGATAGTCTGTTATTTATAAAATTTTCAAGATGCTTACTTGCTTCGCTTGACCCGCCTTTGAAATATCTTGCCGCTTTTACCGATTTGTCCACATTTAGGTCTGAAATGATTTCCTTATCATTCTTTAAAATTAAAGTGGCAAAATCCAAACCTAGCGAATCTCTAACAGGCTTAGTTTTACTCAGCTTTGTTAGGTAGATTTGCCTTTTTTTCATGATTTTGGGTCTAATTGTAGCTGCAGAATATTCCTCTTTTCCTGATACCTCTTCAACAGGGACAACAACGTTATCTTCAACCTGAATGAGGGGGCATTCCACTCGCGCAGCTGCAAATTTGTGCCATTGTTTTATTGTCTTAAGATAGCCTTTGTCTGCTACTATCAAACAAGAGTCTTTTGCAAGGTTAACTATTCCTTTCTCTGGCGACTTCTTTAGAAATATCGTTTTGATACCAATTTCTTCAAGAGAATTATTTACTTCCTTGAGACCTTCTACCATGAATTGATAATGCCGCAGATTCGCTTTTGGATATGTGGACGTTATTCCGAAGAAAGCGATTATGGGCTTGTTTAGCTTGTTTGCTTTCAAAATTGCGTACGTTAAAGCTAAATTATGTTCTGTCCTCTGGGATGATTGCATCCAGTAAAGGACATATTTTCTGTTCTTAATTTCAAGTGAGTTAAGGTTTTTAACTCGCTCTTTAGAGATCATAACGATCACCGTTTTCTTTTTAATTGTGTAGCACCGATTTTCACATCAGACTTCTGTTCATTCCACTTGCGTTAACGCCCTTTTTGGGACTACATTTCATTACTGTCATCAAAAGTCTTCTGTTCTTATTTCTTAACCCAAATATATAAGACAATTGAAAACAAAAAAATTAAAGGGTTGGAAGGCTAAAGACCTTATCAATGTAGAATAAGCTTATCAAAAGAATTAAATATGTTACAATGTGCGTCTGTTAATGTTTCTTAGGGGCATAAAATGAGAGAATTTCCTAAACCTAATGTGGTAATATCAAAATGTATCACTTTTGAGCCCGTTCGATATAACGCTCAGATAATATCGAGCAAGTTTGTGGAGAAGCTTAAGCCTTTTGTGAATTTTATACCTGTTTGTCCTGAGGTTGAAATTGGACTCGATGTACCTCGCGATCCGATTCGGATCGTCTTGGTAAACGGAGAACGAAGGCTAATGCAACCCGCAACAGGTCTGGATTTTACTGAAAAAATGAAGCGTTTTGCCGAGTCGTTCTTAGATTCCTTGAGTGAAGTTGATGGTTTCATACTTAAGAGAGGCTCGCCAAGCAGCGGCTTCAAGAACGTGAAGATATATCCCAAGATTGAGAAGTCATCACCAGTAGGCAAGGGTCCAGGTTTCTTTGGCAAAGCGGTTCTGCGCAAATACCCCAATCTGGCAATAGAAGACGAGATGCGTCTACTGAATTATAGAATAAGAGAGCATTTTCTCACAAAGTTATTTACCTTAGCCAGCTTCAGAGGCGTAGAGAAATCTGGGAGAATTAAAGAATTAATACGGTTTCACTCAGAAAATAAGTATCTACTCACGGCTTATAATCAGAAAGAACTCAGGGCACTTGGGAAAATAGCTGCAAATCAAGAACCAAAACAATTTGCAGAGACCCTCGAGGATTATGAAACGCACTTGCATTTAGCTTTGGCACGAACGCCTAGCATTGGCGCTTACATGAATGTAATGTTTAAAATGATGGGTTATTTCTCACATCAACTCTCAAAAGAAGAAAAATCATTCTTTCTGAAGTCTATTGACAGATACAGAGCAGGTAGACTTGCTTTAAGTGCGAACTTGAGCGTTTTAAGAGCATGGATTGTGAGATTCAAGGAGGAATACCTAATGAATCAAACTTTTCTGCAGCCTTACCCAGAGGAATTAACCGATCTAGATCCTGTAGCTAGCGAATTCGGCAAAAAAGACATTTGAAAACAAAAAACATAATCTTCACTCAGTTACCTTGCAATAGCTTCATCAGCGTCAAATTCAATTTAGATTTTAACAAAATTCCAATTGTAAAAAAAAATGGAACCTTGGAGTTTAAAACGGCGCGAATACACCGATGAAGACAAGCCACGCCAGTGCGGTTTTGGCGACGAAACTTAATATTATGTAGACTCTTTCACCGTAAAGGTAGTCCTTCCAGCGTCCAATACCTTTGTATTGAAGTACCATGTTGAGAGCGAAGACGTTGAATACCGCAAAGTAGATGAAGAATATAGAGTAGACGAATGCTGGGGGCTCAACTCCTGTTGACATTATTGCTGCTACGAAATAGGCGAACAGCACTACCCAAGGAACACCTCCTGAAACGCATCCCACCAAGAAGGCTGACCAGGAAGTTTTTTCGGTATGCTGATTTACCACTTCCATGTAGTACCCGAACATGATCATCATCGCGTTCAACGTAAAGATCATCACCAGCGACCAGAAGTCCCATACACCCACGAAAGTGGCAATTAAAACGATCATTATTGAGCTTGAGAAAGCGTACTCGTACCACCGATAGGGGTTCATGCCTTTCTTCAAGTTCTCGTTGTAATCCTTGTTTTTTGGAAACGCAATCAGAAAGTGTGCCAGAGCCGAAAGTAGCGGAAAAGACGCAACTATTACTCCTAGATAGCTGAGCGTAAACCAGACTTGAGGATCAGGTGCAATGTTAAAGACTAGCGGAGGCCCCGGAGTTACGTCGAGTTTCAAGTAAAACGTGTATATTTCGCGTTCCCAAGTTAGAAGAGTGCCCAAAGCGAGCATTATTATTCCCTGTGATGAGTGTAGGATTCCAGCGCCTAAGTTGAATTTTTTCAAGTAGCTGAAGGAAATGGGTGATTTAGCTATTATCTCCTGTCTTTCTTTATAATTCAACCGATCACCTCCCCAAAGAAATATTGTCGAGCTGATCTACCTATTTATGGTAATTTATTTTTAAGCTTAACTAGACAATAAGCGCAGTGACAATCCCAAGCAATCAATATATTCCAGATCCTTTTAATAATGAAATTATGGTAGAACAGGCAAAATACGAAGTTCTGAAGAGAATTGACAAGACTGAGATTAGGCGTTACCCTCGTTTAGTGATCGCTAAAGTTGATGGTTATGGCGACGGAGGATTCAACCTTCTTTTCCGCTTCATCACTGGTAATAATAGGCAGAAATCGGGCATCGCGATGACAGCGCCTGTTGTTTCAGAAGAAATAGCCATGACTGCGCCAGTCTTGTCAGAAACCGGGTCAATTGCCTTCATAATGCCGGAAGGCTTCACGCTTGAAACAACTCCTGAGCCTCTCGATGACCGCGTTAAGATTGTAGAAATTCCTGAAAGAGTTGTGGCAGCGCTCAGATTTTCCGGTCGTTGGTCGAACTCAATATTCAAAAAGAAGTCAGAAAAACTGCTGAAAGAGCTGGCTGAAGCAGGAATAAAGACCGTTGGTCAAGTGTTTTCGATGCGATATAACGCACCTTTTACTCCGTGGTTCATGCGCAGAAACGAAGTAGCTATAACGGTTGAACCAGCATCAATATAGTTGTATTCTTTTTCATGGCTTACTGATATCTAATCAGCCATAGGTTTAGTTGTTATTCTGATACTGCTAATTTGTGAAGAATTTACGTAGTCTCCAGTCATTTGCTGCATATTCAAGGGCTTTAATCGCGCTTTTTTCTTTATCTTTTATCTCTAGCATCACGTCGAAATCAAAAGGGTCGGTTTGTTTCAAGAACAGGCTGAAATCTTCTAGATTAATGGTTTCGGAATGCTGGCGGGGCCGTCCATTAGGTTCTTGAGAACTATAATCAACCATCGGAATACCATCTCTTTTCATATTCCACGATTTCTCAATGAGCCTAAACAATTTTTTAATTGTCTGAGCTGTTGATTTATTCAGTCTATGATGAAAGACATCAAATAGAACTGGAATTTGAATTTCTCCACTGATCTTGAAACAGTCATTCACGTCGTACAATTTATCATCATTCTCGATTACCAAACGGCGAATAACGGAATCAGGAAGCCTATTAAATCTTGTTATAAACCTCTCCATGCTTAACTTTTTGTCGTCATAAGCGCCGCCTATGTGAATTTGTATTTTGGCAGAGGTGCCCAGTTTCATCAAGTCAAGTATTTCGGCGTGGTATTGGAGTTCTTTTTTGCTTCGTTCGAAAATATCGTCTTTAATCGAGTTGATTAGAGTGAACTGGTCTGGGTGCATTGATATTCGCATTCTATTTTTGATAATGAATTCTCCGATTCCTTCAAATTCGTCTTGGAAGTGTTTTTGCCATCTGAACTTGTTTATTGGATGAGAGGCGAAGGGAACTATATCTGATGATATTCTGAAAAAGAATAGTTTATGTTGAAGGTTGAACTGCAAGATTCTTCGTAAGCAGTTCAGGTTAGTCTGTATTGAGGTTTTGAGGCGGGCTTCAGAGTAAGATTTTAGACGAAAAGTGCTGCTTGCGCTGCAGTTCAAAGTTCTATTGATGCAAGGATAGCCGATTCTCATTGCTTGTACTCGCCTATGAATCTATCTTGTTTTAAATTTATACATTAATAGATATTTGGAGAGTAGTTTGTTTTATGATGATTATGCTAAAAAAGGAGAAAGTGCAACCTATTAGTTGAGGGTGTATTGAAGTGACAAAGGTAAAGATGCCGAAAATGAATGAGAAAGAGATTAAAAAACTCATCAGCAGACAATTTCTGTGTAGAATAGCATTTAGAGGTGAAGCCCAGCCTTACATTGCGCCTTTTCAGTATGTAGTGGTTGACGGTACTCTATATTTTCATTTCACTGATTATGGTAAAAAAATGGGTTTTTTCAAGCGAGGAACTCCCGTTTGCGTGGAAATAGAGTGGTATACTCCGAATCTTAGCGAATACAAGTTTGTAGTCCTATCTGGGAATCTAAAATTGGTTGAGAATCGAGAGGAAAGGAAAAGGGCCATAATGAAGATGGCTGACGTGGGAAAACAGCAACTTTCTCCAAACTTCTTGGTCGCGCACGGTTTCCCTCAAGGCTCGGATTGGGTTGAATTTACCGACGACCAGCCGATCTTGATAATAAAACTAGATGATGTGACAGAAAGGACAGGACTCAAGTCACCATAATACATATAAAATAATTTGGTACGTTTTTGACAAATCCTCGCTCATCTTGAAATTAACTGTCATGTTCTAGGCTATGTAGCTATTCCGTAGCCTCCACTTAGGGGGTCCTGGAAAATAGGTAAATGCGGCGCATAAAAAGTGAAAACTATGAAAGCAATTCCTAAGACAATTAATATAACGAGTGCAATCTTGTCCGTATTTCTTGAAAATTGATTTTTCATGAAAAGAGTATAGCTCACGATCTGCCCCACCACAACTGCAACTATAAAAGTCACTATGTCAATAGCGAAGATGCTTTCCCCCGTAATCGAAGTATACGAGTAGAATACAATCGGAATCAACGCTATCATTGTGCAAGTGCCTATTGTTTTGGACTCAAAAAAGTTGTTGGTGAGTTTCTTTATAGGTAAATATTCTATGAGTAGCCAGATGAGGGAAGGCCAAAAGGCTAGCTTCAAGTGCTCCCAAACGGATTCGTTTACTGCTGAGAAAGCACCAACGAAAGCAAACCTGCCTGAAAGCTCGT
>SMTZ1_10001188_pt1 | contig 48873 bp, 36 predicted proteins | sample DeeMarSWOR136_30_FD_25667 | JGI IMG/M metagenome (IMG submission 25667) | reverse complement strand
AAAGAGGTCGGTGGCCATATCGTCTTAGAAGGCATTTGATAACTAAGATACTGTCAGGCTTGTTGATAGTCATCCCGTTTTTTATAGCCTACTTCGTATTGGTTATTGTCTTCAGAATGATATTATCTATTGTCTCTCCGATCCTACATCTTGGCTTGTACTCCGGCATGCCGGAAAGTATCGTGACTATTTTGTCCGTCATCATCCTGGTTTTTATCATATACCTGTTCGGGGTACTGGCGACATATTCCTTTGGCAAGAAGATGGTGTCCTTGACAGAGACATTATTGCTCAAAATTCCACTCATGAAGACCGTCTTTTCGGCAAGTAAAACTGCTATATCAGCCTTATCTATAAACAGGGAGGCCTCTTTTCATTCGGTTGTGTTTATTGAGTTCCCAAAGAAAGGTTACTGGAGTTTCGGTTTTGTAACAGGGGTGACATCAGATAAAGATGGTGAAAAATACTTCAAGATTTTTATGCCGACTACTCCTAATCCGACAACTGGATTTTTTATGATGGTAAAACAAAAAGATGTTATTCAAACTGACATATCGGTAGAAGATGCGATACAGAGTCTGCTGACAGGCGGCATCCTTTTTTCAGGTCGCTTGCCGATGTCTTCCCCTTCTTCTGATTCTGATAATGCCATTGAAGACAGTAAAAGTGGCATGTCTTGATCTTAATAAGCGCTGTACCTAGTGTCGGGAGGAAGATGAATTAAATTTTAATTGATGGTGGCAGGAAGGGAAGGAGGTCATGATTTGGGCAGCAATCTAATATGGATAGATTTGGAGATGACTGGGCTTGATCCTGAAAAGATGGTCATAATTGAGATAGCAACTGTTGTGACCGACGATAACCTCAATATTATTGCAGACGGCCCAAATATAGCCATCAATTATCCAGATAATATCCTCAACTCGATGGAAGAATGGAGCATGACCCAGCACAAGGCTTCAGGTCTTTTAGCCCGGGTAAGGGCCTCGGGATATAACTGCCAACAGGCCGAGCAGGAGACCCTGCAATTTCTAGGCTCCTGGTGTAAAAAGGAGGAGTCGCCCATGTGCGGAAATACCATATGGCAGGATCGCCGCTTTTTAAAAAGATATATGCCGGAACTGGAAGAGTTCTTTCACTACAGGATGATTGATGTCAGTTCAATAAAGGAGTTAATGATGAGATGGTATCCATCGATACCGCCATATGAAAAGAAGGAGGCTCATCTGGCATTGATGGATATATATGAATGCATTAATGAATTGAGATATTATCGCGGGAATATATTTATATAGGGCAGAGTGATCAGCTAATAAAATGAGTTTCAAATGACATATCTTTTATCTTTTTCTTTGCCCTGTCAAAGGCCTTTGCTATGAGGTTCTCGAACTCCATTCCGACAAACTGACGATTATCCTGCAGATAATATTTAATCTCCTCCCAGTATTTATTGAGTCCATTGCTGTCGTGGATCTTATCAAGGCGTCCGTTAATCTCCTCCAGTTTTTTCCTCTTCAGATTATTTTTCCTCAATTCATATAGATCATTAAGACGATGTTTCTGATCGTTGCTGAATCCTGTCTCCAGAGAGCGATTTAAAAAACGGTTATAAAGGTTATGGATCTCTCTGAAATCCGTTAATAGTTCCATCTGTGTTTTTACTTGGTCCAAGAGCAGGTCTATGATTTCTGCCAGCCTTCTATTAAAAGACTCCTCCAATTGCTGCTCATAATCGCCGGTGAAGAATAGGCTTTTTCTTAATGATTTAAGGCTGTGATGATAATAGTTCTTCAGCCGATCGATATCCGTGATCTTACCCATATGGGATATCTTTGCTGAGGCATTTATCCTGTCAACAAAATCGACAGTTAGCACCCTTTGTTCCTCATTTTTGTCAAGCAATAGGCCTGTCTTGGCCTTGAAAAGTTGAGTCAATCGATTTCCGTCCTTCAATAAGGCATTCAGGGATATATTATTGAGGGTGTCATTTAGCGCCTCGTGGCGTTTATCGATCTTCTCATCCAGGTTTAAAAAATTCAGATATACGGGCCTGGTGTCTTTTTGAAACCTTTCTGAACCTAAAAGGGTAATTAGGAGAAGCTTGATGAGATTATCATAATTCAGGTATGTGCCAATATTTTCGAATCCAGAGACCCTGATTTTGTCGGCAACAAGTTGTTCCAGCATGAAATGCTTTGCCTCTTCGCTCAACCTCTGAAGGCTGTTATATATGCGTGAGGCCTCCAATAGTTCCTTTTCAAAGGTCCCGTAACCAATGGCGTGATAGTCTCGTTTCTGATAGATATACGGCAATGGCACCTTGAGGATAAATTTTGCCACGTCAATAAATTCTACGTATCTCAAACCTCTTAACCTGAATACCCGCTCCATGGAGATGACCTTTTTTCCGGCCCTGGAATAATCAATGTCATGCGTCTCAACCTCTTGCCATGATTCCATGTATTCGGATGGTGAGGTGCCCTGGGGGACGCCTTTCCTGTAAAAGTCCTCAAGCTTGTATAAAAATCGACCCTTCTGGGCAGAGATCTCTTCCGTAAAATTATCAAGACTGGTCTTGCTGTCCATAATCATAAGGCAAAGATTCTGGATATCAAAGAGACGGATAGCGAGATCTTCGGTTACATGGCCTTCGCCTAGGGCGGAGAACATGATAAAGGAGCTTACAAAAAAGGCATTGAAGATGTCTTTGTCTTTTGTGTTAATAATCTCTCTAAGGGCGTGAAGGGAGACCTCGCCTTTTACCAGATAGAGGATATGGTTATGATGTTTGATAAGAAATATCAGGGCTTTTTCCTCATTCATATCCATAGTGTATCTCTGGGAGATCTTCTCTTTTATGAAAAACAAAGCCCCGGCCTGAGCTTGATCCGCCATATTGATCTCTTCTCTATATGTCTCCCTCAGAGATGGGGTTAGACCCAAGTCATGGAAAAAGAATGTCTTTATGAAGGCGTTAAAGATGGGTCGATTAAGGCGTATCTCGTTTACGGTTGATATTAATTGCCCGATTTGTGACTCATTGAGGCCGATTATACCTGCAGCCATAGGTCCAAATTCCCTTTGGGCTAATCTATGCTGGGCATGAAAATCCTGAAACTCTTTTTGCTTGCCCCTAATCAGAGCCTGTATCTTCTTGGCACTGGTGAGGATATGATCCATAACGGATGATTTCAGGTACAAGTTGCCGGACAGGATTAAATCGTGAAGAGCCATCAACTCGGGGAGGACAAGGTGTAAGATGGATGGGCAAAAGTGAAAAAGCCTATCAAGATTAGTGAATATGTCCTCAGGTTCAAAGATGACGTTTGTGAAATTTATTTTGAGATATCCCCTAAGGTCATCCACCTTTTTGAACCATCTCCTCTGTCTCTCCGGGATCTTAAACCTTGAATGGGAGCCGGAGATTAATAGCTGGTGACCGCTATAAAAATCCTCCAGGTTGGCAAAAAGTCTCTCCATCTCCTCAAGGATATTAATTTGAATCTCTGAAACCCTGGAATCTGCAAATCTCCTGGACAGGTACTCCAGACGCATAATATCTTCATCCATATCGATAAATGAGATATCCATGGACTGGGTTTCATTGTTTAATGACAGCCTGAATCCCGTATTGAGGATAAATACCGAGTTGTTTTTGTATAGCTGCTTGCTCAAATCCTTCAGAGTAGAGAGATCCAGATAATCCTTGTTAATGACCCTGGCCTCATCCTCAACCTTCTTTAAACGGTTATCGAATTCCGAATACTTTACATCGGAGAGGATAGGATTGAAGTTTATTATATAACCACGCGTCACATTCACAGTCAGCCATAGGAGGGTAAACACCAGTTGACTGTCCATCCTAGCGAAAAGGTGCTCTGTGCCGTGAAATTCCATATTCAGGAATTTTCTATATATAATAGGTAGTTGTAACGGATTATCCTTCAGGAACTTGTTTTCAATCTGTTCAATATTCCTTACAAGACCAATGACATCATCAATCTTGACCAGTTTTTTATTATCATAGTCGGCAAGAGATTCCTTCTCCATATCCCCTTTGTCGATGAGCTCGGGCCATGTATTGAGAAATTCAAGATGATTGTTCATCTTTAAAAGCCTGTGTATAAGCTTGTTGTGGATTCCGCCCATGGCGGATATCTTTTCCTCCAAAAGCGTGTCCCAATCCATATTGCGGTCCATAACAACCCTAAGAGCGGAATCGAACAAGTCGAGAAGCTCGAAGAGTTGAGTCTCATTCATATCCGCCCTCCTTGATGAGACTGTCTCAGCCATGGACATTAAACTGCAGTATCGCAACAGGTTAATGGCATCCTGATGGCTGTATGTCCTGGCCAGGTCTGTCACGGGCTGCAATGTCTTTTCACCTAGTTTCCCTGAAAGGATCCTTCCGCCGGTAGTGTGTCCGACGATGATAAGAAAGACCTCTTTCAGTTCTTCATAGCTGAAGCCTAAAAAAGGCAACATTTCAAGGTTCTCAAGGACCTTGGTCCTGGATCCTTCAATCATATCAGGGTTGAGGTAGGATTGTATTCTTTTCAGTCTGGGTATCTTGGATATTAATCTAAGGACATAATTAAACCCTGCATACCTCCTGCTTTTATTCTCAAAAGGCTCCTTAAGCCGTTCCATGAAGATTCCTGACAGTCCAACATAACTCTTGTTTTTTATACCCTTAAGTACATTGAGGGTGCGTATAAGGTAATCAAATGTATCCCTATAATCCGCCAGGAGGGGTAAAGGACACCCTAAAAGTTTCGACTCCGTAACATCCGTTTTTAACAGCGAGATAGTTACGCTTGCCGGCTTCCTTTTCGCAAGGCAGATAAGCATATAATTCGGCGAATAGTTCTTTAATTTAAATCTTTTTTTCCAGTCTGTCCTTATTGAGTTAGGGATCAACGGTTTGAGGAATATCTCGTCAAAATATATGGAGATAACCCTTGACCATACCTTTTGCTGGTCATAATCATATTCGCTATGCAGGGGCAGGTCGAGGTATGGGAGTTCATTGATTCCATCAAGGGTCATTTTCTCAAGGTCTTTACCTCCTGATAACCTGTCAATAACATCCTTTTCCACATATAAGGCGCCAAGATATCTTTCGAGGTCATAGACATTTACCAGCAGGGAGCTGTCTTTAATCCTGTATCTCTTATGGGTTTTAAATATGTGTGTGAATATTAGGAACTTTTTCTGCTCCTGGATAGTTATGAATTCTATTTTCGTGCTCCTATTGGTCGCTAATGCCTGGCGATTGGAGATAATAAATAACTCACCTTCAGGTTTTAGGATTTTAAAGATCTTTCCCAGGAGATAGATGGCGTGCTTTTCCAGTTGCTTTTTAGAGGGACTCTCTCCGGAACGATGGTCAATTCTCCTGTGGAGGATGGTCCTGTAAAGATCTCTGGTTAGTATAACCATATCCAGGAGTTCTTTCATTGAACGGAGTTTGTCAGGTGAACTGATAATGAAAAACTGGTGCTCTTTAAAACGGAGGGTCAGATCATTTATGATGGGATCCGCCGCGTAGGTAAGTACGCCTATATTAAGGCCTTCTTTAGGATATTTTTTATGATGTAGATTTACGATTTTGCTGATCTCATCGGCCCTGATTTTTATGTTAGTGATGCTAATTGACAGTAGATGACGGGGTATAATGTAATATGGCCTGCCCAAGGCGGAATACCGTATCAAAAGCCCTATCTTTGCATATATCCTGTTTATGGTCTCATAATGTTCTTGAATCTGTTCAGGTTCATCAAAGGTAATAGATTGGAGCAGGGCAATATCTTCCTTCCCAAGATGGCTATAGATTTCGAAGAAACCGGATCCATAAGCGTTGCCTCCAAAACGGCTTGATAATAAAGTAGGGTGCCTATGGGCCGCGTAGGCGCCCGGAGGGATATCGGCGGGATTGATCCCCAGGATTTCAAAATCCTTTGGTTTGATAATATCAAAAGGATCTTCCTGCAAAAAGGATCTTGTGGGAGAAGAGTCGGTTGAAACCATCTTTGATATACCAGCCTTAAAGATACTGATCTGGACCTAAAAATACTATATTAAAACTAAATTATAGAATGGTAATATTAATTCCTCAACAATTTTTTGGCATTTCTATATGATAATTGTTATGCTGTTATCCTCATCTATTGCTAAGGATGAGATAAATAGATTTATGGGGGCCACCTAATCTTGGATACGGAGGCTATTAATGATTAAAGAGAATGTGAAAAAGATATTGGGTGAATTGCCTGTGGGGGTTGAGCTGATAGGAGTGGCAAAGACTAGGAGTCTTGAAGAGATTCAAGAGGCTGTAGATGCAGGAGTCAGAAATATCGGTGAAAATTATGTACAGGAGGCTGAAAGGGCATATCAGAAGATAGGACCGACAGTGAAATGGCATATGATAGGCCACCTGCAGAGCAACAAGGCCAAGAAGGCAGTCAGGATCTTTGATATGATCGAGACGATAGATTCCGTGAAAATTGTCATGGCAATCGACAGGGCATGCGGGGATATTGGAAAGGTCATGCCAGTTCTCATTGAGATAAACAGCGGGGAAGAATCTCAAAAAGCGGGTGTTATGCCTGAAGATGCCATCCCTTTGATTAAGGAAATGACGGTGTTTAATAACATCAGAATCAATGGCCTTATGACCATGGGGCCTTTCAGCGGGGAGCCTGAAGACGCACGGCCCTATTTCAGAAGGACAAGGGAGATCTTCGATGAGATCAAAAATAGAAACCTGTCCGGCGTTGAGATGAAGTATCTTTCCATGGGCATGTCCAATTCATACAAGGTGGCCATTGAAGAGGGCGCCAATATGGTAAGGATAGGCACGAAGATATTCGGAGAGCGCATCCCCATATGACACAATATGCCGCTAAAGAGATGAAACGCTTGACGGGAAAGGCGATTCATGAACATCATATGACAGAGGGTGGAGATCATATACTTGTTTCCGTTTCAGGCGGCAAGGACAGCATGTCTTTGCTGTGGTTGTTAAGAGAAAGGATCAAAAGGGTCCCCATTAAATATAGCATAACCGCTGCCCATGTTGACCCCGGTTTCGGCTCTGACTCTGCCTCCATGATGAAGGCATTTTTTATAAAGCACGACTTTGACCACGAGATAATAAAAAGTGATTGCGGGCCGAGGGCACACGGCCTTGATAATCTTGAAAATCCGTGTTTTCTCTGTTCCATGCTTAGGAGGAAGGCCATTTTCAAGCTGGCATCGAGATTGAAGTGCAACAAGATAGCATTCGGTCATCACAAGGATGACTGGATAGAGACCTTTTTTCTAAATATTTTCTTCGGAGGATCCGTAAGCACAATGATGCCCGTACAGGAATTTTTCGGAGGAGACGTCACAGTGATAAGGCCTTTTTATATGATAGACGAACGCCTCATTGAGAAATATGCCGAGTCAATGGGCTTTCCACGAATAGATCTTGGGTGTCCCACAGCCGGGTCTTCAAAGAGGGCGGATATTAAGAAGATGTTGAACAGCCTGTATAGGACAAACAAAAAGATAAAAGGTAATATATTTCACGCGATTCAAAACATCAAATCTGAATGCAGACCGTGAATAAGACAAACTCCCCCAAAAAGGCCTATTCCTCTACAAGTATTATGGTCTGATTAAAGAACCGACGTAATATCATATCACCCGCAGATAGAAATTTATCCTTAATGGGGAAAAGATATCTTACGGTAAGTCTCAAAGCCCTCTTCGATAATGTCCTTTGATTGGCGTTATCAAGTTTATGAGACAATTTATCGATGGCGATGAGTTTATGTGCAGGATTTTCACCTATAGATGTTATGAGATCTTTTACCTCTATTAATATCTTCTCAGTGTCATTTTCTGTTTGGATCTTATCCTGAACATCATGGGTGTGATTGGAAAGGTCAGGCACATTGAATCCTATACTAGGCTTGATTGTTGAAACATTCTTAAGGCATGATGCATCCCATAGTTCAGCAAGATAATCCATTACCTGCCTGTTATATGTGATTAATGACTCGTTCCTGTCCAGGTATCCGCCAAAAAGGCCGAACCATGCCTCAAATATATGTCGCAAATTCGTTTCGTCCAGCATGGATTCATATCCGAGGGCATCAAGATCTGTCAGCAGATCTTTCATATCGCCGCTATCCTCTATGCTTTCATCAAGAGGAGCCTTTTTATATTTCAATTCGCCTAACAGCTTATCTGTCTCCAGGCGTTTTTCCTCGATATCGCCGGCAAGATGTAGGATTAGATGCCACATTATGACATCTTTTTCCCTGAATGAAGGGGATTCAACTGCGTGACCAAGCATTTTTCTGATCTCCCAGGTCTTATTATCAGTCGGTTTGTCGGCCGGGCCGAACTTTAAAAGCTCAATATAATTTCTGTCGTGATTTCTCTCAGCCCATGTTCGATATTCTGCAAGCATACTCATAAAAAAATCCCCAGGCGTCAGATATGCAGGTGGTCTTGATATCTCTATAGATATATTGTTAAAGACTTCGGGTGTCTCCATCATCCATGGCAGATACACCCTCATGGGCCCAAAGAATGAGATGACCTTTTTAATTATCGATTCATGACAGCGAGAATGGGGAAACAGATGTATGGACATAAGTTTGCGAACTTCATATAGTAATTAGTTCATAATCCCGATTACCAAGGCCGATTTCCTCGGCGTAGGATAGTTGTATTGACCAATCTATCTCAGGGTGTATCCTCTGAAATTTATCATCATCAACCATATTGCGGCTCTCCAGACATGAATTATCCATGGGTGACAGCTGGTTGACCATGTCTACTGATGCCTGGTCTATTGCCACAGGGTCCAGGGAGGCCATAATTCCTATGTCCCGGACAATAGGCGCGTCATTGAAAGGCAAGCAATCACAATCAGGGGATATATTGATGAGAAAATTAAGGAAGACAGATCTCCCCTTCTTGCCTGTCAGTGCGGCAAAGGCGTATTCAACCATCTTTTTTTGAAAGAGGACCGTGTCCGAACTCCACCTCACGTCTATTGCCTTATTGGGGCATATTATAATGCATTCACCGCATCCTATACATCTCTGCTGATCTATGACCGCCTTTTTGTCTGCAAGGGAAATAGCATCTTGGCCGCAATGTTCGACACAATCACCGCACCCCGCGCATCTTTTCCTGTTTACCTTTGGCGATAGTCCTGAATGCTGCTGTAATTTACCCTTTCTCGATGCACATCCCATGCCCAGATTTTTTAAAGTGCCTCCGAACCCTGACACCTCGTGACCTTTGAAATGGGCGACGCTTATAAGTGCATCTGCTTCAACTATCTCTTTCCCTATAAAGGCAGTCCTGAAGATATCCTTATCTATCTCTATCTCTTCGAAAGATGCGCCCCTTAAACCATCGGCAATGATAATGGGCGAATTTACAACCGCGTAGGCAAAACCGTTCTCTATGGCCGTATTGACGTGAGAGACGCTATTTCCCCTTGTCCCTGCATAGAGCGTGTTGGTATCGGTAAGGAATGGGGAGGCGCCCATCTCCTTAGTATAGTCGACTATCCTGCGGATAAAATTTGGTCTAATAAAGGCCAGATTTCCCTTCTCGCCAAAATGTAGTTTGATTGCCACCAAACTGTGAGGGTGGATGATGCCCTTAAGGTTAACGGATTCCAAAAGTATGGTTAATTTGGAAAGAAGGTTTTTCTTAAAAGAAGCCCTGAGGTCGGCAAAATATATTTTGCTTGCCATATAAAGATCCCCTTTTTAAGTTTTATCACTAATCTCTCACGGGAATTTCTTTTTTAGAGGCCAAAAACTTCTAAAATAGAATATCGAATATTGAACAGGGAATTTTGAATTATGAAGCTTAGACTTTTTCAATATTTTGTATTCTGAAATCGATATTCTTAAAGTGTTTTGCCTTTGAAAAGGGACTACAATGGGTTATATAAGCATTATTCAGTTCTAATAATTCCAATACTTTTGAATGTTAACAATTAGTTGAACATTATAAATGTTTTTTTTACACCTCTCCGCCTTTAACGTAAAGAAATTTTATCATATTTCATCCCTCCTTTTTTCTCATTGACAATTAAATTAATCTTAGTTTATTAATCTTATGTTTTAATAGATCAGAGATTCTCTTTATAATAAACCATATTTAGGATAATCAGGATATAGGCCCATGAAAGAAAGAAAGATGCATTCAATATGTCTGATCCTGTTGGCCGGACTTCTGATCCTTGGCATCCAGAAGTCGGATATCTATGCCCAGGAGGAGGTAAAGAATATCCTGAGCATAGAGGCCTACGACATGCTTAATACTGTGCCCGACACCTATTTGATTGATGTAAGGACACAAGCCGAATACCAGTATGTTGGGCATCCCAACAATGCATACCTTTTCCCTTACATGTTTTTTACAACCGTTTTTGCCAAGGTCAATGAAAAATATGAGTATCAACTTAGCCAGAAAAACAAGGATTTTGTAGCGGAGATAAGCAAGATATTTAAAAAGACGGACAATCTATTGATTATTTCCCGTGACGGCAAGATAAGCGCCCTTGCCGCCAAGGACCTTGTGGCTGAAGGCTTCAAAAAGGTCTATAATATTTCAGATGGTTTTGAGGGTTCCGAGTTTCCGACATTTGACGATGAAAATCGAAACAAATATTACAGGCAACTTGCTAAAAGGAACAAGATCTACGGGTTTCAGCAGAGACGTCACGACGGGTGGCAGTTTTGGGGACTCCCATGGACTTACGAAATTGATCCCAAATATATCTATCCCCCTGATCTAAAGGTTTCCGGGCAATAAACTTATCACGGATTATTCGTATCTGCATATCGCCCTTTTACCCGTTATCTTCTCGATCTCTTCCATCATCTCGTCACAGGGCAATACCCTATAATGGTTATTGGCCCCGATAAGTATCTCTTTCCCATCTTCCATATTCATCCTGAATAAAACTGAGCATTCACCAGGGTACCTGAAGAGGATATCCCTTATGTCTTCCAATAGGGTCCTTGATGTTGTCTTCTGGTCGAGCTCAAGTTCAATTGTCCTGATAGATTTATGTCTCAGTGACTCAAGCGAGACGATATCTTTGGCAACAATTTTGGATGAGTTGTCGCTCACCTCGGCTATTCCGCATATAAGCAAGGGCTCATCGTTTCTAAGAAACGCGGAATAGGTGTTGAAGGCCTCCGGGAAGATGATAACCTGTGTAGCACCGGTCTGATCCTCCAAAGAGAGGATTGCCATCCTGTCTCCCTTTTTAGTCCTTTTCATCTTCAGGTTCTCTATAACGCCCGCTACTTTTACCTGGGACTTGTCCTGTAACTTTAAAAGGTCCTGGATTGAACAGGATGCAAATCGTTTTACCTCTCCCTTGAATTCATCAAGAGGATGACCAGTGATATAGAATCCCAGCGCCTCCTTTTCTTTAATTAATTTTTCCCTTTTGCTCCATTCGGCAACATCGGCGAAATTATAGATGCCGCTAAATCCCTCGGCAGGACTCTTTATGGAGGAGAAGATATTCAGCTGATTCGGGTCATGGCTGGTTCCGCATAGCCTGATGACATCGTCGAGTGAGGCAATAAGTCTGGACCTGTAAACCCCTGTAAAGTCGAAAGATCCGCATTGAATAAGGCCCTCAAGGACTCTTCGATTTACCTTTGATCCATCTACCCTTCGGCAGAAATCCAAAAGATCCTTGAATGGCCCGGAAAGGTTTCGTGCCTCGATGATCGACTCTACAGCCTTCACCCCTACATTTTTTACAGCTGCCAGTCCGAATCGTATGCTCCCCTCAACCACTGTAAAATCGGCTTGGCTTTCATTAAGATCGGGAGGCAGGATCCTTATGCCCATCTCGCGGCATTCAGCGATATTTTTTATGGTCTTATCCTGATTTCCCATATCCTGGGTAAGCAAAGAGGCCATGAACTCCACCGGATAATGAGCCTTCAGATAAGCTGTCTGATAACCTATGAGGGCGTAACATGCTGCGTGGGAACGATTAAATCCATACCCCGCAAAAGGTTCTATAAATGTAAATATCTTTTCCGCCAAGGGCGCCTCGATCCCTTTTTTTACGCAGCCGTTGATAAACTTCTCCTTCTGTTCAGTCAGGAGGGCCACGTTCTTTTTACCCATGGCCTTACGCAGGACATCGGCCTCAGCCATTGAAAAGCCTGCCAGATCACGCGCTATCTGCATTACCTGTTCCTGATAAATCGCGACTCCGTAGGTCTTTGCCAAAATGTGCTCCAGGCTGGGATGCAGATATCTGATCTTTCTCCTGCCGTGCTTGCCGTTCAGATAATCATCGATCCACTCCATGGGACCTGGTCGATATAGGGCCACAAGGGCAATTAAATCTTCAAAGACCTCAGGTTTAAGTCTCCTGAGCAGATCTTTCATGCCGTCGCTTTCTAGCTGGAAGATACCGGTTGTTTTTGCCTCCTGGCAGATTATATAAGTCTCCTTATCATCCAGGGGGATTTGGTCTATATCTATCTTTTTACCGGAGGATTCCTCGATCAGCTTAAGTGTTTGCTTGATCACAGTAAGGGTTTTTAGACCGAGAAAATCAAATTTAATCAGCCCCAGTTTTTCTATCTGATCCATAGTAAACTGGGTCATTATTTCGTCATTGGTCCCCTTGCAGAGGGGGAGGTATTCCACAAGAGGTTTGTCAGAGATAACTACACCTGAGGCATGGGTAGATACATGCCTTGACAGACCTTCAAGAGACAGGGAAATCTTCAGTAATTTTTTTTCGATCTCTTCCCCATCCACCATCTTTTTAAGTCCGGGTTCCTCCTCTATCGCCTGAGAAAGCCAGACATTGGTACCCTCAGGCACCATCTTGGCGATCTTGTCAACCTCACCGTAGGGGATGTTAAGGACGCGGCCCACATCTCTTATGACGCCCCTGGCCTTCATGGTTCCGAAAGTAATTATCTGTCCTACATTTTCACGACCGTATTTTTCAGTCACATATCTAATGACATCATCTCTGCCGTTCATGCAGAAATCTATATCAATATCAGGCATGCTGATCCTTTGAGGATTTAAAAATCTCTCAAAAAGGAGGCCGTATTTGATAGGATCAAGATTGGTAATGCGTAGACAATATGCGACCAATGACCCGGCCGCTGATCCTCTCCCTGGACCAACGGGGATATCGGAGCTGCGGGCATAATTAATAAAATCCGCGACAATAAGGAAATATCCCGAAAAGCCCATTTTTGTAACAACATTGAGCTCATAGTCGAGCCTCTCTTTATATTCCTGCCTTAATGCAGGACTCATCGCCCCTTCATCCTTTTCTCTTTGTGCTATCCGCTCTTCGAATCCTTTCCGGGCCTCCTGTATGAGCAGGCTATTGAGATCCTGTTTGCCCTGTAAGTAAAATACCGGATACTTGTATTTTCCGAACTCCATCTCATATTGGCATTGTTCTGCTATATCCAAAGTATTATCAAGGGCTTCAGAATAGTCATCCCCGAGGGATGCCTCCATCTCTTTGCGGGATTTGAAGAAGAATTCATCGGTAGAGAATTTCATGCGCTGGAGGTCATCAATAATCTTTCCTGTTTGAATGCATAGAAGGGCGTCATGTGCCTCGGCATCCTCTCTTGTCAGGTAATGGCAGTCATTTGTGGCCACAAGAGGAATAGACAGCTGCTGGGAAAGATCCCTGAGGATCTTATTTATCTTTATCTGCTCGGGCATTCGATTTGCCTGTATTTCAAGATAGAAGCGGCCCTTATCAAAGATCTTGTCGAGTTCCCGCGCCTTCTCCTTTGCTACATCCATCATGCCGGAGGTAATATAGTATGGGACTATACCCTTTAGACATGCGGAAAGGGCGATCAGTCCCTCATTGAGTTCTCTAAGCAATTCCATATCAATACGGGGGTGGTAATAGAAGCCTTCAAGGTGACCGAGGGTTACAAGACGGCTTAAATTCTTATAACCTTTCTCATTCATCACCAGGAGTACAAGGTGAAAGGCGTTCGGCTGTCCATCCCTTGCTGGCGCGCGTTCCCGGCGATCCCCAGGCGCCACATAGACTTCACAACCTAAAATGGGCCTTATGCCCGCCGAGGCGGCCTCGGTAAAAAGCTCTACAGCCCCGAAGATATTTCCATGGTCTGTGATGGCGACACTGTCCATGCCGAGCCTTAGGGCCTTGTTTATCATCTTTTTTATGCCTATCGCCCCATCCAGAAGACTGAATTCGGTATGGACATGGAGATTGATAAAGGATGATCTATCGGTCACTTTTTCCTCATATCTTTAGCTTATCCTATTTTACAAGATTCCCTGCCTGATACGGACGGCAGGTTTTTTCCTTGTTGTAGGATCGATGGATAATATGATACGGTATATGAATGAGATCGGCAAGTGCATTTTCCAGGAATTCATATTAAATTAGGGCATAATGGTAAAGAAGAATCTTGATTATCTGGAAACTAGGATTAAAAGGCTTAAGGCCGAAAACAAGGCCCTGAGAGAGACATCATTATTGCTCAAGGGAGATATCCTTAAACTCAAGAGGCATTTAAGAGATAGGGACAGGCTTTTCAATTTTATACCTGCAGGGGTCATGCTCATCCGCAATGGTAAGATCCTTGAGATTAACGAGCAGATGCTTGAAAACCTGGGCTATAGGGCCGAAGAGGTCGTTGGCCGCGATTTCCTTGATTTTATTCATCAGGATGAAGAGGAATATGTAAGAAAACTCCATAATATATGGAATTCGGGCAAGATGGCGCCGGGACAATATGATGCGCGTCTTGTTACGCGGGGAGGTGGATCCATATACTGTGACGTTAAGGTTAGGCGTATAAGGTTTAAGGGCAGGACCGCATTTCTTCTAAACCTCAATAGACTGGAGGAAAGGGAGGAGAAGGCACAGGAGAAGATCAGATCAAGTAAGGGGGAGGCCTTGATTACTATGGCACTCGGTGTCAATTCCAAGATTCGCCATATTAATGACCTTATTTTGGAAAAGATAAAGGAGTCCAAGAAAATTACGCGTTCAGGCAATACTGTTACTGCAGATGCGTACAATATACTTAAGGATCTCTCATATAAGACTATGCGTATTGTCCGCGAACTGGAACTTATCGGGGAAACGGGAGATGAACAAATAAATGCGACCCGGTTTGATATCAATGAGATGGTTGATGAAGCGGTTGAACCATTCATAGAGAAATGGAAGGCAGGGCCTGAAGGACAGGGTAAAAAGATAGATCTAAAGACATATCTGAGATCATCCTCGCTGTTTGAAGGGGATCCGGATGGGATTAAGGACGTCATTATCAGCATGATTAAAAATGCTGTTGAGGCCATGCCGGATGGTGGAGAGATCTACATTACCACAGAGGACAATGCCGATTACAGCCATATATATATCCAGGATAGCGGGATCGGGATACCCGCCAGTCTCCGGGAAAGAATATTTGATCCTTTCTTCAGCACCAAGGGGGATAAGGCGGAAGGGCTCGGCTTGAGCCTGTCTTATGCAATTGTAAAAAGACATAAGGGCGATATCGATATGTCAAGCCGGGAAGGTGAGGGGACAATATTTCACATCAGGTTGCCGCTTGCGGGAAAGAAGTATAAGGCAAATAAGGCCGTAAAGAGGAATATCAAGGATGCCCAGATACTCATTATCCAGGAGGAGGATGTTGTCAGGGATCTACTATCACACCTATTAATGGGCAAGGGATGTAAGGTAGAAACGGCTAATAATAGCCTTGAAGCCATGGTAAAATTAAACAGGAAAAGATTTGATCTGGTGATGGCGGATGTGGAAGCGCTCCCTGATGGGGGTAGCACACTTGTAAAAAGATGTCTAAAAGAGGATCCGAAGATGTCTATCGCCTTGATAAGAAATGGGAACGATACTTATAAAAAACTGCTACATGGTCAATTTAAGGCGGATCTGAATATCATGAGGCCCATAGACGTGAATATGGTGCTTAAACAGGTCTCGGAACTATTGATGAATAGAGATTGATGGGAAATCCCTGAACTTTTTAATTTGTAAAGGGACAAGCGCAGCTGACAGCTGAAAGCGAAAAAAGAAAATATCGAATATTGAATATCGAATGCAGAATGTTGATAAATTTAACTTCATAATTCAATATTCCCTGTTCAACCTGCCCGCCCATGCCCTATAGCGATTAAGTTTAATCCGCTATAAGTTTTGCGACAAGAACAAACAAGCAATATAATAAAAATAGGGCTATGGCAGGCAGGTATTCATCATTCATACGTCATGAGACAGGGCACAAAGAGTATGAAGTTCGTCGCTGTTAATTGATCATGGTTCGATGAATGATAAGGATACAGACATGGATCTTCCACAGATCCCTTTAGCAGAAAGGATAAGACCCCAAAGGATCGAGGAGATACTGGGGCAGGACCATATACTAGGCCCAGGATCTGCCTTGAGAAAGGCCATGATGTCCGGCCGTATCTTTTCAGTTATCTTCTGGGGTCCGCCCGGTTCCGGCAAGACTACTCTGGCAAGGCTGATGGCGCAATATTCCAATAAGCCTTTTCGGACATTTTCAGCGGTTACGGCAGGTTTAAAGGAACTCAGGAGTATTATAACGGAGGCTGAAAATATCCGGAGGATCTCCGGCGAATCAACGGTCCTGTTTGTGGATGAGATCCACAGGTTTAACAAGGCCCAGCAGGATGCCTTTCTGCCCCATGTGGAAAACGGCCTTATAATACTTGTGGGCGCTACTACACAGAATCCGTCCTTTGAGGTCATACCCCCTCTGATCTCAAGGGCCAGGGTTATGGTACTGCGGCCGCTTGAGAGAGAGCATATTAAGACTATACTTTTGCGGGCACTGGAGGATAAGGAACACGGTTTAGGATGGCCGGGGATAAAGATATCCCCTCAGGCCATTGAACACATCATAGATATCTCTTCAGGTGATGCGAGGGTTGCCCTTAACAATCTAGAGTTAGCAGTCTATTATGCTATGGGGGATGAAAAAAAGCCTGATGTCCTGGATCTGGAAATAGTGGAGAGGGCCCTTAATCGTAAGGCCCTTCCGTATGATAAGGATGGTGAAGAACATTATAATATCATCTCGGCCTTCCATAAGAGCCTTAGGGGAAGCGATGTACATGCATCCATCTACTGGCTGTATCGGATGCTTGTGGCAGGCGAAGATCCGTTGTATATCGCAAGAAGGATGATTCGATTCTCCTCGGAAGATATCGGGCTTGCGGACCCCAACGCACTGAAGGTAGCACTCGCGGCCTTTGAGGCGTGGGAAAAGGTGGGCCCCCCTGAGGCCGAGCTGGCCCTTGTTGAGGCAGCTGTCTACCTGGCCACCGCCCCCAAGAGTAATGCACTTTATATGGCGGAAAAGGCCGTTAAGGAAGAAATAGAGGCGTCGGGCCCTCTGCCCGTGCCTTTGCATATAAGAAACGCCCCTACTGATCTGATGAGAAGATTAGGTTATAGTCGTGGCTATCTGTACCCGCATAACTACCCCGGTGCATGGGTGGAGCAGGAATACCTGCCCGAAAAGATCAGGAACCGTATATTCTACCGGCCCACTGACAGAGGATTGGAAAAGGAGATAGGGAGTCGGATGGAAAAGACGGGCAAAGGCAAGGGGAAATAATGACTTTATGCAGGAGCAGCACATACTATTTAGGAAAGTGAATATTTGATGGAAAAAGAGATAAGGGTGCGGTTCGCGCCCAGCCCGACAGGGTATCTGCATATAGGCGGGGCACGGACAGCAATATATAACTGGCTTTTTGCAAAGAAATACAACGGGAAATTTATCTTAAGGATAGAGGACACTGATGTTGAGAGGTCAACACAGGACTCGATACAGGGGATTATCGACGGCCTGGGATGGCTCGGGATAACCTGGGATGAAGGGCCTTATTTCCAGTCCGAATTTATTGAGCAACACATTGTGGCGGCGAAGAGACTCCTTGAGACCGGCCACGCCTATAAGTGCTTCTGTACAAAGGAGGATCTGGAGGCAAAGAGAGAGAAAGCCCTTAGAGGCAAAGCGGATACAAGATATGACGGGACCTGTAGGGATCTTAACGAGAATCAGATCGCGGAGAAGGAGGCGGCAGGCATCCCTTACACAATAAGGCTGAAGGTGCCCAGGACCGGAGGGTCTGTCAGGTTCAAGGATGAGGTCTACGGATATATTGAAAAGAGATATGAGGATATAGAGGACTTTGTGATTGTCAGGTCCAACGGCCAGCCATTGTATGTCCTTTCCAACGCCGTGGATGATATCCGCGATAGGATCACGCATGTCCTCCGGGGACAGGACGGCCTTGCAAATACCCCTAAACAGATTCTTATATATAATGCCCTTGGCGAGCAGATCCCTGTCTTCGCGCATATGTCCCTTACACTGGATAATAAAAAGGCCAAGATATCAAAGAGGGTCCACGGCGAGATTGTTGCTGTGCATTTTTACAGGGATCATGGATTCATCCCATGGGCCTTTGTGAATTTTCTTGTTCTTTTAGGCTGGTCCACACCGGACTCAAGACAGATCTTTTCAAGGGATGAATTGATCGAGGCCTTTTCCCTGGAAGGGATCAACAAGGCCAATTCCATATTTGATATAAGGACGGGCGATCCCAAATTCTTTACAGATGCCAAGGCCATCAGCATAAATTCCCACTATGTCAGGAATATGCCGATTGATGAGCTGGCCCCTTATGTCAAGATTGAACTGCAGAAGGTCGGGATCTGGGAACAGGAGTTTGAGGGGCAAAGGAAAAAATGGTTTAAGGATACCGTGCAACTCATCAGGGAGCGATACAATTTCACAACCGATTTCGCAATCCTAGGCAGGCCCTTTTTCTCTGATGATTTTCCCATGGAGCAGGAGGCTGTAAAGAAGAATGTGCTAAGGCATGAAGGGCTTAAGGGATTGTTTAAAGCCCTTGCCGACCGTTTTGAAGGCCTCACGAGATTCGAAACGGCTGAGATAGAGGGAGTGATCAGGGATATGGCCGAGAAAGAGGGCATCAAGGCAGGGGTATTGATAAACGGCATCCGTACGGCAGTCACAGGTCAGGCAGTAGGGCCGGGGATCTTTGAACTACTCAATGCACTGGGCAAGGAGAGGGTTGTAAGGCGCCTGAGAAAGGCCGTGGATCTGTTTGGTTAAGGTATGTTACAGATCGCTATCGCTTCATCTCTCTTATACGATCAATTAAAAGCCCAGCCGCCTCGTCTATCTGATGGATGTCATTTGTCCTTCCAAGGCTTAGCCTAAGGGCGCCCATGCCCAGTTCAGGCGGGACATTCATGGCGGTGAGGACATGTGATAATCTCACAGACCTGTCGTGGCACGCGGCCCCTGTGGAGGCAGCTAGGGAAGGCAATCCTTCAAGGATCCTGGAGCCCTCCAAATGTGGGACTGATACGTTGAGTGTGTTGGGGAGTCTCTCCTCCGGATGTCCATTAAGTACAAGGCCTTTGATATCTTTAAAGAGTAGTTCCTGCAGCCTGTCCCTCAGTACCTTGATAGAAATGATGTCCTGTTGCAGCCTATTTCTGGCGATCCTGGAGGCGGCGCCAAGACCCGCCGCGAAGATGACGTTTTCCGTACCAGCCCTCTTTCCAAGTTCCTGACCTGCCCCGTGGATAAGCGGGGTTAGGATAAGCCCATCCCTTATGAATAAGGCCCCCACACCCTTGGGCCCGTAAAGTTTGTGCCCCGCAATGCTCAGGAGGTCCACTCCCAGTTCGTTGACATCGACCGCGATCTTTCCTACCGCCTGGGCGGCATCCGTATGAAAAGGGATATTATATCTTTTTGTTATCCTAGATATCTCCTTTACAGGATTTAGTGTGCCCGTCTCGTTATTGGCCAGCATAATGGAGATAAGACATGTCTCAGGGATTATGGCCTTTTGCACATCATCGGGTGAGACCCTGCCATAGCGGTCCACCGGAAGTATTGTGACCCTGACACCTAGTTCCATTAGATACAGGCTAGGGTTCAGGACAGCAGGGTGCTCAACGGCAGACGTAATCACATGGTATTTTCCTGGTTCCCTTAGATCAACCAGCCCCTTGAAGGCCATATTATTTGATTCGCTTCCACCTGACGTAAAGATCAGTTCGCTGTCTTTGCACCCGATAAGAGAGGCAACCTCCTTTCTCGCGGTCTCCACAATCTCTTTTGCCCTTAATCCGAGAGGATATGCGCTGGAAGGATTGCCAAACTCATCGCGGATACATCGCATCATGACCTCAATAGCGGCTGGATCTATCGGTGTGGTAGCATTATGGTCCAGATAGATGTGGGGATCTCTTTTAGACATGTCAGGACTCCTTTTCCAGGATCAGCAGGTTTTTTAGATTTTATTTCTTGATAGGGGTGACCTTATCGATATATATTATGAAAAAGGCGGTTATGGCAAGCCAAAGGATATTTTGGCACCAAATTAGTTAATTGAAGATCAGGATTCCATCCCATGAATCCTTTCATAAATAACCGGATAACAGAGGAGATATTATTATGAAAAAATATGTGTATTTCTTTGGATCAAAAAAGACTGACGGAAAGGCGGAGATGAAGAATCTGCTTGGAGGAAAGGGCGCCAATCTGGCCGAGATGAGCCGCCTTGGCATACCTGTACCCGCAGGTTTTACCATTACCACTGATTGCTGCAATGACTATTTCGCCAACAGGGCAAAATTTCCAGAAGGCATGAAGGAGCAGGTCAAAAAGGCCATGAAGATGGTCGAGCAAGAGATGGGAATGAGATTCGGAGACAGGGACAATCCACTTCTCTTGTCATCCCGTTCGGGAGCCCGTTCATCCATGCCCGGTATGATGGAGACGGTCCTGAATATAGGCCTGTGTTCAAAGACCATCCCGGGTCTTATCAAGAAGACCGGAAATGAGCGTTTTGTCTTTGATTCATACAGGAGGCTTATTACCATGTACTCCGATGTCGTGATGGAGAAGGCGGAAGGTATTGAGCCTGAGGAAGGCAAGGGAGTCCGCGTTCAGCTTGAGGCCATCATGGATGGGCTGAAGAGATCCAAAGGATACAAAAGCGATACGGATCTTAAGGTCGAAGACCTGAAATATCTGTGCGACGAATATAAGAAAAAGGTAATGGAGGTGCTTGAAAGGCCTTTTCCGGATGACCCTATGAGTCAGCTCTGGGGCGGCATCGGGGCGGTATTCAAGAGCTGGAACGGGAAGCGGGCGGTGGCGTACCGCCAGATTGAAGGCATCCCTGACACATGGGGCACCGCCGTTAACGTCCAGGCAATGGTCTTTGGTAACATGGGAGATAGCTCGGCAACAGGTGTTGCCTTTACACGCAACCCCGCGACAGGCGATAAGAGATTCTATGGTGAGTGGCTCCCGAATGCCCAGGGAGAGGATGTTGTGGCCGGGATCCGCACGCCAAATCCCATAAATGAGGCAACCAAGAATGAACAGAACATGCATCTTCCCTCCCTTGAAAAGGCCATGCCCGGGCTTTACAGGCAATTGCACGATATCCAAAGGAGGCTTGAGAGACATTACAGGGATATGCAGGATATAGAGTTTACGATCCAGGAAGGGAAACTCTATATGCTTCAGACAAGGATAGGAAAGAGGACAGGCACAGCGGCCCTTAACATGGCCATGGATATGCTAAAGGAAGGACTTATTACCGAACCCATGGCGATCATGAGACTTAAACCCGAACAGCTTGATGAACTCCTTCATCCCATTGTGGATCCGGGGGCAGAAAAGACAGCCAAGACAATCGCAAGGGGTCTGCCGGCCGGACCGGGCGGTGCAAGCGGTTATATAGTATTCAAGGCCGAGGATGCCGTAGAATGGGAGAAAAACGGCAAGAAGGTTATTTTGGTCAGAGAGGAGACAAACCCTGAGGATGTGGCCGGCATGCGCGCGGCCGAAGGCATCCTTACCGCAAGGGGTGGCATGACAAGCCATGCGGCGCTTGTGGCAAGGGGATGGGGCAAATGCTGTATAGTAGGGGCAGGCGCGATACATGTTAATCCTGTTGCGGGCAGTATGACGGTTAACGGAAAGAGTTACAAGGAGGGCGATCTTCTGACCCTTAACGGGACAAAGGGCTATGTTTATGAAGGGAGGCTCAACATGATAGATGCCAGCGAAAATCCGAATTTCAAGGCATTTATGAAACATGTTGACAGACAACGCAGGCTTGGTGTCAGGGCCAACGCAGATACCCCTGCGGATGCGTCGACCGCTAGAAATTTCGGGGCGGAGGGCATAGGTCTCTTCAGAACAGAACACATGTTTTACGGTGAGAACAGCGAAAAGCCCCTCTTTCTCCTCAGGCAGATGATCCTTAGTAACAGTGTTGAGGAAAGGAGGTCGGCCCTGGACAGGCTCTTCTCATACGTAAAGAGTGACGTCAAGGCAACCCTTAAGGTCATGCAGGGTCTTCCTGTAACATTTCGTCTGCTTGATCCGCCCCTTCATGAATTTATCCCCCAGGATGAGGCCCAGCAGAAAGAGCTTGCGGACAGCCTTGGGATCGATGTTAAGGAGGTAGTAAAAAGAGGGGAGCTCCTTCATGAGCTTAATCCCATGATGGGACATCGCGGTGTCAGGCTTGGTATAACATATCCGGAAGTCTCAGAGATGCAGATCCGGGCTATTTTTGAGGCAGCCGCCGAATTGCTCAAAGAGAAGGTAAAGGCTATTCCTGAGATAATGATCCCCGTGACATGTGACGTGAATGAATTAAAAGAACAGGATAGAATCATTAAAAGGATATACAAAGAGGTCCTTGCGAAATTTAACCTCAGGAAGATTAACTACAAGATGGGTACAATGATCGAGATTCCGAGGGCCTGTCTTCTGGCTGACAAAATGTCTGAAGAGGCGGAGTTCTTCTCTTTTGGGACCAATGACCTCACCCAGATGGGTTTCGGATTCAGCCGTGACGATATAGGCGGATTTCTCAATGCATATCTGGAAAAGAAGATCCTTAAGGCAGATCCGTTCCAGACCATTGACCAGGAAGGCATAGGACAGCTTATTGAGATGGCCATTACGAAGGGACGGTCAACCAGGAAGGATCTGAAGGCTGTTCACCCTACAGGGTGCCCATAGCCAGACTAGCGGCGGCGCCAGCCACTATTGAGGGATCGTCCGGTGAAAAAAAGGCCTCAAAGAAAAGGAGATAACTCTCTGTCCCGCGGGGACCTCTTTTTTTGCGGGCGAAAAAGTACAGTGCCCGGCATTATGCATAAATCGTAGCAAAGGCGGACGGAGAGTGCATATAGCAGATAGCATGGCGCATGGGGCAGATGGATTGTATGATGAATAATCAATATTGAATTAGGAATGTTGAAGTTTTATTCCCTTTGATATTCGACATTCTGAAATCGATATTCAATATTATATCTTAAAGCTTTTTGCCTCTGAAAAAAGACACCTGCCGGAAATAATTAGTTGCCAAGAATCGGCGATTGATTTAGACATTTACTCTTGACACCCAGTTTGCCGTTATGTTAGTTCAAAACTCCGTTCTAAATAAGATATGATCACTGGATTTATCTCTGATCTATCGCCCGCTTAGATAATCTTCCGGTTCTCATCAGGAAGGAAAAGCCCTATTGATGTCAGTATGGTGTTATACGCGGGTGTTATTATTAAAATACAGGAGGTGTGAAGTGAATATTATAGTATGTTTAAAACAGGTTCCTGACACGGAATCCCAGATCAAAATAGCCCCGGACGGGAAATCGATTGTTACGGATGACATTAAATGGGTAATGAATCCCTATGATGAATTCGGGGTTGAAGAGGCGTTGAGGATAAAAGAGAAATTCGGAGGAGAGGTAACCGTGGTCGGATTGGGTCCTAAGAGAGTGGCCGAATCCATACGCACGGCCCTTGCTATGGGTGCCGACAAGGGTATTCTTATAAGCGACACGGCCCTTGATGGTAGCGATTCATTGGCTATCGCCACGGCCCTTGCCGCGGCAATTAAGGGCCTTAGTTATGATCTTATCTTCACAGGGCAGAGGGGTGTTGATGATGATAATGGGATCGTGGGGACCGCACTGGCCGAGATGCTTAACATCCCCAATATTTCTGTGGTTGAAAAGGTCGAGATATCTGGTGACGGTAAATCCGTTAAGGCCCATAGGCCGGTAGAAGGCCAGACACTTGTTATCGAGGCCTCCTTGCCAGCGCTTATTACCGCTCAGAAGGGACTTAACGAACCGAGATATGCATCCCTTCCCGGGATTATGAAGGCGAAAAAGAAACCCCTTGAGGAAAAGACACTTGCGGCACTGGGCCTTGATCCAGGCAATTTCGGCGAAGGGGCGAGAAAATTAAGAATCGTGAAGCTGACGCCTCCACCTCAAAGGAAGGAGGGGAAGATAGTCGCTGGAGACACACCGGAACAGAAGGCGGCTGAACTGGTAAAACTGCTTCACGAGGAGGCTAAGATTCTGTAATCTTTTTTCAGACGAGAAGGGACAAATATTCACAAGCTATCAGAATAAAAGGAGATAAAAGATGTCACAAGGAGTTATGATAATTGCTGAACAGAGGGACGGAGATATCCGCAAGATATCCTATGAACTTATAAGTGAAGGAAGACGATTGGCTGATTCCTCAGGGCAGGAGTTAACAGCTGTTCTGCTCGGATCCAATATAAAAGACAAGGCCGCGAAATTGGGAAACTACGGCGCCGATAAGGTGATTGTTGCTGATGATCCGAGGCTCGGGACATATACCACCGATGCCTATGTTTCAGTGATTGCCCAGATTGTAAAGTCCAATGACCCGGCTATTCTTTTGCTTGGTGCATCAACCCAGGGGAAGGATCTGGCTGCCAGAATTTCGGCCAGATTAGGCGTTGGCATGGCCCAGGACTGTATTCAATTTTCCATAGAACACGGCAGGCTCAATGCCGTCCGTCCGATATATGCGGGAAAGGCCTATGCGAGCGTAACCTATAGCGATAATTACCCCCATATGGCCACAGCAAGGCCGAATGTAATGGCCATAAACACGCCGGACGAATCCAGGACCGCCCAGGTGATTGAGGCCTCCTTTATACTGGATGACGGTGACATTAAGACTAAGGTAGTTGACGCAATCAAGGACAAGAGCGGAAAGGTTGACCTTACGGAGGCAGATAAGATTGTTTCAGGTGGACGTGGAATGAAGGGACCTGAGGGTTATGGGATACTGGAAGAACTCGCTGAGCTAATAGGAGCGACTGTAGGCGCCTCAAGATCCGCAGTAGACGCCGGGTGGAGGCCCCATTCCGACCAGGTCGGACAGACCGGGAAGGTGGTCTCTCCGAATCTATATATAGCGTGCGGCATTTCAGGCGCTATTCAACACCTGGCCGGGATGTCAACTTCAAAGATAATAGTGGCGATTAATAAAGATCCGGATGCGCCTATCTTTCAGAAGGCCGATTACGGCGTGGTAGATGATCTTTTTAATGTGATTCCTGCTATGAACAAGGAGATAAAGAAGATTCTGTAGGCGTCAAAGGATAATCAAAAAAAACCCCCCGGAAAGGATCCGGGGAGAACCAAATGTGCCGTTACTAATATTTTAAATTTTTTTCCCCCTAGAGAGAAGGCGAAATTAATGTAACGAGCACTCCAGTACTATTTATTAATATGCAATTTATATGCCTATAAAATATTCATAATTTATCATATAATTAACATAATATTCTATGAATTATATGCTATTATGAGTATAAATTATGGCAAAAATAACACAATTTATGTGAAAAATTTACACATATTATCCCTTTTTCATATAGAGTCGTATCTGTCTGACGCCCACTTTAACAATATAATGATTCAAGGATTCCCCGTTTAATATTCTGGCTTCTGACTCTTTACTTCTGTCTCAAATCCTTAACGCCTCCACTTCTAAAAAAGCATATCTCCATAGATTCGGATATGATTCAGCCATATTATTTAATTGACAAAAAGCATGTTTTCTATAAATTAATAGGCCATCGGCGGTGTAGCTCAGAGGTCAGAGCATGCGGCTCATATCCGCAGAGTCACTGGTTCAAATCCAGTCACCGCCACCAAAGAGAATAATAAACTGTTGACATTATTCAAATAGGTTTTATATTCGGCGTGTAACTCTTCCCAAGGGGATGGGTTTATGTCTTATCCAGTCTTTGAAGATAGTGGTATAAGGGCTATAAGCGAAGCACTTGATATCGCGGAGGACAGGACAGGGGATTATTACAAGTTCTCATTCTGTCAATGGAAGAGACATCACTATGATGTAAAGACATTAATGTCTCTGGCCAAAGGAGAGATATCTTCATATGCCTTTGCCTTATTAAACAAATCTTCAAGGATTTTAGAAGATTATGAACCAAAGACAAGAACGCGGGATTTCTATTATATATGTCTTCAGGATCACCGGATATTGAATGCCCTTGAGAGAGACAGTAACCTTACCCTTATGTCTCTACTCGTTTACATATTTACCCATGAGCTGATTCATATAGTGAGGTTTTGCAACTTCTTTCAGAGGTTCGATATTTCCGGCAAAGGGAAGGAAAAGGAAGAGAGGCTGGTTCATGCGACAACCTATGATATATTAAAAGACAGTTCATTACCCGGAATGGCGTATATCCTTGAATCATACAAGCGTCACAGGCATTGTGACATGGTTGTTTCATAGAACATTATCGATATTAGATTTGAATTTTTACTCAATTGATTTAACTTATAGCTGTCCTGCGGGACATAGAAAATTTTCATTATATTGAGACCGTTGAATAACACTGGTTTCCTGTCATCTCGACCGCAGGGAGAAATCCATGTCCCGAGCAGAGCAAGGGATCTTTTAGATTTCTCATCGCTGCAGCTCCTCGAAATGACAAATTCTAAGGCCTGATGTTACAATGATGAGGTGATATACATGCCTTTTTACGAATATGAGTGTACTAAATGCAAACACCAAACCGAGATATTCCAGAAGATATCGGATCGGCCAATTAGACGGTGTGAACTATGTAAAGGCAAGATGAGGAGGCTTATCTCACAGACATCTTTTCAACTCAAGGGAACGGGCTGGTATGTGACTGATTATGCCTCCAAGAAGGGCGGCTATGATGTGAAAACCGGAAAGGAAGATATAAATAAGGAGAAGAAGGAGCCGGTTCAAGAGGCAAAGGGGGCCGATGAAAGCCCCAAGAAAAAAGAGGATTCATCCAAAGAAATCAAGAAGGGCAAGGCGGATGATTAGTATCCCGGCCTTTAATCCAATATAAGGTTTAATAAAGTATAATAAATGAGAATCTTTAACAGCGGGAGAGTTCAGGATAAGCTGATCAATAGACTGGAGAGGCAGGAAAAACAGCAGGCCTTTCAGAGAGACAGGTTTTTCAAATTTAAACTCCCGGAGATACATAGGACCTTATCGCAGACCCTTTTAATGGAAAAGATCGTTGAGACGGAGAACTCGACTGCCTTTTCTGACGTCCTGTTAAAGGGTTTGAAAAAATTGCTAAAGACAAGCGAGTTTGATTTTAAGTATTTTATCGCGCCCATCCGAAATCTTGTTCCGCGGCCTAACCCTATCTCACTATACATCACACAGTATATCCTGGAGGTTGTCATTAACGAACCGGATACTGTCGATGTTTATGGTACAGACAAGGAGATCTATCAGGTGGTGAACAGGATAATCTCAAACATAAATAGCAGATTTGAAAAAACCGAAGAAAAGATCATAGAGCAGCTTTCCCATAATAAGTCGCTTGTCCCCGGCTCCAGGGATTATGATATCGCCCTTGAACAGCTATTCTACAAAACCATAGGCGAACCAACCGGTGGTAATAATCCTCAATAAGAATCAGAATATGCCCCGTGTTTTACGATGCATGGTTTCGGTAGCGTGGCCCGTATCGACATTCGTTTCACGTGTAACCGACGGGAGAACCGAAACCAGAAGACGGTAGACGAAAGAAACATTAAACGTACACAAAGGAGTCCTCTATGCCTGTAAAGATAGCCTTTCTTTTTCCCGGTCAGGGCTCACAATATGTGGGTATGGGCCGGGAGCTGGTAGATAGATTCCCCGAGGCCGGCGATATATTTAAACAGGTTGATGATATCTGCGGGAGACCTATCTCAAGGCTCTGCTATGAAGGGCCAATGGAAGAACTGACCCTTACCGTGAACCTCCAGCCGGCGGTTTCGGCCGTTAATCTTGCCTGCCTTGCAGCCTTAAGCAAGGCGGGTGTTAGCGCTTCTGTTTCAGCGGGTCACAGCCTGGGAGAGTACTCGGCCCTTACCTCTGCAGGGGTTATCACCCCTTATGACGCATTAAGGCTGGTGAAAAAACGGGGAGAATTGATGCACAGGGAGGCAATGGCAAATCCCGGGGCCATGGCGGCTGTAGTGGGTATGGAGATCGAGAAGGTAATGGAGATCGTCACTAGGTCAGTGGATAAGGGGGTAATTGCAATCGCCAATCACAACAGCGCCCAGCAGATAGTTATCTCCGGTGAAAAGGAGGTACTTTCATATGCAGTGGATCTCGTTAAGAAAGAAGGGGCTAAGGCAATCCCATTACAGGTCAGCGGTGCATGGCACTGCAGCTTGATGAAGAACGCGGTTGGGGATTTTCGCCAATTCATGCAGGAGATATCATTCAAAAGGCCAAAGACAACAATACTCTTAAATGCAACCGCGGGGTCTGAAGATGATCCCGAAAAGATTAAGGATATTATGGCCAGGCAACTGATCAGCCCGGTGAAATGGTATGATATCATATTAGAAATGATGAGAGATGGTGTGGATATCTTCGTTGAGGTAGGACCAAAAAAGGTACTGACAGGTCTGTTAAACAAGATCATTCCCAAAGAAAGTGATTCAAAGATCTACAATGTGGAAGACTTAAAGAGCCTGGATACCTTTATTGAAGCTCTAAGATAGTAATTTATTCGTTTGTTTAGGACTGCCGCCATCGAAATACATGCCAAGGCAGTAAGCAACAGGAAAAGCGCCATAGACTCTGATAATCCAAGGCGAAGAACCAACCAGCTTATATAGACAATCGGGATCAGGCCCAGGCGGACCAGCGATCTAAGCATGTCATGCCTTGCAATAAATGAGGCCGCTGCTGGTGAATATCTGTTATATAAGGCTACGAAGGCCTTGCCCACCGGATTTGTAAGCAAGATACTGTCACGGAACTCACGCAGAATCTTGACCTGAGGCTCCATTGAGGAACCGAATGCGGCTGTGGCGATAAAACATCCTCCACCATCTCCTCCCCCTCCACCGCCGCCTCCTGCACTACTACTCCCTCCTCCGCTTACAGGATCAGGATTATCAATTGTAAAGGTCATGTCCATCCTGCCCGAGCCATAGATATTATCCTTGCCCAATTCCCCCATATCAATCGCATTGTCTTCAATATATGACTGCAGTTCATCAGGGCCCAGGTAAGGGTATCTGGAAAGTATCAATGCGGCGGCACCGGCGACATGTGGGGCGGAAGCGGACGTCCCGAAAAATGAAGATATTCCATAGGACAACGAGGTAACGCCGTCCGGACCGCAGATGTCCGGTTTTTTCCTTGCGCTGCTACCTTCCCAGGCATTGGTAGGGCCCTGGGAGCTGAAAGATTCCTGGGGACCAGCAGACCAGTTCGTGTAATTGATTGCACCAACGGCAAGGACGCTCTCTGCATCCGCAGGCTCACCAATGGAGCTTGACGGTGTGGAGATTGCCGAAGGATATTTATAAAAGGGCACAAACATGCTTGTGCCTCCGAGATATATCTCGAGTTCTATATTCTCTGTTTCGTTACTATCCTTTGTAACGACCAGGGCATAATAATGTATGTCATCAGACGTTGTATTAGGGAGGTCATGAATTATTATTTCAAGGGGTGGCTGTGATCCATCCTGGTAGGCATTAGATAAGGCCACAAGCTCTGCTGTCTCGTAATTAAAAAGAAAGATATCATAATCAACAGATGCATTGGCCCAGTTGTCATTCCACCTCATTACAATGGTAACCTCATCCGGTTCCGGATTGCCGTCGTCATCCCATTCAGGCCAGGCGGCTATGGCATTATAAATGCTGTCTGGATCACCAGCTATAAATTCATGAATATGGATATCGTCATTGTAGTAATCTGAAAACAGGCCCTCCCAGTGTCTTCCATATGAATAGTTGCCCGCTGAGGCAACGACAAGTATGCCATTTGTCCTTGCCTGATTAAAGGCCTCGTCCAAATAACCTGTCCCGTCACCGAGCCCGCTACCAAAGGTGCTGAGGGAAAGGCTTATTATGTCAATATCATTATTTATGCAGTAATCAAGCGCATTATAGATATCCAATTCATCGGATACCTTCAGGAGATGGAGTTCAGCACCAGGGGCCATGTCATGGACTATCTCGGCGCAGGCCGTGCCGTGATAATATTTTGATTCAAGGCCATTGCCGGTGTAATCATGAGTCAGGACGCTGGGCAGTTCCCCGTTATTCCGGGCATCTGAGAGGCCTTTAAAACCGGAGTCTATGACAGCAACCTTTACGCCTTGACCGGTATAACCGGCATCATGATAATCGATTGCCCCTGTAAGGCTGACGCCTTCGCTCGTCACAACCGTTGGAAAGAACTTGAGGGGCAGCCTGGCGTGTTTAATATCCTCGATATCGTTTACCATAGCCTCTGTCATTCCGGCCGGGATCTCCACGACCGCAAGATTGGCCCGCTGTTTAAAGAGGCGGCCGCCGTATCTCTTTATGGTGTCCGGATCAAGATCTTTTGATGTCTCCAGTATGATTTTGATCTTATCATTCGCATTATCTGATTGTGAAAGGACAGCCGAGGATTTCCCGGTGATGGCTTTTCGTGAGATATGACGATTCAATCCCGGGCCTATTTTTCTGGTTTTAGTCATAGGCCCTGAGGTCTTGAGTCTTTGTATTTGGGACAGGAAATCGGGTTTAAGGCCTAAAGACCTTCCATGCCCAATCTTTTTTTCATCTGCTAGGGCATAAGGGTTAAAAAAAAACAGTGAAAGCAATAAGATCAAAAGGTGTCTAAGTACCATAAATATTACATTATATTTATTTTTCAAAATCGTCGTTCTAGTCTTCTTGTCTCATAAACTTGACAGGGGGCCTTATATATATAACAGCGGGCTCTTCAGATAGTCCTTTTAATGCGTCTATTGAAACATACCCGGCAACAAGATCTTCCCTCCATTGATACTCCTTAAGCCCGTATTCAGATAATAGATCTTTAGATATAATATCCCTGTCCACGGTTATGATCACCCTGACCATCCCGTCTTTTAACGTTATTCCATGGCTCTTCGCATAAGTGACAGGATCATCAGCCTTTATAAGGTTTACTAGGATTGTCGGCATCTTCTCTGCTATTTTATCGTTGCCCTGAACCCCATAGCAAGAGGATAAAAAAAGGCATATTGCAAAGAAGATGATAAACATCATCCTGATGCATCTATATCCGTATAATTTCAAGTCCTTTTTCATATTGTTTACAGAATACCGGATATCCATATCATGTCCGAATCTGTCTTTTAGTGAAGACATCTATATGTCCTATGGGAGTTAATGATCCTCGCTTTATAATCCCAGTTCATCGGCAATCCCCTGCATGGCCTCCAGGCAAACCGTTGAAAATTCGTTAATATCCATTCCCAATTTTTCACATTCCATTACAGTATTTCTGTCAACTCCCGCGGCAAAGGCCTTCTCCTTCATCCTCTTTACAATAGACTTGGGTTTAACGCTCCTTATCTTTTTATCGGGATAAACAAGGGTTGTGGCAATGATAAGTCCCGTGATGGTTTCTCCGGCGGCAAGGGCGTGATGAAATATTTCCGAACGCTTTTCTCCATGGGCCTTTTCATTATGAAGCCTTATGGCCTTTATTATCTCTTCATCTATGCCTATCTCCCGGAGCATCTTCTCCGTTTCGGATGTGTGCCTGGACAGGTCAGAGTCCACCATCTCCACGTCCAGGTCATGAAGGAGACCCGCAAGGCCCCATTTCTCCCTTTCCCCTCCAAGCCTGTCCGCGAGGGCCATAAGGACCGCCTCGGTGGCAAGGCAATGCTTTATCAGGTTCGGATTTTGAATATGTCTTTTTAACAGCGACAGTGCTTGTTCCCTTGTTATGCCATAGTCCATATGTCCTCCACGAATAAATAACAGTATATTATCCCCGATATAAACATCAGGGATGTAAATTAACAATATCTATTTAATCATGATACAATATAAATTCGCCCTTGTCTAAAATAGAATATCAATGTAAGTAATAGATCAGGATCATCTCTAAATTATAAGGAGGACACCTTGAGATTAAATAGGATAAATAATAATGACCTTGAGGCCTTCAGGCTCATGGTTGGCCCGGACCGATTTTCAATCGGTGAGTCCGTTCTTAATCTCCATTCAAAAGATCAATCCAGACACAGTCCTTCGCTTCCCGAGGCGGTAATATGGCCAATGAATGCATCAGAGATCGCGGAGATATTAAGATATGCAAATGAACATCTGATCCCGGTTACTGCATGGGGATCGGGCAGCAGCCTGGAAGGTAACCCGATCCCTGTGGAGGGGGGGTTGGTCCTGGACTTTTCACAGATGAACAGGATACTTGATATAAGGGAGGAGGATTTTCAGGCCGATGTTGAACCGGGGGTTATTTATAAGGATCTGAATAAAAAGCTCAGGCACAAGGGGCTTTTTTTCGCCCCGGACCCTGGGGCGGACGCGACCCTCGGGGGCATGATCGCCAATAACTCCAGCGGGACCAGGACCGTTCGTTACGGCTCTACAAGGGATAATATCCTGAGGCTGTCAGTTGTTCTGGCCAATGGAGAGATAATCCATACAGGCAGCCGTTCATCCAAGAGTTCGTCGGGTTATGATCTTGTGCGTCTATTTGTAGGTTCGGAGGGGACCCTGGGGTTGGTGGTTGAGGCCACTGTCAGGCTGGTCGGGATCCCGGGGGAGTTTTCAGCGGCCATTGTAACGTTTCCTACCGTGGAATCCGCGGGCAGGGCGGTCTATGAGATAATAAGGTCTGGCATGAATCCTTCCGCGCTGGAGCTCCTTGCCCCGGAATGCATAGAACTGATCAACAGGGAACACGAGCTAGGATTAAAGGTCGCACCTACCCTCTTCATGGAATATGACGGGCCATCTGTACAACAACTGGCCGAACTACTGGACATGACAAAAGAGATATGCGAAGAGGTTGGCTGCGATGAGTTCAGGCCAGGTCTGGGCATGACAGAGAGGGATCGCCTGTTTAAGGCAAGGCATGAACTGGCCGAGATAATCATGCGCAATCATCCGGGATGCTCTCATATGGCAATAGATATCGCCGTCCCCATAACTGCCTATCCGGAGATGATAGCCATGGCCATTGAAGATAGAAAAAATAGCGGTATTCCTACATATATATTCAGCCACGCCGGAGACGGAAACCTGCATATTGTATTTGAAGGGAAAACCGGAGATGAAAAGGAATGGGCAGTTATTGAGGAGATGAACGAACGTATAATATCGAAGGCCCTGTCCATGGATGGGACTGCCACCGGTGAACATGGCGTCGGGATAGGGAAACGCAGATTTATGGCGGCCGAACACGGAAATAGCCTGGAATGGATGAAGAAGATTAAGACCCTGTTCGATCCCAATGGGATACTCAATCCGGGTAAGATATTTGAATAGGCGAATCATAGACCACATGGTAAAAGTTATAGGGTCGCGATTAATTGCAGCTGGGATGACTCTAAAACCTTGAGAAATCATTATACAGACGAGATTGTCAGGTATGTCAAAGAGGGGGCAGGGAGGATATCCATTACAGGCCTTTCCGGCAGTTCCATGGCCTACCTTATCTCTGAGATACTGGTTGAGCTGGAGAGGCCCTCTCTTATTCTATTGCCAAAGGCAAGAGACGCGGCAAGATTTTATAGGGAACTGGAGTTCTTTCTGCCGGAATCAGTGGTAAGCGGCGAGCAGGGCGAGAGGAGGCTCTATGATTTTCCGATATATGATATATCTCCCCTGACAGGCCTTAGTCCCCACAGAAGCATAATCAATCGACGCCTCAAGGCGCTCTACAGCCTTGCATCCGAAAAAATCCCGATAATCACCACCTCTATAGAGGCTGTCCTCTTTAAACTCTTACCCAAGGCGGCCTTGATAAAGGCCCTTGAATACCTGGAACAGGGGGAAGAGATCTCAAGGGAAGATATCCTGTTGAGGCTTGAGACAGGTGGATATCTCCGCACATCACTTGTTGAAGAGGTTGGTGATTATTCCATACGGGGCGGTGTTATTGATTTCTTTCCTCCCCTCTACTCACAGCCTGTGAGACTTGAGTTCTGGGGAGATCGTCTGGAGTCTATCCGGCATTTTGACCCGGATTCCCAGAGGTCCACAGCTCAGTTGAAGGAGGTGGTCATTCTTCCGGCCAATGAGATTATCATGGATGAAGAGGGCATGAAGCGGGCGAGGTCCATGGGAAGGCTTCCGGCTCAGGCAATGGAAGATGGCGGCGGATTCCCGGGACAGGAGGCATGGTTAACCCACTTCTATCAAAAACCTGACAGCCTGTTTGATTACTTCCCTCGTGAAGGTATTGTCATGGTAATTGATCCGTTGATGATCAAATCAGAGACAGGGCGCTTTATAGAAAAGACTATGGCCGATATGGACAGATATCGTCTGGAAGCAGAGGAACGCGGTATGCCCTTCCCTGAGACAGAGGGTGTCCTGCTATCTGAGGGGGAGATCAGATCAATAATTGAAGGATATCAGAGGATTGATTTCAGCGAGATATCTATCCATAAAACCGGGTACTATTCAAGGGTATTAGAGATTAAAGGGACATCAGGCATTGATTATGACCTGGATGTTAGGCTCAGCGGAAAAGGCAGGGTTTCTATGGCGCCTCTAGCGGAGAAGATATCCGGATGGATGAGGGATGGGGGCAGGGTAACACTGGTCTGCCGGACCGAACAACAGGCAGGCCGCTTAAAGGAGATCCTTAATAATTACGGCGTGGGGGTTGAGGAGGTTCTAGGACAATGGTACGGCATCTCTTCGAGAAATAGGTTAATCATCTGTCTGGGGAGGCTTTCCAGAGGATTTGCCTGGCCGGAAATAGGGAACTATGTCGTAAGCGAGGATGAGATCTTCGGACCCAAGATGGCTGGGCCAAAAAGGGTGGTACAGAAAAGGGATGAGTCTGCCTTTGACCAGGCCTCTTTCAGTCAGCTAAAGGTGGGAGATCTTGTTGTCCATGAGGACCACGGCATAGGGAAATATCAAGGCCTTACCAGAATGGATATAGAAAACAAGGTAAATGATTTCGCTGTTATAGAGTATGTAGACAATGACAGGCTATACATCCCGGCAGACCGTATAAGCGTCCTACAGAAGTATGTAGGTGCTGATGAAAAAGACCCGAAACTTGACAGGTTGGGGGGCCGGTCATGGAACATGGCAAAGAAGAAGGCCAAAAAGGCGATAAGAGAGATCGCCAGACAGCTTGTGGAGATCTATGCCCTTAGAAAATACAGAGAGGGGTTTGCCTTCTCAAGGCCTGATAGCTATTTCAGGGAATTTGAAGCAACCTTCGAACACGAGGAGACCCAGGATCAGATAAAGGCGATTGATGAGGTATACTCCGACATGGAGTCCGAGAGGCCAATGGACAGGCTTGTATGCGGAGATGTCGGGTTCGGAAAGACCGAGGTCGCTGTCCGTGCGGCCTTTAAGGCCGTGATGGATGGCAAGCAGGCAGCCTTGCTTGTGCCTACTACTGTGCTCGCGGAACAGCACCATGAGACCTTCAGGAAAAGGATGGAACCTTACCAGGTGGAGGTGGCTGTACTCAGCCGTTTTAAGAGTAAGGCCAAACAGAAAGAGATCCTTGCCAGAACAAGGTCTGGAAAGGTAGATGTCCTGATTGGCACCCACAGGCTGCTGCAGAAGGATGTAGAGTTCAAGGACCTGGGCATTTTGATTATTGATGAGGAACACAGGTTCGGTGTAAGGCAGAAAGAGAAATTAAAGAAGTACCGTGCCCTTGTGGATGTCCTTGCCCTGACCGCCACGCCTATCCCTAGGACCCTGCATCTGTCTCTTATGGGGGTAAGGGATCTGAGCATCATCGAGACGCCTCCTGAAGACAGGCTCGCTATCCAGTCCTACCTCTCACACTATGACGAGGCAACCATCAAGCGCGCGATAGAGTATGAGATTGATAGGAGCGGTCAGGTCTTTTTTGTCCACAATCGCGTCAAGACTATACTGGAGGTCGCCGACAGCCTGGTCAAGCTAGTACCGAGAGCAAGGTTTGCAGTGGCACATGGTCAGATGAAAGGACATGACCTGGAGGAGACCATGATCCGTTTTATTCGGAGGGAACTGGATGTCCTGGTGTGTACGACGATTATTGAGTCGGGTCTTGATATACCATCATGCAATACCATTATTATAAATGAGACGGACAGACTGGGCCTGTCACAGATATATCAGCTCAGGGGAAGAGTAGGTCGGTCCTCGGAGAACGCCTACGCATACCTCTTTCTTTCAAAGGATTCCTCTCTCTCAAGGGAGGCAGAAAAGAGACTAAAGGCTCTCATGGATTTTTCCCACCTGGGAGCCGGGATACAACTTGCCATGCATGATCTCAAGATAAGAGGCGGCGGCAATATCCTGGGTTTCAGCCAGACCGGTCACATCGCCGCCATCGGATATGAACTCTATCTGAAACTCACGGAACAGGCGATCGCGGAGCTTAAAGGTGAGGAATGGCAGGAAGAGACCAATCCGGAGATAAATGTGGATATTCCTGCGTATCTCCCGGAGGAATATGTGTCGGATATAGATCTTCGGCTGAACCTGTACAGGAGGTTGTCCGGCCTGAATGAGGAATCGGATCTAAGGTATATGGCGGAGGAGATGTTCGATCGGTTTGGCCCTTTTCCTGAGGCGGTGTCCAATCTGTTTAAGGTGATGGAGGTCAGGCTGGAGATGAAGAAGAACGGTATAGGCAGGCTGGATGTTAAGAGAGACGGCCTAGTGTTTACCTTTTCCCCTGCTACAAAGATCAGACCGGAAAGGATTGTCAGGATAGCTCAGGAACACAGGCCAAGGTTTCAGTTCCTCAGCGACATGAAGATGAAGGTAAACATCCATAAGGAATCGCCCGTTGATGCCCTTCAGGAAGCCGTGGATGTCATCAGGCCGTTTGCCCTTGCATAAAGTCACAGCATCGTAACATTGCATCAGCAGCTTTAATGACGTATAATTTAATGTATATTTTAAGGCCGCTCTCTATTGAGACCTTTGCAAAACTTTGCAAAAATTGTAATGTCGTCATCCCACGGCTTGACCGGGGGATCCAGTTGTTTTAAGGACTTTCTGGATTCCCCTCCGGAGTTTATCCCGGACCTGATCCGGGGACCAGAATGACGGACAAAGGACTTATTCAAAGGTCTCATATTATTAAAATGGGAAAGGAGGATCTTTTTATGAAGATAAGCGCACGCAATGTAATTAAAAGCAAGGTGAAGAGTATTACCTCCGGGGCCGTAAATTCCGAGATAATTGTTGAGATCCCGGGAGGCACTGAGGTCGTCTCGATAATCACAAAAAAATCTGCCGATGATCTGAAACTTGCCCCAGGCAAACAGGTCTATGCGGTGATAAAGGCATCCAATGTCATGATCGCGGTGGATTAACCGCGGTTTTTCCCGTATTCCTAAGATATAAAAGGTTTTGGTAGAGGGAGGAGGACTGGATCAGGGACGGATCTTTTCAGAGAGCATGGATAACAGTTCAAGGACCCTGTCGGAGGAAGAAGGTTCCATTGTGCCCATCCCGCACTGTGGCGTAAGGATGGACCTTGCCGTTATTGTCTCAGGATCAAGCCCGAATTCGTGAAGACGCTTCAGGCCTTTTTCAAGTAGTGAATACAACTCCTCTATGCTCTCTTTCCCTGTATAATCAAAGACAGGGACGATCCCCCACGCTATGCAGCCGCCGGCCTTGATAAACCTGACAATATCTTCAGGATAGAGGAGAAAATGATCCATATATTTAAATGCGTCAAAACTGACTATATCGGGATTTGATTCAATTATCATGGACCATTCTGTATTCCCGCAGCAGTGTATCCCTACCAAGGCATCAGACCGTTCCCTCAGGAAATGAATAACCTCTTTAAGTAGCTTGATCACCTCATGACGTTCAATGGATGAGAAGGCGGAACCGAATGATGAAAGGTATGGCTCGTCGAGAAAGATTATCGGCCTTTTGCCTGATTTATTGAGTTCCCTGACCTGCCATAGGGCCTTTATGGCAAGGCCTTTTGTAAGGGCCTCCAGAAGATCAGGGTTTGAGAGGAGCGGCTTTTTATCAATACCCGTTATACCTGCTGAAAAGGTAATGGGGCCGACAGTATGACCTTTGACAAAGGGACCGTATTTTTCAGAATCCTGATTGATGATGTCCAGGATTTCATACAGCCCGGGGGCAAATTCCCGGCTTATGGCAAAATAGTCGATATCATCTGCCATGAGATGCTCATAAAACTCGACCAGCGCGGATTCCGGCTCGTCGTGGGTGACTGTGAGTATTCTGCGTTCCTTGTCGATCCTCAACATGGGCAGGCCCTCACTGAACTGGATATGCATATCTTCCAGGATGCTTCGTTTGACTAGTTGGGGCCAGAAGGGTATCTCCGGCAACTGTTTCAGGATATTCAGGCATGCCCCCATGACATCCATGGATGGGATACTGCCGATACCGGTTGCCATGAAGTTGAACTCTGTCAATTTATAAATTCCTTTCAGTATTTTCTTTTTAAATCCTCTGTGCCATGCATCATGCGCTATGCTCTATGCCCCCTCAACCCCTTGAACCCTTGTCTAATGATCCACCGGCCATGGGCCGAAAGACCCGCTATCATTCAGGCCTGTCTTTGATTGTTCGCGGATAGACCCAAGCCATGATTCGAGAATGGCAATCATTTTCTCCTTTCTTTTCCTTGCCAGGCCTTTTTCCGGCATCTGATCAGGGATGCCTTTTATCTCATCAGGAATTTCCGGGGGAACAAGATCAGGAGAATGCGTGGACTCAGTCGAGGGGAAGGTTTCCGCGGTCTGCAATTTGTTAAGAAGATAGAGTGCGCTATCGTCATCCGGGTGGTGCGCAAGATAGAGATTAAGGGCCTTTGCTGCCTCTCGGGTTTTTTTCTGGCGTATGAAGATCTCGGCCTGGAGGATGTAAGAGGAAACCATGTCGTCTATCTGAGCCGCTACCTTTTCCAGTTCCGACTCGGCGAGAGATAGCTGTTCTTCCTCAATATAGGATTCCGCCAGGAGTGTCCGGATATTGATATCATTAGGATAGACAGCGAGCGCCTTGAGGCACTCTTGGATAACCTCTTTTATGCGTCCTGTTTCTTTCATCCTTGTAAGGATAAGAAAAATGGTCCCGGGAGAGGGTACGCTGGCCAGAATCTCGCGGTAAAGAGGATTTGTGTTTTTCATTATGTGTGCCTCCTAATAAAGGTATTAAGGCTGAAGACTGTTAGGTTCGAATGAGCTCATAATTCTCTGCTACGAGTCGTCTGCTGTGAAAGCCATATCATGACCTTATCTAATTCATCCCTGAGTTTTTTCATCGCCTTTCCCCTGTGGCTGACCCTGTTTTTTTCTTCCCTGGACATCTGTGCGAAGGTCTTATCAAGGGGGGGATAATAGAAAACGGGATCATATCCAAAACCATAATTACCTTTCGGTTCTTCAGTGATCAACCCTTCGCATCTGCCTTTGTATGTGAGTGCAGGTCCCCAGGGCACAGCTATGATTATTACTGATTCAAAGTATGCCCTCCGGTCTGCCTTGCCTTTCATCTCTATCAATAATTTGATGATCCTATCCTGATCAGAGGCGTTGTCCCCGGCGTAACGCGAGGAATACACGCCAGGTGCCCCTCTCAGGGCCTCTACTACAAGACCGGAATCATCGGCCAGGGAAGGGAATCCCAATGCCTTGGATGTAAAAGAGGCCTTTTTATATGCGTTATCCTCAAAAGTCTCTCCATTCTCTACTACCGGGGGAATGGGGTCAAAGTCAAGCAGGCTTTTTATCCCAATATCATAACCCTTAAGAAGTTCCTTTATTTCAGATATCTTTCCCTTGTTACTGGTTGCCAAGACTATTGTCTTATCCGGCATAAATCTTTATCCTTTCAAGCCGTTCTATATCCTTCATCATTTCTTTGGCCTTTTTATCATATCCTGGTTTATCGAGCAGGGCGAACATCGCCTTTTTGTATTCCTCTACACCGGGCTGAACAAAAGGATTGTGTCCAAGCAGATAGCCGCTTATGGCCACAGACATCTCCATCATATAGCAGACCTGTCCAAGGTTATAGGCGTTTCTTTTTGGTATCTCGATCGTCATATTGGGAACACCTCCCAGGTAATGTGCATAGGCCGGACCTTCAATCACCTTCAAGTTGACGTAATTCATATCAAGACCCTTGTCGGCAAGGAAATTGAGTCCGTCGATATTATCGTTGTCATAAGGGATTTCAAGATGGTTATCGTGTTCCCGAAGAAGCAGAAAGGTCTCAATCATATTTCTTTCACCCTGCTGAACCATCTGGCCGTTGGCATGCAGTTTTTCCGAATATAGGGAGGGCGAAACCCAAAGGCCATGCCCTTTATGACCCTCGCTTTCAGGAAAGAGCTGCTCCATCCACCTGGCCACAGGATATAAAGAACTGGAATTGGTGGCCACCACCTCTATCTTTTTTCCTTTTAGCCATGAGGCATACCTTGCTGCCGCGTGAACAAGGGCTGGATTCTGCCAGAAATCTTCGGACACGGCGATTTTTCTCATCTGTTTGAATCCGGCGACAAACTCCTCTATGTCTATATTGGCCATGGCCAGCCCCACTAATCCGACATCCGTGAGTACTGAAAAGCGTCCACCAATATTGTCCGGTATAATAAATGAGCGATATCCCTTTCTGTTTGATAGGTCTTTCAGGGCGCCCTTTGATTTGTCCGTCGTGACGATGATAAACCTGCTTGCCTGCTTGCCCCATCTCTTTTCAATAATCTGCCGGATTATCCTGAAGGCTATAGCTGTTTCGGTAGTAGTGCCTGATTTTGAGATCACGTTTACCCCTATCCGTTTACCCTCAAGCATATCAAGGGTATCCCTAAAATAATCCGGGTCCATGTTTTGTCCCAGGAAGTATATCTCCGGGGCATTGCCCCTTTTTCCCCTGGCCAGTTGATTAAAGTAGGTGTGTGTCAGCGCGCGGAAGGTGGCCTCTATCCCGAGATATGAACCCCCTATGCCAAGGGATAAAAAGGCGTCTATCTCCCGGGAAAGGGTACTGGTCACTGATTTTATCTCCTCCAGATGTTTTTGATCTATCTCTTCAGGCAGGGTATGCCATCCGGTCATGGCAATATCGCCGTCATAGATATCCCCCTCATCCCTATCAAGCATCTTTTGGGCCTTTATAACACGAGGAATAAGCGCCTCGATATCCTTTTTGGAGATCGGGTCTTTCCCAGGAGTATCAAACATATAGGTGAGGTCTAAGGATATCCTGTTCTCTTCCATAAAAGAAGATGTATCAAACCTGTTTTTCTCATCACGCCCTCTCTCCATCTGCCTGATGATCGTTGCGTTTTGTTTAAAATCCGTAAGCTTTATACCATCCATTCTGTTCCCCTTGTATTAAATCTTTGATTATAAAAAATGTCTAATAGAGAATGCGGGAATTTCGAATGTTGAACAGGGAATTTGAAATTATGAAGTTGAAATCCCTTCGAAATTCTGCATTCAATATTTAACATTCTACTTTCTTTATTCATTAATTCTGACTCCTGCTCCTGTATTATTGATACCCAGAGCTTGCTGGGAATTGTTCATTTAAAATCACATAGGCGGCATTTCGGGTGAATAGGGGTATGACCTATTCAGTATCAGGGTAACGATTTGCTATTGATTTCAGAATGTCCAGGCATGAAAAAAAGGCCTCCACCACTTCGGGATCAAAATGTTTGCCTGATGACAAACGCATCTCCTCCAGGGCACGGTCTTCGTCCCATGCCTCTTTATAGGCCCTCCGGGAACAGAGGGCGTCATATACATCGGCAACCGCTACGATCCTTCCGAAGATAGGGATCTCCTCACCTTTTTTCGGGGTGAACTTGCTGCCTTCTACAGCAAAGCCTTCAATCGGCAATTCCAATAAAGGATTGATGTCACCAGGATAACCGGTCCCATCCCATTTTTCATGATGGTTGAGCGCCACCTCAAGGGCTACTTCATCAAAATCCGACTGCATATCCTTGAAGAGTCTTGCACCCAGGTAGGTATGGGATTTCATGATTTCATACTCATCCATGGTAAGGCGGGCGGGTTTCTTCAGGATGAGGTCGCTGATAGCGACCTTGCCTACATCGTGAAGCATTGCAGCCATCCTAAAGACATCCTTCTGTTTCTCTACAATTTCCAAAGGGATCCTTCTTCTCCTTGCCCATTCCTCATATATCTCTACCGCGTAGGCCCCCACGCGGTTTACATGAGCACCTGTCTCTTTTGGGTCCCTTAGTTCAGCCATGCTGATCATCCTCAGGATGATATTTCTGGTCATCTGAGCCCGCTCCACGGCAAGGCCGGCGCTCGTGGCGAAGTGTATGATAAGAGGTTCATCGGATGGCAGAAATGGAATAATATTTCCTTCATCATCCTGAGCGTTAATTACCTGCATCACGCCTATGATATCTTTCCGTTGATTTGATATGGGCACGGTAAGCATTGAACAGGTCCTGTAATCGCTGATTTCATCGATTTGGTAATTGAAGGTGTATGGGACAGAGTCATCTAATTTGTAGACATCCGGGATGGCCACGGTCTTGCGATTTTCAGCCACGTATCCTGCAATGGACATCTTATTGATGGGTATTGAAAAGGTATTGTAGATGAGCTTCTTACCCGGTGGCAATCTCTTTTGAAGGGTGTCATTTTGAGAGTGACTGAATTTCAGATTATCTCCCTCCTTGAGATAGATCGAACCCGCATCGGCATTAAAGAACAGGCGGACATTAGTGAGGATCCTTTCCAGGAGGAGATCTATGTCTTTCACCTCGTTGATATCCAGGCTTATACGGGTAATAAGGTCGATCTTTTCTCTTTCACTCATCATTGCAGGATTTTCTCCAGGGATATTGGTTTTAATGCAGTATGAGCCCTCATAGTCTAAAATCCATACCATATAATGGTCTCTTAGACAATTGGTAAAAGTAGAATTCAATGGTTAGAGGATTAAAAGAGTCGACTGAAATATTAATGCCTCCCGGTTTAAGTTTCACATGCACACCTATCCTTCATACGATATTCATCTTGACGAATTCCAGATACATCTGTTAAATAAATTCTATGAATCTTCTTGATTACATAATTATTGTCGCAATGATATCCCTGATTATCCAAGGCATTATGAGAGGAATCATAAGAGAGGTTTTTTCGCTTATAGGCATTATCCTTGGAATCTTCCTCGGCAATCTTTTTCAGCCCTGGGTAACAGGCCTTTTAAGGTCCTCTCTGCCCGATACGGGATATCTCCCCTTGATCAGCTTCGCATTTATTTTTGCCATCATCCTTATTATATGCAATTTAATTGGCTGGAGTATTAATCTGTTATCCAAAAAGATTTTTATGGGGTGGCTGGACCGGACACTTGGCGCCTGCTTTGCGACTGCCAAAGGCATAATAATCATATATCTGGTTATTGTATTACTAACCTTTTTCATACCTGCCAAGACACCCCTTATAGCGGGGTCGAAACTTGCGCCATGGGTTATTCGATCATACCAGTACATGATTAGCATCATCTCTCCTGATCACTATGAGAACTGGAAAAAAAGGATTCTCGGGGAAGATAAAAAGACGGTTGAAAGAGTATCAGGAGGGATTATCAACTTGGCCCAATATCATGAATAGAGACGCCTTATCAGAGGCATTATCAAACCTCCTAGATCTGGCCTCAAGGCTGCGCGGACCGGGCGGATGTCCATGGGATGCCCTTCAGACTGATTCCACCATCAAGCTCTATCTCCTTGAAGAGGCCTATGAGGTCCTTGACGCAATTGAAAGAGGATCGCCCGAGGACGTGTGCCTGGAGCTGGGCGATCTTCTCTTCCAGATAATCTTTCTGGTTATACTCGCGGGCGAGAGGGGGGAGTTTGACATGGTAGAGGTGATTGAAAAAGTAACCGAAAAGATGACTAAACGGCACCCCCATGTATTCGGTAACGCCATCGTTGACAGCCCGGCAGAGGTATCTGAAAACTGGCAAAAGATCAAGATGACTGAAAGAAGAGGGTCTCACTCTCCTTCCTCCATCTTGCAGGATGTCCCGGTCAATCTCCCGGCATTATTGAGGGCTCATAGATTAAGTGAAAGGGCGGCAAAGGTTGGTTTTGACTGGAAAGGGAGGGAAGAGATCTGGGAAAAGGTTAAGGAAGAATTTGAGGAACTGGAAGAGGTATTAACGGCAAAAGATAGACATAGAGTAGAGGAGGAGTTAGGAGATCTCCTGTTCAGTCTGGTTAACATGGCACGCCACTGGGGATTAAACAGTGAGCTTCTTCTAAGGAACGCAAATCAAAAATTCCTTAGGAGATTTCAGAAGATGGAAAAAGAGTTGGAAAGATCAAATGTGGATTTAAGCAAGGCCTCATCCAGTGACATGAACCGGGCATGGGAAGAGATAAAAGACAAGAAAAGGTAATGGGAATTGTCCAGGACAGGAGTTAGAAATTTCATCAAAAGGTCCCTTGTATACTGTCTTAAATTGTTACTTAAACTTATATGTGTTTTTATCCTCCTGACTGTGGCGCAGGTAGCTATTTTAAGATATGTTGATCCCCCATTTACCGCGGAGATAATCTGGATTAAGATCAAGAACAGTATCTCAGAAAAGCAGGATATTGTTCCTCAATATTACTGGCGGCCTCTAAAGGATATCTCTCCATACATAATCAAGGCTGTTTTGGCCGGTGAAGACCAGAGGTTTATGGTCCACCATGGTTTCGATTTTACGGAGATTAATAAGGCTGTTAGTGATATACGCACCGGTAAAAGAATCAGGGGGGCGAGCACTATCACAATGCAGGTCGCAAGGTCTATTTTCCTGTGGCGTGGCAGGAGCCTATTAAGGAAGGGTCTGGAGGCATATTACACGCTTCTTATCGAGGTCTTTTTAACAAAAATGAGAATCCTCGAGCTGTATCTAAATGTTGTAGATTGGGGAACCGGAGTAGCTGGGGCGGAAGCGGCATCCCGAAAATATTTTAACAGGAGCGCAGCTGATATAGATCTAGGTCAGGCGGCCGCGATGGCGGCAATACTCCCCAATCCTCATAAATGGTCTCCTAACAACCCCGGAAGATATGTAAGAGAACGAAGGGACAAGATCATCCAGGATATGGAAAAGATCCATCTATAGTACAGCCGGATTTTAGGTTAATTCCATCTGTATTGGTCCGGATTGTGTGGATAAGAGCAGATCTTTTTCCTGAACTGTAATCTTGTGAAAGGAGAGATATTCCTTGCACTCATCCTTTAACTCACATTTTTTTTGACAGATCCGGATGTCCATGCGAGGATTGTTTCTCTTTTTTTGGCAAACAATATAAGATGACATTAGCGGCTCCAAGGTTTTAATATATTTAATTATGCTCTAATTATATCTTCTTATAGTATAAATATATTTATATGTCAATAATTATTATTTCATTGATATTATCTAACTAAAAGGCTTGGAATAGGTTAAATGTATAAAAACATCCTCTTATTTCAATTGGTTAGACGGAGAGCTAAATTTCAGGTCATGGGATAAATGAAGGGGGTTAATTAGATGATCAGATTTTTATTCCTCAATATATTTATTATCATACATTCAATAATGATGTGTCTTTTTGGTATTATTTTATCCTTTTTCAACAAGGATGACAATATCATTCATCGCCGTGTCGCCGTGCCATGGGCGAAGATTTACCTGAAGGTATGCAGTGTAAACGTTGAAGTCAAAGGGGCTGACAACGTAAACAGAGACCTGCCGTGTATCTACATGTCAAATCACCAGAGCTACTTTGATATCTTTACGTTGCTTGCAGGCCTGCCCGCGGATTTTAAATTTATAATGAAAAAGTCATTGATGAAGATCCCTCTGCTGGGCACGACCATGAGGAGGGCCGGCTATCTGAGTGTTGATCGCGGGGATACTAAAAAAGCCATCATGAGCATGGATGCGGCAGCCGAGAAGATAAGAAAGGGGGCGTCTATCCTTGTCTTTCCGGAGGGTACCAGGAGCAAGGACGGTCATATACAGGGCTTTAAAAAAGGCGGATTTCATACGGCCTTTAAGGCCGGGTGTGACATCGTTCCAATAACCATACTCAACAGCAGGGATATCGTCCCGAAAGGAAGCCTAAGGATTAAAAAAGGCACTATAAATATGAGCATTGGTAAGCCGATCCCTGTGAAGGATTATTCAAAGCAGGATATCAATGACCTGATCACAAGGACAAGGGAGACGATAATCAGCCAGATGACGGGGATTTAACGGAAAAAGATATGACGAAAAATTTTTGGGGCATAATATCATTTTTTAGGAAAATATTCTTTGTATCATGCATGGCACTTATGGTGAATGGCAACTGCTATGGATATGTTATGCCGGCTGAGCAGTTGCTGGATTTTATGGCCGACAATTTCTCGAATTTTGGGACCATGATAATCGTACAGTCTACTCTGCAGACAGGCCCTGAGAGTGAAAAGATCTTTATGGAGCAGATCCAGCTGAAATCTCCTGACCTTTTTGAATTAAAATCTCTCGATCGTATGGCGGGCAGGACCGGCCTTCCTTACATGGCTTATCGCCAGCTGTTAATGGCAAACACCAGGACAAGACTCGAAGAGCTATTATCCGTGATGGGGATCAACCTGGAGGCTGTCTCCCTTACCCGTGTTGACGGGGTCATCGCTTACCAGATAGGGCTAAAGGGGGACCAAATCCCCAAACTATTGATCGAAAAGGAAAGATTTCTGCCCTTACAACTGGTTTACAGGATGGCTGGTGATACATCTGAAGAGATTGTTACCGTAAGGTTTCAGGACTACAGAAAAGAGGGCAAGGGATGGATACCATTTCAGATAATTTACTCTGTGGATAACAGGATCAGGGAGGAATACAGTATCCAGAACTTGCAGACCAATGTACCGATTTATTCATCATCCCTTCAGACCTTTGAGATAACTCCCTCCCTGGGGCAGACCTTCAAAGAAGGGCTGTCAGGCATTAGATAGCGTGCTCAGGCAGACTGCCGAGACATTAATAATCCTTAAAACTTAAAATTGAATATACAATATTCATACATCATATAATCAATTCACAGGACCATCCCATTGACCGGTGAAGCCAGACACATACTCAAAATAGCGATAACCCTTCCCGTAAGGGAACTCTTTTCCTATTCTGTCCCTGACAATCTTGTGACAAGGACTGAGGTGGGACGCAGGGTACTGGTCCCATTCCGGGAAAGGAAGGTTATTGGATACATAATAAAGAAAGAGTTTGGAATAGTGGATGAGGAGACCAGGGATATAATGGATATCCTTGATCAGGAACCGATATTTAAAGATAATCTTGTCCCGTTTTTTGAATGGATGGCAGATTATTATCTTTTCCCCATAGGGCTCCTTGTCCAGTCGGCACTGCCGAGCGGGATAAACCTGACCCGGTTCAAGTCTGGAAGGATTACCCAAGCGGGTCTGATGGCTATGGAATCCCTGCCACCTTCTTCCATAGAGGGAAGCCTACTATCCTGGATAAAAGACAACCCGGGCAGGAGGATACAGCCTCCGCTTGATGTAGCCTATAGATTGAAGGCAAGAGGATGGGTGGAGATCGAGGAGAGGGCGGGGAAAAGTTATGTGAGGCCAATTACAAGAAAGATTATAAGGATTAAAGAGGGGGCTGATTTTGGCTCCATTTCAACGGGGAAAGGGGGTGCCTTTAGGGCAAAAAATGAGCCTGATTTTTTTGAAACCCTATTCAACACAAAAAACGGCCTGCCCCTGAAGGAGATATCGGCCAAGTTTAAGAACGGTTCATACCTGGTCAGGAAGTGGATTAAGACCGGGTTGATTGAGTGTGATGAAGAAAGGGTTTTCAGAGATCCTACAGGAAATGTCATTGTCCCATATCCTGAACCCTCTTCTCTCTATAATCAGCAGGAAGATGTCCTAAGGACTATTAGAAGGCGCCTTGAGAAAGGGACATTCTCCGCCTGCCTTTTATATGGTGTGACTGGAAGCGGTAAGACCGAGGTTTATTATCAGGCCATTAAACATGCCATAGGGCTTGGCAGAAAGGCCATATTAATGGTGCCTGAGATAGCGCTTGCCGTTTATACGGAGGGGCTATTCAGGTCACGCCTTGGCGATAGGGTGGCAATGTTTCACAGCGGGCTTTCCAGAGGCGAGAGATATGACCAGTGGATGCGAATGCTCAGGGGAGAGGTCGATCTTGTTATAGGGGCCAGGTCCGCTCTGTTCTCACCGCTGACCGGGATTGGGCTGATTATAGTGGATGAAGAGTACGATTTTTCCTATAAACAGGAAGACGGGCCACGTTATCAGGCCAGAGACTCCGCGGTCGTGAGGGGG